>OIEQ01000143.1_pt1 | contig 59051 bp, 66 predicted proteins | sample 1581841 | NCBI WGS metagenome assembly OIEQ01 (sample SAMN03281020, study PRJEB24777) | human gut metagenome | isolation source: fecal sample PR170 from 1 month old male Malay infant, vaginal delivered... | place: Singapore | collected 2005-12-29
TCGGCGTGAATGGCTTTTCAAACCTTGCCGTAAGCGTATGATTTGGTCTCTTTTCGGCTTTAAACCTTCTGAGTTCAGAGGCTTACTCATGTCATGGCAATACTTCAAACAGACTTACCTGGTTAAGTTCTGGTCACCAGTACCGGCCGTCATCGCGGCGGGGATCCTTTCCACCTACTATTTCGGCATTACCGGCACCTTCTGGGCCGTGACCGGCGAATTCACCCGCTGGGGTGGGCAACTGCTGCAGCTCGCTGGCGTACATACCGAGGAGTGGGGTTACTTTAAGCTTATTCATCTGGACGGCACGCCGCTGACCCGCATCGACGGTATGATGATTATCGGCATGTTCGGGGGCTGTTTTGCCGCCGCGCTGTGGGCTAACAACGTTAAGTTGCGAATGCCTAAAAGCCGGATACGCGTTATGCAGGCGATTGTCGGCGGCATGATTGCCGGGTTCGGCGCCCGTCTGGCGATGGGGTGCAACCTGGCCGCTTTCTTTACCGGCATTCCACAGTTTTCGCTGCACGCCTGGTTTTTTGCTGTCGCCACGGCGATTGGCTCTTACTTTGGCGCGAAGTTTACCCTCCTGCCGCTGTTCCGCATTCCGGTCAAAATGGTGAAGGTCAGCGCTGCCTCGCCGCTGACGCAAAAGCCTTCTCAGGCGCGTCGTCGTTTTCGTCTCGGCATGTTGGTCTTTTTCGCCATGGTCGCCTGGGCGCTCTGTACGGCGCTCAACCAGCCTAAGCTGGGCCTGGCCATGCTGTTCGGTGTCGGTTTCGGCCTGCTGATAGAACGTGCGCAGATTTGCTTCACCTCGGCGTTTCGCGATATGTGGATCACCGGCCGTACAATGATGGCCAAAGCGATTATTGCGGGTATGGCGGTAAGCGCCATTGGCATCTTCAGCTATGTGCAACTGGGTGTTGAGCCGAAAATCATGTGGGCTGGTCCGAACGCGGTGATTGGCGGTCTGCTGTTTGGCTTCGGAATTGTACTGGCTGGCGGGTGTGAAACCGGCTGGATGTACCGCGCGGTTGAAGGTCAGGTGCATTACTGGTGGGTAGGTCTGGGGAACGTCATCGGCTCCACCCTGCTGGCCTGGTACTGGGACGATTTGTCTCCGGTGCTGGCCACGAACTGGGACAAGGTGAATCTGCTCAGCACGTTTGGCCCGCTCGGTGGACTGCTGGTGACCTACGCCCTGCTGCTGGTCGCTTTTTTACTGGTTGTCGCGCAAGAGAAACGCTTCTTTCGCCGTGCCACGGTTAAACCTGAACCCCAGGAGAATGCAGCATGAAAGAGATTGTGCCTGACTACCGCCTTGATATGGTCGGTGAACCGTGTCCTTACCCGGCTGTCGCTACGCTTGAAGCGCTCCCGCAGCTTCAAAAAGGGGAAATTCTGGAAGTGGTGAGCGACTGCCCGCAGTCCATCAACAACATTCCTCTGGATGCCAAAAACCACGGTTACACCGTACTGGATATTCAGCAGGATGGCCCGACCATTCGCTATCTTATCCAGAAGTAAACCGCCAGGTGACGGGGGGCGTCCCCCCCGTCAAAAAAGCTGCCTCACCTCCCATTTTGATGGCGAATACAGCGCCACTGAAAATGGTAGCACTACACTTAAAGTGGATAAAAAACAAACAGGAGGTGAGGTATGTTTAATTCAATTTTAGTCCCTGTCGATATCTCTGAAAGTCGTCTGACCGAACAGGTGATTCCCTATGTTCAGGCAAACGCAGCAATCGGTAACGGTAAAATCCATTTTCTGACGGTAGTGCCTTCTTTCCCTTACTATTCATCGCTTGGGCTGGCGTATTCGGTTGAAATGCCAAAGCTGGCGGAGATTCAGGAGGAAGCCCTTACGAAGCTCAAAGAGATGGTTAAGCAGTTTAATTTACCTGCCGATCGTGTGGAGACACACGCCATCTCAGGTGCGCCTAAAGATCAGATCCTGAAGCTGGCTGACAGTATCAACGCAGACCTTATTATCATTGCGTCCCATCGACCGGATATCACAACCTACCTTTTAGGTTCAAACGCGGCGGTTGTGGTACGCCATGCAAAATGCCCGGTGCTGGTTGTACGCTAGCGAGGCTGGTGAGAAACTTAAGCCCCGGTATACCGGGGCTTATTTAAAACGTTTTACAATAAAATTTTCGATAAACGGACTTAACAATGAAAAAAGTAGTGATGCTGGTATGCCTTGCCACAGCAATAACAGGCTGTGCCCCTCTCGCGCCTGAAGGTTGTCAGAAGAAAACCGCTCTCGACTCGTGCTCCTATAAGCAGTCCGGTAAAGTCTCCGATAAGGATATCTATGGTCAACAGGCTGCCGCGATAAAGAAAGCGCTGGACTCGGCGCTGGCCGATCCACACGCCTGGAATGGTAAGCGATGCAACATGCATCTCGACTTCACCGTCGACGGGCTACTGCAGAACCTGGAGATAAAAGGCGGAGACAAAGCGTATTGCCAGGCTTTAGCCGACGCGGCAACACGGGCCACCTTCCCGCCCTTCACAGACGAGCGTGTGTTTCAGGATATGGGTTCTGCCCGCTGGAACATGGAGGGGCAACCGTAGAGGTAAGCCGGTAGAAAGACTGGCCATGTTCTGGCCAGTCCCGGAAAGTAGAATCAGAAACGATAACCTGCAGAGAACATAAATACCCATGGATCCAGACGGGTACTGATGCTTTGTTGCTGTCCGCCTGCCTTGAAGCGGACATCGGTATCGATATCCATATACCAGACTGAGGCGTTAATTAACCAGTCGCGGTTAATGAGATAGTCCATCCCCACCTGTCCTGCCACGCCCCATGAATCTTTCAGACTGAGATCGGTCAGTCCGGCCTCTTTACCGGTATCGTTAAACTTCTCATCAAAGAAGGTTGTGTAGTTCACGCCTGCGCCAATATAGGGACGCAGTTTGCTGCTTGAGTCACCAAAGTACCACTGCGCCATCAGCGTTGGCGGCAGATGATGCGCCGTGGCGATATCACCGGTTGGGCCTAAACCAACACGATGACGGAATGGCGTCGCTGCCAGAAGCTCAACGCCAATGTTATCCGTCGCCATATACGTGAATGTTAAACCTAACTGGGTGTTGTTGCTGACGTTGAAGCCGCCCATTCCCAGCACGTTATCAGAACCTTCAGTTGGACGTACCGTTGCCGAACCGGCACGAATAAAGAATTCACCTGCTTCATGCGCATACGCGCCGCCAGAGAGACTGCTTAAGATAAGGGCTGCCACCGCTAATTTTTTCATATCCGCTCCATCGTTGTGGTTTTAGCTGCGGATGAGAATATACTCACAAATGAGTAATAAGTGATCTGTCACAGATCACATTAAAACCAGTAACTTAACATTCATTGATCTGGGTTAATTTTTGGTGACACGCCGTAAGGCCAAAAGTTGTTCTTACGTCAATTTTTGGCATTTCCCGGTTACAAAATTTTCTGTTTCCCCCTCTTGCTCTTCGAATGGCGGCTGGATAATTTAGCGCTCTCACAATGTGATTTGATGCGTTCTTTTTTGCAGGTGTGCCATGAGTGATATGAACCCGTGCATGACGTGCGGAGCCTGTTGTGCGTATTTTCGAGTCTCTTTCTACTGGGCCGAAGCCAGCGATGGCGGCGGCACCGTTCCGGTTCATCTCACTGAACCGTTATCCCCTTTTCTGCGCTGCATGAGCGGTACGAATCAAAAGCAGGCCCGCTGTGTGGCGTTACAAGGCGAGCCAGGCGTGTCGACCCGCTGCTCCATCTATGAGGATCGCCCCAGCCCGTGTCGGGACTTTACGATGTCTGGCGAAGAGGGTCAGGTCAACGAAGCCTGTAATCGCGCCCGCGCGCGCTTCGGATTACCGCCGCTTTACAAAGATATGCTTTTCCATACAAGCCTTGATGCTGCCACGACCGCGTTATCCGGTGTACAATTGCCGGCTAATTAACACCTGCAATACTCAAGGAGAGTGCATGTCTATCACGGCGAAGTCTGTCTACCGTGACACGGGAAACTTTTTCCGCAATCAGTTCGTAACCTTTTTACTGATCGCGTTGTTATGCGCCTTTATTACGGTGGTGCTGGGTCACGCGTTCTCTCCGAGTGACGAACAGATTGCCAGCCTGAGCCAGGGCGACCATCTTGCAGGTAGCGTGGGGTTGTTTGAACTGGTGCAAAACATGACGCCAGAGCAGCAGCAAATCCTGCTGCGGGCCTCTGCGGCATCGACTTTCTCAGGACTGATCGGCAATGCCATTCTCGCGGGCGGCGTTCTGCTGATGATCCAGCTGGTTTCTGCAGGCCACCGCGTCAGCGCCTTACGGTCGATCGGTGCCAGCGCGCCGGTATTGCCTAAGCTGTTTATCCTCATCTTTTTAACCACCCTGCTGGTGCAAATGGGGATCATGCTCGTTGTGGTTCCAGGCGTGCTGCTGGCTATCGTCCTCGCGTTCGCTCCGGTGATGGTGGTGCAGGACAAAATGGGGATCTTTACCGCCATGCGCAGCAGCATCAAACTGGCATGGGCCAATATGCGCCTGGTGGCACCGGCCGTAATTAGCTGGCTGCTGGCCAAAACGCTCCTGCTGCTGTTTGCCCCAAACTTTGCAGTCTTAACGCCGAACGTCGGTGCGGTGGTAGCCAACACGCTGAGTAATCTGATTTCAGCGATACTGCTGGTTTATCTGTTCCGCCTGTATATGTTAATTCGTCAGTAATCCTGTGGCCGGGTGCATCGCAGCACCCGGCCACACACAGAAGATGGAATCACAGAATGAAGCAGTTTCTTGATTTTTTACCGCTGGTCGTGTTTTTCGCGTTTTATAAGCTGTATGACATTTATGCAGCCACGATGGCACTGATCGTTGCTACCGCTATCGTGCTGATCTACAGCTGGGTTCGCTATCGTAAAGTCGAAAAAATGGCTCTTATTACGTTCGCACTGGTGGCCGTGTTCGGTGGACTGACGCTGTTTTTCCACAACGATGAATTCATTAAATGGAAAGTCACCGTGATTTACGCGCTGTTTGCCGGTGCATTGCTGATCAGCCAGTGGGTAATGAAAAAGCCACTTATCCAGCGCATGCTGGGTAAAGAGCTGACGCTGCCACAGGAAGTATGGTCTCGTCTGAATATAGCCTGGGCGCTGTTCTTTATTCTTTGCGGCCTGGCGAATATCTACATCGCCTTCTGGCTGCCGCAGAATATCTGGGTCAACTTCAAGGTCTTTGGCCTGACGGCGCTGACGCTCATCTTCACTCTGTTAAGCGGTGTCTATATCTACCGGCACATGCCGCAGGATGATAAACACTGATGAATCCCCGACCAGAACGTGCACAACAGGCGTTCTGGTCTATTCTCTCCTGCCAAAAATCATAGTAGCATCCCGCCTGAAGTCTTCAGTTACGAGTTTAAAACAATGACAACAAATGACGCCCCTCAGGGCGAACTGGTTTTACGCACACTGGCAATGCCTGCGGACACGAATGCCAATGGCGATATTTTTGGCGGCTGGCTGATGTCGCAAATGGATATGGGCGGCGCAATTCTGGCAAAAGAGATCGCGCATGGTCGCGTTGTGACAGTCCGGGTGGATGGGATGACCTTCCTGCGCCCGGTCGCGGTGGGTGATGTGGTCTGCTGCTATGCACGCTGCGTCAAGCGCGGTAATACTTCCATTTCCATTAACATTGAAGTCTGGGTGAAAAAGGTCTCATCTGAACCGATTGGACAGCGTTATAAAGCAACAGAAGCGCTGTTTATTTATGTGGCAGTCGATAGCGAGGGCAAACCCCGCCAGCTGCCTCAGGCCTGATCGTCAGACATAAAAAAGCCTCCTTTCGGAGGCTTTTCTTATTCCATCTGCGCCCCGCCGTTCAGGCGGAAAACAATATTAACGATCAACCCACTGCCTGGTTTGCCTGGCTCATAACGCCATCTGCGCATCGCCGATTTCACCTCACGCTCAAACATATTTGAAGGCTGAGCAGACAAGATTTCCACGTTATCAACACGCCCGTCTGGGGTGACGTCAAATTTGACCCGCACGCGACCTTCAATGCGCAACGCCTGAGCACGAGGAGGATATTGCGGCTGGTTGCGGCTCACGGCGCGCGGGCCAGCGGGCGCGGTTGGCGTCGGTTTTGCGGTCGCGGGCGTGTTATTCATCAACGGACGCGAAGGCGCTGTGTTTTCTACCCTCTGCGTAGCGCGTGGTTCAACCGGGCGTTCTTCCGGTTTAGGGCGCTCCTCCACCTTTTTCACCGGTTTTGGTTTCGGCTTAGGCTTCGGTTTGGGTTCGGGCTTATGGATCACCACCGGCGCTTCCTTTGGTGGCTCCGGAACCGGCTCAGGTTCTGGTTCTGGCTCCGGCTCAGCAACCGGCTGCGGCGGTGGTGCAACCTGCGGCGGCTCAAGATCCGCAGGCGAGACCATCGTCACTGAAATGGGCTGCGAAGGCGCTGGCATTTCAATAACCTGATGAACCGAGGTATAGAGCAAACCCGCCACGACAGCACCGTGAATCACGACAGAAAGCAGCGTCGGCCAGGGAAAGCGGCGAGGTAAATCAAGGGTCATCGAAGTCATAATCATCAACGTTAAAAAACCGAATCCTGATTTTAAATGCAAATAGCAATCATATTCAATAAGACACTTTGTTCTGGCGCAATTTAGGCGCGGGAGAGGCCAAAAAAGAGGCATTCAGATCAGGGTATTAACATTGTTTTTATTTTACATTGCAGTCAGTTGTCCTTTCACATAACGTAACTGACACTTTTAATGGTTAAGGAGCTTCACCGTGTTTTACGTGATTTACTCTGAAGATGTCGCTGATTCCCTGGAAAAACGCCAGTCTGTACGCCCTGCTCACCTCGCACGCTTACAGTTGCTACAGGATGAAGGGCGTTTACTGACTGCGGGCCCTATGCCGGCCGTCGACAGCAACGATCCGGGTGCTGCCGGTTTTTCTGGCTCCACGGTGATTGCCGAGTTTGAATCCCAGGAGGCCGCTCAGGCCTGGGCCGATGCCGATCCGTACGTTGCTGCGGGTGTGTATGCGAAAGTGACGGTTCGACCGTACAAAAAAGTGTTCTGATACTAAAAAAGGCTCCCTCAGGAGCTTTTTTAAAGGCTTCAACCCAATGAAATAAATGGATTTATTTTATTCCACGTCCACACATTGACCACATCAATACAAGAAGCCCCGCAAATGCGGGGCTTCTTGTAATGATGCTACTCATGATGCACATTTGTTTGGCTGTAATGGACCTGAGTATCAATCTTTTCGTTAAATACTACTGCATTAGCTTGGCCTAGCGTTTGATTATTCCTTATCAATAGCTAATTGCTCCATCATCTCCGCAGTAAGCCTATACGAACGCATCGTCAATTCAGCATGACGACGCATGAGTGCAACAAAAAGTGGATTAGATGAGTTCGCGCAATTTGCCAGGGCTTGATTTGCAGTCTTATCAGAAATATCTTGGAGTTCCTCATTTATGCTGCGGATTTGAGCCATGTATTGTTCAAAAGTCATTGGTTAGTTCCCAGTAGTTTACTATAAGTTCAGAAAAATAATTTGTTAGGACAAACAAGTACTAACAAATATCATACGCAGATTAAACCTACCAACTTCTTCTCACATCCAATGCATTTTTTGCTGTCCTGATGTCGAAGGATGTGGCGCGGCAGGAACAACGACTCCCGGCGATACGATAAAACGCTCGACCGTCTCAGTGGTCACAAACGTCGCGCTGCAGTTGATGTTTGTGCACTGGTGATACCGCTCTTTAGTCGTGTCAGTAAAGTAGCGACTTGTGCGGGCGTGAGCGGCGAAATGGCATTTTGGACAGTGAAACATGTCGAGCACCTCATTTAATTTTCGATGCGCTAATTTTACTCACTTTATCCTTACATAACAAATAGTTAAAGCATGTCACTGCTTTAATTCTTCGCTTTCGTACTCCACATCCGAAACCTTAACCTCAAGCTCTAAGCCCGTCGTGTAGCCGTTCCCGTTGAGGTTATGCACCACCCGGCTGATTATCCAAGCCTGCTCGTCTATGACGCGCTTAAAGCCTTTCACCGAGATTGGCGTTTCAGGAAATAAATCTGCCCGGCCAATCGCCAGCGAGATTGAAAACTCCGCAACGCCTCGCTGCAGCTTGTCCCACTTCGCCTGAGCGGCGCGCATGGCCTGCGCCTTTGTCGCGTAGATGGTTGTAAGCTCCAGCACGTTGTCAGCCTCACCGGCCATGTACTCACCCTCGCGCGCTTCCTGCTCTTTTTTGGCTTTGGCATTCGCCGGGGCTTTGGTCGCTTTCGGGTGCTGCAGCGCGCGGAGGTGTTGCTCTTTGGGCTTTCTCTTGAGCTTCACCTTTTGCTTTTGCGGCTTCGGGTCTTTGGTGTGTAGCCACTTTGCCGTCACACCGGTGTAGGCTTCCCGGTCAGCAATGGCAAACTGATGACGATCGCCGTCCCCGCGCTCAAGCGTCATCTGCGGAATGGGCTTCCCGCTGACCGTCTTACCGCTCCCCGCTTTCAGGAATAACAGTTTCCCTGCTTTTACCGAAACCGACGCCCCGTTCCGTTCAGCCAGGCGGGACAGGAACACCGCGTCGGATTCCTGCGACTGGTCAATGTGAGGCACGGCGACGGCTTTCAGCGTGTCGGCCACGCTGGCCGTCAGTTTATTGCGTGCCGCAATCGTCTCGACAATTTGCCCGAGCGTGGTGTCATGCCATGACTGCTCCCGGCGCGCGTTCAGCGTGCCGCGAAAATCAGCGCTTCGCCCCCTGATGGTCAGCGTATCAGGCGCGCCCCTGTGCTCGATTTCGTCGACCGTGAACGTCCCTTTTTTTATCAGCGCGGATCCCTGCCAGCCTAACCACAGCGTCAACGTTGCGCCGCGCGGTGGCAAAGCTATCTGACCGTCAGTGTCATCGAGCTCGATATCGAGCTGGTCGGCCTCGAATCCGCGATTGTCGGTCATGGTCAGGCTGATTAGGCGGTCACTAAAATCCTGCGTGATATCGTCGTTATCGAGCTTGAGCATAAACGCCGGGGCAATCTTCGCCCCGGCCTGAATATCCATTCCTGTAATCATCCTGCCAGCCCTCCCAGCCAGTCACCGGCAGACGTGACCAGATTGTCGGCCTGCGTTTTCAGGTCGCCATAAATGGCCGCCAGCGATTTATCGACCCGCTTAAGGGAAAGGCTAAACTCGATTTTTCTCGCCGCTCCGTCGCTGAATAGCTCGGTGTGCGTGTGCGTCACTTTGTCGATGACATACATGCCGTGGATCATGCCCGTTCCGTCAATAAGCGGCCACGCGCGCCCCTCGTCCGCCATCAGCTCGATGGCGGTCAGTGACAGACGTCCGCCGGTAATTTCGGGATAGAGCACGCCCGACAGCGTGCGTGTGGTTTCCCCTTCCCCGAGATACTGGTAAGCCGGTGGCTTGCCGATACGGTCGTTTGACGCCCAGCGGTAATCCTTCGAATACTGCATGGACTGATAGGGCAGCGTGCGGCGCTCAAACACAAACAAACCTAAAACCATTAACATGCTTTATCCCCCTCAGTCATGACGCATACTTGAGCGCTGACGCGCACGGTTTTCCCGGTCGAGTTTATCGACAGCCTCGCGGAGCTGGCGGTCAAGGTCGCTGCCCGGCGTGATGCCACCATTCAGGTGAATGTTATATTCAGGCTTGCTCTGGTCGACGTAAGTCTTTCCGGTGGGCGCTGTTACTGGCTGATACTGATAGCCTCCATATGTTGAAGTTGCCGGGATATAAGACCCATTTTGCGACCCGGTGGCGGCATTAGCTTTTGCGGCCTTCTGGTCGAGATCGCTCGATTCTTTATTGATAACCCCGAGCTTTTCCAGCAGCCAGTTAACGCCGGTACGCAATGTATTAAAGCTTTTGAGCGGTAACATCAGCGCGTCGGCCAGCATCTTACCGAACATCACACCCGCATTTTTGCAGCTGTCGAGCGTCTCCTGCGTCGACTTAACCGGTGCGATCAGGTCTTTAAACCACTGCCACGCCGCTTTAAGTTTGTCACCCAGCCAGTCAAAAACCGGCTTTAACGGTTCGAATAACTCCACAACAGGGGCAAAAGCCTGCTTTATCCCCTCCATTACGCCTGAGAAAAATGCGCTTATTGGCTCCCAGTATTTGCGGATGAGCAGCGCACCGGCGATGATGGCAACGCCAATAGCCACAATCGGCCAGGTAAGCGCCCCGAGCACAGAGACAATGGCCGCCCCCATTGCGGCCAGATTTGCACCGAGAACACCGGCAGCGGCCATAATCACGTTGAAACCCGTTACCACCGGCCACGCTATCAGGCCAATCCCGCCCAGCACGCCAATCAGCGCCAGCCCACCACCTGCAATTATCCCGATGGTTGACGCAAGTGTTTTGTTATTGGTGATCCAGCCGTCGAGCTTTAAAACATATTTCGTGGCGGTTTTAGTGAGCTCACGCAGTGAGCCCTCCTGCTGGTCAAACAGGTCAGTACCGACGGCCTCATAGGCTGACTGGAATTCTTTGAAGTCGCCGCCGAGGTTGTCCTGCATGATTTTAACGAGCTCAGCGGTTTTCCCGTCCGAGGCTTTAAACGCCGCCGTGAGCTGGTCGAGCTTGCCGCTTGAGGCCGCGGTCATCAGTACCGCCGCCGCCGAACTGGCCTCCTCACCGAAAATGGTTTTCATGTACTCGCCTTTCTGACTTGTTCCGAGATTGTTTTTCTCAAAACTGCGCTGCATTTCTTTCAGAATGGCAAATATCGGGCGCGTGTTGCCCTTGCTGTCAGACGTTTTTACGCCGAGTTCTTTGATAGCCTCGTATGCCTTACCGGTCGGAGCCTGCAGGCGACTCAGGACGGCACGGCTGCCCGTTCCCGCCATCGAGCCGGTGATTTTGGCGTCATGTAGCGCGCCGACCATTGCGGCGGTCTGCTCGATACTGACCCCGGCATTTTTAGCCACCGGCGCAGCATACGTCAGCGCGTCGCTCAGCCCGTCAAAGTCAGCGGCCGTTTTGTTCATCGTCATCGACAGCACGTCGCCGATGTGTGCGATCTGGTCGTTTGACATCTGAAACGCGGATTTCATACCCGTCAGCAGCGCGGCGTTTTCTTCCATCGAGCGACGGTTAGACAGCGCCATATTCAGCGTGACCGGCGTCGCCGCCTGAATCGCTGCCGCATCCCCGCCGCTTTTCGCAATGATAATCTGCGCGCTGGCCGCATCATCTGCAGACGCAGCGGTATTGTCCCCGAGCTGGCGCGCCTGTTTGCGCAGCGCCTCCATTTCGGGTGACTGTTTATCGACGCCGAGCACGGCCTGCAGCTCAGAGTTTTTCTGTGCAAAGTCATAACCGGGCGTGAGTAATTTGACTCCGGCCATTGTTCCCGCCGTGGCAATACCGACGCCCGCCGCACCTGCCGCTGCAGCGCCTCCGGCAAGGGATTTACCGGCCTGATAACGCTCTTTAACGCGACTCAACCGCGCCTGCTGCTGGCTGACCCGCGCCAGTGCCTCGCGCTGCCGGTTAAGCTGCGCGGTGGTCTCGCTGATGCTGGTTTTCAGGCGGCGCTCATCCGCCGACAGCGTGCGGGTATTAATCCCGGCCTGCGCGAGCTCGGTGCGCTGGCGCTGTACCGACTGTCTGAGGCTGTTGTATTTGAGCTGTAGGTCAGCGGCGGATTTCTTTGCCGCCTCCATCGCGCGCGCCTGCGCGGTTGTGGGGTTCTGCGTGTTTTTAAACTGCACGGCCAGCGCGGCGGCTTCCTGTTTGGCCTTGTTAAGCGACTGGCCTGTCACGGCAAGCTGTGCGCTCGCTTTCCTGAATCCGTCAATCCGGGACGCCTGCGCATTCAGATCGCGCAGGCTGGTTTGAGAAGTGCGGATGTCGCCGGCAAGGGTCTTGCTGGCATTCTGGATAGCTTTGAGCGGTCGGCTTGCCCGGTCAACTGCGTTAAGCAGCACCTCAATCCTGACGTTATTGCTCATGGTGGTTTCCGCTTCGCTGTAGCGCCTTTTCGCGCCATGTGATGAGCTCGGTCACGCTCAGGGAATTCAGCTCTGATGGCGGCCAGTGAAATATCACCGCGATATCCGCCATCAGGTCATCGACCGAAAGGTTATCCGGGAAGGTCAGCGAGCCGAAGATGGCGACAAAAAACCGACCACCTTACCGGCGAACAAAATCAGGTCTGACGCTTCCAGACGCATGACCTCGGGCTCGGTCAGCGCCGGGTACGTCATGCGCGGCAGCACCTTAATCAGCGCATCGACGTCAGAGTTAGCCAGCGAGGCCAGACTCACACCGCGCAGAGTACCGGCGTTGGGTTTAGTCACGGTCACCTGCTCGATTTTTTGTTCACCTCGCATGATAGGATTATCGAGGATCACAATGTTCGGGTTTTCGGTTTCGGTGGTGGCGGTTTCGTTGATGTTTTCCATGATGTTGCTCTCTTTGAATGTGAGTAAGTGACCGGCCAGCCTGGCTGACCGGTTAACTGGTTACAGGCCAATCGCCCGGCGATGCTCAGCGAGACGGTCGACGCCTTCGACCTTCATCACCATGTTGACGACGTCAATCTCGATGACCTCCTTGCCGTCAATCGTGAGCTGGTAGTACGAGCACTCGGTCGAGATTTTGGTCGTGCCGCTTTCGCCCTGTTTGTTTTCGCCGCCGTCGTACTCCTTGTGACGGCCACGCATGACCACCTCAACGGCGGAAATTGCGCCGGTGTCGTCGCGCTGGAATGAGCCGGTGAAGCGCAGCGGCACGCTGTCCGCACCCGGTGACGCGTACTGCGCCCACAGCTCGACGTCAGGCAGGCCGCCAAGCGTCCACTCAAGCGACAGCGCGTCGTCATCGAGACCGAGGTCAATCGAGACCGAGCCCGGCATCCCGCCGCCACGGTATTTCTCAAGCTTACGGGTCAGCTTTGGCAGGGTGACGGATTCAACAACGCCCATATAGCTGAGGCCGTCGTTAAACATATTCAGGTATTTCAGTTTGCGTGGTAACGCCATGCTCTGAGCTCCTTAGCTGTTGACCGAGTCTGACAGGTTCGCCAGATAGGTATCGGTGATGCGCTGGCGCAGGGTCAGGTTTTCCAGCGGCGGGACGGGGGTGTAGTCGTAATCGATATACAGTTTCCCGGCTTTCAGGGTTTCCACGCTGTTTGACTCCGGGTCGTACCAGCAGGAGCCGTCAACGATATAGCCGTTATTTTTCAGCTCGCGGAATTTGGCATTGATACCGGCGACGATGTCGCGGATGAGCGTTGCAGTAACGGGTTTATCAATCGCCCAGGCGTGCGCTTCACCCATCGTGTCGGCCAGCACCTGCGCCGTGCGGGTGTAGTTTTCAAACAGGAAAAGCGGGTCATCTGAGCAGGTACGGTTGCCCCAGAATTTAAAGCCGTCGTTACGGATCAGCGTGGTGACACCGGCCTGATTTAACAGGTTCGCGTCAGTGGCCTTCTCCTGCAAATCCCATGACACCGAGGCGCTGACGCCGGTGACGCCATTCACTCCGACGTTAGACAGCGTTTTGTGCCAGCCGGTCTCCTGGTCGATTTTGGCACGCAGGCCGAGCGCGCGGGCGGTCGCCCATGCAATATCGGTTTCGTTAGCCGTGGTGTCCCATGCCAGAAAATCAGGGTGAATGACCATCAGCTCGCGCTGGCTGAAGTTCTCACGATATTTGATGGCTTCGGAAATGGTCTTGCAGCCCCACGCGCTGATGTAACCAAAGGCGCGCAGGCTCTGGCAGGTCGAGGCAAGTGCGGTCGCCACTTCCAGAGAATCCAGACCCGGTACGCCGAGAATGCGCGGCTTGACGCCGGTGACGGTCTTTGCAGTCAGCAGCGCTTTCAGGCCGGTGTATTTACCGTTCTCGTCGGTCGTGCCGATGATGTTGGAAATGGTCTCTTTCTGTGCCGCTTCGGGGTCTTCCGGGTCGTCGATACCTTCGGCCACGCGGACAACCACAACGACCGGCTTGCACTGGTCGGCAATGGCCTGCAGGGATTTTGAAAGGGTGCCAAGTTTACCAGCTTTAGCAATAGCGTTTTGCACGCTGGTAATAAGCACCGGCTCATTAAGCGGGAATGTTGAATCGTCAGCATCGCTGGCCGTGCAGACCATGCCGATGATGGCCGTCGAGACGGTGGAAATGGTGCGCGTGCCATCGTTAATCTCGATGACCTCGACGCCGTGGTGATAGTCGCCCATCTGTTTAACTCCGTGGTTAAGGGTGCAATTATTTTCTGTTGTACCCTTAACCCGCGCACCTCCTCACCATTCGGCAGTCATTCACACAACAAACAATAAGCCCTCCGGGTGGAGGGCTTGCATTAGACAGGTTTTTCAGGCCATTCGATATCCGGGGCGTTGCCGATATCCAGACGGTTTAACATCACGCGGTAACGCTTCCAGAGGGTGAGCGCGGCTATTTCTTCCTCAGTAGCCATACCGAGTTCTTCGGCATCCTGCAGAGGTGCAATTGCCTCTGTCGCTTCATTCAGACGGTTTTGTCTTTCCTGCTTTGCAGTTGCAATATGATCAATTGGTACAGGCGCGATTTTTTTACCGTCAAAAAACCATTCGCCATTAATACTGAAACCCTCCGGGACATCTCCCCTCTCAATTTCAGCTATCGACATATCTGCAGGCCAGAGAGCAGAAATATCATAATCCGCTGAGCGAATAATCCCGTCGGATGAATAAACGATTTTCAGTTTATCCTTATCAAATTCCTTTTGCACTTCATACCAGTCGTTACCGCTTTCATCTTTCAAAAATGATACGCCGAGTGAGATGAGTTCGGCTACAGCGCTGTTTTCATCTGGCACATACGCAATTAAGTTTTTTAAAATAATCATAGTATTTCTCAAGCTGATATTGCTGTATACCAGACACCGTTAATCAGATATTGAACGGCACGATAATAGATATTCAGGTTAACGGTGTAGTTAGCAGAACCATAGATGCCCGTTAAAACGATGCCATTCCCGAAGCTCAAATCTCTGTTACCTATCTGACCGGTACTTGTTACGCTTCCCAGCCTGACCTGAGTCACATAGCGGCCGTTACTTTCGGCTTTGGTATACGCTTCACCTGATGGGGTGTAACTTCCTTTTGGCTGAAAACGCGCGTCACTTTCTGTCTTAGTGTAAGCCCCTGTTTTTGCCATATACCCGGCGTCTGACTGCGTTTTGGTATAGTAGCGACCATCAAAACTAGCGTAATTAGCCAGAGTCAGTTTATTCATGACTATATCGCCAGACGCAAGATTGACAGTAAAAGGACGAAGGTTATTAAAGCCACCGAGCGGATTACCTGAATCAGTTAGCAACAGGTAAATATTAGCCCCATCATTGCGCCAGATAGCTCCGTAACTCCCATAAGCCATACGAAAAGCATTCGCGCTTTTAGAAATAACTTCACCTGTTGACGTCACCCCACGCTGAAAATTGGCAATACCATTAAAGTCAAATGACACAGAACCATCGTCATTTCGTTGTGAATAAAAATGGTATCCCGACGAATCTTTGAACTCTATCACCGTTGGTCTGCCATTGGCTCCCCAGAGGTTTATAAGCCCATTCAGCGCTGAGGTATTCGAGGAGCTAATCTCCATTGTTCGGGCATTCCCCGTTCTCAGGTTCCCGGTTACTACAACATTACCTGTAACTGTCCCGCCAGTTACCGCCAAAGCACCGATATCTTCAGGTGATGGTTTATTAGCCGCGTCATATTGCTTTGTCCAGGCTGACCACGTGCCGCTGTACAGCGTACGGATGTAGGAGCGGGAATTGCTATAAACGCGGTATATCTGCGTGATACCCGCGTGCTTATAGATTTCCAGCGAACCTGCATTAGCCTCTGGATAATTTTTCCCTGTTGCTGCCTGCGCGTTTGCTGGCTGGTAATACAGCCCCGGTGTCGTGTAGGCGTTCAGGTCGGCGGCGTTTCCAATGCCAACAGTCTGACTGTTAAAAATATCCTGCGCCGTAATGCTGATATCAGAAGTCAGTGCACGGCCGTTTACCTTACGCTCTGACGGCACGCGTCCGTTTGCATTGTCATTCGCGGCCTTAACGGCTTTAGGTGTCGCTGCCATTACCTCAGACGTGCTGTCAGTTGCGCTACTGAGCTGGACGATGCCCTTTTGCGCCGTGGTGGCGTCCTGAGCCGTATATTTCGCTTTCGCAAGGTCATACGCCGCCTTTACCGCTTTCGGCGTCGCTGCGACGCTCTCAGACACGCTGTCGGTCGCGCTGCTGAGCTGGACGATACCCTTTTGCGCCGTGGTGGCGTCCTGAGCCGTATATTTCCCTTTCGCAAGGTCATACGCTGCCTTAACGGCTTTCGGCGTCGCTGCGACGGCCTCAGACGCGCTGTCGGTCGCACTGCTTAGCTGCGTGAAACCCTTTGCGGTGAGCGTGGCGTCAGGATGGCGGCGGGACTGCTCATGCTCCGCGAGCTTATCGTCGACATAGTCCTGTGTGGCCATCACCGTTGAGGTATCAATCGTCAGCTCGACTGATTCGATGTCGCTCACCATGATAACCATGCGCACGGTCTGCGCGCGCCCTGACCCCTCTGCGAGCGCGGGCTTGTAGCTTTCGGCCATATTCCCGACCGCAATCAGCGTGCCGGTGTCATCGTAGAGCCCGAGCTCACGCATCCAGAAACCGCCGGTCTCAGGCGGGATAAGCAGCTCCGCCACGACATAATTTTTATTCTTTTTGTCCTGGCTGATTTTGTTCAGCGCGTGACGCCAGACCTCTTTGACGAGCTTTGTCTGGTTCGGGTCAGGTGTAGGCAGCGTGCCGCCACCATCACCGACGGCCATCGCCGTCAGGTTCACTTTTTTTCCGCCGGGAATGGTCGCTGCGGCCAGCTTGATTGCACCGGCTTTGGTGATGACCGTTTTGTATTTCACTGTCATTGTTTTCTCGCTTATCCGGGGTAAACCGTGATGATGTCGCCGTCATACGTCAGCGCGCCGGTGTAGAGATAGCCCGGCACATCCTGAATAATGTTGAGGCCGATAAGATGGCGGCTGGCTGGCTTTGCATCCGCAATGAGCCGCTCCATCTCGTAATACATTTCCTCGGTGATGCCGGTCTCTAACACACCGATATCGAGGCGAAACGTGCCGGGCGGGTCGTTGGTTTCCCACCACTCGGACACGTTAATCAGGTAGCCGAGCGGCTCGACCACGCGACGCACCGCCCCAATCGTTCCTTTGTGCGCATGGATAAACCACGCCGCGCGGATCACATCCCGCTTTGTGGCCTCCGGCCAGCTCTCATCCCAGCGGTCAACGGAAAACGCCCACGCCAGCCACGGCAGCAGGTTTGCCGGGCAGTCGTCAGGACTCCAGAGGCGACGCAGCGGAACGGGGGTATTTTCAATCTCAGCGCAGGCGCGCGCCGCCGCCACCTCAAGCGGTGACGAGCCCACCGGCAGCAGGCGGGTATCATTCATCGTTGCCCCCGATCGTCACGCTGTACTCGCTGCACCATGACGCCTGAGTGTCATCGAGCACGATGTCGGCCACTGGTTCGGCCAGCTCGACGCGCTGCACGCCTTCGACGTGGAGCGCGGCATAGATCGCCGATTTGCGGATGTCTCGACCGAGACGGTGCTGCGCGGTGATATACGCCTGCAGCTTTGTTTTTGCCGCACTCAGCACCGGCTCACTTTCGGGACCGGGGTAAAGGTAAAGCGATGCGGTGATTTTATAGTCGACAATGTTCGCCGACTGCACGGTCACGCGGTCAGCGACCGGCCTGACGTCTTCATCGTTCAGCGCGGTTCGCACGATGGCGAGCAGCTCGTCAGAAGCTATCCCGTTATTTTCGCGTGACAGCACCGTGACCGTGACACACGCAGGCGCGGGACTGATGACCGAAATATCGGCGACCCGCCCGTCAGCGCTGCGACCGTGAAACTGATAGGAGCCGGTAGAGCCTGCGGTACTCAGCCCCTCAAAAGCCTGCTGAATGCGCAGACGGTAGTCGGTGTCCGACTCCATCACGGCAGGCGTCGGCGGTAACGTCGTGTCGTCTGCAGGGGTGATGACAAGGCGCTGGACATTATAATTTCCGCCTATCTGGTCGAGGTCTGCGCCGGTGGCGTAGGCCAGCATGACCGCACGCGCGGCCTCGTTGACGCGCTGTCGCCAGATAACTTCCCGGTAGGCGTTTTCCTGCAGCAGCTTCACCAGCGGCTCGGACTCAAGCGACAGCGTGCGCGCGACGGCGTCCTGCTGGTCTTCCGGGTACAGCGAGACGAGCATCGCCTTCCGCTCGCTCAGGATGGTTTCATAGTCCAGTTCCTCCACCACGTCAGGCGCGGCGAGCTGGTTAAGGTCAACAATTGCCATAGCGTTTAACTCAGTGGAATGGTGAGTGAAAAAGGCTGGCCGCCGGTTGAGCGGGTGCCGGTGATGTCGACATACAGCCCGCCGTCGGTCTCCGACCGTTCAAAGGTGATGGTCGTGAGGCTGACGCGTGGCTCCCACTTCTGGATCGCGGAATAGCATGCGGCCATAATCTGCAGGCGCAGCGCCGGGGTCTGCGGCTGGTCAATCATCTGCGACAGGAGCGAGCCGTATTCACGGCGCATGACGCGCGACCCAACCGGCGTGACCAGAATGTCGCGCACGCTTTGCCGGATATGCTCAACCTCAGAGATACTGAGGCCGGTCTGGCTGTTCATTCCCAGATAACGCACCGTCATTGCGTCCCCTTAGTCCAGCTTCCGCCGCTCTGTACGTTGCCGTGCGCGTGGTTATCCACCTGCACGCCGTTTGATTTCAGTGTCCCGCCGGTGTGCTCGATGTTCCCGCGCATGGTGCCGCCTTTCTGCACTTCGAGCGTGCCGGTCGTCAGCTTGTTGGTGCAAACCACCTCCGGCGTATCGAGCGTGATGCGGCTCGACGCTTTCACCAGCACCACCGGCACGGTGGCCGTAATGGAATCCGACGCGGTGACGTCTGCGGTTTTGATACCTGACACGGTGAGCGCGCCGCTTTCGGGTTCGTACTCGATAACCGCCCCGTCAGGAAAAGACACATGAAGCGCATCAGGGGAAGCAGACGGCGCGGGATGGTCATCCGAGAAAATGCCGGGCAGCACAAACGCCGTGTCGAGCTCGCCGCCGACAGCCAGCAAAAGCACCTGCTCGCCAACGGAAGGAGCCCACCATAAGCGCGAGCGACCGGCGCGGCAGGTCAGCCAGTTTAGCCAGGTGGTTTCAATCCCACCGGTCTGGACACGACAAAGCCCCTCGTCATGGTCGACGTCGGTCACGATGCCGGTGCGGATAAGGTTGCGGATCGCGCGTGCGATTTCCTGCAGAGAATTTAGATTATTCATGTGGAAATTTTGCCGCCGGGCAAGGTCATCGGCAATAAAATAGAGCTTGGCAAGCTATAGCACAACGAGCATCAATCAAAGCCTGACGATTAAGATTTGAATTTTTTTTATTATTTAACATCAAGGGCATTTGAAAAAATCTCAATTTTCATATCTAATTATGAATATAAACAACAACAATCCAAGGCTATACATGTACTTTTATAAATATCAAAAAATGAGCGCACTAAGCATAGCAATGCTGCGTTACGGAGAAGTGTTCTTTGCTTCACCCAAAGAACTAAATGACATACATGAGTGCAGACCTCAATATATATTCAGCGCTGATGCAATCATCTGGTCCAAGTTCATTCACAAAATATTAGTTACGGTTTGCATGAGCATGGATTTAGAACAAGACTCACCACTAGCAAAATCAATACTCTCTCTTAGAGAAACCATGACCCAATCCATATTAAAAGGAAGAAACAAAAGATCCTTAGACTATCAATCCACATTACAAACTCTCGGCGACTCATTCAGTAAAGAAGTATTAACCAACCTCACATTCACTGATAGCAGAGCAGCTCTATTAGCTTTTTCTCATTACATTGAAAAAACAATGAATGAGGAATTAAACGAAAATTATTACATGTGTTCATTCTCAAAAAATGCTACCAATCTAACAATGTGGGGGCACTATGGAGATGCTGAAAAGGGTTTTTCTATAATCTACGAATCGGATGATCGTGATATCACACTCGAAAGCGACTTACCGTTATTTTTCCACTACAATGAAAACAAAAATGGTTCCAAAACCTATAAGCGATCCAAAAGTACCATAGCAAGAGTGATTAGCGTGGATTATAAAAGCAAACCTGTACGTATCAATGCTTTCAGCGGGTTAATTCATAATTTTATCTATAGCGACGAAGAAGAACACTATGATCTCTCTCAAACACTTCTTTCCAGATTAAACAAATTTAATGAAAATGATCTTGGCTGGGTAAAATATTCTGATTGGAAATATGAAAAAGAACTTCGATTACACCTACCATTTTATGAAGAAATCCCACCATCTCTTAGAAGCATCAGAATAAATGTAAAACATATTAAGGGGATAATTTTTGGTTCAAGAACTACAGATAGCGACAAAGAAAATATTATTTCCGCCTGCTATCACTTAAGGAAATCACAAAACGCATCACATGACATTTACTTTTTTCAAGCACATCCAGTCCCAAACCAATACAAATTAAACATAACCCCACTTGGAATAAATGGAGTTATAAACGGAAATTATTTAACACCTATCCCTAAAGAAGGTGAAATACATTTAAAAGCCATGGAAATTTCTAAGGCAATAAACATGAGTTGAATTAATAAGTTATTGACTTGTCATTAATCAGTGATAATGACAAGTCATTTTAACCTTTGATTCAACGAGTTAATGATAGTTTTTTGTAATGCCTGCTTGTCCGACTGGCTAAACCCGAGTAGCTGGCGTTCCGCGTACTGTACTTCCTGAGCATCCGCATTTGGCCGGTCTTTGAGGCCGTACTGATGCACACGCGCAATACGCTGCACTTTGCCGGTAAACTCCACCACCGCGCTGTTTTCACGTCCAGTGGCTTTCATGTAGCGGCTCGTGCGTAGCTTCTTGAACATCGCCCGTTTAATCCGCCCGGTCTTAGCCCTGAGCGGCTGACGCTTTCGCGCCTGATACGGCGAGCCGTCCGGTGCTTTCTGCAGCTTGATACGTTGCTGTTGCGACTTGCGCAGCTCCATTGCTATCTCACCGGCCAGCTTCCGGCGCGCTGCCGGTGACAGGGCAGCAATTAGACCATTGAGCCTGTCGTCAAAAGGCTTAAATTCACTCATCCCATTTGCTCACCAGTTCGCCGTTGATATAAAGCTCTTTTGGCCGGGTGACGGGCTCGGGCAGCGGCGGCTCAGGGGCATAGCTTACGTGCAGCGCGCCGTTTTCCTCTTTGATGATGGTTCGCTCGGTGAGCTGCAGGCTGATGCTGATATCGACGCTGTCCCCGTCGTTCAAATCCATCTGGAAACGGTAGCCCTTTTTGCGGCCATCATCGAGCGTGCAGATATCCGGCTGGTTTTCCCTGAGCCATGCGGCCACCGGCACGAAAATCAGGTCAGGGTCGCCCATAAAGTCACACACGATCACATTCAGGCTGTAAATCTTTTCGTGTGACAGCGTGGCCGCGAGCCGCGCATCGATATTCCCCTCATCGGCAAAGATGCGCATCATTTCGGGATTGGTCTTAAGCTGCGGGACGGCATCAGTTAACGCCTTGCGCAGGCTGCGTGCTTTCTTCATCGAGTTTATCCTGACAGTCTTTGACGGTTTCAACCTGCAGCGCGCAGGCGGCGAGCGCGTGCTCAAGCCTGCGAATATCGACGCTCAGGTCGCCATTAGTGGCCGGATCGCTTCCCGGCATCGGGCAATAGCTCACCTTCGGGCAGGCGCTGTAAACAATGACCGGCGGAGGCGCAGGCGGCGCGGGTGTGCAGCCGACGCACAACATCAGGCAGCTCAGCGCTGTACCAGCGGCGTAACGTTTCATTCTCATTTATCAGCCTCGTAATGGTTTGTTCACGCCGCACGGCCATCGCACCGGCGGCCAGCAGTTCGCCGCGTAAACTGACCTGCGCGGTTTCATTTCGCCTGGCAATGCCCTGCGAAACGGAAAGCTGATTTTTCAGCATTCCGATCGCGGTTTTTTGTTCGGTAGCGACCCTGTTCGCCCGTTCAAAAGAGCGGGCCAGGTTGCCGTTTTCGTGACGCTGCCAGAGCACAACCGCCATCAGCACGGCCAGTAAAAACAACATCAGTTTCATTGAGTCCCCCTGAGGCAGTAGGCACGCTCGCGCGCGCGGCGGTTTTCCAGCCCCTTGTTAATTTCGCCATTCACGTAAACCCAGCGGGTGATCTGGTCGCACGCCTGCGGCCATTGCTGGCGTTTGATAAACGAGACCAGCGTCGACCGGCAGGCCGCGCCGGTTCCCACGTTGAATGAGAAACTGACCAGCGCGTCGTAAACCTGCTGCGGCATTTTCACCGGCGCGCAGACCGCCAGACGTTTCTCGACGTTCAGCACATCCGCGACGAGATTCGCCGCCGCCTGCCGCTCGGTGATTTCCCCCTTTGGCACGACGCCTGCAGTGTGGCCGATGCCCGACGTCCACACTCCCGCGTTGCACTGGTAAGGCGTCAGGCGACAACCTTCGAGGTCGGCAATCAGCGCCAGCCCCCCGGGCGAGGTGTTAAGCAGACGAAAGTCAGGCATCAGTGCTGCCAGCGCCAGCACGGCGGCCACACTGCATTTTTTAACGATTGATTTCACGAATAGCCCCTTTATCGAGTCCGAACGATGTCAGATAGAGGTACGTCTTGCGCTTAAACCAGTAGTTCGTCAGCGCGGTAAAAATGGCGCATCCGCCGCCCACGTAAAGCGCCATCTTTTCGGGGGACATTGCCCCGACATACGCCAGCCCCACGGCCAGCCAGTAGGCGATAAACGTGGTGATTTTTTCCATACTCAGTCCCATAGATTCACCGTTTCGGTTCTGGCCGCGCTCTCGGTCTCGGGCAGCTCTACTGCCGTACCGTGCGGCAGGATCACACCGAGCTCAGACAGGCCGGGATTTGCCTCTAAGACAGTTTCGACCACGCCCTCAGTGCGCCCGTAGTACCGGGCGCAAATCGCGTCGAGGGTGTCGCCCTGCAGCGCATACGCTTTCATCAGATTTGCCCCACAATGCAGCGCGCTTTGTCCTGGATGCGCGCCACAGACCAGCGCATATCCCGCCACATTTCATCGATAGTGCTGTCGATGCTGTCGGCTTTTTTGTCCCCTTTGGCGGTCGCATCCACGCCGCGAAAACGCTCATAAAGCGTGGCCGTCGTCATCGAACACACGGCGTTGAAGTAGTGGAAAACGCGCACGCTCTCGCCGTCGAGCTTGTCCGTCGGGACATCCGCCAGCGTGGTGTAACCGGCATCAAGCTGACTTTCGCGCCAGTCGCTCAGCTCCGCATTAGTCTCCGCGATCGCGGTCTTAATCGCCCGGCGCAGGCGCACGGGGGAAACGGTCTGCTCAAGTCGCATTTCCTCACGCACGCGCTTCGGATCAACGTCAGGAAAAAACGGGGTGTTTTTGATTACCGGCTCGCTCACGCCCGGTGGCGGTATCACCACGCCCGGCACATCCTGCGGCTCTTTTTTTGGCTCAATAATCAGCGTCGTCATGACAACCTCGGGTAATGGGTGGGCGGTGGACGCCGGTCGCAGTCAGGGCAATAAATACCCGCATTGACCGGCGTGCCGCCCGGCTCGGGGAGCGCTCGTTTAACCTGCGGCTTTTGCCGCCTTTGGTGGACGCCCGCGCCGTGCCGCCGGTTTAGCGGCAGGTTTGCGCGTGCGCGGATTAGTCGTTTTGGTTTTCAGTGCCGGTTCGGGTTTTGGCCTGAGCTGGCGCTCTAACTGCTCGATATCCTTTTTCACCCCGATAGTGCTTTCTAACTGGATCGCACGCTGCAGGTGCGCCAGCGCCTCGGGCAGTTGCTCCGCATCACGCAGTACGTAGCCGGTGATTTTGTGCAGCTTCGCACGCACGATATCGGGCATATCCGCGCGTTCAGTCAGCGCGATCGTGTCGAGCAGGTTCGCCAGATTGACCGGCTGTTTTGCCGTGAGCAGGCGCTGCGCTGCGAGCGCGACCTCTTCGGCTAGCAGGCACGGCGTCGGACGGCGACCGACCGGCATGGTGAGGCCGTAGGCCATGGCGTAACGGGCGATTTCCAGCGCCCCGGCGATATCGTCAGCATCGAGACGCCAGAGCATCACCGTCATGACGATGTCATCCTGTGCCCCTTTGCCGTTTGCGAGGACGCCAGCCACCCACGGCAGGTAGAACGGCAGCAGCTCACGCTTTTTCGCGGCTTTGCGCTCTTTGGAGCTGATTTGTTTTAGCGTGCGGTTGTCTGCGGCCAGCTTAACGAGCATCTGCTCATAGGCAGTTGCATTGCGCAGCGGGACGGCAGCCCGCTGCGCTGTTTCAGAGGCCGAGACCCGCATCATGTGACGCGCTGCGGGACTCGTCATGGCTTACTCTCCGCTTTCCGGCGCTGCAGGGGCGGTGAAGTCACCGAGCTTGATGTTTTCAATCAGGCAACCGGCGGCGTAAGCCTCGACCACATAGTCAACATTCATTGACTCGTAGTTTTCGATGCGGTCTTTCTTCGGGTTTTCGATGATGCTGCGACGGTGCGCGTCATCCATGAAGTAGACAGACAGGTTGTCGAGACGCGTCACCATCAGCGCATCTGCCGGGAAGTAAGGCACGCGCACGGCTGGCAGGTTGCCGATTCGCTTCTGGCTGATGATGATGTCAGCGGCCAGCGACTCGGTGTTTGCCTGCTCTTTGTTGACGATCGGGAAATATTTATCCGCCATCAGCTTACGCCCGGTGATGACAACCAGCTCCGGGTCATCCTGGTAAATCTCGTCAATCAGGTTGCCGGTGGCATCCATGACCAGCGCATCGAGGTTCGCATAGTCGCCGTTTTTACCCACGCGGATCACTTCAGAAATCACCGCACCTTCTTCGTCGGTGATTTTTGACATCACGCGCGCTGGCGCTTCATTGCGGTACTTCTGCAGCCAGCCTGTCGCCACGTCCTGCAGCATCGGATTCTTTTTACGGTCGGACGTCGCCGCGCGCTCGATGCCGTTGAAACCGGCCATGATGAAATCGAGGGACTGACGTTTGATGATGGCGTCACGGATACGGGTCTGGAAGTCCTGGAATCTCGCCCACAGGTCGAGCTGTTTGTAGCGGATATGGAAGTCAAAGTTAATCTGGTCGCACTCGTATTTATTGGACTCCAGCGCGGTAAAGTCAGCGGTCTTACGCTCATCATCACCGGCGGTGTCGGCGGTGCTCGCAATCGTACCGTTAACGCCCACCCCGACTTTTTCGCCTTTCAGCTCGTCGACCGGCACGATGTTGATTTTGGTCAGAAACGCGGATGACATCTGCAGGGTGGTCATCAGGGTTTGCGTGACCGACGGCTCGACGGTGAATTTCTTCGCCACGTCATCGGTAGAAATACCGTTCAGCTCCGCGACGCGGGTCAGGTAGGCATTGAATTTGAAGCGGGTATCTTTACGCATGGTTTTTCCTGTTCGGGTAAAAGGGTTCAGGCCGGGCAGCACGCCCGGCGTGTTATCAGCAATTGGTCAGCAGCTCGTCGCCCGTACCGCCTTTTGAAAGCTCGCGGCGCGGCTGACGCTGACTTTCGGTGCTGTCGAGGGAGCTTTTGAGGGAGGTAAACGCCTGCGCGTTTTCATCGACTTTGCTGGTCACGTCGTGCTTAAGCTGCGCAAAAGCGGTCTCAAGCTCGGTGACGCGCTGGTCGGTAGCGTTGAGATTGGTTTGCACCTGCTCGGTGACGGTGGTCACCGCTTCATGCACATCAGCGAAACGGGCGTCATCGCTGGCCTGCTTACGGCTAAAAATGGCTTTGACCTTATCGGTCAGGCTGTTGAGCATGGTGTCGGGGACGTCCTCAAACTCCAGCTCAGCCAGTGAGGCCACAGAGAAAAGGTCGTCCGGCTGGTCTTTTTTACCGGCAAGCGGGTTCTGAGCGGCGCGGCTGCAGAATTCGAGATATTCCGTGCCGAGGCTTGCCGGGTCATCGGTGACGGCCAGCCCGATGAGGTAGCACTTGCCGCTGTTTGAGAAGTTCGGGCGAATCTCCATTGAGGTGTAGACCTTCTGCCCGGCACGTACCATGCTGACCAGTTCATCAAGCGGGGCAATTTTGGCAAACAGCGCCTTTTTGCCGTTAAGCGCAGAGTCATCGCTGATTACCTCCGCCTTAAGCGCAGTCACATCGCCATAGCGTTTAAACAAGCTGTCAGGCAGCAGCCCCCGGATATGTTCGAGGTTGATGCGGCAGCCGTAGACGCGCGGATCGAACGTGTCGGCCATATCCTGAATATCATCGCCGCTGATGACACGGCCATCGCAGGTGTCACCCTCGACGCCGATGCGAAACCATTTAGAAACTTTCTTTGCCATTGTTCAGGTGTCCTGATGTTGGGTTTTCGGGTCGGGTTTAGTTTCCCGACTCTGCCCCGTATCAGCCACCGCTTGCGCTCCTGTTAGATCTGATACAACAGGCACTTAGCGCGAATAACCCCCTATTTCCTTAGCCTTGCCACGTCACACCAAAAACGAGGCAAGCATGACCATTTCAACTGACCTTTCTCTGTTAAATGACCCGCGACGACAGGCGCGGCTGTTGTACTGGCAGGGGTTCGCCGTGCCGCAAATCTGCGACATGCTGCAGCTCAAGCGCCCGACCGTGCAGAGCTGGAAACAGCGGGATGGATGGGAAGAAACCGCGCCGATTAACCGCGTGGAATCGACATTAGAGGCGCGGCTTATCCAGCTCTACGCTAAGCCAGACCTGACCGCGCATGACTTCAAAGTCGCGGATTTTTTGTCGCGCCAGATGGAGCGGCTCGCGCGTATTAACCGCTACGGCCAGACCGGAAACGAGGTGGATTTAAACCCCAATATCGCCAGCCGTAACAAAGGGGATCGCAAAAAGCCGAAACGAAACTATTTCAGTGATGAAGCCATCGAGAAACTGGAAGAGATTTTCTTCGACCAGTCGTTTGAGTATCAGCTCCGCTGGCATAAAGCAGGGTTAGAGCACCGCATCCGCCACATCCTGAAATCGCGACAGATTGGCGCGACGTTCTACTTTGCGCGCGAGTCACTTTTGCGCGCACTTAAGACCGGGCAAAACCAGATATTTTTGTCGGCCAGTAAAACGCAGGCTTACGTGTTCCGTAAGTACATCATCGCCTTTGCCCGTCTGGTTGACGTCGACCTGTCAGGCGACCCGATCGTCATTGGCAACAATGGCGCTGAGCTGATTTTTCTCGGGACCAATTCCAACACCGCGCAGAGCCACAACGGCGACCTCTATGTCGATGAAATTTTCTGGATACCCAATTTTCAGAAGCTGCGCAAAGTCGCCTCGGGCATGGCCTCGCAGTCTCACCTGCGCACCACCTATTTTTCGACCCCGTCGACGCTGGCGCACGGCGCTTACCCGTTCTGGTCAGGCGAGCTGTTTAACCGTGGCCGCAGCAACCGCGACGAACGTGTCGACATCGATATCAGTCATCAGGCGCTTGCCGGTGGCGTGCTGTGCGGAGACGGTCAGTGGCGGCAGATTGTCACCATTGAGGACGCGCTCGCCGGTGGCTGCACCCTGTTTAACCTCGACCAGCTTAAGCAGGAAAACAGCGCGGATGACTTCCGCAACCTGTTTATGTGCGAGTTCGTCGACGATAAGGCGTCGGTATTTCCGTTCGAGGAGCTGCAGCGCTGCATGGTCGATGCGATGGAAGAATGGGAGGACTTCGAACCGTTCGCCGACCGGCCGTTTAACTGGCGACCGGTCTGGATTGGCTATGACCCGTCACACACCGGGGACAGCGCCGGGTGCGCGGTACTGGCTCCGCCGCTGGTTGCCGGTGGCAAGTTCCGCATCCTTGAGCGTCATCAGTGGAAAGGCATGGACTTTGCCGCACAGGCCGAGGCCATCCGGGCGCTGACTGAGAAATACACCGTTGATTATATCGGCATCGATGCGACCGGCATCGGCCAGGGGGTTTACCAGCTCGTGCGCTCATTCTTCCCGGCGGCGCGTGCTATCCGCTACACGCCGGAAATGAAAACCGCAATGGTGCTGAAAGCGAAAGACACCATCAGGCGCGGGTGTCTGGAATATGACGCCGGGGCGACCGACATCACTCAGTCGTTTGTGGCTATCCGCAAAACCATGACCAGCAGCGGCCGCAGCGCCACCTATGAAGCCAGCCGCAGCGAGGAAGCCAGCCACGCGGATATCGCGTGGGCGACCATGCACGCCCTGCTAAACGAGCCGCTTTCCGCCGGTAGCGGTATGCAATCAAGCTCCATTCTGGATATTAATTAAGATGAAAAAACGCCAAAAGAAACAGCCAAAACAGACCAGCATGACCGCCAGCGCGCCGCAGAAAATGGAGGCGTTCACCTTTGGTGAGCCGTCACCCGTTCTGGATCGCCGCGACATCCTCGACTATGTCGAGTGTATTAATAACGGCAAATGGTACGAGCCGCCGGTCAACTTCTCGGGGCTGGCAAAAAGCCTGCGCGCCGCCGTGCATCACAGCTCCCCGATTTACGTCAAGCGCAACATTCTGACCAGCACCTTTATCCCGCACCCGTTGCTGTCCCGTCAGGACTTCAGCCGCCTTGTGCTCGATTATCTGGTTTTCGCCAACGGCTATCTCGAAAAGCGCATGAGCGTGACCGGCCAGCTCTTTAAACTGGAAACCTCCCCAGCCAAATACACCCGCCGTGGTGTCGAGGATGGCGTTTACTGGTACGTGTCGAGCTTTACCAATCCGCACCAGTTCGCTCCCGGCTCGGTGTTTCACCTGCTTGAGCCCGATATCAATCAGGAGCTCTACGGGATGCCGGAATACCTTAGCGCGCTCAATTCCGCCTGGCTGAATGAATCCGCCACGCTGTTTCGTCGCAAGTATTACCAGAACGGCGCGCACGCTGGCTACATCATGTACGTGACCGACGCGGCGCAAAGCAGCACCGACGTTGAGACGCTGCGCTCCGCGATGCGCGACTCTAAAGGTCTCGGGAATTTTAAAAACCTGTTTTTCTACGCCCCGAACGGGAAACCGGACGGCATTAAGATCGTGCCGCTGAGTGAAGTCGCCACGAAGGATGATTTTTTTAACATCAAGAAGGTGAGCGCCGCTGACCTGCTCGATGCGCACCGCGTGCCGTTCCAGCTCATGGGCGGCAAGCCGGAGAATATCGGCTCGATGGGCGATATCGAGAAGGTGGCGCGGGTATTTGTGCGTAACGAGCTGACGCCGCTGCAGGAGCGTTTCAAAGAGATTAACGATTGGTTAGGAATGGAGGTGATCCGCTTTAAGGATTACAGTATTGAAGCTGATTGAATGATATGGTACGTACCAATTAAATGGTACGTACCAACTAAAAAAGCAGAATAACCAAGCGCTTAAAATTAACCTAACATACAACGTTATCTAATTTCGTTTCGTTAAAGTTATTGAGCCTGCTGTATTTAAATTATTTTGCCAACATCTATTTGTCCAAAAAACGCCTTTCATTTGCATGGAGTTGATATCAATTACACGCAACCTCGCGGCCCCTTCATAAAACATACCATCAGATGCGGAAGGAGAATCATTCATAACTCTAAACATATAAACCAACTCGAAACTATCATCTTCCGCACGAACAATCTTGCATAAGTTTGTGTAAGTTCTTCCGATTGTGGTATTGCCTGTCATCTTAATAGAGAAAAAATCAGCCTCAATATGCAACGGAAATTCAACCTGCGCATCCGGGCTAAAATTTGATTTTATACTTGCAATCCACGTACCATTAAAGTCTGGACAAAATTTATGCTTGAAGATATCGAAATAAAAATATTTCCATAAATACTTTCCAAACAGGAAGGCAAGGATTGTAACGGAACTGATTGTAAATGAAATTGATCTGGCAAGAGGCATTCCAAGCCCCTTGCTACAGCCTATATAAATAAGAATGGAAATAGCTATAGGCAAACCATATTTAACTTTAGTTGGCATTAATTCCCACATATTAGCGCCTCCACCATTTTCTAATAGGCCTGTTAACCGAAAGCGCAGGACGCACTACAACGTGAATAACCTTCAGGCCTAAAATAGCTCCATTATAAGTTATCATACATTCCATTGTGTGAGTGCCAGTATAAGAAGTTCCCCGTTTATGACTTTCGTATGGTTTTCCATATTCAACATGCCCGATATCATTGGCATCATTTGCTTGATGTCCAACATTTCTAACCGTCCACTGTGTCTGGGCAAACGCATTAAAGGAGGCTGAATTACAAATAGTGAATGTTAATGTGTCACCTTTATCAACCGTTAGTCGATCTGTCATAACGGTTTCAATGTGTTCCCCATTTTTATTGTAGCGGCAGACAGAAATCTCTGGGATTGTAGTAAGCGCTGGTAATCCTGCTCCACCTTCGTTTGATACAATGGTAACCTGAGGGAAATAATGCTGGAACAAATTAGAGAAATTTATGTTTCGCTCATTTTCATTAGCTTCAACACAATCCATGCAAACCTTTTTCAATTGTTGAAGCTTTTGACGTGCGAAAGTTAAAGCGTCTTCTGGCATTGTAAGTAAATTAGAACCATTTAGAGGATTTGCGACTTCCATCGATTGCTCTAATTGCTGACATATATTCAACACCGTATTTATGAAACTATCATCCTCTCGTTCGTCAATACTTAAGTTATTAGCAACTAGAACATTTATTGCTAAGGAGGGTATTTTTTTAAACGAGGTTCCGTTCCATTGTACATTAACCCATGCTTTTAAATAACGGACAAGACGTTTCATTAATGCTCTATCTTCTTTAGTAGCATATGAATTAGTTAACCAATCTTGTATTGCCTTTGGATCGCTATCACTCCAGCCATTATCTGTTGCAAGTTTTAATCTTGTGTCCGTTTTATAATAGATAGGAGTGTCAATTGTTAGAAAGGAAGAGAATATCAAACCTTCACACGCATTTTTAGATTCTTGAATCTTTGCCTCGTTGTTTATTGCGCAATATGCTAACAAGGCATCTCTTAATGTATCCTTCACATTCTTTGATTCAATATCTTCTGCCTCTGCATCAAAAAACAAATAAATACCAACATCAATGTCATATGTTGAAAATTTATCTACAGGTTTAATTAGAGTGTGACTTTTGTATGAGCCTTGCAACCAGAACCTGACGTCGCAACCGAATGATTCTTTTAACTCTTCTCTCAAAAACTCTATCAACTCATTCTTTTTTGTGACGCCCTTGTCTAAAACCAGAGTTGACAATTTTATTCTTTCATGAAGTGTTAATTCATTTTTTTCAGGCGAATAAAAAAGTTCATTGCAATTCATACTTCCTCCTAATGTATAAATTATTTAATCTTAGCCTTTATATTACTGACCCACTTTTTTTTCTGTACATCTTACTATAAACAGTCGAATAGACTATTAATCACGTTATCTATCAAATTTTAAGAACGAAATGAGTTTAGTGATGATGAGGATATAATTTTAAGAGTTATGACAGCACAAAACTCATTAGACATCAACTTAATTTAAACAAGATGTTAGGAGAATCTGTGATCTATAGCCTCTTTCTTCGAAGCGCGCAGTGCTATCCCCGCCTCGCCTGCGCGCTTAACGGGGCGCTTTTAATGCAGGTGCATCAGGAGCCCCAAGCCGCACCAGCAATGGTGCCAGCCTTCCAATGCTCATGTAAAGTTCGGATGCAAACTCATGCATCAGCTGCATGCAAGCTAATAAAGCAGAGCTTTTGTAAGCAAAAGCTTATTTAAACTGGTCATTCAAAGCATGAAACATATCTTTAACTTGTGCTTTTGTTGGCATATCTTGCGTGACCATTGCCTGATACATTTTTTTCGTTTCTTCATCAAGTTTAGAGACATCAATCGTTTTTTTCTTGAACCTACTAAATCTCCACATAACAATCAGCTTTGCAACCCATCCATAGATCCCTGAAATCACCAAAGGCATTGTCAATGAAATAAAAATCACAACCTGATAATAAATAGACGTTGATAAAAAAGCCTCAAGAACAGACTTATACTTCACCCCAATAAAAAAAGAGATGATGATATTAAAAAACAACGTTAAAATAAATACAGTTAATGTATGTTTTTTCATTAACTAATACCTTTACATTTATCCAAAAATGCGTCTGGAGAATTCATGTATGACTTAAGAATTTCTGTTAACTCTTGCACAGCGAGTGTACCTGTTAATATCATTCTTATAATAGCCGCCCCGATATGGGCCTCTGATTTTTGTCTTATAACACCTGTATTCCTTACAGGAATTTCAAACAAATCAGCATCCTGCCTGTAAATATAAACAGCCCCCAAATCAGTTGTCATGTTTGCGTAATTTGCAATTTTATATTTTGAACCCTCATCACCTTTTAAATCCTTGGGGGACATGACGAAAGTAATTTGAAAGTCATACGCTGTAGCCCTATATATTCTCTCATCATCCGAGTCACTGTTATTTTTTATGTTGATAGCCAGCTTATCATTGAATGTTATAAAAAAAGTCAAACCTTTCCATCTAGCCAGCACACTTCCTTGCAGCCCCTCACCATCCTCATTATCCTTTATAATCTCGAAGCCACCCTGACTTTCCATTGCTGCGAGAATTTCTTTTTTATATATGTACATACAGCCCCTCAATAAACCTTCTAATATGTGATATATCTCAACATTCAAAATTTCACTGTGAGAAACGACTTCACACGTCTAATTTACCCCTTCCTAAGCTTGTTCTTCAACCCTTTCATAGTTAAGTACAGGATTTCTACCTCAGCTTCATAGTCAGAAATTTGTAGGGTCCTGCTGCACCTATGGTGTCATCAGCAAAATCTGTATACCCCTGCCATTCTTTCGCAGCCGTGAATTGGAATGATTTATCGCCAAAAATCACTTTAGCTCCGCGCGCCAATATTTCGAGCTCCCACCGTTCCGGGGTAATGCCCTCCTGAGCTAAATCGAAACGAATTTTTGCGACGCGATCCCTTTCGGGTTTTGTCATCCTGGCTGATGGCGCTTGCTCGCTCGTTTTGAGCGGCGCGTTGCTTCTTTGCTGGCGATGTTTGCGCGGCGTACCAGCTTTCAACGCACCGTTAAGCACCTTCACGACGTCTGGCTCATTCCAGTCGATAATCCCGCGCTCAATCAGATTTAAAACCGCTGCGGCTTGCTCAGACGGTGTGGGGGTCATAACTGGATCGCTACCGGCGGTGAGCTTTCCACAGTTATTGACAGGACTCCGAGGCGCGGCAGAGCCGCTTTTTAAGGTCAAAGGCTCAACGGCCAAAACCTTTGGAACGATGCGCCATTCGGCTGTACGGGTTACATGGACACGATTAGCCCCGAGATGAGGGGCATAAATCCCGACAACCCTCTCGATATCTTCCTCGTATTCGTTGACCTCATCCGTCACCTTACGGGCGACCCTGACCGCCTGAGCATCACGCGGCATGTTTGCCCCACCCTGCGCGATGATGTACCGCTCAAAGTCCCCCTCATCTGCAGCAGCTCGCGCGGCCTCGACCCTGTCGTCAAACTCGCAGGCAATACTCACCCCGCGCGGCAGTTTGCGCAGTTCACGGTAAGCGCCCATCGTCGGGAGACCAATCGGTTTAAACTGAGGGATACGCCATGTTGACGCCCATGCGGTGACGGCTGCGGCCGTATCTTTCAGAGGCTTGCCGGTGTCGTGATCGAGCTGGCCGTCGAGCGCGTAACCGTCGATATTTTTTGCAATGTATTTAGCGATATAACCCGCCGCTCCGCCCTGATTAAGATGGCGTGACTCAAAGCGCTGTTTTGACGCGCCCTTTTCGTGTCCGTCCTCTTTGAGGGCATAACGACGCATAATTTCGTTAATGGCTTTACGCTGACCGGGTTTGCAAAAAAGCATCATGTGCCAGTGTGGCGTGCCGTCGTGGTGCGGTTCGACAACGCGCATCCCGTAAACATCTAAATCGTTATCTTTGAAAGCTGTACGCATCAGGCTCCAGATACGGCATAGATAGCGCTGGCCGTCTTTGGGTGTGAATGCTGTTTCGTTCCAGCCGTGATTAAGCTGCACCGTTTTGGTTTCGCCTTTCCCGACCTGTCGGGTCGGATGATATTTCGAGGGTGTGGTCAGGGTGATAAACATCCCCACGTCACCAACGCTGGTCGCGTAGCGTTCAATCCCGGCGATAGTATTCATCAGCTCCATACGACGTATTTCAGGGTTCGAAATACTCCCCATGACCTTGCTTATGAGGTCAATACGTTCGCCAGTGATTTTGTTTTCCAATTCGCAGGATTTCAGGTATTCGAGATTAGCCAAGCGGCGCGCGTGAACATCGCGGATCGCTATTTTGCTTGCGTAAGGTGAATGGTCTTTGTTGACCTCACCTGCTGCGATGAGCAGCGCCTCGCGCCAGCGCATCCGCTGCGCCTTGAGCTGGTTGACCCACCACTCGTCTTTAATCAGTCGTGAAATAGCGGAAAATGCCATGCGGATCGTCATCTGACCCTTATGGTATTTTTTCCAGTACATCGGGGTGATGTTAAATGCGCGAGCAACACCGGCCACTTGCCCGTATAGGTGCGACTGAGCTTCATCAGTGAAAAGTGTCTCTTTCCCGCCGTGAGCATCCGCCCAGGCGTCGCTTAACTCCTCGTATTTGCTCCAGAGCTGAGAGGCAATTCTGGCCGCAAATTTCCTGAGTTCTTTGTCATTCATATCTGGTAAGCGCGCATACTGGTCGCGCTCGGACAGAAAACCAATCGAGGCGGATTCATTCATCCCGCACAGCTCATTGACACGCTCAAGACGCGGCAGCAGCTTGCGCTCAAACGTGTTTTTAAGGAAATACAGCCCACCCAAAGGGCTCTTTTTACGGCGGATGAAGTTATAACGCGATGTAAACAGGGTTTGCAGGAAAAATGGCAGACGGTCAATACGGTTTAAAACACCTTGCACCTGACGGAGTTCGGCACGTGTAAGGGGTCTGTCGCGGCCAATGGCCTCTTTGTTGACGTTATTCCAGGGATAAGCACCAACGAATGAATCACTGGCGCCCTTCAAAAATGGTGGTGGTGGCGAGGGGGCAATACGCCCCCGAGATTCGATGGACATACTATTTAAAGGCGTCCAGACATTGCTTCCCCAGGCGTTCAATTCGAGCTTCCAAAGCTGAGAAGCCAATAAGATCGCTGGTCAAAAGGTCATGCAATACCAGGCCTGAGATAAGCTTAGGGATAGTCGGGTAGTAACCGACAACGTCCAGCCAATCCTTGCCTTTGTTCTTCCCGGATGTTGCGGTCTTCTTCTCCTGCAAAATGAATTGATAGCGGTCACTGGTGATGACGTACTGGTTATTTATCTCGATGCGTATGCTCATTCTGGCTTCCTTTTAAAAGTGGTTAGCCCGCTCAATCGAAAATTGAGTTGTGCAGATTTGCCGACTCTTGACCTAATAACTCGATAATCTCGGTACGATTGAGCTCAGACTTGCTGATATGCGCGATAAGCCCGTCAAATCGAGATGAGAATCGTGTCGCTAGGTCGCGCTGTGCTTCTTTTACTGCCTGCTCCAGGAGAGCGGAAAACATGCCATCTGGTACTGTGTTTTGTGTTTGCATTTGCCTATCTCCAGACAAAAGGAGTCCCCACGCTGTAAGGCGCGTAATAAAACGAATCCAGATTAATTAATGTAAATACTGCTCAGGTTTTACCGAGGTTAAAATGGTAGGTGCGTACTCAAAAAGGCTAAACAGCTCTCGCAGCGCGCGGAAAAGTTTGTCGCGCCAATAACAGCCCTCTTCATTCAAACGCCAGTGCGGCATCATAAATTCCTGCTCTGTCAGTCCCGCATGAAGAAACAGTGATCGCCTTTGGCTAACGGTCAGGCGGCTGATGAAAGTTGCTTTCGACACGCCAAGTTGGCGGTGCCGGGCGAATGCATTTCTCAATTCATCAAGCGCGCAAACAAGACGCTCACGATCGGCTTCGGTCATTTCCTCTAAGCGCATGACAGAGTGACGCTGCTTTAATTGAGCGTGGAAACAAACCGTAAGACGCTCCCGCTCCATCATCTGATTGTAAAAATCGCAAGTGTCCTGCCAGCGAGGCTGAGCCAGATACTTGCAGACCAGACCGCGAAGCGCTGTTGGTTGTTTCTGGATAACATCAAGTGTCATTACCGTCATAACCACAGTCCTCTCTTCTTGACTAAGCTACGAAGCTTCTCGATAACACCCGTCTTACGGGTTCGGATAATGATGCCCTTGCGTCCGCGACCGTGAGTGATAGTGAAGTTAATCTGACTAGGGCTTTCTCTACGCAGTAGTTGAGCAATGCAACGGGGTTCATTCTTCATACTGGCTCCCCTAATCCGAGCCACATCAGCCACCCGTCCCGAATTTCTTTCGGGCGACTGTCATAGGCCATCTTCATACCCTTGTTCCACGCTGGCAGGTAAACCCAGTATTCCCCTGCTCGGCCGCTTGTTGACTGAGGATCAGTCATCTCAACCACGGGCAGCTTACCCTTCTCAATCATCCCTTTGACTGCTGCAGGAGTTTTGCCAATAAGACGCGCGAATTCCTGATATGGGACGGCGTCGCTCGCACTATCAATGACCCTATTCATTTGTGAGTATTCCTCGTTAGTGTTTTAATTGCTCCTAATGGCTATTAATTGCCATATTGGAGCCATTAACTTGCGATAACGAATAGAAGATTACTCCGTTATCGTTTTTCTATCAATAGTGGAGTGTTAATTACGATGATACCCGTCAATGAGAAGCTTGCGATCATGCGTGAGTCGGAACGTATGAATAGAAAAGAATTCAGTGACTTAACCGGTGTTCCATACAGCTCTCTCTCGAGTTACGAGAAGGGCGTAAAAGATATGGGCATACAGGCGGTGATGAAGATTTTGAATCATCCTCAGTTCAAAAAATACACGATGTGGTTCATGACAGAGACGATATCACCTGAAGCTGGGCAGATTGCACCGGCTCTCGCGCACTTTGGGCAGCAGACAACAACGTCACCCCACTCAGACCAGAAAACTGGCTAACTATTTACGGCGCTTATTTGTGCAGTAAATGCACAGTGAGTTTTTGCTATTTAAATCAGGAAATTGAAGTACGCAGTAACATCATCGGGAGGCTTTATGTCTGTTAAAAAGCTCGATGATGGTCGATATGAAGTGGACATTAGACCGACTGGGCGTAACGGAAAACGCATCCGTCGGAAGTTCGACAAGAAAAGCGAGGCGATGGCTTTTGAAAAACACACTCAATATAACCATCACTCAAAGGAATGGCTTTCAAAACCCACGGACAAACGCCAACTGTCAGAACTGAAAGAGTTGTGGTGGAAGCTGAAAGGTAAACATGAGGAGCACGGTCAATCGTATCTCAGGAAAATTGAGCGTTTCGAAACGATGACCGGAAACCCGTGCGCTTTCCAGATCACCAAGAGCCTGATAACGCAATATTGTGCTCAACGCCGGGGTGAAGGTATTAAGCCAACTACCATCAACCGCGACCTGATCACGTTAGGTGGGATGTTCACAACCCTGATTGAGTCAGAATTGTATAACGGTGAACATCCATTCAGGGGATTCAAAAAACTAAAAGAGCAGGCAGCCGAAACGGGCTATCTCACTCTTGAAGAAATTAACGCCTTACTAGCCGCGCTCTCAGGTGATAATCGTAAAATTGCCGTCTTGTGTCTGAGTACCGGGGCAAGATGGGGAGAGGCTGCAAGGCTGAAAGCGGAGAACGTGATTCATAACCGGGTGTCTTTCGTTAAGACGAAAACCAACATACCGCGAACGGTTCCGATCTCTGATGACGTTGCGGCTTACGTAGTCGGTAAAACACGAGGCTTCCTGTTTCCTGAGGCCAGTTATGCTGAATTCAGGCGAATCCTCAAAGCTGTCAAACCAGATTTACCGGCCGGGCAAGCGACACATGCGCTGCGACACTCTTTCGCCACGCACTTTATGATTAACGGGGGCAATATCATCACACTGCAGAGGATCTTAGGTCATACGAAAATTGCGCAGACAATGGTCTATGCGCACTTCGCTCCTCAGTACCTGCAGGACGCGATTTCGCTTAACCCGCTGAAGGGTGCTAATGGTGGTAAGAGTGTCCACAATGTGTCCACACCCTAGCCGCTTTTTATGGCTTTTGGTTGCTAGTAGTAAAACGTGAAGCCTTGTCTGGTGCGGCTTTCCAGCTACGCCAGACATTAAAAAGGCTCCCTCGGGAGCCTTTCTTTCAATCAATGCAGCGATGCTAACCGCGCCGCAAACCCGACAAACAACAGTCCTATCAGGCCGTTCCCCAGCTTTGCCAGTTTCTTTTTCGTTTTCAGATAACGTGTGACAAAAGCGCCTGAGAAGATCAGGAAGCTCATATACATAAAGCTTATTAGCTCAAGCGTGGTCGCGAGGATCAGGAAAGAGGTACCGGTATTCTTCGCATTCACATCGATAAACTGAACAAAGAACGAGACGTAGAACAGAATCGCTTTCGGGTTCGTCAGGCTCAATACCAGCGAGCGTTTCATGATCATGCTGGCAGGCTCGGTACCGCTTTCATGTGTATTATTCTGACGGGTAATGACCGACCAGAGCATTTTACCGCCCAGCCACAGCAGATAAAAAGCACCTAAATAGCGTACGATATTAAACAGTACCGGTGTGGTCTGAATTAACGCGGCAACGCCCGCCCAGGCCAGGAACATCAGTACGGCATCGCCGATAAACACGCCGGTGGCGGCGAGATAACCTTTTTTAACGCCGTGACCAATCCCGGTTTTCAGCACAAATAAAGTATTCGGCCCTGGCACCAGTACGATAAAAAATGCGCCGACAACGTATGTCCAGAAATTCAGTACGCCAAACTCCGCAAACACTTCTCCCTCCTTTTGCTCAACACAACAGGAATAGCGCTGCAAAGACGCTATTCCCAACAACCAGACGCCATAAAATCATTGGGCACCTTGCGGTGCCCTGATGGTTCTCAGAAATCCTGGACTGCGAACAGCAACGCGTTGCGGTGCCGGGTCATTCCACATTTCCTGATGGCGTGTATACGCATATTGCGGCGGGATTGTGCTTCCAGCCAACGAGCCTTACGACGGTTCACCTGTCGCAACATGCGCCAGCGCCCTACTTCAGTTCTACTGCGCTTCATGTCTACAACTCTTTCTTTAAAAGAGAGGCCATTATAAACCCAACCCTGCAGCAAACCAGCGCTTTTACCTGGCGTTTTTATTTGCCAGATGATTCCTGATGCGTACACTCATAACAATACGCTTTCAAAAGGATTTTTTTACCTATGACAACCTTCTACACCGTGGTGAGTTGGCTGGTCATTCTGGGATACTGGCTGTTAATCGCGGGTGTGACATTGCGCATCCTGATGAAGCGCAGAGCCGTACCCTCTGCCATGGCCTGGCTTCTTATAATTTATATCCTGCCGCTGGTAGGAATTATTGCCTATCTCTCTTTCGGTGAACTTCATCTGGGCAAGCGTCGTGCCGAGCGTGCCCGGGCCATGTGGCCTTCCACCGCCAAATGGCTGAGCGATCTCAAAGCCTGTAAACACATCTTCGCAGAGGAAAACAGCAGCGTTGCCTCCTCATTATTTAAACTGTGCGAACTCAGACAAGGTATTGGTGGGGTAAAAGGCAATCAGCTCCAGTTGCTGACCTCTTCTGATGACGTCATGCAGGCCTTGATCCGCGATATTCAACTGGCTCGTCACAATATTGAGATGGTGTTCTATATCTGGCAGCCCGGCGGGATGGCAGACCAGGTAGCGGAATCGCTGATGGCTGCCGCACGTCGTGGCATTCACTGCCGTTTAATGCTCGACTCCGCAGGCAGCGTCGCCTTTTTCCGTAGCCCCTGGGCAGGGATGATGCGTAATGCCGGCATCGAAGTGGTCGAGGCGTTAAAGGTCAATTTACTGCGCGTTTTCCTGCGCCGGATGGATCTTCGCCAGCACCGCAAGATGATCATGATCGACAACTATATTGCCTATACCGGCAGCATGAACATGGTTGACCCCCGCTTCTTCAAGCAGGACTCGGGTGTCGGCCAGTGGATTGACCTGATGGCAAGGATGGAAGGACCGATTGCCACCTCCATGGGGATTGTCTATTCCTGTGACTGGGAGATAGAAACCGGTAAGCGTATTCTCCCGCCGCCACCGGATGGCAATATCATGCCCTTTGAAGAGGCCAGCGGACATACCATCCATACCATTGCCTCCGGGCCGGGTTTCCCGGAGGATTTAATCCATCAGGCGCTACTGACCGCCACTTACGCGGCGCGTGAATATTTGATCATGACCACGCCCTACTTCGTTCCGAGCGATGACCTGCTGCACGCAATCTGCACCGCAGCACAGCGCGGTGTCGATGTCAGCATCATTCTGCCACGCAAAAATGACTCGCTTCTGGTGGGCTGGGCCAGCCGCGCGTTCTTTAGCGAACTGCTTGCCGCCGGGGTAAAAATCTACCAGTTTGAAGGCGGGCTCCTGCATACCAAAAGCGTCCTCGTGGACGGTGAGTTAAGTCTGGTGGGCACGGTAAACCTGGATATGCGCAGCCTGTGGTTAAACTTTGAAATCACGCTGGTCATTGATGATGCCGGATTCGGCGGTGACCTGGCGGCGGTACAGGACGATTATATCTCCCGTTCGCGCCTGCTGGATGCCCGGCTGTGGGTAAAACGTCCGCTGTGGCAGAGAATTGCTGAACGACTGTTTTACTTCTTTAGTCCGTTGCTGTAAAACGTGCCCAACGATGTTTAACAGGTAGTCATCATGGAAATGGATCTGAACAATCGCCTGACCGAAGACGAAACGCTCGAGCAGGCCTATGACATTTTTCTCGAACTGGCGGTTGATAACCTCGATCCCGCAGATGTGATCCTCTTTAATCTGCAGTTCGAAGAGCGCGGCGGCGCGGAGTTATTCGACCCTGCAGAAGACTGGGCTGAGCACGTGGATTACGATCTCAATCCTGACTTCTTTGCCGAAGTGGTGATTGGGCTGGCAGATGAAGATGGTGGCGAAATTAATGACATCTTCGCCCGCGTGCTGCTCTGTCGCGAGAAAGACCATAAGCTGTGCCATATCATCTGGCGCGAATAGTAAAAGGCTGCGAATGCAGCCTTTTTTTTAATCCGGTAGCGCACTCCCGCAACGGTTACAGTAGCGGGCGTTAAGCTCATGTTCAGTCCGGTGACAACCCGGACATTTTCGCTGCTGTTTGCGGCTCTGAAATGCGCTGCTCATATGGGTTGTGATAAGACCTGTCGGAATGGCAATCACCGAATACCCAATCAGAATCAGCACCGATGCGACGATACGTCCAAGCGGCGTGTGCGGCGTGATATCCCCGTAGCCAACGGTCGTGACGGTGACAATGGCCCAATACACAGAGGCATTCAGCGTTGTGAAGCCATATTTTGGCCCTTCTATCAGGTACATCAACGCGCCGAAAACAATCATGACGATCGCGATAAACGAGTAAAACAGAATGAGCTGATGCCGGGCACTGACTATTGCGCTCCAGAAGACCCGCAGAGACGGCATAAAACGCAGCAATTTCAGAATACGTAATACACGAATAACGCGCATCGCCCGCCATGCAAAGACATAGCTCAGGCTAATCTCCGGCCACAACCACATAACGTAGAGCGGCAGGACGGTGGCTAAATCGATAAATCCCCAGAAACTGAAAACATATCTCGCCGGGTTGGGCCAGCAGACGACCCGCAGCAGATATTCGGCAGTAAAGACCAGGGTAATAATCAGTTCGATCCAGACAAATATATGCCATTCATCATAGGTCAGGTGATACTGCGTCCCGGCTCCCGATTCAAAGAAAATAACCACCACGCTGATGAGTGCAAACAGCCCGCAGATCCCTTCGAAGCGGCGTCCGGATATCGTTTTAGGATCGAATAAAAAATGATAAAGCCGCCGACGGGCTGAGGTGAATAGACTCGACACGGTAACCTCGCAAAAAATAAGGGCTGACATCATGTCAGCCCTTGCGATTATAACGGGTCTACTTTCAGGCAGGAAACCGCATGTCGGAAACTGCCTTCCAGAACCGGTCGTGTTTTCGCACACTCCGGCCCGGCCAGTGGGCATCGCGTACGGAACACGCAGCCTGATGGCGGATTAATCGGCGACGGCAATTCGCCTTCCAGCAGCTGGATGGTTTTATTTTTTTCCAGATCGGGATCGGGAATTGGCACCGCGGACATCAGCGCTTTGGTGTAGGGGTGCAGTGGATTGTGGTACACCTCATCATAGGTGCCCAGCTCCACGGCATGGCCCAGGTACATGACCAGTACGCGGTCAGAAATGTGCTTCACCACCGCCAGGTCGTGCGCAATGAAAATCAGCGATAGCCCCATCTCACGCTGCAGCTTCTGCAGCAGATTAACCACCTGCGCCTGAATCGACACGTCCAGCGCGGAGACAGGCTCATCGCAGATGATCAGCTTCGGCTCAAGGATTAACGCGCGGGCAATACCGATACGCTGACACTGGCCGCCGGAGAATTCGTGCGGATAGCGGTTGATGAGGTTTGGCAGCAGCCCCACTTTCATCATCATCGCCTTAACACGATCGCGTACTTCCTGACGTGGCATCTTCGGATGATAGGTCCGCAGCGGCTCGGCAATGATTTCACCAATGGTCATACGCGGGTTTAAGGAGGCCAGCGGATCCTGGAATATCATCTGAATATCGCTGCGTACGTCGCGCCACTCTTCGGGCTTCATCCCCAGCAGATCTTTACCCAGCCATGCCACTTTACCGCCGCTCGCTTTCACCAGCCCGATAATGGCACGCGCAAAGGTCGATTTACCGCAACCGGACTCACCCACCACGCCCAGCGTTTCCCCTTCATACAGACGAAGCGTTACGCCATCCACAGCTTTCAGGGTCTTGGGCGGCTGCCAGAACCACTGTTTACCGTCTTTGATGTCGAAATGCACTTTAAGATCAGCAATTTCGAGCAGCACATTTCTTTTTTCATCTAATGCGTTCATACCAGCTCCTCCTGCGGCTTAAAGCAGGCGCGCAGACGGCCTGGTGCAAACTCTTCCAGCGGCGGAGCGCTGTTACAAATCTCCATCGCGTGCGGGCAGCGCGGCTGGAACGGGCAGCCTTTCGGCAGGCGCAGCAAGTTTGGCGGGTTGCCCGGAATGGTCAACAGGGATTCCCCTTCCGCATCAAGACGTGGCACCGCATTCAACAGGCCGATCGAGTACGGGTGCGCAGGCTGATAGAAAACATCGCGCGCTTTGCCATATTCCATCGTACGGCCGGCATACATTACCAGCACTTTGTCACAGATACCGGCAACCACGCCCAAATCGTGGGTGATCATGATAATCGCCGTGTTGAACTCACGCTTAAGCTCGTTCAGTAGGGTCATGATTTGCGCCTGGACGGTCACATCCAGCGCGGTGGTCGGTTCATCGGCAATCAGCAGTTTTGGACGACACAGCAGCGCCATGGCAATCATCACACGCTGACGCATACCGCCAGAGAACTCATGCGGGAACATGCGCATGCGCTTACGCGCCTCCGGCATTTTTACCGCATCGAGCATTTTAACGGACTCTTCAAAGGCTTCAGCTTTGCTCAACCCTTTGTGCAGCATCAGGACTTCCATCAGTTGCTCACCGACGCGCATGTACGGGTTCAACGAGGTCATCGGATCCTGGAAAATCATCGAAATCTGCTCAGCACGCAGCTTGTTCAGCTCGTGTTCAGGCAGGTTGAGGATCTCACGTCCGTTGAATTTGGCGGATCCGCCAATGACACCGTTTGCGGCCAGCAGCCCCATCAGCGCGAACGCCGTCTGAGATTTCCCGGAGCCGGATTCGCCCACGATACCCAGCGTTTCACCCGCGCGCAGGTTGAAGTTGAGATCGTTTACGGCGGTGACATCCCCGTCCGGCGTCTTAAAGGTGACGCGGAGATCGTTTACATCCAGCAGAAGGTCACTCCGCTGTTGCGCCTGTGGCGCGGTTGCCGTTTCAATAATTGTCATGACGGCGCTCCTTAACGGTCTTTCGGGTCGAGGGCATCACGCAGGCCATCGCCGATAAAGTTGAAACAGAACAGGGTCACGACCAGGAAACCCGCCGGGTATAACAGCAGCCACGGTGAAACTTCCATTGAGTTTGCGCCATCGCTCAACAGCGCGCCCCAACTGCTCAGCGGCTCTTGCGTGCCCAGCCCCAGGAAGCTCAGGAAGGATTCAAACAGGATCATGCTTGGTACCAGCAGTGAGGCATACACCACCACCACGCCCAGCACGTTAGGAACAATGTGGCGGACAACGATATTCCCTGTCGATACACCCCCCACCTGCGCCGCTTCGATAAACTCTTTGCGTTTAAGGCTCAGCGTCTGGCCACGTACGATACGCGCCATATCCAGCCAGGAAACCATGCCGATGGCCACGAAGATCAACAGGATGTTCTGGCCGAAGAAGGTCACCAGCAGGATCACGAAGAACATGAACGGGAAGGAGTTTAAAATCTCCAGCAGACGCATCATGACCGAGTCCACTTTCCCGCCGAGATAGCCGGAGAGCGAGCCGTAGAGCGTACCGACGATCACGGCAACCAGCGCCGCTGCAATCCCCACCATCAATGAAATACGGCCCCCAATGGCGACGCGGACCAGCAGGTCACGGCCGGACGAGTCCGTACCAAAGTAGTGGCCGGACTCCATATCCGGCGCACTGGACATCATGCCCCAGTCCGTATCGAAATAGGTGAATTGCGACAGCATCGGCGCCAGGGTCACAAACAGCGCGATCAGCACCAGAACAACCAGACTGGCGACCGCTGCGCGGTTATGCATAAAGCGACGGCGGGCGTCCTGCCAGAGGCTACGCCCTTCGACTTCCAGTTTTTCACTGAAGTTTTCCAGCGCCTCGCTGTTTTTCTTACTCAACATCATGGCGTGCTCCAGTTAGTAACGGATTTTCGGGTCGATAACGGCATACAGCACATCGACAACAGCGTTAAAGAGAATGGTCAATGCACCCACAAGGATCGTCAGGCTCAGCACCAGAGAATAGTCGCGGTTGAGGGCACCGTTAACAAACAGCTGGCCAATACCCGGCAGACCGTAGATGGTTTCAATAACCATTGAACCGGTAATAATACCGACGAACGCCGGTCCCATGTACGAGAGCACAGGTAAAAGAGCCGGCTTGAGCGCATGGCGGAAGATAATCCGGCGCATCGGCAACCCTTTCGCGCGCGCGGTACGGATGAAGTTTGAATGTAACACTTCAATCATCGAACCACGGGTGATACGCGCGATACTGGCGATGTAAGCCAGAGAAAGCGCCACCATCGGTAAAATCATGAATTTCAGTGCCCCGCCGTTCCAGCCGCCGCCGGGCAGCCATTTCAGCGTGATGGCAAATATCATCACCAGTAACGGCGCGACAACGAAGCTGGGGATAACCACCCCGGTCATTGCGACCCCCATTACCGTATAATCCCATTTGGTATTTTGTTTAAGCGCGGCGATAACGCCTGCGGTGACCCCGAGAACCACGGCCAACAAGAATGCCGCAGCACCCAGTTTTGCCGATACCGGGAAGCTGGACGCCACCAGGTCGTTAACGGAATAGTCTTTATATTTGAATGACGGCCCGAAATCGCCATGCGCCAGTTGCTTCAAATAGTTGAAGTATTGCGTGGAGATAGGATCGTTTAAATGATATTTCGCTTCGATATTCGCCATCACTTCAGGTGGCAGCGTACGTTCACCCGTGAATGGACTTCCCGGCGCGAGACGCATCATAAAGAAGGAAATTGTAATTAGAATAAATAACGTTGGTATCGCTTCTAAACAGCGACGCAGGATAAATTTCAACATTGCCCGTACCTTCTGGCGTGTGCCTGATGAATGTTACAAAGTAGACACAGTGGGGCAAGCCAGGCCCGCCCCACGTATTGCCATTAATGCTTGATAATATAAAGATTCTTAACGGAAATATTATCCAACGGGTCTTTACCGGTATAGCCGCCAACCCATGGTTTCACCAGGCGGGCGTTCACGTAATAGTAAACCGGTACAATTGCCGAGTCTTTATCGAGCTGTTGTTCTGCTTTGGCGTACAGGTCTGCGCGTTTTGCATCGTCAGTAACCTGCAGCGTTTCAGCGATAAGCTTATCGAATGCCGGGCTCTTATAGTGCGCCGTGTTGTTCGAGCTGTCGCTGAGCATGGTATTCAGGAAGGATGTCGGTTCATTATAGTCCGCACACCAGCCTGCACGCGCCACGTCAAAGGTGCCCTGATGACGGGTATCCAGGAAGGTTTTCCACTCCTGGTTTTCCAGCTTAACGTTCGCGCCCAGGTTTTTCTTCCAGATAGAGGCAACGGCAATCGCCAGTTTTTTATGCAGATCGGAGGTGTTGTACAGCAGGTTAAACGTCAGCGGCTTATCTGCGGTGTACCCTGCTTCGGCCAGCAATTTTTTCGCTTCTTCGTTACGTTTTTCCTGTGACCACTTGAACCACTCAGGTTCAACCAGTTTCATGCCGTCGGTGTACGGTGGAGTGTAGCTGTAGGCAGGCAGATCGCCCTGGTTTTTCACTTTGTTCACGATGATATCGCGATCCAGTGCCAGCTTCAGCGCCGTACGGACACGTACGTCGGTGAACGGTGCTTTCTGGTTGTTAATTTCGTAGTAATAAGTACACAGGTATGGATCGACATGAACTTCTTTCGGAATTTCTTTCTTCAGTTTCTGGAACAGTTCAATCGGCATGTTGTTATAGGTCATGTCGATTTCACCGCTGCGGTAGCGGTTCACGTCAGTCACTTCAGAAGAGATTGGCAGGTAGGTCACCTGGTTAATCACGGTTTTGGCGTTATCCCAGTATTGCGGGTTACGCTCCAGAACCATACGTTCGTTGACCACCCAGTCTTTCAGTTTATAAGCACCGTTGGTCACAATATTGGCAGGCTGGGTCCATTTTTCACCGAATTTTTCCACTGCGGATTTCGGTACCGGGGAGACAGACGGGTGAACCAGCAGCTTATAGAAGTACGGAACAGGTTCGCTCAACGTCACTTCAAACGTGTTGGCATCAATCGCTTTTACACCCAGATCGGTGACCGGTTTTTTACCGGCGATGATGTCATCGATATTGGCGATATGGCCATATTGCAGATAGCTCGCATACGGAGAGGCGGTGTTTGGATTCGCCAGGCGCTGCCAGCTGTAAACGAAATCTTCGGCGGTAACCGGTGTACCGTCGGACCATTTAGCATCTTTGCGCAGATGGAAGGTCCAGACTTTAAAATCTTTGTTTTCCCACTTTTCGGCGACACCCGGCGCCGGGTGGCCTTCTACGTCAGTGACCAGCAGCCCTTCAAACAGGTCGCGGTTGACGTTTGACTCTGGCACGCCCTCAATTTTATGCGGATCAAGAGACTGTACTTCCGCCCCGTTGTTACGTACCAGCGTCTGCTTCTCAGCCAGCTGTACCCCTGCAGGCACGTCCGCAGCCATTGCAGCGTTGCCCGCGATTAGCGCAGTTAAAATCCCCGCCGCTACCAGATTTTTTTTTGTGATGATGGACATTGTGTTGGTACTCCACTCATTATAATTACTGGCCTTCGCCAGCTGTGTAATCCCCTGTTGGGGCCTGTACAGCGCAGGAGTTTTTTTTGCTGCTGTCAGGTTCTTTTTTTACTTCTTGCTATCACCGACTTCTTTATTACTGACCGCTCGTATGGCCGTCTTGCGTCGATTCTTTACACGTCTCCCCTGTCTGAGACATGTGTTGGATATTCGCGAAGATGACTATATGAAAATAATTCTCATCTTCTTGTTTTATGCTGCAAAATATTAGGCCGGAAAGTATCAAAAGGCGTAAACGCACGCCAATACATTTTGCAAATTTGTTAAGCAATTCTCTTTTACGAAGTGTACTAAATCGTTGAGGGCAGCCCTGCCTGACATGAAAGGACAAGAAAAACCTTTTCATTCAAACAGATAAAAAAATCAATCTCTCTGCGCGCGTCGCTGCGCTACCATCACGTCATTTTGTACAAAAATTTAACAACTGATTATTATTTAGCACATTCCTCTAAGGGACCGTTGAATTTACTAATATCATTTCGGTTATCACTCAGCAAGCCCCAGAGTATCGTGTGAGTAAAATAACAGAATGATCGTAGGTTTTCTGTGCAGGCAGGAAACGGTGGGATTAATAACTCGTTGAAATATAAGAATTGAACATTATTAGTAGAATTTATTATGACATGTAACCATTTCAACTTTATTTATATGATTTGCTGATATTCACGTAAAAAAAACGGAGCCGTTGGCTCCGTTCTTTCGTACGAAACTTCAGTGCAATAAGCCGGGGAAAATGCTTTTGATGCCGGTCACAATGAATTCGATGCCCAGGGCCATCAATAGCAACCCCATAATACGGGTAATGACGTTGATGCCTGTCTGCCCAAGCAGACGCACCAGCCAGGGTGCCATGCGGAAAACGCCCCAACAACAAAGCGCAAAAATGGCAATGGCGACAGAAAAGCCAATCAGATGCACCCAGTTGTGGTAGCGCGTACCCCAGACAATCGTCGAGCTAATAGCGCCGGGACCGGCCATCAGCGGTAACGCCAGCGGCACTACGCCTATGCTCTCGCGAATGGCGGTTTCTGATTTTTCCTGCTTGTTCTGTTTGTCTTCCCCCAGCTTACCGCTGATCATCGACATAGCGATGGTGACCACCAGGATCCCACCCGCAATACGGAAAGAATCAATCGAGATACCGAACACCTGAAGAATGGCATCCCCAAGGTAAAGGGAGGTCAGGAGAATAATCGCCACTGATAGGTTAGCGGTAAGATTGGTTTTGTTTCTGGCCGCCGCCGTCTGGTAACTGGTCATACTAATGAAGACAGGAATGATCCCCACCGGGTTGACCAATGCAAACAAACCAATAAAAAACTTAAAATATGTAGGAAAATCAAAGAGCGATAAGATCACATTTTGCTCCGCTTATGCGTATGCCCCGGGGCTGACAACTGTCAGTGAAAATCGCGCTGAAGATACGCTTTTTATCAGCATACTTCACCAGAAATCTGTGCCAAAACGTTATCAATTCATGATGTTAAATATTTGTATAAGCAATGATAGCGCCACTTCCAATAGTTACTTAATTATTTAACACTGGAATAATCTCAAAGAAATAACCCTGCTGAAAGGTATCAGCTTGGGGGAAAATTGACGCAGATCATGATTTTCGTACTCAGAAGTGAGTAATCTTGATTACGTCCCCAGGGAGATGACCTGCCAAAAAAGGATGATGCTAAGGTAAGGCTCTTTTAGTAAATTAGTGTGCTGGTGCAGGAAGTAACCCATTGTTTTACTGTGTGTTACGCAAGTCGTATTGGCTCTGTCTATACTGTCTGACGTATCGAGCGCTGGTTTACTAAAAGAGTTTAAACATTATCAGGAGAGCATTATGGCTGTTACTAATATCGCTGAACTGAACGCCCTCGTCGAGCGCGTTAAAAAAGCCCAGCGTGAATATGCCAATTTCACCCAAGAACAGGTTGATAAAATCTTCCGCGCGGCCGCTCTGGCTGCTGCAGATGCTCGAATCCCTCTCGCTAAAATGGCCGTTGCCGAATCCGGCATGGGTATCGTTGAAGATAAAGTGATCAAAAACCACTTCGCTTCAGAGTATATCTACAACGCCTATAAAGATGAGAAAACCTGTGGCGTGCTGTCTGAAGACGACACTTTCGGTACTATCACCATTGCAGAACCTATCGGCATTATTTGCGGTATCGTTCCAACCACCAACCCAACGTCTACCGCTATCTTCAAATCTCTGATCAGCCTGAAGACCCGTAACGCAATCATCTTCTCCCCGCACCCACGTGCAAAAGATGCGACCAACAAAGCCGCTGACATCGTTCTGCAGGCTGCGATTGCTGCCGGTGCCCCTAAAGACCTGATCGGCTGGATCGACCAACCGTCCGTTGAGCTTTCTAACGCGCTGATGCACCACCCGGACATTAACCTGATCCTGGCGACCGGTGGTCCTGGCATGGTTAAAGCGGCATACAGTTCCGGTAAACCTGCTATCGGCGTAGGCGCGGGTAATACCCCTGTAGTTATTGATGAAACGGCCGATATCAAACGTGCTGTTGCGTCCGTGTTGATGTCCAAAACCTTCGACAACGGTGTTATCTGTGCTTCTGAACAGTCTGTTGTTGTTGTTGATTCCGTTTATGATGCTGTTCGCGAACGTTTCGCCAGCCACGGCGGCTACCTGCTGCAGGGCAAAGAGCTGAAAGCGGTTCAGGATATCATTCTGAAAAATGGCGCGCTGAACGCGGCTATCGTGGGTCAGCCAGCGTATAAAATCGCTGAACTGGCAGGCTTCACTGTTCCGGCAACCACCAAAATTCTGATTGGTGAAGTTAAAGTTGTCGACGAAAGCGAACCATTCGCTCACGAAAAACTGTCCCCTACTCTGGCGATGTACCGCGCCAAAGATTTCGAAGACGCAGTAGAGAAAGCAGAGAAACTGGTTGCGATGGGTGGTATCGGCCATACCTCGTGCCTGTACACTGACCAGGATAACCAGCCAGAACGTGTTGCTCACTTTGGTCAGATGATGAAAACTGCACGTATCCTGATCAACACCCCGGCTTCTCAGGGTGGTATCGGCGACCTGTACAACTTCAAACTCGCACCTTCCCTGACTCTGGGTTGTGGTTCCTGGGGTGGTAACTCCATCTCTGAAAACGTTGGTCCAAAACACCTGATCAACAAGAAAACCGTTGCTAAGCGAGCTGAAAACATGTTGTGGCACAAACTTCCGAAATCTATCTACTTCCGCCGTGGTTCTCTGCCAATCGCGCTGGATGAAGTGATTACTGATGGCCACAAACGTGCGCTCATCGTGACTGACCGTTTCCTGTTCAACAACGGTTACGCTGACCAGATCACCTCTGTTCTTAAAGCCGCTGGCGTAGAAACTGAAGTGTTCTTTGAAGTTGAAGCTGACCCAACCCTGAGCGTTGTGCGTAAAGGTGCGGAGCTGGCTAACTCCTTCAAACCAGATGTGATTATCGCACTGGGTGGTGGTTCCCCAATGGACGCCGCGAAAATCATGTGGGTAATGTACGAACATCCAGAAACCCACTTCGAAGAACTGGCGCTGCGCTTTATGGACATCCGTAAACGTATCTACAAGTTCCCGAAAATGGGCGTAAAAGCGAAGATGATCGCCGTTACCACCACTTCCGGTACAGGTTCTGAAGTTACGCCGTTCGCAGTGGTCACTGATGACGCAACGGGTCAGAAATACCCACTGGCTGACTACGCGCTGACCCCAGATATGGCCATCGTTGACGCCAACCTGGTGATGGATATGCCGAAATCACTGTGTGCATTCGGTGGTCTGGACGCTGTGACTCACGCCCTGGAAGCCTATGTTTCCGTACTGGCTTCTGAGTTCTCTGATGGTCAGGCTCTGCAGGCGCTGAAACTGCTGAAAGAAAACCTGCCAGCGTCTTACAACGAAGGGTCTAAAAACCCGGTTGCCCGTGAGCGTGTCCACAGTGCAGCAACCATCGCCGGTATCGCGTTTGCTAACGCCTTCCTCGGGGTTTGCCACTCTATGGCTCACAAACTGGGTTCTCAGTTCCACATTCCTCACGGTCTGGCGAACGCCCTGTTGATCAGCAACGTTATCCGTTATAACGCGAATGACAACCCAACCAAGCAGACTGCTTTCAGCCAGTACGACCGTCCGCAAGCACGTCGTCGTTACGCTGAAATCGCAGACCACCTGGGTCTGAGCGCACCGGGCGACCGTACTGCTGCGAAGATCGAGAAACTGCTGGCATGGCTGGAAAGCCTGAAGGCTGAACTGGGCATTCCTAAATCTATCCGCGAAGCGGGTGTTCAGGAAGCTGACTTCCTGGCACACGTTGATAAGCTGTCTGAAGATGCATTCGATGACCAGTGTACAGGTGCGAACCCGCGTTACCCACTGATCTCCGAGCTGAAACAGATCCTGCTGGATACATTCTACGGACGTGAGTTCAAAGAAGGTGACGTTGCTGCTGTGAAAACAGAAGCACCAGTCATTAAAGCTGACAAAAAAGCGAAGAAAAGCGCTTAATTGACCGCTGTTAAAAAACCCGCCTCTGGCGGGTTTTTTTTGTCTGAAGATCAGGCTTTGAGTTCTTTGAAACTACTTCCGGTTATCGTGCTGAATCGCCGTCAGGGAGCCCACAGACAACGCCTCTTTATAATGCTTACGACAGACCGACACATAGCGTTCATTGCCCCCTATCACCACCTGCTCACCGTCTGCATAGGGTTTACCAGACTGATCAAGACGAAGCACCATACTGGCTTTACGGCCGCAAAAACAGATGGTTTTCAGTTCGACCAGTTTATCGGACCAGGCAAGCAAATACTGGCTACCGGCAAATAGCTCCCCGCGAAAGTCCGTGCGCAAACCATAGCAGAGAACGGGAATATCAAGTTCATCTACGACCTCTGAAAGCGCATGCACCTGTTCACGCGTCAGGAACTGGCTTTCATCGACCAGAACGCAATGAATGGGCTGGGAAGTATGCTCGGCACGGATATCCTGCAACAGGTCCGTTTGTGGGTTAAACAGTCTGGCCGGTGACGAGAGACCAATTCTTGAACTCACCTTACCTGCACCGAATCGATCGTCGATTTCAGCGGTGTAAACAACGGTGCGCATCCCTCGTTCCTGATAATTGTAGGAGGATTGCAGTAACGCCGTGGATTTTCCGGCATTCATTGCCGAATAGTAGAAATAAAGTTGTGCCATTGGCCGTCAAACCCTAATCAATGTGTAATATTCCCAATGATTCATTGTACCATATTTTGTCTGGTCATCAGCGATACACCACACAGAGTATGGGGTTCAAGCCGCAGTTAACCACGAGATGTACAGGAAAATAATGCGATAAAACAGGAGGTAAACTGATTCAGCATGCTCTATATGTCGCGAACCCACTAAACATAACACTTCTTTTTATACTGGAATCCACGTTCATTAAAATTCACTATTTATTAACTATTTTTGCCCTGGCAACGCTGGCAGAAACTAATACAAAAGGCTGATATTTATCCGCCGCAACTATAATTCCTGCGGTAAATGTCACAAAAAAAAGATGCAACCGAACGGGTTAAGCAGGTAAGCGTGATAACAAGCGAGCCTGTGTGGGTATGAAATTTAAGTTAGCGTAATTAATAATAGCGCCCATTATTCCGTATTTTTTGAATTCCTTACATTCCCACCTATTGCACAACTGAATTTATCGCTCTATTATTAGGACAACAAACCACCCCCCATTATAAGTTTGAGATTACTACAATGAGCGAAGCACTTAAAATTCTGAACAACATCCGTACTCTTCGTGCGCAGGCAAGAGAATGCACCCTGGAAACGCTTGAAGAAATGCTGGAAAAATTAGAAGTTGTAGTTAATGAACGTCGCGAAGAAGAAAGCGCTGCTGCTGCTGAAATCGAAGAGCGTACGCGTAAACTGCAGCAATATCGTGAAATGCTGATTGCTGATGGTATCGATCCAAATGAATTGCTGAACAGCATGGCTGCAGCGAAGACCGGTACTAAAGCAAAACGCGCTGCTCGTCCTGCTAAATATAGCTATGTAGACGAGAACGGCGAAACTAAAACCTGGACTGGCCAGGGTCGTACACCTGCTGTTATCAAAAAAGCCATGGATGAGCAAGGTAAACAGCTGGACGACTTCCTGATCAAGGATTAATCCTAACGTATTCAGAAAAATCCCGCTTAATGCGGGATTTTTTTTATCCTCAATTCCTGCAAACATCCCCTTACATACCGTCATATTGGGACATCGTACTATTTAGCGTTCCTTACAGACCGGCGTGGTTACCCTGAGTTATGGGCATAAAAAAACCGGTGGGCATCGCCTCACCGGTCTTGATCATTTGCAGCCGGGGTTATTTTTTAATACCCACGCTCTCTTTCAGCCAGGCTTTAAATTCTTCACCCAGTGAGTTGTGGCGGATGCCATATTCTACGAACGCCTGCATATAACCGAGTTTATTACCGCAGTCATGGCTCTTACCTTTCATATGGTAGGCTTCAACGGTCTCTTTCTCGATCAGCATATCGATGGCATCGGTCAGCTGGATCTCATCTCCTGCTCCTGGAGGCGTTTTCGCCAGCAGTGGCCAGATTTCAGCACTCAGGACATAGCGACCTACTACCGCCAGATTAGACGGCGCTACGTCGGCTTTAGGCTTCTCTACGACGCCTACCATTGGCACGCTTTCACCGGGTTCAAGATTAACGCCTTTACAGTCAACAACACCGTAAGCCGTCACGTCTTCAACAGGTTCAACCATAATCTGGCTGCTGCCCGTTTCGTCAAAGCGCTTGATCATCTCAGCAAGGTTATCCTGAGAGAGATCGGATTCATATTCGTCCAGAATGACGTCTGGCAGAATGACCGCAACAGGTTCATTACCCACAACAGGATATGCACAAAGTACCGCGTGGCCCAGACCTTTCGCCAGCCCCTGACGCACCTGCATAATGGTAACGTGCGGAGGGCAAATAGACTGAACTTCTTCTAACAGCTGACGCTTAACGCGTTTTTCCAGCATGGCTTCGAGTTCGAAACTGGTATCGAAATGGTTTTCGATAGAGTTTTTAGATGAATGTGTAACCAGCACAATTTCAGTGATGCCGGCCGCGATACATTCGTTTACGACATACTGAATTAATGGCTTATCAACCAGTGGCAACATCTCTTTAGGAATTGCCTTAGTTGCTGGTAACATCCTGGTCCCCAATCCCGCTACCGGGATGACGGCCTTTCTGACTTTCGAATTTAGGGCAGCCATTCAAATTCTCCTGAGCTGTTCAAGTTTTGAACTTTTATGCATTAAATAACGCGTTGAGTATATCAGCCTCATCACACAGTCCGGGTCTGAAAAGAACGCGTTGCCGATCAATTAGGATAAATACGCATGAATCTGGGCAGCGATAGTAGCACTCCCCACAAAACACAGGTAAGGCAATCTTAAAATTAAGATCCAACTGCTTATTCCGTGGACAACATTAACCGCAACCGTCCGCCGGCACCCCAAATTTGGCACTGCCAGGAAGAACAGCGATGGCTAATTTGATTAAGATAAGCCGTACCCAATGTCCCCAGCGGCACACCGTTGCTAACCTGAATATGATGTTCCCCGGTATTCAGAGAGGCGTTCAGACCCGCTGAAACGAGGATAAGATTTTTCAATCCACTATGGTAATAGCCAACCAGCAATGGAAATTGTCCTGGTAAATTGGCCTGGCGAAAAAGCTGGTTAACCTGTTTAAGTAAACTGCCTAACTCCGGAAGCCGTTGCCCCTGATGCGATAACTGTTCCTGCAACAGCCCGTTAAATAGCGCACGAAGTAATAACGCTGCTAATACACCATTATCCCCTGCACGGGTAACATCCAGGGAATAAAACGCAAGATCGGAATCCGATAATGGCGCAATATCCAGCACCAGACCGGGCTGATCCGCGGCTACAAGCTGGCGATAATTTATTCGACAGTGTGAAAAGGTCTGTTGTACCGGCGGCTGAAGTTCCTGCAATAGCTTGGCCGCGGCAGGCGGATTACTGACTAAAGCATCCCAGTCCTGGAAAAGGCGCTCTTCTTCCTCGACACGGGAATTAAACATATTCGGATAAAGGCAGGCCAATACCGTTTCACGCAAACGGTTCAGATCTTTTACTGGTTTCAGCAGAATATCCTGCACCCCCAGACGTAATGCTTTGGCAATATCCGCCATATTTTCCGTCGCGGAGATCACCAGTATGGGCGTCTGGTTGCCCTCATTACGCAGATGTTCAACCAACTTCAGGCCATTCATCCGCGGCATTGCGATATCACAGATCATCAGATCGGGCGTGATACTGACCATTTTTTCCAGGGCATCAACACCATCTTCAGCCAGGGCAGTGGTTGCCCCCAGCGAGGATAACCACGAATCCAGTAGCGATCGGAAAACGGGCTCGTCTTCAACAATCAAAATGTGTTTTCCGGCCAATGGCTGCGTCATGGTTCCTCCCCTGGCTGACAGTTACTAAATAGTGGCATGCTATCGGCACTATCGCCTGTCAGATTTTGCTGAAGTAGTCAAAAAAAGGTGCTCAACGTGCGGTTCGCACAAATGGCAATAATTCGTCCATTTTCTTTTCGACGGCTAAAGAGCCCGCTGCGATGGCGGCCTCAGCCCGATGGAAATCAAGGGTAGAGATTTGTGGACAATAGGGTTGAATCAGAATATCCGGTGGGTCGCCCGCCATACGGTTACGTTTCAGGCGGTTTTCCAGCACCTGGATTGAGGTGGTCATAATCTCCATTGCCGTGGGTGCAGCGACCGAGCGGCGCGCGGCTATCCGACCAATTCGCCCGCGTAAGCGCTCATGCCAGGCCAGTTTTTCCGCCTCGGCATCTTCGCTTTGCAAATTGACCGGCATGAGGTCTTGCTGCATCAGGTGAGCGTCGTGTTGTAAATCGACCGCGATCACGATGTCAGCCCCCATTGCGCGCGTCAAAGAGATTGGCACGGGGTTAACGACACCGCCATCAACAAGCCAGTAACCATTATGCGGGACAGGAGCCATAAGGCCCGGCATACTGCAGGAGGCGCGAACGGCAAGGTGGATGTCCCCTTCGGTCAGCCACAGTTCACGTCCCGTACTGAGATTCGTCGCCACGGCACCAAATGGCAGCTGACAATCGCTGAAGTCCTGAAGAGGCATAATCTGACGGAACTGGTTAAAGACGCGTTCACCGCGAAGCAAACCGCCGCGCTGCCACGAAAGGTCCATCAGGCGCAGCACGTCCCAGTAACTGAAGGATCGCACCCACGCTTCAAGTTCGGGCAATTTGCCGCACGCATAGGCGGAACCTACCAGCGATCCAATCGAACATCCTGCAACAATATCGACATCGACGCCCATCTGGTTTAAGGCATTTATCACGCCGATGTGTGACCATCCGCGGGCTGCACCTGAGCCCAGCGCCAGTCCAATTTTAACCTTTCTCATCAGCCCTGTTTTACTTCCCCTGGATTCCCGACATAGCGTCAACGCAACAGCTCAGTTAACATGGTGCTACCCGAAGCGTTTTACGCCCTTAATTTTTTGTTCCAGGAAGAGAATCGTGTCTCAACTCTGCCCCTGTGGTAGCGCTCTGGAGTATAGCCTATGTTGCCAGCGATATCTTTCTGGCGATCAGGTTGCACCAGACCCATCACACCTTATGCGTTCACGGTATACCGCTTTTGTGATCAAAGACGCAGACTACCTGATTAAAACCTGGCACCCCTCATGCCAGGCCGCCAGTTTCAAACAGGAGATCGAAGCCGGGTTCGCCAATACCCAGTGGCTCGGTCTTACCGTTTATGAATCCGCACCCGGTAGTCACGAAAATGAAGGTTACGTCAGCTTTGTTGCCCGTTTTACTGAACACAATAAACCGGGTGCCATTATCGAGCGTTCCCGGTTCTTAAAGGAAAGCGGGCAATGGTATTATATTGACGGAACGCGCCCGCAGTTTGGTCGTAACGATCCCTGCCCTTGTGGTTCTGGTAAAAAATTTAAAAAGTGTTGCGGGCAGTAACGCCCGACAACCGAGACTTCGCAAATACTCAAACAGGATTTCCCGGCGATGCAATCACTACAACGTAAAGTTCTGCGCACCATCTGTCCCGATCAAAAAGGGCTGATCGCACGAATTACCAACATCTGTTACAAACATGAATTGAATATCGTGCAGAACAACGAATTCGTTGACCACCGTACCGGTCGTTTCTTCATGCGTACCGAACTGGAAGGTATTTTCAACGACACCACTCTGCTTGCCGATCTGGACAGCGCGCTGCCGGAAGGTTCCGTACGCGAGCTGACGCCAGCAGGCCGTCGTCGCATCGTGATTCTGGTGACCAAAGAAGCCCACTGCCTGGGCGATTTGCTGATGAAAGCAAACTACGGCGGTCTGGATGTCGAAATCGCCGCCGTTATCGGTAACCACGAGACGCTGCGTACGCTGGTAGAGCGTTTTGATATTCCGTTCGAGCTGGTGAGCCATGAAGGCCATACGCGTGAAGAGCACGACAACCTGATGGCTGAGGCTATTGAAGCGCACAACCCGGACTACGTTGTCCTGGCGAAATACATGCGCGTGCTGACGCCCTCCTTCGTGGCGCGTTTCCCGAACAAAATTATCAACATTCACCACTCCTTCCTGCCCGCCTTTATTGGCGCACGTCCCTACCATCAGGCCTATGAACGCGGCGTGAAGATCATCGGCGCAACGGCGCATTACGTGAATGACAATCTGGATGAAGGCCCAATCATCATGCAGGACGTGATTCATGTGGATCACACCTACACGGCGGAAGACATGATGCGTGCCGGACGCGATGTTGAGAAGAACGTTCTGAGCCGCGCACTCTATCAGGTGCTGGCGCAGCGCGTATTCGTTTACGGTAACAGAACGATCATTCTTTAATCGACAGTGAAATGAATTGGTTAGCTTTACAGCTTTGCGGGTAAAAATCAGGCAACCAGTTTATTTTTCTTGTGGTAACGCTTTACAGGGGCGTGTCATTTGATATGATGCGCCCCGCTTCCAGCAGGAAGCAGGCCAGTACAAGCATTACCCCGTGGTGGGGTTCCCGAGCGGCCAAAGGGAGCAGACTGTAAATCTGCCGTCATCGACTTCGAAGGT
>OIEQ01000148.1_pt1 | contig 57592 bp, 50 predicted proteins | sample 1581841 | NCBI WGS metagenome assembly OIEQ01 (sample SAMN03281020, study PRJEB24777) | human gut metagenome | isolation source: fecal sample PR170 from 1 month old male Malay infant, vaginal delivered... | place: Singapore | collected 2005-12-29
ACGGGCGCGGAAGCGGTGGAAAATGCCATTAAAATCGCCCGGGCCCACACCGGCAGACCGGGCGTGATTGCCTTCGGAGGAGGCTTTCACGGTCGAACCTATATGACCATGGCATTAACCGGCAAGGTCGCGCCTTATAAGCTGGGATTTGGCCCCTTCCCGGGGTCGGTTTATCACGTGCCCTATCCCTCGGAGCTGCACGGCATCACGACGCAGGATGCCATCACGGCGATAGAACGTCTGTTCAAAGCAGACATTGAGGCGAAACAGGTAGCGGCGATTATTTTTGAACCCATTCAGGGTGAAGGCGGCTTCAACGTCGCCCCGCCAGAGCTGGTGGCCGCCATCCGCCGTATCTGTGATGAACACGGGATCGTGATGATTGCCGACGAAGTACAGAGCGGCTTCGCCCGTACGGGGAAACTGTTTGCCATGGAACACTACGCCGACAAGCCCGACCTGATGACGATGGCGAAAAGCCTGGCAGGCGGAATGCCGCTGTCCGGCGTGGTGGGTCGCGCCGAAATCATGGACGCGCCGGCGCCCGGCGGTCTGGGGGGGACCTATGCAGGCAACCCGCTGGCGGTGGCCGCCGCGCACGCGGTGCTGAATATTATCGACAACGAGTCACTGTGCGCCCGCGCCCGGCATCTGGGCGATCGACTGAAAGCCACCCTGGAAGAGATTCAGGGCACCTTCCCTGCGCTCGTGGCGATAAGGGGAAGAGGATCGATGATTGCGGCGGAGTTTTTTGATCCCGAGAGCCGTGCACCTTCGGCCGCCATCGCGCAGGCGATCCAGCAAAAAGCACTCGCCCAGGGCCTGCTGTTATTGATCTGCGGCCAGTACGGCAACGTGATCCGCTTCCTTTATCCGCTGACCATTCCGGATGCCCAGTTCACCCAGGCGCTGGCGATCTTGCAACAGGTTATGCGTGATAAAACCTAAGTAACCACCGAAAACCGTCTCCCGGCATTCCGGAGACGGTTTCAACGGAGGAGATCGGCTAAGATTTCCTCCGTGTGGGAAATGCTGGGGAATTTGGTCTGTTTCATTGTATGCTCCCTGAAACACATCCCTGGCAAGAGGAAATAAGAATTGCAAAAAACATCCGCCTATCAGTCACTTGTGAAAACCTTCCAGCGTCTCTCCCGCTTCTCGCATCTCTCCTCCATCGCCAGTTGGGACATGTTCACCATGATGCCGCCCGGCGGCAGCGCCGCGCGCGGTGAAGCGCTGGCGGAGATGAGCGTCCTGCAACATCAGATCCTGACCGACAAAAAAGTGGGTGAATGGCTGGCTGCAGCGGCAGGTGAAGATTTGAATGACGTCGAACAGGCCAACCTGCGTGAAATGACGCGTCAATATCAGCAGGCCTCGCTGCTGCCGGAATCGCGGGTGGAAGCCAAATCGCTGGCGGGCAGCAAATGTGAGCACGCCTGGCGTACCCAGCGTCCGGCCAATGACTGGCAAGGCTTTTCCGCCAATCTGAAAGAGGTGGTAAAACTCAGCCGTGAAGAGGCGCGTCTGCGCGCGGAGGCAAAAGGTTGCTCACCTTACGATGCGCTGCTGGATATTTTTGAGCCAGACATGACCAGCGCGCGTCTGGACGTGCTCTTTGCCGACATGAAGTCGTGGCTGCCGGATCTGCTGGCAAACGTGGTCGACAAGCAGGCCAGGCAGACCTTCGTTCCGCCTCAGGGCCCCTTCCCGACGGCAACGCAGCGTGAGCTGGGGCTGGAAGCCATGAAGATGCTCGGCTTCGATTTCAACGGCGGTCGTCTGGACGTGAGCGCGCACCCGTTCTGCGGCGGCGTGCCGGAAGATGTGCGCATTACCACGCGGTATGACGAAGATGAACTCCTCAGCGCCCTGTTTGGCGTGATCCACGAAACCGGACACGCGCGCTACGAACAGAACCTGCCGCGCGCGTGGGCCGGTCAGCCCGTTGCCCTGGCGCGTTCAACGGCAATCCACGAATCCCAGAGTTTGTTCTTTGAGATGCAGCTTGGCCGCAGCGAGGCGTTCCTGAAACATCTCCTCCCTGCCGTTCATGCCCGTTTTGGCAGCCAGGCGGCGTTTAGCGAAGAGAACTTTATCGCCTGGAACCAGCGCGTGAAGCCGGGCTATATCCGCGTCGATGCCGACGAAGTGAGCTACCCGGCACACGTGGTGCTGCGCTATGAGATTGAGCGGGCGCTGATCAATGGCGATATCGAGGTGGAGGACATCCCGGCCCTGTGGGATGAGAAAATGCAGGCCTGGCTCGGGTTATCCACCAAAGACAACTACCGCAACGGCTGTATGCAGGATATCCACTGGACCGACGGCGGATTCGGTTACTTCCCGTCTTATACGCTGGGGGCGATGTACGCCGCGCAGCTGTTCCATGCCGCGAAAACGGCACTGCCAGGTCTGCAGGCCTCTATCGCTGACGGGGATCTGTCGGCCCTGTTTGACTGGCTGCGCCAGAACGTCTGGCAACACGGCAGCCGGTTTACCACATCACAGTTGATCACCCAGGCGACGGGAGAAGATCTGAATATCCGCTACTTCCGTGAACACCTGACCTCGCGTTACCTGTAATGACCCACGCCGGGGAAAGCCCCCGGCGTTGTACAAACGGTTACACGCCGATACCAATCACTCACGGAAACCCCGAATTTACAGGGATATAGTTATTTCAACGGCCCCGCAGTGGGGTTAAATGAAAAACCAAATTCGAGGGTATGAACATGAATAAAGTATTAGCTCTGGTTGTTGCCGCTGCTATGGGTCTGTCTTCTGCTGCGTTCGCTGCTGAGACTACTGCAACTGCTCCAGCTGCCGCTGCACCTGCTGCAACCACCGCTGCACCGGCAAAAACGGTACACCACAAGAAACATCACAAAGCCGCTAAACCTGCTGCTGAGCAAAAAGCGCAGGCGGCTAAAAAGCACCACAAAAAAGCCGTAAAACAAGACGCCGCTAAACCTGCTGTTGAGCAGAAAGCACAGGCCGCCAAAAAGCACCACAAAAAAGCGACTAAACCCGCTGTAGAGCAGAAAGCTCAGGCCGCTAAAAAGCATCACAAAAAAGCAGTAAAACACGAAGCTGCTAAACCAGCTGCTCAGCCAGCTGCGTAAGAGTACAAGCTAAACCGTGCCCTTCGGGGCACGTTGGTAAACCGGCGCTGAACCTTTCAATACAGCGCCGTTTTTTTATCCGGAGGGCGTATGCTGCGACGCTATCGGTTTGAGTTGATCCTTATCCTGCTTATTTTATGCGCGCTCATCGCAAGCCAGTTTTATCTTTCCTGATCGTAGCACGCTGATTTTACTCCCACTTTAGCGCTGTCCCGTCTATAGTATTTTCATAGGGTTCACTTTTAATAATCATAATTACCCCCACCAGAGTGTGATATGCGTAAATCTGTTGTGTTATTACTGGGAACGTTTGCTCTTTTTTCTGGATTCGCGCATGCGGATGATGGCGATGATGACACCATTAGCGCGAAAGAGCTTAAAACGCTGTTTTTCGGTCATGATGATCGTACGCGTGTCGCCGATCCTACCCAGGCCCCGTGGGATGCCATCGGGCAACTGGAAACCGCCAGCGGTAACTTATGCACCGCCACGTTGATTACCCCTCAGCTTGCCCTGACCGCAGGCCATTGCCTGTTGACGCCGCCGGACGGCAAACCCGACAAAGCCGTGGTACTGCGATTTGTGTCTCAGAAAGGGATGTGGCGCTATGAAATTCACGGGATTGAAGGCCGGGTTGACCCTTCGCTGGGTAAGCGCCTGAAACCGGACGGCGACGGCTGGATAGTCCCGCCCGCTGCGGCCTCCTGGGATTTCGGTCTCATCATTTTGCGCTACCCGCCTTCTGGTATCACTCCTCTGCCCCTGTTTGATGGCGATAAAGCCGCGCTGACCGCCGCGCTGAAAGCCGTCGATCGCAAGGTGACGCAATCCGGTTATCCGGTTGATCATCTGGATACGCTGTACACCCACACCGACTGCATTGTGACCGGCTGGGCGCAAAACAGCGTGCTCTCTCACCAGTGCGATACGTTACCGGGCGACAGTGGCTCACCGCTGATGCTGAAAACGGATAACGGCTGGCAGTTGATTGGTGTGCAGAGTTCAGCTCCGGCGGCCAAAGACCGATGGCGCGCGGATAACCGTGCTCTCTCGGTGACCGGTTTTCGCGACAAGCTGGAAGCGCTGGCACAATAACAGGCCAGCGCCGCCTCGCCTGACGTCATCAGGCGAGTTTTATCATAATCATACCGGCCAGCAGCAATACCAGGCCGATCCAGCCTTTATTATTTAACCGTTGGCCGAAGAGCACCCACCCTGCTGCCAGGGTCGCGGCAATACCAAACCCGCCCCACAGGGCATAGGCCACAGACAGATCGATACCTTTGACCGCCTGAGACAGGGCGCTAAACGCCCCCAGCACAGCGGCAATCGACATCAGACCGTAAACTTTACGGCGAAAACCATCAGAGAATTTCAGAAACACGTTCGCCAGAATTTCCAGAACAATGGCGAACCCCAGCCAGGCCGCGTGGATCCATTCAAACTGCTGCATGGGTCTGCTCCTTCTGCGGTTTTGTCGGTTTACGTGTACCCGATTTAATCAGCACAATCCCGACTACCAGCGTCGTCAATCCGGCGATCTTCATTGTTGATAAGGTTTCGTCAAATAACAAAACGCTGAACAGCGTAATCAACAAAATACCGATACCTTCCCAGAGGGCATAAGCCACCCCCAGCGCGATTTTCTTCACCGCAAACGAGAGGAAAATATAGGAAAGCGAAATCATCACCAGCATTAAAATAAAACCGGTATTGCCATCGCTGACGCTTGCCCATTTCATAGACAGCGTGCCGGTAATTTCAGCGAGAATAGCCAGGGCTAATAAAATCCAGTAAAACATGTTTTTCTCCTGCTTGAGAATATAATCCATCGCGGCTCGCTGCGAACAGCAAACCCAAAAAAGGAAATTAAATCAGATAGCTAAGCGCATGGCGCCAGCTCAGGCAGAAGACGTGACTATAGCGCGTTGCGCCAGTGTTGCTCACCGGACAGAAGGAAGAAAGAGGTGGAGAATGCAGCAGTATGGTTTGAAGAATACGTCCTGAACAAATTGTCCATAAAATTACAATTATCCGCGGTGTTGCTTCTCGTCTTTGCGGATCAAAATTGTCCTCGGTAGTTAAACACGCTAAATTTGTACCATAAGCCAGGATTTTACTCAAAGTCTTTTCAATTCTTTACCGAGGCCGTTTGATTTTGGTTAGTTTATTAAACGCCTTTCGCCTTTATTATAAATAAAAAAATACGCAGGAATTGCCATGGCTAAACCCATCATTACCCTGAACGGCCTTAAGATTGTGATCATGCTCGGTATGCTGGTGATCATCCTGACGGGCGTTCGTTTTGCCGCCGATATTATCGTGCCTTTTATTCTGGCGCTGTTTATTGCAGTGATCCTTAACCCGCTGGTTCAGCGCATGGTGCGGATACGCATACCGCGCGTGCTGGCGATCACCCTGCTCATCAGCATCATTATTATCGCGATGGTGCTGCTGGTCGCTTATCTGGGCACATCGCTGAACGAACTGGCGCGCACACTGCCGAAATACCGCACGTCGCTGGTGATCCCCCTGTTGCAGATTGAACCCTGGCTGCAGCGCGCGGGCATTGAGGTCTCCGTGGAGGAACTGCTGAAGTATATCGACCCCAACGCAGCCATGACCCTCGTCACCAGCCTGCTGGCGCAGCTCTCCAACGCCATGACCTCTATTTTCCTGCTGTTTTTAACCGTGGTGTTTATGCTGCTGGAGGTGCCGCAACTGCCTGCCAAACTACAGCATATAATGGTTCGGCCGGTGGAAGGCATGGGCGCGATTCAGCGTGCACTGGACAGTGTTTCCCGCTATCTGGTGCTGAAAACGGCGATCAGTCTCGTCACCGGGTGTGTTGTCTGGGGCATGCTGGTTGCGCTGGATGTGCGGTTTGCGTTCGTCTGGGGACTGCTCGCCTTTGCGCTTAACTATATTCCCAACATCGGTTCCGTGCTGGCGGCCATCCCGCCTATTCTGCAGGTGCTGGTTTTCAGTGGTTTGTATGATGCCCTGATTCTGCTGGCCGGTTATCTGGTGATTAACCTGGTCTTCGGAAACATTCTTGAACCGCGCATGATGGGACGCGGGCTCGGGCTTTCGACCCTGGTGGTGTTTTTATCCCTGATATTCTGGGGTTGGCTGCTCGGCCCCGTTGGCATGCTGCTCTCCGTTCCGCTGACCATCATCGTCAAGATAGCGCTTGAGCAGACGGCGGGCGGGCAAAGTATCGCCATACTGCTGAGCGATATGAGTCACAGAGGCTGAGCAACCCGTCAGTTAACCTACTCGCGCCAGCCCATTGCTGGCGCCACATGTTTGAGGATCGACTCAATCACATGCGCGTTGTAGTCCACGCCAAGCTGATTCGGTACGGTCAGTAACAGGGTATCCGCTTCGGCTATCGCGTCGTCCTGCTTCAATTGTTCAACCAGCTTGTCGGGCTCTGCCGCATAGCTGCGCCCGAAAATCGCCCGCGTTTTTTCATCCAGATAGCCCACGCTATCGCTGTCGTTGCGGCTGGCCCCGAAATACATCCGGTCACGGTCGTCCATCAGGGCAAAGATACTGCGGCTCACCGACACGCGCGGCTGACGGGTATGGCCCGCCTCAGCCCAGGCCTGACGATACGCGCGGATCTGTTTTGCCTGCTGAATATGGAACGGCTCGCCGGTTTCATCGTCTTTCAGCGTTGAGCTTTGCAGGTTCATGCCCAGTTTTGCGGCCCAGACCGCCGTTGCATTTGAACCGGCGCCCCACCAGATGCGGTCGCGTAAACCTTCGGAATGAGGCTCCAGGCGCAGCAGACCCGGCGGGTTCGGGAACATCGGTTGCGGGTTTGGTTTCGCAAACCCTTCTCCGCGCAGCACCTCAAGCAGCACCTCGGTATGACGACGCGCCATATCCGATTCGTTTTCCCCTTCCTGCGGGACATAGCCAAAGTGACGCCAGCCATCAATCACCTGCTCCGGCGAGCCGCGGCTAATTCCCAGCTGCAAACGCCCGCCAGAGATCAGATCCGCCGCCCCGGCATCCTCCGCCATGTACATCGGGTTTTCATACCGCATGTCGATCACGCCGGTACCGATTTCGATGGTTTTGGTTTTTGCGCCTATCGCCGCAAGCAAGGGGAACGGCGAGCTGAGCTGGCGGGCAAAGTGGTGCACACGGAAATAAGCGCCATCGGCACCCAGCTCTTCAGCGGCCACGGCCAGGTCGATGGACTGCAGCAGCGTGTCCGCTGCGGTTCGGGTACCGGACTGTGGCGACGGCGTCCAGTGACCAAATGATAAAAATCCGATCTTTTTCATAAGGGGTAATCCTGAGAATGTGTTGCGTTTCTTCTACTCTACGCATTACCGGGCAACAATAAATGCCGTTTATTTAACGGAAAGCGTCAAATAAATTGACTGACCTGAGCAGATCGCTAATGCGTTCCATAATGGGATATAATTTCGCTCACTCTTTTCCTGGCAGGTAATATCGGCAATGGCTCTGATCCCTAAAAACTACGCGCGGCTGGAAAGCGGCTACCGTGAAAAAGCATTAAAAATTTATCCATGGGTCTGTGGGCGCTGCTCACGGGAATTTGTCTATTCCAACCTTCGGGAACTGACGGTTCACCATATCGATCACGACCATACCAATAACCCGGAAGATGGCAGTAACTGGGAGCTGTTATGCCTGTTTTGCCACGATCATGAACACTCGAAGTACACCGAAGCGGATCAGTACGGCACCACCGTTGTCGCGGGAGAAGACGCGCAAAAAGATGTGGGTGTGGCCACTTTTAATCCGTTTGCTGATTTGAAAGCGATGATGAACAAGAAGAAATAATCTTCCAGGAATTTTCTCGCTCCGGCCAGCTCTGTTCACCCGTATACATAGACGTACCAGGTAATGACATAGATGGCCGTAATGATTACCCCGGCTACGCCGAGGAAGATCGCGTCTCTCACCACCACACTAGAATGTCCAGGTGATGGCGGCGGTGACAGCGCCTTCGTTACGTCGCGATACGATCGGGCTGTTTTTTGCATGCTCCCCAAGCCAGGTGTAGTTGGCACTCAGTACCGTGCCCCAATGGGTATCGAACTGATGACTCCATGTCAGGCTGCTGTCTATACCGTAGAATCCACCGGGCGCTGAATAACGGCTATAACCGGAGCGCTGACTCTGCTGCTGACTGACGCCATACCAGGTATTCATGTAACGGCTGTCGCCAAACAGGGATGCAGACTGAAAAGCAATCGTGTCCTGACTGGTTTGTAGAGGAAGCAGCGTGACAGAGGCCTGGTAGTTTACCCCCTGACTGTCCGTTACAGGCAGGGTCGCTTTGCCTTCCACACTCAGCCAGGAAGTGATTTGCCAGCCGACCGCCAGCCCGGTATTCAGGCTGGTATCGATCTCTCCCATCCCTTTCAGATTATTCGCTCCCTCGCGCCAGCTGGCGTTTTCGTCCGCCCTCCCCAGGTCGTAACCCAGCGTATGTTCAAGGTACACGCCGCTGTCATTTTGCAGGTCATATCCAATGCCTTTCTGCGCATCAATAAAGAATGCACCTTTGCGCCCCTGTAAAACCGGCACCCCTTGCCATACCTGCTTGTCAGAGCCTGAATAACGAGGTGCATAGCGTCCTCCTGCCCCAATGGTCAAATAGTCGGAAGACGTTTGTGCCTCATCGGCGTGTACGCCGGATGCTGCCGTCATCAGAAACGGAACGGTCATATACAGGGCTTTTTTTCTCGCTATCATACTGGTCTCCACTTCTACGTTGTGCGCAGTATGATTTGGCTAAATCAATGAATAGTCGGGATAGTGTTAAGAAACGGTCAAGGTGAACAGATGTTGTCCAGAAGAGTGCTGATTATTGAAGATGATGCCGATGCGGCTGGCGTACTTGAAGCCTATTTACGCCGTGAAAATTACGATGTGAACGTCACGGGGGACGGGCTGGCCGGGCTGGAGATGGCGCAACGCTGGAAACCCGATCTTGTCTTGCTGGATGTCATGCTTCCCGGACTCAACGGAACTGAGGTGCTGGCCAGCCTGCGTCGCAAAAGCGATGTGCCCGTTATCATGGTGACGGCTATGGGCGATACGCCCGATCGCATCGGCGCGTTGAGATACGGGGCTGATGACTATGTCGTTAAACCCTATCATCCAGGTGAAGTCGTGGCACGGGTGCAGGCGGTGCTGCGCCGGAGCAATAAAAACACGCGCGAAGAAGAGATCCTTCGCTGGCAGACGCTGGAGGTGGATGTCACAGCCATTGTGGCGAGCATCATCAATGATGACAACACGCCGCGGGTTCTGGATCTGACCCCAACGGAATTTTCGCTACTGACCACGCTGATGCGTTCACCTTCGCGTCCTTTTTCCCGTCAATATTTACTGGAGCACTGTTTGCCGGAAAGCGAGGCCCTGGAGCGGGTGGTGGATACCCATATTTATAACCTGCGTAAAAAACTCGAAGCCGCGGGTCTTTCCGGCGTGCTGGTTAACGTTCGCGGCGTGGGTTACAGGTTCAGACAGCCATGATAAAGACCCGTCATTCCTCCCTCTGGCGCTGGATTTGCGCGCGCATCCTGGCGCTGGCGATTGGCAGCGTGATTGTTATAGCAGCCTGTATGTGGCTGCGTTACGCCGTGCAGAACTACTGGATAATGGGCAAAATGCCCGCAGCGGTCCGGCAGGAGTTTCTCACGCTCAGCCAGAATCCGCAGTCAAACCCGGCCCGCTTTCACGATATTGTAGACAGCTGGTGGGGGCTCAGTTATTCCACCCCATCTATCGCCTCGGCTGACTGGGTCACCGTGGCTCTGCTGGTGCTGGTGATGATCCCCTTCATTGTGGTGATGGGACTTAAGCACGCTCGTCCTCTGGCGCTGCAGTTCAGCTGTCTTCGTGATGCGGCCAAAGATGTGGCCGATGGACAGTTTGGCCGACAGGCAGAGCTGGTGAGAGATGCGCCCGCAGAAATGATCAGTTTTGCGGCTGACTTTAATACCATGACCGGACAACTGGCTCGCTATGAAAAGGAGCTTCGCGCCTCGCACGTTGCCATGGCACATGAGCTGCGCTCTCCCCTGACGGCAGCCATTGGACGTCTGCAGGGTATGATGGACGGCGTGTTTGACGCCACCCCGGAGCAGTTGGGGATGGTGATGAAACAGCTCCAGCACCTCAACCGGCTGACCGATGAATTGCACCTTCTCTCTTTGGCTGATGCGGGAAATCTTGTGCTTGAAGACAGGCCATTCCGTCTGGATGAGCTGATTCAGGAGCGGGCAGACTGGATAACCCCGCAGGCCGATGCGCAAAATTTTACGATAACGTTGCGTAACCCGCGCGCATGCCCCTTCAGAGGCGATGCGTTCCGTATGGGACAGGTATTTACGATCCTCATGGAGAATTCACTCCGCTACGGACGCGAGGGAGGCCATCTGGAGGTGACCCTGCATTATGCCCAGGGGCAGTACACCCTCGAATTCGCCGATGACGGTCCGGGTGTATCAAAGCACTTTTTACCGGACATGTTTAAGCGATTTAGCCGCGAGGAACAATCACGCGCCCGGCACTCCGGTGGCAGCGGCCTCGGTTTATCAATTGCGCAGGCGATTTGTCAGGCGCATGGGGGAAGTATTAGCGCGTCATTACCAGAAACCGGAGGGCTTCTGGTGTGCATCCAGCTGCCCTGGCGCGCTTGTGACGAGGAAAATTCCCGCTCTTGATAAACCCTTGACACAACATCGAATCTTTCTCGATGAACAGCCGATTAAATAACGCCATCCCTTTTCTGGAGCGGCGTTATGTCAGACGAATTCATTCTCTCCCTCCGCCACAGCCTGCATCATGTATACAGCGTGGCGCGCACCCTTTCCTGGCTACACTTTATTCCCCTGGTGATACTTGCCCTGGCTATCTTCCCGCTAACCGGTTGCGGCGATAAACACGAAAACACGCCGCCCCCCGTGCGGGCGGTACGCTACAGTGTGGTGGGTTCAGCGAAAACGCTGCCAGCACTGGAAAGAACCGGTGAGATCCATGCCCATGATGAGACGACGCTGAGTTTCCGTACCGGGGGCAGGATCCTCACGCGCGTCGTCGATATTGGCGACCGGGTTACCGCCGGGCAACTGCTGGCGACCCTCGACAATACCACCGGACAAAATCAGCTCGACGCGGCCACCGCTGACTATGAGGGTGCCAAAGCCTCAGCGCAGATTGCCGCGCTCAACGTCAACAGAATGCAAACGCTGATGCCCACCGGCGCTATAGCCCGCACACAACTCGACACAGCCCGTGCAGACTGGCTTGTCGCCAGCGCGCGTCTGAAAAGTAGCGAGGCGGCACTGCGCAACGCCCGGGAAAGTCTGGGCTGGACCCGCCTTCTCTCGCCGAAGGAAGGCATCATTACCGCGGTTAGCGCCTCTGCGGGCCAGATTGTCAGCGCAGGCCAGTCGGTGCTGACGCTGGCGACCGGTGAAGCCCGCGATGTGGTGTTTGATGTTGCCGCGCCTGATGAGATCCCCTCACCAGATAAGGCTGATTTCCGCGTCGCCTTGCTCAGCGACCCGACGGTCAATGCTTCAGCGGTGTTACGCGATATCACGCCTCAGGCCGATCCCCTGACCCGTACCTGGCGGGTCAGAGCCACCCTGAACAACCCGCCCGCCGCCATGGCACTGGGTGCCAGCGTCACCGTAACCCTGCCCTCCAGTGCCGCGTGCGGTTACGTCCTTCCTGCGTCGGCACTGAGTCGTTACGCAGACAAGCCCGCTGTGTTTGTAATCAACCGGCAATCTCAGGCGCAACTGCGCGTGGTTGTGCCTGCACGTTACACGGCCTCCTCCGTCATCATCGCCTCCGGTCTTGCGCCCGGTGACAGGGTGATTACGGCTGGCGTGAGCAAATTACGCTCAGGAGAACAGGTGATTGCCGGGGAGGAGCAGCCATGAACATGAGAAGCACAAAAGAGACATTTAACCTCTCCGCCTGGGCGCTTAAAAATCAGCAGATGGTCAGTTTCTTTATGCTGCTGGTGATGGCGATGGGCGTGTTCTGTTACGAGCGCCTGCCGCGCAACGAAGATCCGGCGTTTACCATCAAAACGGCCGTGGTCTCCGCGCAGTGGCCGGGGGCATCGGTAGCGGACACGACCCGTCTGCTGACGGATACGCTTGAAAAAAAGTTACAGGAGATCCCCTGGCTTGATTATATCGAAAGCGAAACCCGGGCAGGACGCACCGTTATTCATGTCAATCTGCGCGATGACACGCCGCCGCAAACGGTGCCGGATATCTGGTACCAGGTGCGGAAGAAAATGCAGGATATCGCCCCGTCCCTGCCAGAAGGCGTTCAGGGTCCTGACGTCAACGACGAATTTGACGACACGTTCGGCACAATTTATGGCTTCATCCCCGAAGGCTATACCCTGCGGGAGGTTCGGGATCGGGTGGAGACACTGCGTCGGGAACTGATGTCCCTGCCGGATATCGGCAAAACCACCCTGCTGGGTGAACAGCAGGAACAGATGGTTCTGGCCTTTTCCCCGGCCCGTCTGGCGGGGATGGGTCTGGATATTCAGCAGGTGGCGGAGGCGCTCAGGGCGCAGAATGCAGTCGTCCCGGCGGGCATCATACGCACGGGGCAGGAGAACATCGCACTCCACGTCAGCGGTGCGCTCACCTCAGAGGAGAGTTTACGCGCGGTCACGCTGCATATTAATAATCGTTATATCCCCCTGACTGACATTGCCACCCTCACCCGGAAAAGCGCCGAGCCGCCCTCACCGGCGTTCCGGGTCAACGGAAAACCGGCTATCGGGCTGGCGATTTCAATGGCGCCGACAGGCAATATGCTGCGCTTTGGCGCCGCGTTGAATCAAAGAGTGGCCGCCCTCAGCGCCGGGCTGCCGCACGGTATCGAGATGGTGAAGGTCGCCGATCAATCCGCGGTAGTCAGCGACGCGGTGAGTGGTTTTATCAGGGTTCTTATTGAAGCGGTGGTTATCGTCCTGGCCGTTTCATTTGTCTCTCTGGGGCTACGGGCGGGGCTGGTTGTGGCTGCGGCAATCCCGTTGGTTCTGGCCATGACCTTCGTCGGAATGATGCTGGCCGGGATTGGCCTGCAGCGCATCTCGCTCGGGGCACTGATTATTGCGCTGGGTCTGCTGGTGGATGACGCCATGATCACCGTGGAAACCATGGTTTCTCGTCTGGAGGCTGGCGATTCCCGTCGGCAAGCGGCAACCCGGGCGTTCACCACGACGGCATTCCCGATGCTCACCGGCACACTGGTGATGATTGCCGGATTTATTCCGGTCGGCTTTGCGGCATCCAGCGCGGGTGAATACTGCTTTTCTCTGTTTGCGGTCGTGCTGATTGCCCTGCTGTGTTCATGGGTGGTCGCGATCCTGTTTTCACCGCTGACCGGAACATGGCTGCTGCCCGAGAACGTCAGGCATCATGCCTCCGGCCCGGGGCGGCTCGCACGCGGGTATCACTGGCTGCTGCGTAAGGTATTGCGCCACCGACTCACCACCGTGCTTTGCGCCCTTGCCGCACTGGTTTTGTCCATATACGGGACGACATTTATGCAGGGTGAGTTTTTTCCCGCTTCCGACAGACCAGAGCTGCTGGTGAGCCTGACGCTTCCGGCCAACGCCTCACAGCCGGAAACGCAAAGAGAGGCCGAAAAGCTGGAGAAGGCGCTGGCAGGCAATAGCAATATCGATCATTACTCAACATACGTGGGATCGGGCGCCATCCGTTTTTATCTGCCAATGGATGTGCTGCTGGAGAATGAAAACAGTGCCCAGTTGGTGGTGGTCGCGAAAAACCTCGCCGCCCGCGACCGTCTGCACGCACAGCTGAACAAGATACTGGCGACGCAATTAAGCGACATCATCACACGCGTATCGCCTCTGGAACTCGGCCCCCCGGTCGGCTGGCCAATCAAATACCGGGTTAGCGGGCCGGACTATGTAAAGGTTCGGGCGCTGGCGAATCACCTGACGGAGGTGATTGGCCGGTCACCGCTCTCACGTGAAGTCAACCAGACCGCCGGTGAACCGGAGAGAGTGATTACCCTTGAGGTGAATCAGACAGCGGCCCGGGCTGCGGGCGTGTCGTCAGAAAGTCTGGCCCGGACGCTGAATACGGTCTGGTCCGGCAGCGTCGTGACCTCAATACGGGATAATGACCGGCTGGTGGATGTGGTGCTCCGCGCCAGAGACAGTGAACGTCTTAATCTGGCCACACTGTCGTCACTGACCGTTGAGGGGAACGATGGCAAAAAAATTCCGCTCAGTGCTGTCGCAACGCCGGTCTGGGGTGTGGACGATCCGGTTGTCTGGCGTCGTCAGCGCCTGCCGTTTATCACCGTGCAAACTGACCTTGCGCCGGGACTCAGAGCCGAGGTCGTCTCCGCCGCGCTGCGCCCGGCAGTGGATAAACTGCGTGCCCGTTTGCCTGCGGGCTACAGTATTGAGGAAGGCGGCGCGGTTGCGGAATCCGATAAAGGAAACCGCTCTGTCTTTACCGTTCTTCCGGTGACGCTGGTCATTATGTTGTTATTGCTGATGCTTCAGCTACGACGCTATTCCCGGATGTTTCTGGCCCTGTTCATGGCCCCGTTTGGCTTACCGGGCATCGTTCTGGCGATGCTGCCGGGTGGAACACCGATGGGGTTCGTCGCCCTGCTGGGCGTGATCGCGCTGGCGGGCATGATCATTCGTAACGCGGTGATCCTGCTCGGCGAAGCTGACAGCAATCTGGCTCAGGGGATGACGAACGATGCCGCCATTATCGCAGCCGCAGAGCACCGGGCCAGACCTATCTGTCTGACCGCCTGTGCCGCCATTCTGGGCATGATCCCCATCTCGCACCAGGTATTCTGGGGACCTATGGCGTATGCCATTATCGGGGGGTTGCTGGTCGCGACGCTGGTCACACTCACGGTACTGCCCGCGTCGTTCAGTCTGTTATTACAGTGGGGGGACGGTTTACGCAACCGGCACAGCGTATAAAACCCGGTCTGTGCTGAAAGCGAAATTGTCCCCCGATCCGTTACGCGGCCGTCAGCGCAAAACGGGTTCTCAGGACCTCAGCAATATCCTCTTCCGCCAGTTGCTGTGTCTTTGTGCCATTTGCGGTGATGGTCTTCAGCATATTGCCCAGCAGGATCTGGCGTCCTCCTTCGTTGCCAGGAGGCCGAAGGTCTGATCAATGCGCTGGAGGTGCATCGTCGCGATTTGTGACGGGCTGGCGGGTACCGCGTTCAGAGCGTCGATGCGTTAATGGTTAGTGACTGGCTGGATCGTCTCTGAATGCCGCATGGTGGCATTCAGAAATTGAAAACGGAAAGATCTTTAATATCGGCGTGTGGATTGGCGTTTTTTACCGCTATCAAAAAAGCAGAGAAATTATGATTAAACATCGTTACGTTCGGGTAAAACTGCACCTGTTTTTCCCTTCCGTTTTCAACATAGCTTACTGACCAGATCCGACGATTATTGACCATCGTCGATCCCGGCTTAATGTTTACTATCCTGGCCAGTTCAACCTGAGTGGTTCTATCCTTCTGAATTTCATAAAAATATCGCTCATCATAAAAATAAACCTTGCGGGAAAAACAATCAAAAAACCACGGGTTAGTGGATATTTTCTTCTTGCCCTGGGCATCTGAAACGATGCGTTTTGGCTGGCGAAATGACCTCACGCCATTCCTTATCACCAGATATAACCCAATAACCGGCAGAGCCATTAATAAAACGCTGATTGCTTCCCGCATATTCACCAATCCCGTTGATCACAGTCATGAGCGAGTATAACGGGTTCGTTCCTGAGAACAACATCCCCCCTGTCAGGGAATAATGCGTGCCGCCCTGAGCTGTGCGAACAGGCTGAAAAACATTTCGTCGGTGGCCCGCATGGCGGTGAATCCGGCCCGACGCAGCTTACTGCCATCGCCAAACATATCGTAATCCCAGCCAAACACGAAGTCGGCAAACTGTCCGTCGTTCAGCTGCAAAATATCGCTTTCCACCAGCCCGCGAGCTGCGGCGAGTTCGCGCCATACCGCGCGGTAGTCCGTAAACAGCTGCTGAAATGAGAGCCGGACCGGGGGTGCAGACTCCAGTTCAAACCAGTGTGCAATGCGTGGCCACAGCTCGCTCCAGCGCCAGATGTCACCGTTATTCACATTGAATGCCTGGTTCTCTGCTACCGGCGACGTGGCGGCCCACACGGTCGCCTCTGCCAGCAATTCGCCGTCTGTATGATCAACAATGCTGTGCCAGGTCTGTTCGGCGCCGGGAAAACGCAGCGGTAAATTCAGCGCCTTACACAGCGATGCGTACAGCGCGATGCTCAGGGCAAGATTCATGGCGTTACCCGGCACCGTGCTGCCCACCACGCCCGGCCGGATGGCGCTCCAGTGCCACGCTTTTCCCCGTTGAAAATCGCTAATCCACCTGAGCTGGGCCGCATTAAACTCCGCGCCCGGTACGCCGGGATCGCTTTCACGTGCCGGGGTTTTGAACGGGCCAAGATGCGCGCCGTAGACTTTGTAGCCCTGCATCAGGCTGACCGTCTCAAGGGGCGCCGTGTTTTCGAGGTTACTGACCAGATGGCGCAGCATGGTGACGTTCGGTTCAACCATCTCTGTCCAGTTCGCGGCATTGACCCAGGCGCTGTAAAACACATGAGTGATCCCGCTGAGCGATGACAGTGCCCGCGCGCTGTCCTGCTCATCCAGTAAATCAACATTAACCATCGTAATGCCTTCAGGGTGAGATACCGCCTGGCGGCTCAGGCCAATAACCTCCCACTGATTACGCAAAAGCGTTTTGACCAGCTGGTTGCCAACAATCCCGCTGGCGCCAGCGACCAGCGCGACCCTGTGTTGCTGCGTCGTATTCATGATGTTTCTCCGAAAGGGGTGACAGACACAGTGTGATCTATTATTTTTTCCTGATATATCCCCCAAATCCGATGGCATTTATAAGCAGAATCACGAAATGAATAATAAGCTCAACGCCATTTCCACCTTTCTGCGCGTCGCCGAAGCCGGCTCCTTTTCCGCTGCCGCCCGCCTGGCCGGGATCAAGCAGTCCGCCGTCAGCCAGCAGATCGCCGCCCTTGAGGAAGAGCTCGGTGTGGTGTTGCTGCATCGTACAACGCGCAGGATGAAGCTCACCGCGCAGGGTGAGCGTTACCGGCGGGATATGCAGCTTGTGCTGGAGGCCATGCAGGAAGCAGAGCGACGCCTGAACCCGGTTGAGCATCAATATCAGGGGGCCGTACATGTGCAGTTGCCGAGCGGCCTGGGCCAGATCGTGTTGCCGCGCCTGCTGACGCTACAGCGCATGAATCCTGAATTACATCTGCAGGTTTCGCTTGATGACCGCATCGCCGATCTGGTCACCGAAGGGGTAGATGTGGCGCTTCGGCTGAGCGCGGAGCCTCCACAAGCCCATGCGGCACGCGTACTGGCACGCATTGAAACGCCGCTCTTTGCCGCCCCGTCATTCCCGCCGGTAGAGTCCGTGTACGCGCTGGCGGCGCTTCCCCACGTGCGATTCAGCGGCATCCCGCCGGACGCCCCTTTGCGCCTGGTTTCTGATGACGAAACGATTGATATTGCAGTGAATACCGTTTTCCGCGCCAATACCAGCGACGCCCTGTTACAGGCGCTGGAGGCAGGCATGGGTATTGGCGGTATGCAACTACCGCTCGCGGCACGGGCGTTGCAAACCGGCACGCTGGTGCAGGTACTCCCCGCGTGGCGGTTACCCGACCGCTTTCTCTATGCGGTTTATCCGGACGCTCGCTTTATTCCACACAGGGTCAGAAGCGTTGTGGGGGTTATAGAACAGCTACTGCCTGAAATAATTAAGAAAAATTAAACATTCCAGAATGCATACTCGCCAGCGCGCCTTGTTGAACTAAAAATTTTCGACTTTCAACGAGTTCCGGAAAATTCCCCTCCCGTCTCTTGATCGTTCTGGTTAATCATGAATACTGTATATAAACACAGTAATATGAGTTAACCATTATGCAGTTGATCTCTCCTTTGGGGCCTGATGCCACGTTATTGCTTCCGTTGTTTATGGAGCGGGTGCCCTGTGGCTTCCCCAGCCCTGCTCAGGATTATGTCGAGGATAGCCTTGATCTGAACAAGCTGGTGATCAAACACCCCAGCGCGACCTATTTTGTCAGGGTGAGCGGTGATTCGATGATCGGCGCAGGCATCAGCCATGGTGACCTGCTGGTGGTTGACCGTTCGTTAAACGCCGTTCATGGCGATATTGTGATTGCGGCGGTCGCGGGCGAATTTACCGTGAAGGAGCTGCAAACGCATCCGCGTCTTCAGCTCATCCCCCATAATCCTGACTACGCACCGGTCGTTTTTGCCGCAGAAGACGAGCTGGAGATCTTCGGCGTTGTGACGTTTACCCTGAAAGCTAACCGCCATGTTCGCGCTCGTTGACGTAAACAGTTTTTACACCTCCTGCGAGACGGCGTTTCGGCCCGACCTTAAGGGGAAACCCGTGGTGGTCGTTTCAAACAACGACGGCTGTATCATTTCACGTTCAGCAGAAGCAAAAGCATTGGGGATCGGCATGGCCGGTCCCTACTTCAAGCTGAAGGATGAGCTGAGACGCCAGAAGGTACACGTCTTTAGCTCCAATTATGCGCTGTATGCGGATATGAGCCGCCGGGTGATGACCATTCTCGAAGAGATGGCCCCGAGAGTGGAGATCTACTCGATTGATGAAGCCTTTCTGGATCTGACGGGCGTCAGCCAGTGTATGTCTCTGGAGGCGTTCGGTCAGGCTATCCGCCAGCGCCTGTACAAAGAGACCGGCCTGCTGGTCGGGGTCGGTATCGCGCCCACCAAAACCTTAGCCAAGCTGGCTAACCATGCCGCCAAAACCTGGAAGAAAACCAACGGTGTGGTGGATTTATCGAATATCGATCGTCAGCGTAAACTGCTGTCACTGGTACCGGTCAGCGAAGTGTGGGGCGTCGGGCGCAGGATCAGCAAAAAACTGAATCTGATGGGGATTGAGACTGCCCTGCATCTGGCGGAATGTTCAAGCTGGGTGATCCGTAAACACTTTAATGTCGTGCTGGAAAGAACCGCCCGCGAGTTACGCGGTGAACCGTGTCTGGCGCTGGAAGAGTTTTCGCCAACAAAGCAACAAATCATCTGCAGCCGCTCCTTCGGCAGCCGTATCACCCGGTATGACGATATGCACCAGGCGATCTGCGCCTATGCCGAACGCGCCGCCGAGAAGCTGCGCGAAGAGAAACAGTTTTGCTGCTATATCAGCGTCTTTATTCGCACCAGCCCGCATGCAGAGGACGAGGTTTTTTATGGTAACCAGGCCTCCGGCAAGCTGACGATCCCCACCAACGATACGCGGGATATTATCAGGGTAGCTATCGAGTCATTAAACCGAATCTGGAAAGAGGGACATCGCTATATGAAAGCGGGCGTCATGCTCAGTGACTTTTTTAGTCAGGGCGTGGCGCAGCTTAGCCTGTTCGATGAACACCCACCGCGGCCGGACAGTACAGCCCTGATGCAGGTTATCGACCGCCTTAACCGTTCAGGCCGGGGGTCTGTGTGGTTTGCGGGCCAGGGGGCGGTGAAATCCTGGGCGATGAAGCGGGATATGCTGTCGCCCTGCTACACCACGCGCTATTCCGATCTGCCGATCGTTAAATAACAAAGCCCGGCTCCCTCCGGGCTCTGTTTATACGTGGTTACACCAGCGCATTCAGCGTAGCCAGCGCGTCAGGCGGTAACACCAGCTCCCCTGCCGCGATGTTTTGCCGCAGATGCGCCACGGAAGAGGTTCCCGGGATCAGCAGAATGTTCGGAGAACGTTGCAGCAGCCAGGCCAGCGCAACCTGCATCGGTGTCGCCCCCAGGTCGTCCGCCACCGCCTGCAGCCCGGAAGATTGCAGCGGCGTAAAACCGCCCAGCGGGAAGAACGGCACATAAGCAATCCCCTGCTGCGCAAGCGAATCCACCAGCGCATCGTCACTACGGTTCACGATGTTGTACATGTTTTGCACACACACCACGGGCACCATCTTCTGCGCCTCGGCAACCTGCGTGGCGGTGACATTGCTCAGACCAATATGTCGCACCAGCCCTTGCTGCTGTAGCTCTGCCAGGGTGGACAGCGGTTCAGCGATCGAGCCTTCCGCCGGTCCGTGTGCGCTAAACATAATCCGCAGGTTCACCACGTCCAGCACATCCAGCTGCAGATTGCGCAGGTTGTCGTGTACCGCCTGGGTCAGCTCCTGGGCGGAAAAGGCCGGCAGCCAGGCGCCTTTATCATCGCGTCGCGCACCGATTTTGGTGACGAGGGTAAGATCGTCCCGGTACGGATGCAGCGCCTCGCGGATCAGCTGGTTAGTCACATGCGGACCATAAAAATCGCTGGTATCGATATGATTCACGCCCGCCGCCACGGCTTCCCGGAGCACCTCCAGCGCGGCATTTTTGTCCTTCGGTGGCCCAAAAACACCCGGCCCGGCCAGCTGCATTGCGCCGTAACCCAGCCGTTTAACCGTGCGTGTGCCCAGCGCGTATGTCCCGCTTTTATCGATGCTGCTCATGTTCACCTTCCTCATAAAAAAGATCCGGATTTACAACAGGTTCCCGACCAGAACCCATAGTTAAGCGCGAGTTAAATTAAAGTTTAAATTTTAGACGACGATAGTATTTGTGTACCCCTGCACTTTCTTACGGACGACCGCTATGCTGAAAAATCTGCACGTGATTACCGGTATTATCTTTGCTCTCACCATATTCTGCCTGCTACAAGTTGTCACGGGAGGGTTGTTCTACTCTGCCGTCAGCAACGATCGCCATAACTTCCAGAACTCCGGGGTGCTTAATGCCCAGCAGGAGAACCTGAGTGACAGCGTTAACACCCTCATCAAAACGCGCGTTACCGTGACGCGCGTGGCCATCCGCTATCTGAAAAATCAGCGCGATCCGGCGTCCCTTGAGGCGATCAACAAACTGCTTGGCACCGCGGGTAACTCTCTGGCTAAAGCAGAAGCCTATAACAAACAGTGGCAGGCCCTGCCGCAGGTTAACGGCCAGAGTGCGGCGCTAACCGACGAGATGCTGAAATCCTGGAACCAGATGCACGAAGTGATGCGTCTGTCGATTGAGTATCTGCGTGCCGACAACTATCAGGCCTATGGCGATCTGGATGCGCAGCAGGCACAGGACGATATGGAAGCGGTCTATAACCGCTGGCGCGCCGAAAACAACACGCTGCTGAAAGCCGCGGCCGAAGAGAACCAGAGCAGCTTTACCCAGATGCAATGGACGCTGGCGGCTATATTCCTGGCCGTTATCGCCGTGCTGGTGGTGATCTGGCAGGGTTTACAGCACCTGCTGTTAAAACCGCTGCAAACCATTATGAACCATATTCGTACCATTGCGGCGGGCGACCTGACGCAGGATATTACCCTCTCTGGCCGCAATGAGATGGGCCAGCTGGCGGCCGGTCTGCATGAGATGCAGCAATCTCTGGTCACCACGGTCAGCGCCGTACGCGGCAGTACCGACTCCATCTACACCGGCGCAGGCGAAATTGCCGCCGGGAGCAACGATCTTTCCGCCCGTACGGAAGAACAGGCCGCCTCGCTGGAAGAGACCGCGGCCAGCATGGAAGAGCTGACCGCCACGGTGAAACAGAACTCCGACAACGCCCGTCAGGCGACCCTGCTGGCGAAAAACGCGTCTGAGACAGCGGCGCGCGGCGGTCATGTGGTGGATAACGTTGTCCGCACGATGACGGAAATTGCCGACAGTTCGCAGCAAATTGCCCACATCACTGGCGTGATTGACAGCATTGCCTTCCAGACCAACATTCTGGCGCTGAATGCCGCGGTAGAAGCCGCACGCGCCGGGGAACAGGGCCGTGGCTTTGCGGTGGTTGCCGGGGAAGTACGTACCCTGGCGAGCCGCAGCGCGCAGGCGGCAAAAGAGATCAAGGGCCTTATCGAGAACTCTGTCAGCCGCGTGAATACCGGCTCTGAGCAGGTCAGCGAAGCCGGTGCAACGATGAAGGAAATTGTGGCGGCGGTCACCCGCGTGACCGATATCATGGGCGAGATTTCATCTGCGTCCGATGAGCAGAGTCGCGGTATTGAACAGGTGAGCCTGGCCGTTTCGCAGATGGACAGCGTCACCCAGCAAAACGCCGCGCTGGTGCAGCAGTCCGCCACGGCGGCAGCGGCGCTGGAAGATCAGTCCGAACAGCTGCGCCAGGCGGTGGCGGCATTTCGTCTGAACGGTAAACAACAGGCCACCGCGCCCCGTACAACGCATGTGAAAACACCACAGCTGTTGCGCCCGGCCACGGCAGGCACCGCCACCGACAGCAACTGGGAAACCTTCTGAGTTCAGCGCGGGCGAGCACCTCGCCCGCGCTAATCCCGTTAACGGCTGCGCTTGGCGTGCCGTTCCCAGTTCTCCTGTTTCGCGTCGTTGGATTTTCGCAGTGAAACATAACAGGCCCCGCTGCCGCCGTGATGCGGCAGCGCCACGCAGAAGGCCTGCACTTCCTCAAACTCTGTTAACCAGCGCGCCAGATAGCTACGTATCACGTTAGGATGAGCATTCTGTTCGCGCCCTTTTCCATGAATGATAATCAGATTGCGTAATCCGTCGCGTCCGGCCTGGCGAATAAAGGCGTACAGCATCTGGCGGCAACGCTCGGCGGGCTGACGTAACAGGTTCAGGCTGGCCTCGCGGGAGTATTTCCCCGAGCGCAGCTTATCCATTACGCCCTGTTGTATCCCTTCACGCTGAAATGCCAGCGGCTCATCCAGGGGCAGAAGTTCCAGAAAGCCCAGGGTGAGGAAGTTATCCAGTTGCTCGGTATCAATCTCCTGGCGCGCCCGCGTGTTGCGGCTCGGCTGCCAGTGAATATCTGCGCAGCGCTTCAGGGGCTGGACATCCTCCATGGCGTCAAGAAACAGTGATTTGTCGTCAGGGTTCATGGAAATCCTCCGGCTACATCTGAGCCTGTACTATACCTTCGCGGGGGGTGTGCCTCAACAGCCGTTCCCCCGGGCAGGGTGGCGCTGAAAGCAAGCTGATGAATATCAATCGACAGCCGGGGAAAAATTAAACATCACTTAACTCAAACTTCAGCGTAAATAAAACACGCAATTTGGCTTAAACATCCATAAAATCAAACACTCAACCGCCTTTCATTTTGAGAGAAAGCTGTTATAACTTAATTAACCTGCCTCATGGATATAACATCCAGGATATGCGAAGGGATGCACTGCTGTGTGTACTGAAGGGTCTGTCTGATGTCGGACAGGCCCTGTTTTTTATGGATGATGTTTCACGCAGAGACGATTGCCCGCGCCTCGCGTCTGAACTGCGTAATTAACGACTCCGTAAGCGGGGTCTGGCGTGAATCCCGACGCTGAATTAAATAATACGTCGCTTTTGGAAGTGATTCGACAACCGGCAGCATAACCAGATGCCCCGCCAACAGGGGGTCACAACCCAGCTCCTGCGGCAATATGCTTAAAAAATCGCTTTGTGCGACAAGGCTGATACACGACGAAAATGTTTCGCAGACCACGCCAATGCGGGGTATTTGCGAGCGATGGCTAAATACATCCTCTAACTGCTTATAATAACTTCCCCGGGGCGTTGGCATGGTCCAGTTATAATGCAGCAGATCGTTAATGGAGGTTGCTCCCGTCGCCGGATGCCCCTCCCGGCAAAATACGGCAAACGGTTTTTCTAATAGCTTTTCAAACGTAAATTCATGATCGTAAGGCCCCTGATAATAGGTATTGATGGTGAAGTCCAGTTCGCCCTGGCGTAATTCATTGATCATCGATACCAGCTGCCCTTCCATAATTCGCACCTTAACCTGCGGATGCTGCGCATGAAAGCGGGTGATAACCGCAGGCATAAGGCTTCGCGAAATACTCGCCCCCATCCCGATATTGATCTGCCCGGCCAGCTCGCCCTGCCGCTGGCGAATGTCATCCTGCGCCGCGCGCAGCTCTTCCAGAATCAGCCTGGCGCGCTGATAGAAGCCTTCGCCACACTCGGTTAACGCCACGCCTTTGCTTCGGCGCACAAAGAGCTGCGCCGCCATGCCCTCTTCCAGCTCTTTGATCGATTTGGTCAACGCCGGTTGCGAAAGATTCAGCGTCCTGCTGGCGCCGCGAATGCTGCCCTGACGCGCCACTTCAACGAACGCCCGAATTTGATGAAATTTAATCTGAAATGACATAGCCCGACCGATAACCGTTGTTTATCAGAGTAAAGAAACTGTCATCTACTTTAATGGAAAGGGATGTGCGAGGGTAATTCCTGAACGGTTAAAACTGTGAAAAATCGGTTAGTGATAAGTAAAAACTATCACAGCGTGAAGCAGTTCACATATTTTAATGATGACAGGAACAGATATGGACTCACTGGCACAGTACATCCAAACCTTAGCCCCGCAACTGAGCGCGTGGCGTCGCGATTTTCACCATTTTGCCGAATCCGGCTGGGTGGAATTTCGGACTGCCGCGAAGGTCGCGGAGATCCTGGATAGCCTGGGTTATGACCTGGCGATGGGCCGCGACGTGGTGGATGCCGAAAGCCGTATGGGGTTGCCGGATAACGCTACCCTGACGCGAGAATTTGCCCGCGCCCGTGCGCAGGGCGCGCCCGAAAAATGGCTCGCGCCGTTTGAAGGCGGCTTCACCGGCCTGGTTGCCACGCTTAACACCGGCCGTCCCGGCCCGACGCTGGCGTTTCGCGTGGACATGGACGCTCTCGACCTGAGCGAAGCGCTCGACGACAGCCACCGCCCGTTCCGCGACGGCTTTGCCTCCTGCAATCCGGGCATGATGCACGCCTGCGCGCACGACGGCCACACCACGATTGGCCTTGGGCTGGCGCACGTGCTCATGCACAACAAAGCGCAGCTGAACGGCACCATCAGGCTGATCTTCCAGCCTGCCGAAGAAGGCACTCGCGGCGCACGCGCCATGGTGGCCGCCGGGGCACTGGACGGGGTGGACTATTTCACCGCCATTCACATTGGTACCGGGGTGCCTGCCGGGACGGTGATCTGCGGCAGCGATAACTTTATGGCGACAACCAAGTTTGACGCGACGTTTACCGGCGTTGCCGCACACGCAGGCGGTAAACCGGAAGAAGGCCGTAACGCCCTGCTCGCCGCCGCCCAGGCCGCGCTCGCGCTGCACAGCATTGCGCCACACAGCGAAGGGGCTTCCCGGGTGAATGTGGGAGTGATGCAGGCCGGCAGCGGACGCAACGTGGTACCCGCCCATGCCCTGCTTAAGGTCGAAACCCGCGGCGAGAGCGAGGCGATCAATCAGTATGTGTTCGAACGCGCGCAATCCGTCATTACCGGTGCCGCCGCGCTCTACGGCGTGACCGCTGAGATGCGTCTGATGGGGGCTGCCACCGCCAGCGCTCCGACACCTGCCTGGGTGGATTATCTGCGCCAGCAGGCAAGCCAGGTGCCCGGTGTGGAACAGGCCATTGATAAGGTTAAAGCCCCGGCCGGTTCTGAAGACGCCACGCTGATGATGGCCCGGGTGCAAGAAAACGGCGGCATGGCCTCCTACATGGTGTTTGGCACCGATTTGAGCGCCGGACATCACAATGAAAAATTCGACTTTGATGAGCGCGTCATGACCGTCGCTATCGAAACGCTGGCGCGCACTGCGCTGAATTTCCCCTGGACGCGAGGTGTGTAATGCAGGAGAACTACGCTTTTATTGCCGATGCAATCGACACGCGATGTCAGACGTTCACCGACATTGCCGACGAAATCTGGGATCACCCGGAAACCCGCTTTGAAGAGTTCTGGTCCGCAGAGCGGCTGGCCAGCGCGCTGGAAGCGGAAGGCTTCACCCTGATCCGTGAGGCTGGCGGCATTCCGAATGCCTTTATCGCCAGCTTCGGTAGCGGTAAACCGGTGATTTCCCTGCTCGGCGAATATGACGCGCTGGCCGGATTAAGCCAGCAGGCACACTGCGCGACGGCACACGCCACCACGCCCGGTGCTAACGGCCACGGCTGCGGGCATAACCTGCTCGGCACCGCGGCGTTTGCGGGTGCCGTTGCGGTGAAAAGCTGGCTGGAGCAGCACGGCGGGAGTGGAACCGTGCGTTTTTACGGTTGTCCCGGCGAAGAAGGCGGTTCCGGTAAAACGTTTATGGTCCGTGAGGGCTTGTTTGACGACGTTGACGCCGCGGTCACCTGGCACCCGGAAGCGTTTGCCGGCATGTTTAACGTCAGTACGCTGGCCAATATCCAGGCCGCCTGGCGCTTTAAGGGCGTGGCGGCGCATGCGGCAAACTCGCCGCATCTGGGGCGCAGCGCGCTGGATGCGGTGACGCTGATGACCACCGGCACCAACTTCCTCAACGAACATATCATCGAGAAAGCACGCGTCCATTACGCCATAACCGATACCGGCGGCATCTCCCCCAACGTGGTGCAGGCGCAGGCCGAAGTGCTGTACCTGATCCGCGCCCCGGAGATGGCCGACGCGCAGCAAATCTACGCGCGCATTGAGAAGATCGCGCAGGGTGCGGCGTTGATGACCGAAACCACCGTCGAGTGTCGCTTTGATAAAGCCTGCTCCAGCTACCTGCCAAACCGCACGCTCGAAGCGGCGATGTATCGCGCCCTGCAACATTACGGCACGCCAGCCTGGACGGAGGAAGAACGCGCTTTTGCCCGGGAGATCCGCGCCACCCTGACGGCAAACGATCTGCAAAACAGCCTCAGAAACATTGCTGCAACCGGGGGGAACGAAGGTAAAGCCTTTGCCCGCCGCCACCAGGAGACCCTGCTGGTGGACGAGGTCGCGCCTTACGCCATCACCGATAACGTGCTGGCAGGCTCCACGGACGTGGGTGACGTTAGCTGGAAAATGCCCGTCGCCCAGTGTTTCAGCCCCTGCTTTACCGTCGGCACGCCGCTGCACACCTGGCAACTGGTGGCTCAGGGGCGAACGTCCATTGCCCATAAAGGCATGCTGCTGGCCGGGAAAGTGATGGGTGCCACCGCGCTACATCTGCTGCAGGACGCAGACCTGCTGAAAAAATGTCGTGAAGAGTTCGAACAACAAACACAAGAAAAACCGTACGTGTGTCCGATCCCTGCGGGCGTGACACCGTCACCTTTAAAATAAAAAAACACAACACAACACAACAGTCCCGAGGAACGCCCATGAGTATGTCATCCATACCTTCGCATTCCCCATCCGGTAAGCTCTATGGCTGGGTTGAAAGGATCGGCAATAAAGTGCCACACCCTTTCCTGCTTTTTATCTGGTTAATCGTGGTTTTGATGGTGGCGACAGCCGTGCTGTCCGCCTTAGGGGTGAGCGTGCGCAGCCCGGCCGATGGCAGCATGGTAAGCGTAAAGAACCTGCTGAGCATTGAAGGGTTGCACTGGTTTTTACCGAATGTGATTAAAAACTTCAGCGGTTTTGCGCCGCTGGGCGCCATTCTGGCGCTGGTGCTGGGGGCCGGTCTGGCTGAGCGCGTTGGCCTGCTCCCCGCGCTAATGGTGAAAATGGCTTCTCACGTCAGCGCACGCTACGCCAGCTATATGGTGCTGTTTATCGCGTTTTTCAGCCACATCTCTTCTGATGCCGCGCTGGTGATCATGCCGCCGATGGGGGCGCTGATCTTCCTTGCCGTCGGGCGTCACCCCGTGGCGGGTCTGTTGTCGGCAATTGCCGGTGTGGGATGCGGTTTCACTGCCAATCTGCTGATCGTCACCACCGATGTCCTGCTTTCGGGGATTAGCACCGAGGCGGCGAAAACAATCGATGCGGCCATGCACGTCAGCGTGATCGACAACTGGTACTTTATGGCCAGTTCGGTCATCGTCCTGACGCTTGTTGGCGGGCTGATTACCGATAAGATCATCGAGCCGCGGTTAGGGAAATGGGAAGGCCGTAGTGACGAAAAGCTGGAAACGCTGAGCAAAGAGCAACGCTTTGGCCTGCGTGTCGCCGGGATAGTCTCGCTGGTATTTATCGCGATGGTGGCGCTGATGGTAGTGCCGGAGAACGGTATTCTGCGCGACCCGGTGAAACATACCGTCCTGCCCTCGCCGTTTATACAGGGCATTGTGCCGCTGATCATTCTGTTTTTCTTTGTCGTGTCGCTCGCGTATGGCATCGCCACCGGCAAAATCCGCCGCCAGGCCGATCTGCCGCAGCTGATGATTGAGCCGATGAAGGAGATGGCGGGCTTTATCGTGATGGTCTTCCCGCTGGCCCAGTTTGTCGCCATGTTTAACTGGAGCAACATGGGCAAATTTATGGCCGTTGGCCTGACCGATGCGCTGGAAGCCGCCGGGTTAAGCGGCGTCCCGGCGTTTGTGGGTCTGGCGCTGCTGTCGTCACTGCTGTGCATGTTTATCGCCAGCGGATCCGCCATCTGGTCGATTCTGGCCCCCATTTTCGTGCCGATGTTTATGATGCTGGGCTTCCATCCGGCCTTTGCGCAGATCCTGTTCCGTATCGCCGACTCCTCGGTGATCCCGCTGGCGCCGGTTTCGCCATTCGTACCGCTGTTTTTGGGCTTCCTGCAGCGCTATAAACCGGAGGCGAAGCTGGGTACCTACTATTCGCTGGTTTTACCCTATCCGCTTATCTTTTTAGGGGTATGGCTGGTGATGCTGGTGGCATGGTATCTTGTCGGCCTGCCGATAGGACCGGGGATCTACCCGAGGCTGAATTAAAGGAAAGAGGATGCTGAGATTACTCGAAGATAAAATTGCAACGCCGCTTGGGCCGCTGTGGGTTATCGCCGACGAGCAGTTCCATCTGCGTGCCGTGGAATGGGAAGAGCACAGCGATCGCATGGAAGAGCTGCTCAACATCCATTACCGCGCCCAGGGTTTTGAGCGTATCAGTGCCACCAATCCAGGTGGGCTGAGCGACAAGCTGGCGGCGTACTTCGAGGGCGATCTCAGCATCATCAATGACCTGCCAACCGCCACGGCCGGTACGCCATTCCAGCGTGAAGTCTGGCAGGCGCTACGCGATATTCCGTGTGGTCAGGTTATGCACTACGGCCAGCTCGCAGAACAGTTAGGCCGCGCGGGCGCGGCGCGGGCGGTGGGTGCCGCGAACGGTTCTAACCCCGTCAGTATCGTGGTGCCCTGCCATCGTGTGATCGGCCGCAACGGCACCATGACCGGCTATGCCGGCGGTGTGCAGCGCAAGGAGTGGTTACTGCGTCACGAAGGGTATCTTTTGCTGTAGTTCCCAGGCTTTTTGTGCTTAATTTTCTACCGGTTAGGCTAAAAATCCATAATCAAGCTGTGGAATTTCAAGAAGATGGCAACACGTTGCCGTCTCTTGTCCTTATTGATGGTTTGCCAGGCTTACGTACTTACCAAAAAGATGTTAAAATTGACCAATATCAATTAAGGCTTGAGCAAACCTATGATCCCAGAAAAGCGAATTATACGACGCATTCAGTCTGGCGGTTGTGCTATCCATTGCCAGGATTGCAGCATCAGCCAGCTCTGTATCCCGTTTACCCTGAATGAGCATGAGCTTGACCAGCTTGATAACATCATCGAGCGCAAAAAGCCTATTCAGAAAGGGCAGACGCTGTTTAAAGCGGGAGACGAACTGAAATCGCTCTATGCTATCCGTTCTGGCACCATCAAAAGCTATACCATCACCGAACAGGGTGATGAGCAGATCACCGGCTTCCATCTGGCAGGCGATCTGGTCGGCTTTGACGCCATCGGTACTGGCCATCACCCGAGCTTTGCGCAGGCGCTGGAAACCTCAATGGTCTGCGAAATCCCGTTTGAAACGCTGGACGATCTGTCAGGCAAAATGCCAAACCTGCGTCAGCAGATGATGCGTCTGATGAGCGGTGAGATCAAAGGCGATCAGGACATGATCCTGCTGCTGTCCAAAAAGAATGCGGAAGAGCGCCTGGCTGCATTTATCTATAACCTCTCCCGCCGTTTCGCCGAACGTGGTTTCTCTCCACGTGAGTTCCGTCTCACCATGACCCGTGGCGATATTGGTAACTACCTGGGCCTGACCGTGGAAACCATCAGCCGTCTGCTGGGCCGTTTCCAGAAAAGCGGCATGCTGGCCGTTAAAGGTAAATACATCACCATCGAAAACGGTGAAGCGCTGGCTGTTCTTGCCGGCCACGCCCGCAACGTGGCATAAACCCCACGAATGATTGATGCCAGGCCGATAAATTTTTATGATTTATTGGTCTGGCAGGTAAGCACACCACTTCCCGCCCCTGCGACAGACATCCCCCCGCTCCTGAAAGGTTCTCGTTGAGGTTAAATTGAGAGAAAGTTTATTTTTCGTTTCAGTTGTTATTGCCTCCGTGACCTTCCTCTTCATCTGGATCATGCTTGTCGGCCCAATGAAGGGAGAGGAAAAAACCTACGTTCAGGACTCCACCACGTTTGCCATCGTGGTGATGGTGCTGTTGTTGATTGCGTTTATCGCGGTGACAACGACGGTGCTATTCTTCTGAGATATTTTCATGAATTATTGATCTGGCAAAACCTTACCTCTGTTTCATTCAGGATATATAGGTTACTCTTTTAATTACAGACTGTGGTGACAGTAGTAAGGAGACCTGTATGGCAAAGTATCAAAACATGCTGGTAGCTATCGATCCTAATCAGGACGATCAGCCGGCATTACGACGTGCTGTGTATTTACATCAACGGATTGGTGGCAAAATCAAAGCGTTTTTGCCGATCTATGACTTCTCGTATGAGATGACCACCCTTCTGTCGCCTGACGAGCGTACCGCTATGCGTCAGGGAGTGATCAGCCAACGTACCGCGTGGATCCGCGAACAGGCGAAGTACTACCTGGAAGCGGGTGTGCCTATCGATATTAAAGTGGTCTGGCATAACCGCCCCTTTGAAGCGATTATCCAGGAGGTGGTCGCCGGTGGGCACGATCTGCTGCTGAAAATGGCACACCAGCACGACAAGCTGGAATCCGTGATCTTCACGCCGACAGACTGGCACTTGCTGCGTAAATGCCCGTGCCCGGTCTGGATGGTGAAAGATCAGCCATGGCCTGAAGGCGGCAAAGCCGTCGTGGCAGTAAACCTGGCAAGCGAAGAGGATTATCACAATTCGCTGAACGAAAAGCTGGTCAAAGAGACGCTGCTGCTTGCCGAGCAGGTTAACCACACCGAAGTGCATCTGGTCGGCGCTTACCCGGTTACCCCTATCAATATTGCCATCGAACTGCCTGAATTTGACCCGAGCGTATATAACGACGCGATCCGCGGACAGCACCTGCTGGCCATGAAAGCGTTGCGCCAGAAGTTCAGCATTGATGAGAACATGACGCATGTCGAGAAAGGGTTGCCTGAAGAGGTGATCCCGGATTTAGCCGAACATCTGCAGGCAGGGATTGTGGTGCTGGGCACCATCGGACGGACCGGTATTTCTGCCGCGTTCCTGGGCAATACCGCAGAACAGGTGATTGACCATCTGCGCTGCGACCTGCTGGTCATTAAGCCGGATGAGTACCAGACACCGGTTGAACTGGATGACCCGGAAGACGATTAACGTCAGTCTATTCGCCCGCCTCCCCGGCGGGCTTTTCTTATCAGCTCTCGATCGCTGTCTGTGTCTCTTCAGTTGATCGATCCTGCATCCACGGTGCGTGCAACACCATGCTGGGCAGCGCCAGCTTAATCTCCTGGGCGTTCAGCCCTTCGAGAATACGGATATTGATCTCCTGCTGGATATCCATGTATTTGTTGTAATCCGCCGTATTGACAATATGAACCACTTCAAACGTCAGGCGGTCACGGTCAAACCCGAGGAAATGGGCGCGATCGAACTTTGTCTCACCCACATCGGTGATGATCTGCCTGACCATATCCCCCACATAGCGCAGCTTTTCAGGCGGCGTGTCGCTGGCGACGCCAAACGTGAAGACGATGCGACGGGTCTGCATACGTTTATAGTTGTGGAGCGTCTGCTGAAGCAAAATGGCGTTACCGCAAACGATCTGCTCCCCGCTCAGGCTACGAATACGGGTCGTTTTTAAGCCTATGTGTTCCACCGTTCCCGCCACGTCGTTGAACACCACGAAATCACCAATTTCAAACGGTTTATCAAAGCCGATAGAAAGCGAAGCGAAGACGTCGCTCAGAATGGTTTGTACGGCGAGGGCGATAGCAATACCCCCTACCCCCAGGCTTGCCACCAGCGCGGTGATGTTGACGCCAGCGTTAGCGAGAATCGACAGCAGCATCACAGACCAGACGATAGCGCGAAGGATAAGACCGGTGATCACCAGGGTAACCGGATTTTTATGACTGCCGGGGGCCAGCATAACGTGTCGCAGCCACGACACCACGCCCTGATCCAGCCAGAGCGCCACCTGTATCGCGAAGACAAGGAACCAGGCGTGGCTTACGGTGCTAAAGAGCCGGTCGGGTAAATCAACAAAACGCAGGCTGATGAGCAGCGCCACGACAAAAAGCAGGAAGCGACTGGTGCGGTTAAGCATATCGGTCAGGATAAAACGCATCCTGTTTGTGGTTGGGTGCTTATCTCCCCAGGTTGTGATCCCTCTCTTAACGAATGCGATCAGGCGCGTCAGAAGCCAGTAGACCAGCAGCGTTACAACGATAACCGTGGCGACGCTTACCCAGAATGTCGGCGTCATCATCAGCTCCAGGATGTCGAAGCGGGACAAAAATTGCATTTCACCTCCTCGTAGTACACAAAGGGTAAAGTATAGACAGAGGAGAAACGCTGACCGCAGAAATAAGAAAACCGCCCCGAAGAGCGGTTTTTGAGGAGAACGCGAATTACAGTGCTTTCAGGATCGCATCCACGCTGGCTTTGGCATCGCCAAACAGCATGTGGGTGTTCTCTTTGAAGAACAGCGGGTTCTGAACGCCAGCGTAGCCGGTGTTCATGGAACGTTTGAAGACAATCACGTTCTGCGCCTTCCACACTTCCAGAACCGGCATCCCGGCGATTGGGCTGCGTGGATCGTCCTGCGCCGCCGGGTTAACGGTGTCGTTGGCGCCAATGACCAGCACGGTATCGGTGTCGGCGAAATCATCGTTGATCTCGTCCATCTCCAGCACGATGTCGTAAGGCACTTTCGCTTCTGCCAGCAGCACGTTCATGTGGCCTGGCAGACGCCCCGCTACCGGGTGGATGCCAAAGCGCACCTTAATGCCGCGCGCGCGCAGCTTCTCGGTGATTTCAGCGACCGGATACTGCGCCTGCGCCACCGCCATGCCATAGCCTGGGGTGATGATGACCGAGTGCGAGTTTTTCAGCATCTCTGCCGTATCTTCTGCGCTGATCTCACGGTGCTCGCCCACTTCTTCGTCAGAACCGGTCGAGGAGCCGTCAGAGCCAAAACCACCGGCGATAACGCTGATGAATGAGCGGTTCATCGCCTTACACATGATGTAGGACAGGATCGCACCGGAAGAGCCCACCAGCGCACCGGTGACAATCAACAGGTCGTTGCTCAGCATAAAGCCAGCCGCTGCCGCCGCCCAACCGGAGTAGGAGTTCAGCATCGACACCACAACCGGCATATCTGCCCCACCGATGGAGGCCACCAGGTGCCAGCCGAACGCCAGCGCAATGATGGTCATCACCAGTAACGCCAGCACCTGCAGACCTACGCTTTCGGTACGCACAAAGACCACCAGCAGCACAAAGGAGACCACCAGCGCCGCCAGATTCAGCTTATGACGATTTGGCAGCATCAGCGGTTTGGAGGAGATCTTACCGCGCAGCTTACCGAACGCCACAATCGAGCCGGTGAAGGTTACTGCACCGATGAAGATGCCCAGGAATACTTCGGTCAGATGAATGTTGACCAGAATCGGCTCCATGCCCGGTTCGTGGTACAGATAGCTGTTGAAGCCCACCAGCACCGCCGCCAGACCGACGAAGCTGTGCAGGATCGCCACCAGCTCCGGCATTTCGGTCATTTCAACGCGTTTTGCCAGACGAATACCGATCGCCCCGCCGATGATCATCGCCACCAGGATCCAGGCAACGTTGCCGGTATCGGGTCCGAAAATAGTGGCAATCAGCGCAATCGCCATCCCGGCGATACCAAAGTTATTACCCTGCTGAGACGTTTCGTGTTTGGAAAGTCCCGCCAGACTGAAAATAAACAGGATTGCAGCAACAATGTATGCGGCTGTCACTAATCCTCCAGACATATGCTACCCCTTAGCCTTTACGAAACATTTTCAGCATGCGCTGAGTCACGGTGAAACCACCGAAAATATTGATACTGGCGATCAGCACCGCGATAAAGCTCAGGAAGCTAATCCAGCCGCCGTGACCAATCTGCAGTAACGCCCCGACCACGATGATCCCGGAGATGGCGTTAGTGACCGACATCAATGGCGTGTGTAGTGCATGGGAGACATTCCAGACCACGTAGTAACCCACCACGCAGGAGAGCGCGAAGACGGTAAAGTGGCCGAGGAACTCTTTTGGCGCGACATCGGCCAGCCAGCCAAACAGAATAATCGCCAGCGCCATGAGCGCGTATTTACGCCACGGAGATGCCGGTTTAGCAGGCTCTGTGGGTTCTGGCGCCGCTTTCGGTGCAGCCTGAGGCTGGGCGGAAACCTGAATCGGTGGCGCAGGCCAGGTGATTTCGCCTTCACGCACCACGGTCACGCCGCGTACAACCACATCGTCAAAATCAACGGTGATGTTGCCGTCTTTCTCTTTGCAGAGCAGTTTCAGCAGGTTAACGAGGTTAGTACCGTACAGCTGGGACGACTGCGTGGGCAGACGGCCAGGCAGATCCGTATAACCAATCACCTTCACGCCGTTGGCGGTCGTGGATACCTGGTTCGGCACGGTATATTCACAGTTGCCGCCGTTTTGCGCGGCCAGGTCGACAATCACGCTGCCCGGCTTCATGGTGTCCACCATCTCACGGGTGATCAGCTTCGGTGCCGGTTTACCCGGGATCAGCGCGGTGGTGACAATAATGTCCACCTCTTTTGCCTGCGCGGCAAAGAGTTCCATTTCCGCTTTGATAAAGGCTTCGGACATCACCTTCGCATAACCATCACCGCTGCCCGCTTCTTCCTTGAAGTCCAGCTCAAGGAACTCGGCGCCCATACTCTGCACCTGCTCCTTCACTTCCGGGCGGGTGTCAAAGGCGCGGACGATAGCGCCCAGGCTGTTTGCCGCACCGATAGCCGCCAGGCCTGCCACACCGGCACCAATCACCATCACTTTTGCCGGAGGCACTTTGCCTGCCGCCGTGATCTGACCGGTGAAGAAACGGCCGAATTCGTGGGCGGCTTCGACGATTGCACGGTAACCGGCGATGTTCGCCATTGAACTCAGGGCATCCAGAGACTGCGCGCGCGAAATACGCGGCACGGAGTCCATCGCCATTACCGTCACGCCACGTGCCGCCAGCTTCTCCATCAGCTCTGGGTTTTGGGCAGGCCAGATAAAACTCACCAGCGTGGTGCCCGGGTTCAGCAGCTCAATCTCGCTCTCTTGCGGCGCATTCACCTTCAGAATAACGGGTGATTGCCAGACTTCAGCACCTTCCACCACGTCCGCACCAGCCTGAATAAAGGCCTCGTCATCGAAACTCGCCAGTTTGCCCGCGCCGCTTTCAATGGCGACGGTAAAACCCAGTTTAAGCAGTTGCTCCACCGTTTTTGGTGTCGCCGCTACGCGGGTTTCATTGGCAAACCGTTCTTTTGGTACCCCAATACGCATAGTTTTCCCTTCCATCGGTTTTTGATGATGGTTTATCGATAAATGCCCGCAGTTGCATCAAATTTCGCCATCCAGAGAGCGGCGGCAAATGAGTAACCCCGGAAAATAAAACAGTAACAAACTTTCTATAACCTACTGAAAATAGCGCCTGCGATCTACCGCCTGAAAACACTATTTCTTACATTATCTGTGAAAAATAAGCGATCGACCTCGCTGACAGAGATATTTACCTTAAATTCATCCTCAGAACCGATAAATCGCGCAAGCGAAGCGGTAAAAACATGATATAGCGCCATATGAGATCAACTTATTAACATTAAATTAACTTGTAAAAGTCATATGCTTTATCACTTTTGCTTGTCAAACGCCTGTTTTTTCAACATATCACTAAATGTTATAGAATCAGATCCTTCGGTGAGCACAGGCTGTGAAAAATGGCGCAGACAGCAACAGGTTTTAAATGCCATAATCGGGACCGTCTCAAATTAACAACAATACCAGTACATGGTTTGCGCAAGGCGAAGGATTATTTTTATGAAGCTTAAGAACACACTCCTGGCGTCCGCACTTCTTTCCGCGACCGCCCTGTCTGCGAATGCCGCGACAGAGTTAACGCCGGAGCAAGCGGCAGCGTTAAAACCTTTTGACCATACGGTCATTGTGGGTCGTTACAACTCTATTGGCGATGCCGTTACCGCCGCATCAAAAGCCGCTGATAAAAACGGCGCAGCGTCGTTTTACGTGCTTGACCAGTCCGATCAAGGCAATAGCGGCAACCAGCGCGTGACCATTGCGCTGTACAAAGAGAATGCGCCAAAAGCTGACGCGCCGAAAAACCGCGTGATCAACGGCGTCGTTGAACTGCCTAAAGATCAGGCGATTGAGCTGGAACCGTATGACACCGTTACCGTTCAGGGCTTCTACCGCAGCCAGCCAGAAGTGAACGATGCCATCACCAAAGCCGCGAAACAGAAAGGGGCTTACTCGTTCTACATCGTGCGTCAGGTAGATGCTAACCAGGGTGGCAACCAGCGTATTACCGCGTTCATCTATAAAGAAGATGCGAAAAAACGCGTTCTGCAAAGCCCGGATGCCATCCCTGCTGATTCAGAAGCCGGTCGCGCGGCGTTAGCGAAAGGCGGCGAAGAAGCGAAGAAAGTCGAAATTCCAGGCGTAGCAACCTCCGCAGCGCCAAGCGCTGAAGTGGGCCGTTTCTTTGAGACGCAATCCACGAAAGGTGGCCGTTACTCCGTTACCCTGCCAGACGGCACCAAAGTTGAAGAGCTGAACAACGCCACGGCTGCGCAGATGGTGCCGTTCGACAGCATCAAGTTTACCGGCAACTACGGCAATATGACGGAAGTCTCTTATCAGGTCGCGAAGCGTGCGGCGAAGAAAGGGGCGAAGTACTACCACATCACCCGCCAGTGGCAGGAGCGTGGTAACAACATGACCATCAGCGCCGATCTGTACAAGTAACAAAACCCTTCATTAAAGGCGGCTCAATGCCGCCTTTTTTTGTTACTTTTTTTGAATTTCTGCTACACATCATTGCATGCGTTCGTGACACTCCGTAAAATCCCGCGCCTTAGTGTGATCCACCATTTTTATGCGCCTGTGCGAAATAATTATTCTGGATTTGGACCTTTCATAACAGGAAGCCAATGGAAAAGAAACTTGGCCTGAGTGCTTTAACTGCACTCGTTTTAAGCTCAATGCTGGGTGCGGGGGTATTCAGTTTACCGCAGAATATGGCGGCCGTCGCAAGCCCTGCCGCACTGCTGATTGGCTGGGGGATTACCGGCGTTGGCATTTTGCTGCTGGCCTTCGCCATGCTGCTGCTGACCCGTATTCGTCCCGATCTCGATGGCGGTATTTTCACCTACGCGCGGGCCGGTTTTGGGGAACTGATTGGCTTCTGTTCCGCGTGGGGTTACTGGCTATGTGCGGTGATCGCTAACGTCTCCTATCTGGTTATTGTCTTCTCGGCGCTCAGTTTCTTTACCGATACGCCCGAGCTGCGTCTCTTTGGTGACGGCAACACCTGGCAGTCGATTGTCGGGGCGTCGGTGCTGCTGTGGGTCGTACACTGGCTCATTTTGCGCGGCGTCCAGACAGCGGCAAGCATTAACCTGGTGGCGACGCTGGCCAAACTGGTTCCGCTCGGGCTGTTTATCGTGCTGGCGTTTATGGCATTCCGTCTGGATGTATTTAAACTCGATTTCACTGGCCTTGCACTGGGCGTCCCCGTCTGGGAGCAGGTGAAAAACACCATGCTGATCACCCTGTGGGTTTTCATTGGTGTTGAAGGTGCGGTGGTGGTCTCTGCCCGCGCGCGCAACAAGCGCGACGTCGGACGCGCCACGCTGCTGGCGGTGCTGGCGGCCCTCGGTGTCTATCTGCTGGTGACGCTGCTGTCGCTGGGTGTGGTGGCTCGTCCTGAACTGGCCGAAATGCGTAACCCATCCATGGCCGGTCTGATGGTGAAAATGCTCGGTAGCTGGGGCGATGTGGTCATTGCCGCGGGGCTGATTATCTCCGTCTGCGGGGCTTACCTTAGCTGGACCATCATGGCGGCGGAAGTGCCTTTCCTGGCTGCCACGCACAAAGCGTTTCCGCGTCTGTTTGCCCGTCAGAATAAAAACAGTGCGCCGTCAGCGTCGCTCTGGCTGACAAATATCAGCGTTCAGGTCTGCCTGGTGCTGATCTGGCTCACAGGTTCGGACTATAACACCCTGCTGACCATCGCCTCGGAGATGATTCTGGTACCCTATTTCTTAGTGGGTGCGTATCTGTTAAAAATCGCCACCCGCCCGGCGCACTATGCGGTGGGGATCGGCGCATGTATTTACGGTTTGTGGTTGTTGTATGCTTCCGGGCCTATGCACCTGCTGCTGTCGGTGGTGTTGTATGCGCCGGGCCTGCTGGTGTTTATCTATGCCCGCCGTACTCATCAGCTGGAGAACGCGCTTAAACGCCGTGAAATGGCCCTCATCGGGCTGTTACTGGTTGCTGCCGTACCGGCAACCTGGATGTTAATGGGATAACCCTGCGTTTCCCATTGTTGAACTGAAAAGGAGAATACGATGGGAACTGCGCAGCATCGCCCAATACTGATCACCGGTGGAGGCCGTCGTATCGGCCTCGCCCTCGCCCATCACTTTCTCAACCTTCGCCACCCGGTCATTGTCAGTTACCGCACGGAATACCCCTCGATAGACGGGCTACGAAAAGCAGGTGCAACCTGTATTCAGGCTGATTTCTCCACCGACGACGGCATTCTTGCCTTTGCGGATAAGGTCAAATCAACGACCCACGGTCTGCGGGCGATTATCCATAACGCCAGCGCATGGCTTGCAGAAAAACCCGGTACGTCGCTCAGCGAAACGCTCGCCTGTATGCTGCAGATCCACGTCAATGCCCCCTATTTGCTTAACCATGCCCTACAGGATCTGCTGCGCGGCCACGGCCATGCCGCGGGTGACATTATTCATTTCACCGATTATGTGGTGGAGCGCGGGAGCGACAAACACATCGCTTATGCGGCGAGTAAAGCCGCACTGGATAACATGACGCGTTCATTTGCCCGCAAGCTGGCACCAGAGGTCAAGGTGAACGCCATCGCCCCGGCGATGATTTTATTCAACGAGGGCGATGATGCCGAGTATCGTCAGCAGGCGCTGAATAAATCCCTGATGAAAATCGCCCCTGGCGAGAAAGAGGTCATCGATCTTATCGATTATCTGCTCACCAGCTGTTACGTCACCGGCAGAACCTTTGCCGTGGACGGCGGGCGACCGCTGCGCTAGTGATAGCGGCTCCAGAAGAAAATCAGCACCCAGGCGCTGAGCCCCCAGCAGACCACCGCCCCGCCCAGCGCCAGGGGAAGCCGCAGAAAGCCCGTGAAATACCACAAGGACAACAGGTAGAGAAAGTAAGGGATGATTGACCACATGCCAAACACAATGGTGGTGCGCAGCGCCTCAGTGCCGCGTTCCGAGGCGACAATGTAGTGTGCAATGAGCGCAAACGTCGGGAAGAGCGGAATCAGCCCGGCAATGTAGTAATTTTTGGTTTTTGCCAGTACGCCAATCAATAACACCACCAGCGCGCCCAGCGCGGCTTTTATCGCCAGCCCCATGCTTTTTCCTATAACAATCAAGTAACAATATGAGTCAGAATAACGGAACTGACGTTAATTTTGAAAGATTAATGGAAGGTTAAGGTTACGCGGTGTATGTTGGCATTTTTCGCGATAACAGACGTTGTATGAATAAGATTGTTTATGTAGAAGATGAGCCCGAAGTGGGGCAATTGATCGCCGCTTATCTGGGTAAACATGATATGGACGTTATTGTTGAGCCACGTGGCGATCGCGCCGAAGAGGTCGTGGTGCGTGAAAACCCGGATCTGGTGCTGCTGGATATCATGTTGCCCGGCAAAGACGGGATGACGCTGTGCCGCGACCTGCGCGCTCAGTGGGATGGCCCTATCGTGCTGCTGACCTCACTGGACAGCGACATGAACCATATTCTGTCGCTGGAGATGGGGGCCAATGACTACATTCTTAAAACCACGCCGCCTGCCGTTCTGCTCGCCCGTCTGCGCCTGCATTTGCGCCAGCATGCCAGCAGTGAACGCGAGGTGCCGGCGCAGTCCCTGATGCCGCATAAAGCGATGCGGTTTGGCACGTTATCCATCGATCCGGTTAACCGCCAGGTCCTGCTTTCCGGTGAGCTTATCGCGCTATCTACCGCCGATTTTGACCTGCTCTGGGAGCTGGCCACCCATGCGGGGCAGATTATGGACCGTGACGCGTTGCTGAAAAACCTGCGCGGCGTAAGTTACGATGGAATGGATCGCAGTGTTGACGTGGCTATTTCGCGACTGCGCAAGAAACTGCAGGACAACGCCACCGAGCCGTACCGCATCAAAACCGTGCGTAACAAGGGTTATCTTTTCGCCCCGCACGCCTGGGAAACCTGATCGCGTTAGCAAAATAGCATAGCCTGCGCGAAATGAAGGCATTACATGACAATGCCCTGACTTTCGCGCGTTAATTTGCCCGTTGGCGCAACAATTAACTTGCTAAGCCAGCGAACTAATCCATAATTACTTTTCCTGCATTCCTTCTTGAGCTCGCACCGGGCCCGCCACATAAACGTTTTTATCGCGACGCTTTCGCTACCTCTCTCCCATAAAATCTTGAAATGAGGATTTAAGCCTATGACATATGTATAGCTACCATGACGTAGAAGCCATCAAAACCAATCTTGAATGGATTGTTAATCAGGCAACGCTTAACCAAGCCTCCCCCACGCGTGCCGACCAAAAAGCCCTCTTTGATCTTCTGGAACTGATTCAGTCTTACGAAATATTGTTGGATTTAATTAACGAATTCGGAAGCGCCGTGATTGATGCGGAGATCGCGGAAGGCCTGAGCGTGACAGAAAAACTCATCGCCAAAATCAAAAGAAGTACTCACGCCATGTAACAAACCTCGGCACGGCTCAGATAATACGTTTGTCGTGCATGATGGTGGTGAAAACACCGGAAGGTTTTTCATGTATATTCTGCATGTATCGTTTTTTCGGTGAGATTTAATGAAAAAGCTTTTTGTGCAGTTTTATCTTTTGCTGTTTGTCTGCTTCCTGGTGATGACCATGCTGGTCGGGCTGGTCTATAAGTTCACTGCCGAACGAGCGGGCAGGCAGTCGCTGGACGACCTGATGAAAAGCTCACTTTATCTGATGCGCAGCGAACTGCGTGAAATTCCACCACATGACTGGGCGAGAACCTTAAAAGAGCTGGATTTGAACCTGTCGTTCGATCTGCGCATTGAACCGCTGAAGGATTTCGATTTAGATCCGCCTGCCATGCAGCGCCTGCGTGACGGGGATATCGTGGCACTGGATGAGAAATACACCTTTATCCAGCGCATTCCGCGCAGTCATTATGTGCTGGCTGTAGGGCCGGTGCCTTATCTCTATTATCTGCACCAGATGCGCCTGCTGGATATGGCCCTGATGGCCTTTATCGCCATTTCACTCGCCTTCCCGGTCTTTATCTGGATGCGCCCACACTGGCAGGACATGCTGAAACTGGAATCCGCCGCACAGCGCTTTGGCGAGGGGCATCTTACCGAGCGTATTCACTTTGACAGCGGGTCCAGCTTTGAACGTCTGGGGGTGGCATTTAACCAGATGGCCGATAACATCAACGCCCTGATTGCCAGTAAAAAACAACTGATCGACGGGATTGCTCATGAGCTGCGTACGCCGCTGGTGCGCCTGCGCTACCGGCTGGAGATGAGCGAAAACCTTACGGCGGCAGAGTCTCAGGCGTTAAACCGCGACATCGGCCAGCTTGAAGCGCTCATTGAGGAGCTGCTCACCTATGCTCGTCTTGACCGTCCACAAAATGAACTTCACCTCAGTACCCCGGATCTGCCGACGTGGATCCAAACTCATATTGATGACGTCCAGAGCGTCAATCCGCAACGCACCCTGTTAACGCGCGTCACGCCGGGAGATTACGGCGCGCTGGACATGCGCCTGATGGAACGCGTGCTGGATAATCTGATGAACAACGCCATGCGCTACAGCGAGAGCACGCTGCGGATTGGCCTGGACTTGCAGGACAATCAGGCCCGTCTGACGGTGGAAGACGATGGCCCCGGCATCGCCCCGGATGCGCGTGAAACCGTGTTCGAGCCGTTTGTGCGTCTCGACCCGAGCCGCGACCGTGCGACGGGAGGGTGTGGTCTGGGGCTGGCGATTGTCCACTCTATCGCGCAGGCGATGGGCGGCACGGTGCAGTGCGGGGAGAGTGAACTCGGCGGCGCATGCTTCTGCTTTAGCTGGCCGGTGTACCATAACATCGCACTTCCCGTTCCTGCCTGACCTTAACCGCACGCTGGCCTGACCCGGCGTGCTGTGCTATACCATGAGTATGTTGTAACTAATGGGGATTCACATGGCGACATACGATCTTATCGAAAGGCTGAACAGCACCTTTCGGGAGATGGAGCATGAGCTGTTAACGCTGACCGAGCGCCTGCAGGCCTGCCGCCTGTTGGCTGCACGGGTCTTTACCCTGCCGGAGGTGGCAAAAGGCGCAGAGCACGATCCGCTGCAAACCATCGACGTCAAACAGCATATCGGCCAATCCGCGCGGGATCTGGCGCTACAGCACTATCGTCGCCTGTTTATTCAGCAGCAGTCAGAAAACCGCAGCAGCAAGGCGGCCGTTCGCCTGCCGGGGGTGATCTGTCTGCAAACGGACGCCGAAACCCGTGAGGCGCTGGAAACCCAGATTACGCACATCAATACCCTGAAAGCGGCATTTGAAAAGATCATTACCGAAGAGTCAGGCCTGGCGCCAGCCGCCCGCTTTGAGTGGGTGCACCGCCAGCTTCCGGGTTTAATCACCCTGAATGCCTACCGTACGCTGACGGTACTGCGTCAGCCCGCCACGCTGCGCTTCGGCTGGGCCAACAAGCACATTATCAAAAACTTTACCCGGGATGAGATCCTGGCCCAGCTGGAAAAGAGCCTGAAAGCGCCGCGCACCGTGGCTCCGTGGTCGCGCGAGCAGTGGATTGAGCGCCTGGAGCAGGAGTATCACAGCATCGCGTCATTGCCCGTTGAAACGCGCCTTAAGATTAAACGCCCGGTGAAGGTGCAGCCTATCGCCCGCGTCTGGTATTCAGGCCAGCAAAAGCAAATCCAGTACGCCTGCCCAACGCCGCTGATTGCCCTCTATGATGCCGATCAGGGCGCCGTGGTACCGGACATTGGCGAACTGCTGAATTACGATGCGGAAAACGTTCAGCATCGCTATAAGCCTCAGGCGCAGCCGCTGCAGCTGATTATTCCCCGGCTGCACCTGTATGTGGCGACGTGACTATTTCAGGCTGCCGACCATCGCTTCAGGGCGGACCCAGGCATCAAACTCGTCTTCCGTGAGGTAGCCAAGCGCCAGCGCAGAGGCTTTCAGCGTCAGCCCCTCTTTATGCGCCTTTTTGGCGATCTCAGCGGCTTTGTCGTAGCCGATATGGGTATTGAGGGCGGTCACCAGCATCAGCGACTCATTGAGCAACTGACTGATTCGCTCGCGGTTCGGCTCAATGCCAGAGGCGCAATGCGCGTTGAAACTCTCCATGCCGTCCGCCAGCAGACGTACAGACTGAAGCACATTGTGGATAACCATCGGACGATAGACGTTCAGCTCGAAATTGCCTGACGCACCGCCCATATTGACGGCCACGTCATTTCCCAGCACCTGACAGCAGAGCATAGTCATGGCTTCACACTGCGTCGGGTTCACTTTGCCCGGCATAATGGAGCTACCCGGTTCATTTTCCGGGATGCTGATTTCACCAATGCCGCAGCGCGGGCCAGAGGCCAGCCAGCGCACGTCGTTGGCGATTTTCATCAGTGATGCCGCCAGCCCTTTCAGCGCACCATGGGTGTGAACCAGCGCGTCGCAGGTTGCCAGCACCTCAAACTTATTGGGCGCGGTAACAAACGGTTGCCCGGTAATCGCGGCCAGCTCTTCCGCCACGCGCACCGCGTACTCCGGATGGGTATTTAACCCCGTCCCCACCGCCGTGCCGCCCAGCGCCAGCTCAGAGAGATGCGGCAGGCTGTACTCAATGTGTTTGAGATTGTGTTCCAGCATCGCCACCCAGCCGGATATCTCCTGTCCAAGGGTCAGCGGCGTGGCATCCTGCAGGTGGGTACGCCCGATTTTGACGATATTACTGAAGGCCTGGGCTTTCTCGTTAAGGGTGCTTTTAAGCACATTTAGCTGCGGGATCAGCTGTTCACGGATGGCAATCACCGCCGCCACGTGCATTGCCGTCGGGAAGACATCGTTGGAGCTCTGGCTCTTGTTAACGTCATCGTTCGGGTGAACCTTACGCTCCATACCGCGCACGCCGCCCAGCAACTCGCTTGCCCGGTTGGCCAGCACTTCATTCATGTTCATGTTGCTCTGCGTGCCAGAGCCGGTCTGCCAGATGGCCAGGGGGAATTCGTCGGGATGCTTGCACGCCAGCACTTCGTCGGCGGCACTGATGATGGCGTTGGCTTTGTCAGCCGCCAGCAGGCCCAGATCCAGATTCACTTTGGCGGCGGCACGTTTGGTCAGCGCCAGCGCCTGAATCAGCGAAACGGGCATTTTCTCTGTCGAAATACGGAAATGTTCCAGCGAGCGCTGGGTTTGCGCCCCCCAGAGTTTGTCGGCCGGAACGTCGATCGCGCCCATCGAATCTTTCTCACGGCGATGCGTTGTCATTACTTTCTCCTTGATAATTAAAGATGGGATTGCTCACATGCTTAAGAGATAAGTATTGATGACTTCTGAGAAACGTTATGGCGCTTTGTGCGCTCTTTTTGGTGTCGGGTGGCGTAGCCGCCACCCGGCTTTTTAGCTTACTTCACACATGCCGAACACTGAGAGGACTGGATCTGCTTGAAGAAGTCATTGCCTTTGTCATCCACCAGGATAAACGCCGGGAAATCTTCCACTTCAATTTTCCAGATCGCTTCCATACCCAGTTCCGGGTATTCCACGCACTCCAGGCTCTTGATGCTGCCCTGCGCCAGTACGGCCGCCGGACCACCGATACTGCCCAGGTAGAACCCACCGTGCTTGTGGCACGCGTCCGTCACCTGCTGGCTGCGGTTGCCTTTCGCCAGCATGATCATGCTGCCGCCGTTGGCCTGGAGCTGGTCAACATAGGAGTCCATGCGGCCTGCGGTGGTTGGGCCTAATGAGCCGGAGGCATAACCCTCTGGCGTTTTCGCCGGGCCCGCGTAGTAGATCGGATGATCTTTGATGTACTGCGGCAACCCTTCGCCGTTGTCCAGGCGCTCTTTCAGCTTCGCATGGGCGATGTCGCGGCCGACGATGATCGTGCCGTTCAGGGAGAGACGCGTCGAGACCGGGTACTGAGACAGCTGCGCCAGAATCTCTTTCATCGGACGGTTCAGATCAACGCGAACCGCTTCACCTTCACCGGCTTTACGCAACTCTTCCGGAATGTATTTACCCGGGTTGTTCTCCAGTTTTTCGATCCACACGCCTTCACGGTTGATCTTCGCTTTGATATTACGATCCGCCGAGCATGAGACGCCCATACCTACCGGGCAGGATGCGCCGTGACGCGGCAGACGGATCACACGCACGTCGTGAGCAAAGTATTTACCGCCGAACTGTGCGCCGAGCCCCAGATTACGCGCTTCTTCCAGCAGCTCCTGCTCAAGCTGAACATCGCGGAACGCCTGGCCGTGTTCGTTCCCTTCGGTTGGCAGGCCGTCGTAGTATTTGGTCGATGCCAGCTTCACGGTTTTCAGCGTCGCTTCCGCCGACGTGCCGCCAATGACAAAGGCGATATGGTATGGCGGGCAGGCTGCAGTCCCGAGGGTACGCATTTTTTCCACCAGGTAGTTCTTCAGCTTGCCCGGTGTGAGCAGCGCTTTCGTTTCCTGGTAGAGGTAGGTTTTGTTGGCTGAACCGCCGCCTTTCGCGATGCAAAGGAATTTGTACTCATCGCCGTCCACGCTATAGAGGTCAATTTGCGCAGGCAGGTTGGTGCCGGTGTTGACCTCTTTATACATATCCAGCGCCGCGTTTTGCGAGTAGCGCAGGTTGTCTTCGGTGTAAGTGTTGTAGACACCGTGCGCCAGCGCGGCTTCATCGCCGCCTCCGGTCCAGACACGCTGGCCTTTTTTACCCACGATGATGGCCGTACCGGTGTCCTGGCAGGTCGGCAGAATGCCTTTTGCCGCGATATCGGAGTTACGCAGGAACTGCAGCGCGACATACTTATCGTTTTCGCTGGCCTCCGGGTCGCTGAGAATATCGGCCACCTGCTGCTGATGCGCAGGACGGAGCATAAACGAGGCGTCGTGGAAGGCGTGCTGCGCCAGTAAGGTCAGCGCCTGCGGATCGACCTTGAGGATCTCCTGCCCTTCAAACTCAGAGACAGAGACGTGATCGCGGGTTAACAGGTAATATTCGGTCTGATCCTTACCGAGCGGGAAAGGATCCTGGTAATGAAAAGGTTTGTTCGACATTGTTCTCTCACTTACTGCGTCGGTCTGATTATTCAGGGCAGATGTTCCGTTGCCCGGCTTAAAAGCGAGTCAGCTTATCCTACACAATTTTTTAACAAAAACTGAGACTAGTACGACTTTTTACATCCGCAGGTTACTTCCAGGTGGTTTATTGCTTTAATACCCGGAGTTTATTCCACATTTGAATCAGGGCTTGATAATGCAAAAACTCATCAACTCAGTGCAAAACTACGCCTGGGGAAGTAAAACTGCGTTAACGGAACTCTACGGTATCGCGAACCCGGACAACCTGCCGATGGCAGAACTGTGGATGGGCGCCCACCCGAAGAGCAGCTCAAAAGTTGAAGATGCCAGCGGCCAGGTGCGCGCGCTGCGCGACGTAATTGATGCCGATAAAGCCACGCTGCTGGGTAACAGCGTGGCCAGCCGTTTTGGCGAGCTGCCGTTCCTGTTTAAGGTGCTGTGTGCCGATCAACCTCTCTCCATCCAGGTTCACCCGAACAAGAAAGCCTCTGAAATTGGCTTTGCAAAAGAGAATGCGGCCGGTATCCCGTTAGATGCCGCCGAGCGTAACTATAAAGATCCGAACCACAAGCCGGAGCTGGTCTTTGCGCTGACCCCTTTCCTGGCGATGAACGCGTTTCGCGAGTTCTCCGAGATCATCTCTCTGCTGCAGCCGGTCGCAGGAGCGCATAACGCTATCGCGCATTTCCTGGCAAATCCGAACGCGGAAAGCCTGAGTCAGCTGTTCGCCAGCCTGCTCAACATGCAGGGCGACGAGAAATCCCACGCCCTGGCGGTGCTGAAAGCGGCGCTGGACGGCCAGCAGGGCGAACCATGGGACACCATCCGTCTGATTTCTGCGTTTTACCCGAACGACAGCGGCCTGTTCTCCCCGCTGCTGCTGAACGTGGTGAAGCTAAACCCGGGCAAAGCCATGTTCCTGTTCGCGGAAACGCCGCATGCCTATCTGCAGGGTGTGGCGCTGGAGGTAATGGCCAACTCGGATAACGTGCTGCGCGCGGGTCTGACGCCGAAATATATCGACATCCCTGAACTGGTGGCTAACGTGAAGTTTGTGGCAAAACCTGCTGCCGAGCTGCTTACTCAGCCCGTCAAAAATGGCGCAGAGCTGGACTTCCCTATTCCGGTTGACGATTTTGCTTTCTCCCTGCACGACCTCAGCCAGACCGAAACGACCATCGCGCAGGAGAGCGCGGCGATCCTGTTCTGCGTTGAGGGTGAAGCGACACTGCATAAAGGTGAACAGCGCCTAGTGCTTAAGCCGGGTGAGTCAGCATTCGTTGCTGCTAATGAGTCCCCGGTCAGCGTGAGCGGTACCGGTCGCCTGGCGCGCGTATTCAATAAGCTTTAGACAATACTGAATTTTTTAACAACTCTTGCTAAGCTAGTGGCAGGCTTTATATCTCCGGGCGGTTTCTACCGCCTGGTTTCATTTTAGGGATAGTCGCAATGAAAAAATCGGTCGTAGCGGTAGGCGTAATTGTAGCGTTAGGCGTAGTCTGGACGGGAGCATCCTGGTTTACCGGGAAGCAGCTGGAGAGCCGTCTGGCTGAGATGGTGGCACAGGCTAACAGCCAAATTAAGCGTGGCGCACCGGAAGCGGGTGTAGAGCTGAGCTATCAGAATTATGAGCGCGGGGTATTCACCAGCCATATGCAGCTTGTGGTGAAGCCCGTTGCCGGAAATGAAAATGGCTGGCTGAAGCCGGGCCAGACAGTGGTGCTGGATGAGGTGGTAAGTCACGGTCCGTTCCCGCTGGCGCAGCTGAAGTCCTTTAATCTGATCCCATCAATGGCGTCCGTTCACACCGTGCTGGTGAATAACGACTTAACTAAGCCGCTGTTCGATCTGGCAAAAAATGAATCGCCTTTCGCGGTTGATACCCGCATCAGCTATGCCGGTGACACCCGCTCGAATATCGCGCTGAAGGCGCTGAACTACGAGAAAGAGAACGAGAAAGTCACCTTCAGCGGCGGCAACTTCACCGTAGATGCTGACCGCGAAGGGAACGTGCTCTCCCTGACAGGGGAAGCGCAAAGCGGTCTGGTCAACGCCGTTAACGAATACGATCAGAAGGTACAGATTACCTTCAACAATTTGAAAGCAGACGGCAACAGCCGCATGACCGACTTCAAAGAGCGTATCGGCGATCAGAAACTCTCGATTGATAAGATTGCCATTGCGATTGAAGGTAAAGAGATGGCCGTGCTGGAAGGCATGGACGTTGATGGTAAATCGGATGTCTCCAAAGACGGTAAGAGCATCAATACTCAGCTGGATTACACCCTGAAGAGCCTGAAAGTGCAGAATCAGGACCTGGGTACCGGCAAGCTTTCGCTGAAGATCGGCAATATTGACGGTCAGGCGTGGCATGAATTCAGCCAGAAATACAGCAAAGAGAGCCAGGCGCTGCTGACCGATGCCGCGCTGCAGCAGAACCCGGAAGTGTATCAGCAGCAGGCGATGGCCGTGCTGTTCAACAACCTGCCTATTCTGCTCAAAGGTGAACCGGTGATCACCGTCGCTCCGCTGAGCTGGAAAAACAGCAAAGGCGAAACCAGCTTTAACCTGTCTCTGTTCCTGAAAGATCCGGCAACCGCAACGGGCGAACCGCAAACGCTGGCCCAGGAAGTGGATCGCAGCGTGAAGTCTCTGGACAGCAAGCTGACGATCCCAATGGATATGGCAACCGAGTTTATGACTCAGATTGCGAAGCTTGAAGGGTACGGCGATGACGATGCCGGCAAGCTGGCAAACCAGCAGGTGAAAGGCCTGGCGGCGATGGGCCAGATGTTCCGCATCACAAAGGTGGACGACAACACGATTTCCACCAGCCTGCAGTATGCCAACGGCCAGGTGACGCTCAACGGTGACAAAATGCCGCTGGAGGACTTTGTCGGCATGTTTGGTATGCCTGCCCTGGGCATGCCGGAACCGGCTGAACCAGCAGCGCCAGCCGAACCTGCGGCGCCGCAGCAGTAAACGACAAAACCCCTCGCATGAGGGGTTTTTTATTGCCGGGGGGCGGCGATGCCTTATCTGGCCTACGCTCCGCAACGTGCTCTGGATTATTTCACCGTTACCAAACGCGCCGCCACAATCTGGTGCCCGGCCTGCACGTCTGTTTTTTCGATGCGCTGCATGATCCTGTCCGCCAGCGTGTAGCCCATCTCCCGTGCGGGCGTGGTGGCCCAGACGATGGGCAGATCGTCCAGCGCATTTTCGCCAACGTCGGCAAATGCCCCTAACGCCACCTGATGGCCGAAGAAGGTTTCAACGCCCCCCTCACCGCTCTGACGCCCGGCGCGGATCAGACCAAACCAGGCCCCCATCGCAATCACATCGTTATAGCAAATCACGGCGCTTATCGTCGGACTGCTGCTTAACAGTGCACCGATCGCTTCTGCGGCTTTTTTCTGACTGGATTCACACTCTACCACCCACTCGCTGTGGAACGGTAAACCGTATTTAATCAGCGTCGCGCAATAACCGCCCACCCGTTCGGCGCGGGTCAACGACGAGCTTTTTCCGCCGAGCCAGGCAATCCGCTGATGTCCGCGACGAATAAGATGCTCGGTCAACATTTGGGCCGCCTGCATGTTGTCTGGCCGCAGGGTATCGGCTTCATCCAGATAACTGGCGCGCGACGCAAAGACCAGCGGCACCCCTTTAGCGGCCGCGCGCTCGCATAATTCACTGCTCACGCCCGACGCTCCGGCAACAATCACACCGTCAACGCCCTGGGTGAGCAGCATGTCGAGCCGGGAAAGAAGCTGGTCCGGCTCGCGCCCGCCGTGGAGCAGAAACACCATTCGTCCCTGCGCCTCCAGCGCTTCGGTTAACCCGGCGGTCAGTTCGGCGTAAAAGGGTGAAGTCAGGTCACGCACGATCAGGCCAATCACGCCGCTTTGTCCCCCGCGCAGGGCCGACGCCTGACGGTTACGCACAAAACCCAGTTGTTCAACGGCGTCGTTAACCCGCTGACCGGTCGCGGGAGAGATGCGCCCTTTTCCACTCAGGACCAGTGAAACGGTGCTGACGGAAACCCCCGCCGCCAGCGCGACATCGTTGATGGTGATCTTTTTCGCTACAGCCATGTGTTGGCGTGACTCCCTGATAATGAGATCGGTAAAACGTTTTATCAATACGTTATCTTTATACTACCAGTGAAAGGCTGAGAATGTGATTCAGCGCGCACTAAACTTTGATAAAACGTTTTATCTTCTCGCAGCATTGAAGCAGACAAACTGATTTTAACAATAAAGGAGTCGTTTTATGACGGCGAAAACAGCACAAAAAATATCGCTGTGGGAATTTTTCCAGCAACTGGGTAAAACCTTTATGCTGCCCGTGGCGCTTCTCTCGTTCTGCGGGATCATGCTCGGGATCGGCAGCTCGCTCAGCAGTAAGGACGTCATTACGCTGATCCCGTTCCTCGGTACCCCTGTGCTGCAGGCGATCTTTATCTGGAGACTATTAAGTCTTTTAACGAAGTGGCTTGATGTTGGATTGATGTGCGGTAACTTCTGCTATGTTGCCGCGATACGATTTGTCATGTGCAATGAACTAACGTCGTTTCGCGGTAACTTTATGCCCCACCCATGCCCCATCACATCACCGGACAGTCATCTTCCCTTACTCGGTTGATGAAGAACGTCGCCACTCCAAGTACCTCCACATCTGCAAGCGCAGCTCCTTCTATTGCCTCCCCATCATCCGTAATGAGCGCTTTACCCATCAGCTTGGCAAACTGCGTGCGCCCATCGCTCAGAATCAGAAGGACATCCCCTTCGCAGGTTTTCACGCATGGCTCAATAACTGCAAAACCAATATCTGTCTCCAGCACTTTGCTATCCGCTCCTATGTTACACAGCACAACAGGTGATAGTTGTTGCTCAACGTAATCCGATGCCGGTGAAGGAAAGCCCATTATTGCACTCTCCCCATGTTACGCAGGATCCAGTATCGGTTATCGCTGTGGTCTGTTGTCTTATCCACAAAGTCTTGCTGGTAACGTTCTATCCATGCATTGGCATCTGACCGGGTAAAGTGCCAGTTGTACTCGCGCAGCTTCTTGATGAAGCTCTCGGTCCGAAGGTACTGGTAGCCCTTTGGGTTTAACTGTATGGCCGCAATAAAGGCGGTCTTTATGTCTGCTGTGCGTGGCATGGTCACCTCACAATAATTAACTGTACATGCATACAGTATTATTAACAGTAGAGGGAGATCAAGCGTAGCGAGTGAACTGATTTATAAGTGGCGGTAAGCGCGGGAAATTTAGTTGTGAAAAACCCGCCGAAGCGGGTTGGCAAGGATGGCTCAGATTTGAGCCATCCAGAGTTCAGTAATAGTTGACTTACGCCACATCAGCACCATGAATCAGGTAGCGTAGCGCCTCTACTCCTTCAGTATTGTAGCGAAACGCTTCAACCTGCTTGTCAGAGTGTTTTGCTTTATCCCAAACATACATTCCGTACTGCTCGGTTTTGAGATCATGCTTGTTAGCAAGGCGACCGATCTTTTGAGGAGATACACCCAGCATTTCAGCGATATCGCCAGCAGTGTGAAGGTGCTCCTCAACTTTTGGTAAAGGGAGAAGCTCAATACCAGCTGCATCGTTAACTGCACGAGCCATCGCTGTTTGTTTCGCAACGTCACTGAGCTTCGGCATGAAAGATAATGCCAGGCTCATGGCCTCAACCTCCATTTTGATCGCTCGGGCACGGCGGAACTCAGGCAAGTGAGATGCGGATTTCTGCGGCAACGCTTCACCAGACTCCAGCTGACGCCAGCGAGTGGCGACTTTGTGACGGAGCGGGATGCTATATCCCATCATCAGGGTCATCGTCAGATCTTGGTCAAGCCAATATTCATGATAAGTGCGGCCACGGTCATCCTGGTAATCGGCGGAAAAGTCCGCCGATTGAAGATTGAGCGATTCGAACATTTTACGGCAATCATAAAGGACATCTTTATGCTGCTTTCCTGTCAGTTTCGCAATCTCACGGCTCGACATCTTAGTGACATTAGATCGAGCATTTGCTACAGTTTGTCTAGTCATATACGTTCCTAAGCGATATTAGACTTCAATGAGCCGCCAGTCCTACCTGGCGGTTTTTCTTTTTGCATCACTGCAACATCTCCTGACGCAGGTGTGGTAATACCCTGCTCCAGTTATCATCCTTCCATGGTTGAAATTCGATATGCGCCGTTTCTCTCTTGAGGACTTCACGGCCTTTATTCAATGTCCGGGTAAATTCATGGCCGATTGAGTAAAAATGTCCCGCCTTCCGGTGCTCAGCTACCTTAAGAAGCGGATAAATTTCACGACAAGCAGTAATCATCACCGCTCCTGCACGCCACAGCCAAGCTAAGTCACAGAGTTCTTGGTCCGTGAACTGCTTAGCGATCGGTGAGTGCTGAACCTCGCGATCCAGAATGTCCAGCACCCAGCGGCGGAATTCTTTGGCTACATCAGTGCGGGCAAACATAGCAATCAGGTGAGCGCCTCGAAGGGAGAAGACACGAACCTTTTTGCGGTAGTTTCCTGAGGTACTCACTTCGAGTACCTGAGTCATACTGTTGGTGAACTCATCAGCATATTTGTTATAAATCATCGTTACGGCGCGACTGTTGGAATACTGGAGGGCCTTAGCGAGATCTGAAGATGTCAGCCAGGTTCCAGTAATGTTTGACACCGGAACCAATGCTTTACCTTGGAAGTTAAGATCTGATTTTGCTATAATATTCATGTTGGTTTCCTTGCGTACGGTTACTGACATAGAAGCCCGGTCCGTGTCCCCACACTGCCGGGTTTCGTCTTTATTACTGGCCATTTTCGCGCTCCTCGCGCAAGCTCTTAGCCAGTCTTTGCACTATCGCAGAATTAATTGAAATACCATCCATCTCCGCCATTTTCCGTATCTCCTCTTTCATCTGCCCAGGCAGGCGAAGCTGAAAACTTTCACTTTTACGACCAGCATATGTAGTGGTTTGCATATTAAACTCCTAAAAATGATGCCAACTTGGTACTACAACCAATTTAACACCATTTATGATGATGTCAAGTAGGTGCTATCATGATACAAATTTGTATCAGTGAGCCTTGATAATGAGTAAATTCCCTAGCCAAGAGATGGACCGTTTCAATGTGAGACTACCGGCAGGAATGCGTGATGCCATAGCAGAGCGAGCAAGACGCAATGGAAGATCCATGAATTCTGAGATAGTCGACATCATTTCCAATGCTATGTCGCAACCAGTTTTAGCGCAGGAAGGAATTGAGTATTTACTCGGACTGGCTGAACCTGGCGAAGCTGAAAAGTTATCGGCAAGTGATAGAGAACGAGCCAGGAGTCTTCTTTTGGATGCCGCAGCTATCATGGCGCAGAGGTTGGAGTCAGAAAGCAGAGATTTGAGAATTCTCCTTTATCTCACGTCGAATGAAAGTCCTCTTAATGAGAACAAAAATTCCACCTGAGTGGGCGGTGTCGATCAATAGCGTTTGTGGTGCTACACTTCAGACCTTTCCGAATTCACTGATTTGTTTACGTTTAAAATTTGATGGTTGCTTCTTTCACAGGGCAGCAATATCAGAATAGATGCGAGGAATGCATGCGCGAGATTAAGGCTTTAACTGGTATAAGGGGCTTAGCTGCCGCCTTGGTAGTTTGCTATCACACTATGTGGGTTAGCACGTTCAAGAACGGGTATCTTGCCGTGGACATGTTCTTTATACTCAGTGGATTCATAATGATGACTGTGTATTGTGACAAATTCAAAGATGCCGTTAACGGTAAGGAATATGCGCTATTTATGTGGAACAGGGTTGCAAGGATATATCCTGTGTACGCACTAATTACATTGATTACAGTTCTGATAGCGTTCTTTTCTGGAGAATCATTTGATATTAAAAGAATCGCAGTTAACCTATCCATGCTTCAGTCTGTTGGCATAAGCGATTCTATCGTAGGTCCTTCATGGTCTATTAGTGTGGAGTTTATTGCTTACCTAACATTTCCCATGATTGCCTTGATAACATTAAGATCTCAACCTGCCAGAATAATGTTACTTAGCCTTGTTATATGGTTTTATTATCAACTGGCAACAACCCCGCTTTACACAAAGCATGGAGTTCTTAATGTTAGCCAGTACTATCTTAATGGCCCAATCATAAGAGGGTTCTGTGGTTTTTACCTTGGCGTGACTATTTTCTTCCTAAGAGATATTGCTTCTGGATTAAATAAAACAATTATATCAATAGGTCAAGCTATAATATTCTTTGGCATTATATACTGCCTTCTTAATCGCGGTCTAGCTATTGAATATATTTCATTGTGTGCACTATTCATTTTATCTCTATATGCCAATGAAGATGGCATTATGGCTAAGGTGATGGCTTGGAATCCAATATTATTTTTGGGTAAAATATCTCTATCGCTTTATCTTGTTCACCTTCTGGTTGTAATGGCAGTGAATCCAATAAAATTCAGATATCCATTATACATTTTCAATCCAAAGGTTGACCCTGGCGTTATTATACTGATCGTATCAATACTAGTATCTGCTGTGCTTTATAAATACGTTGAGCTACCAGCGAGGGAGCGATTAAAAATGATAGGAAGGAAAGCCTACAAAGAAGCTGCGATAAACAGTTAAGTTGTTTGGTAAGGCCGCAAAGCGGCCTTTTGTTTAAACAGCTATGTTTGTTCCGTTCCAGTTCAACGCTTTCCCTGAAATGTTTACGTTGCCAGCTTGCGGCCTCTTAGTGCTGACCAAGGTTGCGTCAAGAGTTGTTTTAAAAGAGTTTCCAGTATAGATAATTGGCCATGATAACCCAACGTTTACAGGATTGACATTATCAACACCAATACGGCAAAATCTAATCTGGCCTATATCGTTATAAACAGTTGCCGCCAATGGGGTTAGGGTCATTTGCCCCATTGTATTCAATCCATTTATATCAAGCCTTCCAATGCTTCCAAGATACGATGGAGTAAGCTTAATGAATGGCTTAGCTGTGTTCTTATCTGCCTGGCTGCTAAATCTTATTTCATCCATGTAGCCATCAAAACTAAATATTCCTGATGTATTAGTGTCATCGAATACATTGTCGGCAGAGTGAACCTCGTAAACCTTACATCCGGTAGAGTCAGATCCAGCCATGTAATCCGGAAATGAATCCAGGCCAAATGTTGACCACGTATTGTTATAGAGCTCCAGATATACGTTTGAATTTGCTATGTCTCTGTTATGAATACTTGCAGCCTCACCCGAGCAACCTTCAATTCTTAGTCTGTAAGTATGCGTTGTTGCGCCTGCTCCAGTATCTCGCAACTTTATTATTCTCGCCCTTCCTTTTGTAATACAGTCTCTTATTCTCAATAGTCCATTTTGTGTTGATTGACCTTTTATATCCCACTCAATCAAGGTTTTCCTCTGGAGTCCAGAAACAGTCATGGTCACGTTTTCTATCAATGTTTGTGAGGGATAAAGTTCTGATACGCCTATGCAATAGTATCCATCTCCATATCCGTCATCCTGGCAATCGAAATGTAGATTATGAAAGTGGCACGTCCCTGATCGGTCCTGAACCATTCCTCCAGACCCAGATATCCGTCCGGACAGCGACCATCCAAGAACATTGCAATGAGCTCCAGCAATGTATAGGTATAATGGGTTACCAACTTCTTTCGTAGCATTGATGTCAAAATGTATGTCAGCGCTAAGAATGGAGCCATCTGGTATCTCAGTTAAGTGCCGGCAGTTGCTTCCCGTTCCTTCAAAATGCATTCTGGTGCCGGTTGCACCAACGCCATACCCCATAACGTTGTATCCAGTAGCTCCGTTAGTGATGCCCTGGATGTTGAATGTAAAGTTATGGTTATGCCCCCCAATCCCAAAGCCCACGTTGGGGTCGCGGTTACAGTCTAACTCTACATAACCTGAGCAGTTGAGCGAGAAGGGCATGTCCAGAATAACACCACCCGGTGTTCCGACTGGCGTGACTTGTTTTAATCTGAAATAGTGCTGCATATTAGAAGTTGGTTTTCTCACTTCAATTTTATTAGAAGTAAACCCCTCTAATACGGATGGATAAAATTCTACTTGTTGTCCAGTAACTTTTCTTACAAAAAGATATTGCCCTCTGTAATAATCGCCAAGTGACGCACCGGCCCTCCGCTCATTGCTGTAACAGCAGAGAAGTTGCCCAACCTGGACCGTATGACCAATTGGGAACTGAGCGCTATTTTGTCCACCAATAAAAGTTATCGGGTCTGTGTAAGTTTGAAGAACTGGAGGGATGTACCTTATACAGCTACCAGTACCGGACCAGATGACCCTACCCTTAGAGCAATCAATGCTTACTGCTTTTGTAAGAGTGACGGATTGGGTAAGCGATACGTCGCCAACGACCATGATAGTTTCATTTTCTCCAGCGCTTTCCAGAGCAGCCTTCAGGTCATCTCCCGGGAATACCATCTTCCCGACGCCATCAAGATACTGACCAACGGTATGTCCTTCGTGACC
>OIEQ01000176.1_pt1 | contig 49931 bp, 45 predicted proteins | sample 1581841 | NCBI WGS metagenome assembly OIEQ01 (sample SAMN03281020, study PRJEB24777) | human gut metagenome | isolation source: fecal sample PR170 from 1 month old male Malay infant, vaginal delivered... | place: Singapore | collected 2005-12-29
ACACTGCATGCCGCCCGGCAGCCCCACACGCTAACCGCAACAGCCTGCCGCACCAACACCCCAGCTCTGTCAGAGTCCCAAATCCCCCACCCACTGGAACAAAAGGACGCCAAACGCTGTTTCACCGGGCAAATCCCTCCAGACACTGGAGGATTCTTCCCGCCAACAAGCCATCCACAGTCCCAAAACCTCCATCCACAGTCCCAAAACCTCCACTCACTGGAACAATCCGGGCCCAAACCAGTCTCTCATCGTCCCGATTCGTCCACCCGCTGGAAGAATCTTCCCGCTGAACGCTCTGCTGGAGTCCGGATTCCTCCAGAAGATGGAAGGATCCTCCCGCGGAAGGCCCCACTAGAGGCCAAAATCCTCCAGTCATTGGAACAAAACGGACACTAAAAGCAATACAACCGTCTAAAAACCTCCAGCCACTGGATGAATTCTCCCACTAGCGCTTCGTCAGAGCCCCTATTCCTCCACCCAATGGAAGAATTCTCCCGCAAGCCAGCCACCCACAGTCCCAATACCTCCACCCAATGGAGGAATCTGGACTCTGAACGGCATCCCAATACTTAAAAATATCCAACCAATAGAAGAAAACAACAAAAATTCACACAAAACAAGCGGATACAAGCACTTATCTGCAAAACAACCACCCAGTTATCCACAAAACCCGTAAGTTATCCACAGACACGCCCGAAACAGCATCCTCTATCCACATTTGCCGATCGCACTTCCATAGCAGAGCCACAACAAGGTAGCGTCAAATCATGAAAGCATATCCTCAAATCGATGCGCTGCTCGATCAAACAGAAAATGCGCAACGATGCGCACACAGCAGTGACCCTCTCATCCAGAAGGGACTATATCGCAGATACCGCGCGGGAGATTTGGCGCGCCCATACCCAGGGCTATTCGCCCGTGCCGAATATTGGAATCAGCTGAACGAGCCCGAACAATCGTTGCACGCGGCCCGAACCCTCAGCAGGCTCCACCCCAACTGGGTTTTCGCAGGAATAACAGCCGCCGCAGCCCACGGATTCGACCACCCGCGATTCCTGCACCGGCAAGGACTGACCATAACATTGCCCAATCACGGATCATACCGGCCGCACGACAAACTCAATATCATCTACAGCCCATATCCCAGAGAAAATGCGGTACTCGCAAACGGAATCCATGTCACTAATCCCCCTCGTACCTTATTGGACTGTGGACGGACGTTAGAGTTCATCTATTCCCTGCCGATTTTCGATGATGCAGCAGCAGACGGAATCGAAGAAAAGCAGATCTTGCAGGAATGCGCACGCACGACACTCGATTGCTCGCGCATCTTCAAATTGTTGAGATATACCGACGCAGGAAGTGAAAATGGCGGTGAATCTTTTGCTCGGGCAGTCATGATTGAAAACGGTTTTGCGGTTCCTCAATTGCAAGTCTCCTTCGCCGACTCGCTTACGGGAAAACAATTTAGGGTCGATTTTTTATGGCGCACAACCGATGGACGTATTATTGTCGGAGAACTTGACGGCACAGCAAAATACGTTGATCCGAAAATGACTGATCGTAGGAGCATCCAGGAGACCGTTCAGGCCGAGCGAGAACGCGAGCAAGCGCTTTTTCGCGCAGGAGTTACGGAAATTGTCAGATTAACTTTTGACGATGCAGTCCAGCAAAAACCACTGATTGCGAAACTGCGGCGTGCTGGGGTTCCTTGCGTTTCATAGGGTAATCATCTGCGGGAAGATTCCTCCAGTAAGTGGAGGAATCGGAACGTTGAGAAGCTCGCCACCGGGAAGATTTCTCCAGAGGGTGGAGAAATCTAGACTCTAGCAGGGCACTCAGCGGAAAGATTGCTCCAGTGGGTGGAGGTTTTGGGTCTCTGGTGAGGCTTTCAGAGGGAAGATTCCTCCAGCGACTGGAAGAATCAGGACTCTGACAGGCTTGTTAGCGGGAAGATTGCTCCAGTAAGTGGAGGAATCTTCCCGCAGAACACCGTACTAAAGTCCCAACCTCTCCAGTCACTGAAGGACTCACCCCGCCAGACGCCCCACAGGAGACCCAAAACCTCCACCCACTGGAACAATCATCCCGCTGACAGAACTCCAATCGTCCCGATTCTTCCAGTCACTGGAGGATTTTGGACGATAGGAGATGGAGGTTAGAGCTGGGGAGCGGCGTGCTGGGAGATCCATGCGTGCATGGAAACGGCGGCCGCAGCTCCGGCATTGATGGAACGCACCGAACCGAACTGGGAGATGTAAACCACATCGTCGGCCAACTCAAGCGCTTTTTCGGACAATCCCGGGCCTTCCGCGCCAAACAGCATGAGGCAACGCTTCGGAAAACGGTACGTTTCCATCGGCACCGCACCCGGAATAATATCAAGCGCAATAACCCGCGCCGCCTTCAACTCGGCAATACGCTGATCAATCGCAGCCAATTGCGCCATGCAGGTAGGCTCGAATCCATTCCCAACGCCGCTTGCATCCGAAGCATCCGTCGAAATGCCAGATGGAGCGCATCCAGCAACACGGCCTTCATCCAACAAAGCATCGCTTACGCCGGCATCGTTTCCAGCTTCCACATTTTTTCCCGCGCTTTCATGCATACGAAATGCGATGGCGGCCGCCTGCGATTGCGCCGCCGCGATTTCTCCGGCAATGCGCAGCTTCCAGCATTCGACAAGCTCGGCTATGGACGGGTGGTTTTCGACGTGCTGGTACAGCTCCGTCATCAGCGACCCCTTGCGATTCCACTTGTGCGGTCCGACGATATGCACACGTTTCGCTTGGAACGCGTTCGCCGTGCGCACCATGGATCCGATATTGAAATCGTGCGTCCAGTTTTCCACGGCAACTTCGAAATCATGGCGACCGCGAGCGTCAAGATCGGCTTTGATGGCCGCGACCGCCCAGTAGCGATACTGGTCAAGCACGTTGCGACGATCGCCCTCGTCAAGCAAAGACGAGTCGAATCGGCGATCATAATTTACAGATTGCGGATCATCCGGACGAGGCTCACCCGGATGTGTTTCGGCCCACGGCCCTACACCCACCTCGCGAAAGACCGGCTCGCCAGACGCTTTCGCTGCAATATCAATGGGATGAGGCTGATGCACGCGATTCCTCCTTACGAACCTCGTATCGCCAATGGCTGGTCAACAGGATACCTAGTGAAGCTCCGATTCCTTGAACACTTCAACGAACGGCAGCTCGGATTCAGACCCATCCACCGGATTGATGACCTTGATCGTCGGCTCGGTCATGTCAACGCCGCCGATCAGCGAAGCGATGGCAAGCACCTCGGCGCCCTCGTTCTTCACCACGGAGAAATCAAGGCTCAACTCATTGCCATTGCGCAAGGTAACCAAAGAGGACGTCTGTACATACGACTTTTCAGACAGCCAGGAATCCAGCAACACCACGCGCTTACCCGCGATCGACGGTCCCTTAATGGACGGATACACGAAATCCATCACAAAACCGTTGAGATTCTCACCGCGCGAAGCGGCCGCCTGAATCATGGCGGACACCAGCGGAACCGCGGCCGCGGTCAACGCGCCCACGGCGTCGAAATCATCCACGGAATAGCCGGATTCTTCCAACGCGTCCAGCAGAATATGCCCGACAATCGAAGCGCCACGATGATCGAACAATACAGAGGAAAGCTCCGAGAACGGCTTGTCGGCCATCTCTGCCTGCAACAGCGACTTCAGCTGGTCACGCGGCTCAAGCATGGCGAAATCGATGTCGCTATGCTCAGGAGCATCGGCAGGCACAGCAACCGGATTGGTCTTACGGAAAGTCTTCTCTTCGATCATACTCCCAGCCTACCGTTTCTACTCGTCAAACCTTACTTATGCCGACACGTATTTAGTCAGATATCACTGTTCACTGGTTTCAGGAGCGGTGAGTTCGCGGATGTCGGCTTTTTCGGGCGCGATCATGTTTACGGGTTCGATGATTCTGCTCTGGTCGACGCGCTGCAGCTTTCGCGCGGTTACCAGCACACGCGATTCCAGCGACGAGGCGAACGCATTGTAGGCACCGACCGTTTTGGTGATGGCGGACCCCAGCTTGGTGGCGCGATCGCCCAACACCGCGAACCGTTCATACAATTCGCGGGACAGGTCGAACAGCATTTTCGCATCGTCAGTCAGGCTTTGCTGCTGCCACGCGTATGCCACGGATTTCAGCACCGCCCATAGGGTGATCGGCGAGGTCAAAGCCACCTTGCGTGCAAACGCGTCATCCATCAGCGTCGGGTCAGTTTCCAAAGCCGCCTGCAGCAGGGATTCGTTGGGGATGAAGGCGATCACAAAATCGGGGGCATCGTCGAACGCGTTCCAATAGGCCTTGTCGCCCAAGGTCTTCACATGTTCACGCACTGCCTTGGCATGCGCATGCAGCAGCTCCGACTTTCGCGTCAGCTCCTCGGGCGTGGCGGTATCGGGAATCTCGCACGCCTTCTGGTAGTCGGCATACGGCGCTTTCGCATCGATCGGAATGGTTTTGCCGCCCGGCATGTGGATGACCATATCCGGACGCTGCGTATGCCCATCCACGTCGGTGACGACCACCTGGGTGTCGAAATCCACATGCTCCAGAAGCCCCGCGGATTCCACGATGTTCCTCAGCTGCGCCTCGCCCCACGCGCCACGCACCTTGTTGTTGCGCAACGCCGACGACAAAGCGTTGGTTTCGCGGTCAAGACGGGCCTGCTGCTCGCCAAGCCCCTTGAGCTGCTCGCCAAGCGCACCCATCTCCCGTTTGCGCCCTTCTTCGATTTGCGAGACCTTCTGCTGCAAGGCGTCAAGATTCTTCTGCACGGGCGCTAGCGCAGACAATACCTTGCTTTGTTCCTGCAGTTTCCGCTCGTTTTCGGCCTGCTTGCGTTCCGCTTCGGCCGCGGCACGCTCACGCTCCCGCTCCACACGTTCCTGTTCGGCCCGCTGGGCCTGCGCGAGCTGCGATTTGAGATAGGTCAACTGTTGGGCCAACCCTTCCGCCTGCGTGCGGTATTGGGTCACCGCCGTGGACAATTCGCTGATTTCCTGCCGATCAGCTTCGATCTGCGCTTTCGCCTCGTTAAGATCAGCGGTTTTCGCATCACGGGCCATTTCCTGCCCTTTGGAACGGCCCGCGAAAAAACCGGCCGCGGCTCCAAGCGCGGCCACAACCACCAGAAGAATCACCACAAACACAGGATTGTCGAACATATGTTCTATATAACAGCATGACCAAGACATCTTGGAAGATCAAAGTTCGCAAGACATCCATGCCCAGCTGCATTATGCTTGGAGCCGAAAGCATGCTCACGAACATGCGGCAACGCGAGCACGCTGAATATTCGAGAGGCATTCAAGAGGCAATCCGGGGGTTCGGAAACACATGGGATTCGATTTGTTTATGACGGTGGCGGCGATTGTTGCGGCGGCCGTGGCCACTTGGGCCATCCTCAGGCTATTCCTAAGCGAAAACGATGACATAGCCCCCTCCCACCAACGCATCACCGATGACAAGCCCGCCAAGAATCACACCGAAAATCACACCGAAAATCCAGACGAGGCAGCCGGCGCAACACACCGAAGCGACATCGCCAAGCGTCTCGCCATCGCAACCATACTGACCGCTCCCACATTCACCGTAACCATGCTGACATTCGGCGGCATCACACTTCCCCACTGGCTGACCAATCCATGGCTGCACGCCATCATCGCCACGCCGGTCATGTTCTACTGCGCCGCGCCGATGCACAATCGCGGTATCGCCGCCCTGAAAAGCCACACGCCCAACGCGGATTCGCTGCTGTCGCTCGCCATGACCATCGTGTACGTCTACAGTCTGCTGGCGTGCGTGGTGTCGTGGATTTTCCCCGCGGGGTCACGCAATCAGTATTTCGCTTTCGCAAGCATGGTCGCCGTGCTATCGCTTGCGATTTCGCTGATCGCGCAACGCCCCATGGCAAAGAAAGCATCGGAAGGCGATATTCCGACCGCACAATCGCAAGAAAAGCAAGAAATACAATCCCAAGAAACGCAAGAAACACAGCAAAGCATGGATACGCTTATCCAGGCCAGCATCACATATGAGATTCGCACGCGGGTAACGCAGATTACCGCGACCGTGACGATGGTCATCGCGGTGTGGACGTTCGCTTTGTGGCTGATTTTCGGGCTTCAGCCGAAGCTTGCGATTGCCGTGTTGATCGGTGCGACGGTTTTGACGGTCGCAGGCTTGGTTTTGCAGGCATACGACCGCCAACCGTCACGGTAAAACGGTTTTCGCAAAAGAAAATCGCGCAATCGCACGAAAAATGGGCGGACCCGCATGTGCGCAGTCCGCCCACCGTCAACGGTTAGACCGTTTTCGTGACTCGGCCAATCAACAGTCAGTCAGGCCAAACCGATCAGCCGAATGACTCCGACCGTCACTTAGCCTCTGCCGAAAAATCGTCGTCAATCTGCCCCGGCGCCCACGAGGAGAGCTCCAAATGGTCGCCGCCGGTCTGATCCACAAGCACGGTGTCGCCGTCGTGCACTTCGCCGGCCAGCAGCATGCGCGCCAACTGGTCGCCGACTTCGGTTTGTACCAAACGACGCAGCGGGCGAGCGCCATACGCCGGGTCGTAACCGGTGTTGGCGAGCCAATCGCGCGCCGAATCGGTAACATCCAGCTTGATGCGGCGATCCGCCAAGCGGGCCGAAACCTGCGCCACCTGAATGTCCACGATGCCGCCGAGCTCTTCGCGCGTAAGCGGGTGGAACATAACCAGTTCATCCAAGCGGTTGATGAATTCCGGCTTGAACTGCATATGCACGGCGTCCATCACGGCCTTCTTCTTGGCTTCGTCATCCAGTTCGGTGTTCACCAGGAACTGCGAGCCAAGGTTGGAGGTCATGATCAGAATCGTGTTCTTGAAGTCCACGGTCCTGCCCTGCCCGTCGGTCAAACGGCCGTCGTCGAGCACCTGCAACAGCACGTCGAATACTTCAGGATTGGCCTTTTCAACCTCATCGAACAGCACCACCGAATATGGGCGGCGACGCACGGCTTCAGTCAGCTGGCCACCCTCCTCATAGCCGATGTAGCCTGGCGCAGCACCGATCAGACGAGACACGGAGGCCTTCTCCATGTACTCGCTCATGTCAATGCGCACCATGGCCTTTTCATCGTCGAACAGGAAGTCGGCGAGCGCCTTGGCGAGCTCGGTCTTGCCCACGCCGGTCGGGCCGAGGAACAGGAACGAGCCGGTTGGGCGGTTCGGGTCGGAAATGCCCGCACGCGAACGACGTACCGCATCGGAAACCGCTTGAATGGCTTCCTTCTGGCCGATCACACGTTTGCCGAGATAGTCTTCCATGGTCAGCAGCTTCTCGTTTTCGCCTTGCATGAGGCGTCCGACGGGAATGCCCGTCCAGTCGGACACGATTTCGGCCACGGAGTCGGCGTCAACGCGGTCCGGCACCATCGGAATATCGCCACCCAAGCCACCGTCAGCACCGCCTGCCGCACTGTTCTTGGCCGCCGCCTCGTTTTGTTCGGCTTGCGCGATCTCCTTCTGGATGGCCGGAATTTCGCCATAGTTGATGGCGGAGGATTTCGCCAGATCGCCTTCGCGTTCATACCGTTCGGCTTGGGTGCGTAGTTCGTCGAGCTTCTTGCGCAGGTCGCCGATGCGGTTGTGCCCGTTCTTTTCGGCGTCCCAGCGTGCTTTCAGACCGTTGAGTTTCTCGCTTTTGTCGGCGATTTCCTTGTTGAGGTCGTCGAGACGTTCCTTGGCGCTTTCATCAAGCTCGTTTTCCGCTTTCTGCGCGGCGGCATCGTCTTTCGGATTGCCAAGCAGGTACGATTTTTCCATCTTGAGACGGTCGACCTGACGCTGCAGTTCGTCGATTTCCTCAGGCGAGGAGTCGAGTTCCATGCGCAGGTGCGATGCGGCCTCGTCAACCAGATCGATGGCTTTGTCCGGCAGCTGACGGCCGGAAATATACCGGTTCGACAGCGTCGCCGCGGCCACGAGCGCATCGTCTCCGATGGTCACCTTGTGGTGGGCTTCGTATTTCGGTGCGATGCCACGCAGGATGGCGATGGTGTCTTCCACGCTCGGCTCTCCTACGAACACCTGCTGGAAACGGCGTTCCAATGCCGGATCCTTTTCGATGTTCTCACGGTATTCGTCGAGTGTGGTGGCACCGATCAGGCGCAGTTCGCCTCGCGCGAGCATAGGTTTGAGCATGTTGCCCGCGTCCATGGATCCTTCGGCCGCGCCCGCGCCGACGATGGTATGGATCTCATCGATGAACGTGATGATCTGCCCGTCTGCGTTCTTGATTTCCTGCAGCACGCTCTTCAGGCGTTCCTCGAACTCGCCACGGTATTTCGAACCTGCCACCATGGAGCCTAGATCAAGCGAGATGAGCTTCTTGTTTTGCAGGGTGGTCGGCACATCGCCGGCGACGATACGCTGCGCGAGGCCTTCCACCACGGCGGTTTTGCCCACGCCAGGCTCGCCGATCAGCACCGGGTTGTTCTTGGTGCGGCGGCTCAGGATCTGGATGACTCGGCGGATTTCCTGATCGCGGCCGATCACGGGGTCGAGCTTGCCTTCTTTCGCGGCTGCCGTCAGGTCGGTCGAATACTTTTCGAGGGCTTTGTAGGAGCCTTCGGCGTCGGGACTGGTCACTTTCGCGCCTCCTCGGATCGTTGGCACGGCTTTGCGTAGCGCGTCGGCGGTCACGCCGTATTGTTCCATGATTTGCGCGCTCTGATTCGGCTTTGCCGCCGCGATGGCGATGAGCAGATGTTCGGTGGATACGTATTCGTCGCCCATCTGCTGCATTTCCTTGCCGGCTTGCGCAAGTACTGCGGATAGTTGCCTGCTGACTTGCGGTTGCGCGGTGGTCGATCCGCTGGCGCTTGGCAGCGCGTCCTGCGCTTGGTGCACGGCGGCGCTGATGTTTTGCGCGTTGCCGCCCGCGGCTTCGATCAGACCGCGGATCACGCCGTTTTCCTGGCGCAGCAGCGCGTCAAGCAAGTGCAGGGTTTCGACTTGCGCGTTGCCTGCTGCCGACGCGTTCTGTACGGCGTCGGAAATGGCTTCCTGTGCCATTGTGGTGAACTTCTGTTCCATATCATCCTCCATGGTTCGCGCCGATCGTCCGTTTTTCGCACGGTCGCGTCGACGCATATGTCGTTGTCTGATATGCTCAACCGACTTCACCACCATTCTATTCCCAAAAGTTGAGCCTGCAACACTCAACTTTTGTTCACTAAACGGGAAATCGCGAACAACGCAGCACAAAGGCCGTCGCCCACGAAAGGTGACGGCCTTCATATCTTCAATATGTCAATCAGCAATCGGCAATCAGCCGCGCACCACCACGTTGCGCAGGCTGCCGATGCCTTCGACGTGCACGATCGCCTCGTCGCCCGGATCAAGATGACCGGAAGCGTTCGGGGTGCCCGTCAGAATCACATCGCCCGGCAGCAGCGTCGTGAAGCTGGAAATCGCCGCGATCTGCTCGGGAATGCCGTGAATCAGGTTCGCCGTGGTGCCGGAAGCCAGCTCGACATCCTCACCGTTCAGCGTGAAGGAGATCTTCGCGTCCTTCCAATCCAAATCGTCGCGGGTCACGATCCACGGGCCGAGCGGGCAGGAGGTGTCGAAGCCTTTCGCACGCGTCCACATCGGGTCAAGTCCCTGCAGGTCACGCAATGTCACATCGTTCACGCAAGTGAAGCCGAGCACGTAATCCATGGCCTGTTCGACCGTCACGTTCTTGGCGATGCGCCCCATCACCACGGCCACTTCCGGCTCGAAATTCATGTCGTTCGAATATGACGGAATCACAATCGGATCGTCCGGACCGATCACCGACGTGCTCGGCTTGGAGAAGATCACCATGTCTTCCGGAGCGTGCTTGATGTCGGAATGGCCGGCTTCATGCATGAACTGCGCGTGTGCCTCATAATTCTTGGCCAGGCCATACACCTTCGACGGAATCACCGGGGAAAGCAGACGGATGCCATCGCCATCCACCGGAAAACGCTCGCCGGTCGGCTTCACGCCGGCACCGGCCAGAGGATGCCCCTCAAGCGCTACGAGATAGTCCTTGCCGTCGCTTTCGTCGGTCTGCACGAAAGCGTATTGCGGTACATCATTATGCGAAAAACGTGCGATTCTCATGTCTGCCAGTCTACCCGCAACAATCGTCGAATCGTCCATATCATCGACATGCAACGCCCGACAATCAAAAACATCGAAAAAAAAACGGGCCATCACATCATGCGAAGGCCCGTCACAGGAAGAAAACGTCAGATAAAAGCGCGCTCGCCGAAAATCGCGGTGCCGACGCGCACGATGGTGGATCCTTCCGCAACCGCAAGTTCCATGTCGCCGGTCATGCCCATCGACAGTTCGCGGCAGGATTGCGTGCCCGGCTCGCCGGATTCGAGAATATGGTCGCGGGTTTTGCGCAGGTGCTCGAATCCCTTGCGGATGGCGGTTTCGTCGTCGACATGCGCGCCGATGGTCATCAGCCCCTGCAATTCAAGTCCGTCCAATGTACCGATTTTTTGCGCGATGCGGATGGCATGCGAGGGATCGCAGCCGGATTTCGACGCCTCACCCGATTCGTTGACTTCCAGCAGCACGCCCACGGTGATGCCGCGCGCCACGGCCCTGCGCGAGATTTTCTCCGCCAAGTCAAGGGAATCAACCGATTCGATGGTGTTGACGACCGGCAGCACTTTGCCGATCTTATTGCTTTGCAGCTGGCCGATCAGATGGAACGGAATATGCTCACCCGCAATGGTGGAAGCGCCGGCATCGTCGGCAACGCCCAACGTGAATCCGCGCTCCCCGCAACGTGCCATCAATCCTTCGGCCTTCGCCATCACTTCCTGCGGACGATTCTCGCCGATCATACGCACGCCAGCGTCGATCGCAGCCATGATCTCACCCACGTCGCGCGTTTTCGTGGCGGCAAGCAGGCGTACGGAACCTGCGTCACGCCCGGCATGCTGCTCCGCCGATGCGATGCGGTCCAGTACACGGTGCACGCCATCGGCGATCTGCACGGCACGCACACCGTCGATCACCTCATTGGCAAGATTCTTATGGTCCATATATGCAGTCATGTTCAGCCTCTTGCGTTCAATCCCAACTACCTCTACCAGAGTAAGAAGAAGCCCGTACGACGGTCTGAAGTGAAGCGATAAAGCGACCGATATCCGTACGGGCTAATAAAACAGACGGCAGTAGAAGGGGGAACTTCAAAGACTCCGTCCGACAGCAACTATATGCAAGATTTACTAAACACGCGCCGAAAAAAACTTTTTCTTCAAAAAAAATTTTCTCAGCGAACTCAAATTCAGCCTTGCGATTCGTCTAATTTGCGTTCCAAAGCATCAACGCGTTCCTTCAACGCAAGCACCTGACACGTCAGCGATCGAATCTGCCCCAACTGCACAGTCACCAATCGTTCCCTGGTGTCGGAAGACAAGGCGCCCGTCGTGGAATTGCTTCTTGCGGCCGCCATAATATCCAGATCCACTTTCCAACGTGCGATATTACGTTCCACACGCTTGCGCCCGATAATCGCAGGGCTCAACCCAGCCGACGTGAAAATCGTGCTCGGCCGCTCGCCATCCAAATATCGGCGCATGCAACTGATCTGAAAATCACGCGAATACGTGATCCGATTTTCCGTAACCGACTCAACCGCCGGCAACGCACGAAGATACTCGACCTCCGTGTTACTAAACTGCCTTTTCGTCATATCGACCCCATTCATCCGACAAAACGGAATACCATTCTCGTGCTCGTAGATTACCATCACAAACGAACGCACCCGAACGGCATATACTACCACTTTAACGTAAGGCTATGGGGGCTCACGCCACCTGAATCGCCCTACGCTAAACCTAGCTAAACCCCAACGGGTACAGTTGCGTACTGCCACAGTCAACCCACCAAAGGAGCAACCATGACCGGCCGATTCGCACCAACCCCATCAGGACGCATGCACATCGGCAACGTTTACGCCATGCTCGGAGCATGGCTTTCCGCCCGCAAATCGGGTGATTCCATACGGCTGCGCATCGAAGACATCGACGAGCCACGAGTGGTTCCCGGCGCCGCCGAAACCATGATGCGCGATCTCGAATGGCTTGGTCTCGGTTGGGATGGCGAACCGGTATTCCAGTCGTCGAGACACGCCCTATACCAGGAAGCGCTTGAGCTTCTCAGCAAGCTAAGCTTTGACGAAATCAGCGATATTATCGGTACTGGTTCCAACGATTCCAAGCCCTGCAGCACTACAGCAGGCAACGAAGCAGCCACCTCTGAGGCAACACCGCTCATCTACCCCTGCTTCTGCTCGCGCGCCGACATCCGCGCCGCCTCTGCACCACAGGAAGGCGATCGTTTCACCGTGTACCCAGGAACATGCCGACGCCTCATCGCCAGCGAACCGCAGCGTGCGAAACAACGCCTCGCCAACAACGACCGCCACTCGATGCGCATCGCCACCGCCGACACCACCATCACCTTCCACGACGAAGTATTCGGCACCCAGCAATACAACCTCGCCCACGACATCGGCGACATCATCGTGCGCCGCTCGGACGGCATCTACTCCTACCAGCTGGCCGTCACCGTGGACGACCTCGACATGGGCATCACCGACATTGTGCGCGGCCGTGATCTGCTTCGCTCCAACGCTTTGCAAATCTACATTCGCAAAGCCCTTATCAACGCGGGATTCAAGCCTTCCGAACCGACACAGCCCTTCCATCCTGCCGACGGTTCCAATAAACCTGACGATGTGACCATCTCATACGCGCATCTGCCCCTCATCGACAACGCAGCCGGCCAACGCCTTGCCAAACGCGAGCGCTCGCTCGATCTCGGCATACTCACGGCACACGGCGCCACCGCGCAACAGATCATCGGCTATTGCGCATGGCTGCTCGGATTGCAGGGAGACCTGAAACACACCAAACCGCAGCCTATGAGCGCCGACGAAGCGCTTGGCGTATTCAGTTGGGATGCCGTTCGCACCAACACGTCAGACCGCACGCTCGATCAAGGCGAGTTCAACGCATATTTCGGACTGTAGGCCCTATTCTGCAGTTTTATTCTGCAGTTTTATTCTGCAGCTCGATTCCGCAATCGCGTTCAGCCAATCCATAATTCCGAATCAAGCGGATATTCGTTGATCGCACAGCCATCCAAAAATATGGACTGCTCCTGCATAAGCGGTGCCGCTTGGCCAGCCCCCGCGCACGTCATCTCATTGTCGATATGCCCCAACCGGTGCCCGACCTCATGATTGATCATCATCGTGCGATATCGCGCCAAGTCGCCGCCTCCCGACATCCACACGTCCGTGCCGGAATTCCAACGATCGTCGTTGATAATCACATTGTTGCCCACACGGCAGCTGTATTGCTCCGAACATACCGACGAAAACGTCGGCAAGGTCGACGCTTGGGCGAGCACGATATTGAAATCGCAATTGCCGTCCGTAGAAGGTTCGAAAATCGCGCCTGCGCGCCCATCCATGTTCGCTGTTCAGAATACGAAACACGGCATTCGAAAAATCTTCGACTGATCCGACTTCACCATTGGTGACCACACAGTAATGATATTGCACCATGCCATATCCGCTGTTTTGCGCCGTTTGCTGCGCTTTCGCAAGTATTTCGCTTTTCTGATCGTCCATCAGCGCGGCCGACTGCTCGCGAAGCGCTTTGGTGACGGCGTCTTCCTGCGGTTCCGCCGTTTCCTCCGCTGAGGCCTTTGCGTCTTTCGTTTCCGACGATTCCTAGGTTTTCTTCTCTGATTGTTGCGATTTCTTTTCGGATTTCGCGGATTGATCCGTTTTTTCTGAATGTGTTCCGGAATTGCCGATCTGCGCCGTTTTCGCATGTCCGTTCAGCACCGCGTTGACCAGCACGGCATGCACGCTGCACGACGTACATGATACGATGACGCATAATGCAAGAATCCAAGCCACGACGCTTCTGCGGATGCGGAACGCTTCCGTCCGTTCCCGGCGGCTCATGGTGGCGGCCGCTTTCGGATCGAGCGCACGCAGAATGGTACGAATTCGCTTCAATCCGGACTCCTTATAACCCTGCCGTCACGCAGGTGGCAGCATATCTCTTCCGCGGCAACACTACCAGCCAACAGTAGGCATGCAAAAAGCCTGCTTCCCCCGTACCGGAAATTTTCCGAGGAAAACAGGCTTTATGCAACAGTTCTCATATATCAAACGCAACTTATGCGACGGTCAGGCAAACAAGTCACGAATGATTGAATGCGATCAGGCGAACAACTTGAACACGAACGCACCCACGATAGCGCCCAGAATCGGGGCGACAACCGGAATCCAAGCCTCGCCCCAGCGGGAGGAGCCCTTGGACGGGATCGGCAGGATGGCGTGCAGCAGTCGCGGCATGAGATCACGGGCCGGGTTCAGGCCAGGACCGGTCGGGCCGCCCATGGAAGTCACGAGACCCCACACAATGAAGCCGACCACGATGGAAGCGGCAGCGTGGTCCGCTTCGCCCCACGGCATGGACAGGCAGCACAGGGCGCCGAACACGAGCACGAGGGTGCCGAAGAACTCGTTGACGAAGTAGTTGATGCGGTCGTTGTGGGCGTCGGTGGTGCAGAAGGTGCCGAGGATGGCGTTGGCGTTTTCGGTGTCCTTATAGTGCGGGTAGTAGGTGATGTACACCACGAGCTGACCTGCGGCGGCACCAAGCAGCTGGGCGATGATGTACGGCAGCACGAGGCTCCAGTCGAACAGGCCGTTCACAGCCTGGGCGATGGTCATGGCCGGGTTGATGTGCGCGCCGGAGACGGCACCGAACATGAGCACCGGGATCATCACGCCGAAGCCGTAGCCCATGGCGATGTTCAGCCAGCCCGCATGGTGGCCCTTGGTGTTCTTCAGTTCAACGTTCGCGACAGCGCCGTTGCCGAAGATCATCAGAATGGCGGTACCGAAGAATTCGGCCGCAAGTTTGACAAAAGTCGAGTATTCCACTGCTGTTTCCTCTATTGCTTCTTCTCAATAAGAATCAGATTGATGTCGATTCCGCTCTCGGCGGACAACAGCGTCCAACACTACTCCCCGCACTGGAAGTCAGTAGGCCACTAGGTATGACGTCATAGCGCTGGTTTCATATGTTGGATATTGCACTCGTAGTTTGATTCGGCAAACCGCGGTTTCGCCAGTTCCACCATTATCGTCAGACCTGCCGCCTTGGCAGAGAATCCCCATGTGCCAATGAGATTGCCTTTCGCAGCCTTCTTCGGTGTGGTCAGCGTGGCCACAACCATAGTGCTGGCTTTATCTATAGATGATGAATCCACTCCGAAGAACTCTGCAATACCGATGTCTTCGCCATCCCTGTAGAAATGAAGATTAGAGATGTCGTACTGCGCGTTGGAGCCTGTCGACCTGCCCTTGCCAAGAGTGCCCACGATCTTGTCTTCTGCAATCAGAGTAATACGTCATTATTCTCAGACAAAGAAGCAAATCGATGATCGGACCGCACGTGGGCCTTTGAGCATGTAGGAACCAAAGTTATTGCCTATACCCTCGGAAGTTATTACCAGGGTGGACGCGCCGGGGGGGGGTGAACCTGGAACGCGTGTCTTCATGGAGTGATGAGGCGTCGGCCGGCATGCGGGAGCCATAGTGAGTCCGTCGCGGGAAGCCAGTAGGGCCGGTGCGTAAGTCCATCCACGGGAATTCATCGCAAAGCCTTTTCCCTAGCATCCCATTTCCTCCACCCGCTGGATGTTTTGCCCGCTGGAAGGCTTGCTTCCGGGTAAATTCCCCCGGTCACTGGAGGAATCAGGACTCCGAAGCGTGCGCCATCGGGTAGATTTCCCCACCGGCTGGAAGAATCAGGACGCTGGAGAACCTTGCCGATAGTACGGATGCGGAGTACGAGGAGGATAGGCCCGAGAAACAGTTTCTACGCAAACTGCAGTGGATGTGGGAGTAGACATGCGAGCATCAGAAAACAAAAAAACCTTGGAACCGGAGTTCCAAGGTTTTGTCTGTGCCCCCTCAGGGATTCGAACCCTGGACACGCTGATTAAGAGTCAGCTGCTCTAACCAACTGAGCTAAAGGGGCGTTGGTCTTGCGAGGTTTTGTTCTCGCTGAGCACGAGAAGTAAATATACTCAGAATCAAGAAGAACGCAACTCTCGGCGTGTCGCGATTGTAGAACCGCTATTTTTCAACGATTTCAGCATATTGCATAAATTACAGAAAAATGCGATCCAGCCATCATGTTCCCTATCTAAACAGCACAGCCAAGGCAGGAAATCACAATTTCTTCACAACTGTCGTTCCGCGTAATCCAATCGCCCCAAACACTTCCGCCAATTCATTTCGCTAATTTATTTGCACGGCCATGCAATCATTCTCCCCGAATCCATTGTCCGAACACCATGCACGCGCATCAGCCACCGAACCGAACTCCTCCCCGGAAAGAAGCACGTAATAATCGGCCTCATGCCCATACCGCGTGTAGTAGCTGTAGTCCGCGGCCCACGCCAACACCGCCTTCGGCCATGAAGCGCGCAATGTAAGATACTGCGCGTAAATATCGCGGTATTGCTGGGTTTTGCCGTCGACTTCCATACCGTATTTACGACTGAACAGCTGCGTTGTCGGAATGTCGTACAGTCCGGAAACCGCCGACCGGTCATGAGACAGCTGCCAGCTCAACGCCAGCTGCGCATAGCGTTCCGCATCGGAGTCGGCAATGTTCGCACCACCCCTTGCGTCTCCCACACTCGCAACCGCATTACCGTTCGGCGTCGCACCCTTCTGCACCACCATGCTGGTCGACTTGGTTTCGATCTGGTCGGACGCACGCCAGTACTGCCCTATCGCGTACGCCAGCTCGAGCGTCGCTTTGCCGCTTGTGAACTGCATCGGATCGGATGCGAAGTCATACACCGCGGACGCGATCACCTCATTGCTGGAATCCTTGATGGAGATTGTGACGTCCTCGCCTTTCCACGCGGTGTCACCGCAGGCGTGTGCAGAGAACGCGACGGTCGCAATCATCGTGGTTCCGTTTTTCTCGACACTCTCCAAGCCCGCGTCGGGCGTTGTCGCGCAATCCTTGGTTTGCTTGGCCGCATCGTTCTGCTTGGTTTTGTTGGATTGCTCATCCGCGTTTTGCGCCGTCGAAGAACCGTTTTGCGCCGAATCGTCACCGCTATTACGATTGGTTGATTTCCATACAACAAATCCCGCGATTAACGCTATCACCGCAATAATTACAATAATTGCGATGATGATTGGCTTCTTGCGGTTCTTGCAATCATTGGCTTGCGGATCAGATTGCGTTCCGGACTGCATGTCTAGCTGCAGGCTTGATGGCGCGGGCATGGGAACCGGAGGATATGCGGCCGTTGCCGGCGGAACATCGATGTGAGTGGTCTCAGCCGGCTGAGCACCTTGTGTCCCCAACGGAAAACCGCAGGAACCACAGAATCGCATATCTGCGGTGACGGCGACGCCGCACTGCGGACACACGGAAGGAATTCCCGCAGCCGCATGGCCATCCTGCAATTGCGCGGCGCCGCACTGAGGGCAAAACCGTCCATCTCCGTTCCACTGAAATCCACAGCGAGCGCACTGGCCGGCATACTGCTGATTCCGCTGCTATTGCCTGCCGTACCGTTCGTACTGTTTTCCGTATCTTCGTTCGGTGGTGTCACGGCTTCGGTTTCCGGGCAATCCTCCTACACGCTTTCCCTGTTCAATGTTGCCAGCGTCACCCAATACGCTTGGGCACTGTGGATTTGCTTTGTGCTTTTCATCATTGCAACGATTTACATTGCGCTTCGTGAAACGGCACGCAACATGTATGACCCGTATTATGCGAAGTGGGAGAACACATGGAAGGCTCCTGTCGCCGTGATGGTGTTCTGGCTTGTCGCGGAATTCCTGTGCACGAATTTCCTTGCCGGATACAGCTCGAATACGGTTTCGACGATGGTGCCAATGTGGTATTTCATCGTCGCCGGCGTCTGGGCTTTCCTCGTTGAAGTGATTGCGATGACGTTTGGTCCGACGTTGGTTGCGTCGACGCCGGGATTGTGGAAGATTCTTGTTGGCGGTACCGTACAGCAGACTCCGCAGAACGTCGTCGATTACGCCAAGGCTTGCGATCCGCATTTCGGCCAACCGAAGGCAGCCAGGACCGCAGCTTCCGCGCAGACCACGCAGACCGCGCAATACAACGCGCAGTACAACGCGCAATACAACGCGCAGTACGCCAATCCGTCCGCGCCAGCAACGTCACCAGCCGCGCAGACCGCTCCTACGCAAGCGATGCCCGCTGTTCCAATGCCAACCACGCCAATCCCAGCGCCAGCCGCTTCGGTTCCACCAGTACCGCAGTCAACGGCTTCGGTTCCTCCCATGCCACAATCTCCGGCCGACATTCCGATGCCGGCCGTTCCACAGGGTGAAGGAAAGCCACTCGACCCAAAAACTAAGAAGACGATCCTGATCGGCTGCATCGTCGCCGGTGCACTGATCGTATTGGGCATTGTCTATGGTGTGCTCAATTCGACCGTCTTCAGCGCGAAATCCATGGCGGAAAGCTATGTGTCGGCAATCGCCAGCGGCGATTACGACAAGGCTAACGACATTGCCGATCCTCAAGTGGGCAAAAACCAACGCAAGCTGCTTTCCAACAGCGTCGCCAAGACCGATAACGCGACCATTTCGAATGCGCATGTCAATGGCGTGAAATCCGGCAATGGCACAACCACCGCATCAATCAGCTACTCGTTGAACGGCGAAACCGTCGATGAGGAACTCACGATGCACAAATCCGGCAACAAATTCCTGATTTTCCCGAACTGGCAAATCACCACGCCACTGATCAAGTCCATCAATGTTTCCGTGCCAAGCAGTGTGGAATCGTTGACGGTCAACAAGGTTGCGGTCACAGCCAAAAACGCGGAGAAGACGGATTCCGGCGAATGGCAGTTGCGCGTATACCCGGGCACGTACAACGTTTCCGTTACGAGCACGGATTATATCGTCAGCGAAACGGTGGTATTCCGCACGAACGAAGACAGCGATTCGCCGACCACGCTGAAGGTGACGACCACCAGCAAGTTCAAGGATGCATTAAGCACCGCCGTGAACAACGCGCTCGACAAGTGCGCGGAATCCACCGACTATGCGCCGGAAAACTGCCCGTTCGGCTTCCGCGTATGGGATGAGGATAATTACCGTAATTTCGCGTGGTCGATCAGCATCTATCCGAAAATCGACGAAGTCGACCTTGATTATGGCGCTTTTGATACTAAAACCGGTAAGGCAAAGTGCACATACGAGGTGAAAGACGGCGATTCTTGGGATCCGGATGATGATAGTACGACGTTCAATGCGAGCGGATCGTTCGCTATCAAGGATGGTAAGGTCACGGTCACGCTTGATGACGGTGGCTACAGCTATTAAATAAAGTATGAAAATCCCCCTGCATAGCTGTTTTCAGCTGGTGCAGGGGGATTTTCCATGCTTAAGCTCAGACGTATCTCAGTCTGAAGTCATTCGCCGTAACCGCAATGAATGCAGCCATAGCGAATGGGGCCGAATCACTCAGCGACAACCTTCACGGTGAAGGAAGCGGAGATTTCCGGGTGCAGAGCGACGGTTGCAGCGAACTCGCCGGTGGTCTTGATCGGATCCACGGTGATGTTCTTCGGGTTGACGGCAGCCTTGGAAGACAGCGCGATGGCGATCTTGTCGGCGGAGATGCCACCGAACAGCTTGCCGGACTCGGAGACCTTGGCGGCGATTTCGACGACGGAACCCTCGATGAGTTCCTTGGCGGCAACAGCCTCTTCGCGGGTGGCAACGGCCTTGGCCAGACGAGCGCGCTTCATGGCCTCGATCTGGGCGGCAGCGTTCTTGGACCATGCGAAGCCCAGACCCTGCGGAATCAGGTAGTTGCGAGCGTAGCCGGCCTTGACGGACACGACGTCGCCCGGGTGACCCAGGTGATTGACGGACTTGGTGAGAATAACCTTAGTTTCAGCCATTTTTCAAACCTCTCTAAGATCAGCGACCGGAAGTGGCGTACGGCAGCAGAGCCATCTCGCGGGCGTTCTTGATAGCCTTGGCGAGCTCGCGCTGTTCCTGCACGGAAACACCGGTGATACGACGGGAACGAATCTTGCCGCGATCGGAGATGAACTTGCGCAGCAGGGCAACGTCCTTGTAATCGATCTCGGTGACCTTAGCGGCCTTCAGTGGATTCGGCTTCTTCTTAAACGGCTTGACCGGCGGCTGCGGCCTCTTGCGTGACATCTTGATGTTCTCCTTACAATCTGGAAATTGCTTTTCTTTTAAGCTGCGATCCGGGTCGGATCAGAATTCCGGTTCGTCGCTGCTTCCACCAAATTCGGAGGAGCCAAAGGAACCGAACGATGAGGAACCGGAATTATCCGAATTGCCCCACGGATCCGATGCCGGAGCAGGCTGCACGGCGGGCGCGGCATTGGCTGGAGCGGCAGCCCCACCCTGATAGCCAGCGCCACCGGAATACCCGGCACCGCCCTGATATCCACCGGCATTGCCGGCGAAGCCACCGTTGTTGAACCCGCCGTTGCCGCCAGCGAAAGCATTGCCGCCACGATTGCCGGCAAAATTACCACCGTTGGCACTGGAGGTTCGGGTGACCTGGGCGGTCGCATAGCGCAGGGACGGACCGATCTCATCGACCTGAAGCTCAATAACCGTGCGCTGGGAACCATCGTTCGCCTGATAGGAACGCTGCTGCAAACGACCCTGCGCGATCACACGCATGCCCTTGCTCAGGCTCTGCGCGCAATGCTCGGCCATGTCGCGCCACGCGGAGCAGCGCATGAACAAAGCCTGACCATCTTCAAACTGGCCCGTATTACGGTTCCAGGTGCGCGGAGTGGAGGCAATGGTGAAGCTGGCCACGGACGAGCCGTTGCCAACCGTACGGATTTCGGGATCAGCCGTGAGGTTACCCACCACAGTGATAATCGTTTCGCCTGCCATCGTTACCTACTTACTTTGCAGCTTATTGTTTTGCAGCTTGAAAAGCTTGGAATTACTTACTTGCGAAGAATCTTCGTACGGATGACGGATTCGTTCAGGTTCAGCAGACGATCGAGTTCGTCGCTGGTGGCCGGCTCAGCGGAGTAGTTGACCACAACGTAATTGCCTTCGGTCTTGCCAGCGATCTCGTAGGCAAGCTTGCGACGGCCCCAGATGTCGATGTTCTCGACAGCACCGCCTTCCTTGGTGACAGTTTCCAGATACTGCTCGGTCAACTTCTTCAGACCGCGCTCATCCAGCTCAGGATCGGCAATGAACATCAGTTCGTACTTATGCGCAGACATCACCCACCTCCTTCGGACTATCGGCCATGGACCTTCCATGGCAGGAGTGTGTATGCGTACTGCCTTCACGCATCTATATATGAAAGGTATAAAGATACAGTTCAGACAACTTGTTCAGCATAGCCCTTCTGCTGGACGAGCGGCAATTGCGCACGTTCTGTGGTGCAGGCGCGTCATGGGCACCCGCATTGTTATATTGAATACGGCTATTTTTGTACGGTTGGTACCGTATTTACGCGACTCTAGATTTGTGGAAGGCGAAGCATGTCGGCGATTCTCGAAGGCACCCCGGATAAGAAATTGGCTTTGGTGACGGGTCGTGCGTACCCTGAGCAGGCCCATGAAACCGCGAAATACCTGGGAATCGACGTACTTGAGACCACGGCTTACGATTTCGCCAACGGCGAGATGTATGTGCGTTACACCGAGCCGGTGCGTGGCGCCGATGCGTTCGTGATGCAGGCGCACACCGAGCCGATCAACAAGTGGATTATGGAGCAGCTCATTATGGTTGACGCCATGAAGCGCGCTTCCGCCCGTTCCATTACCGTGGTCGCGCCGTTCCTTGGCTATTCGCGCCAGGATAAGAAGCATCAGGGCCGCGAGCCCATCACCGCCCGACTGATTTTCGACCTGTTCCGCGCAGCCGGCGCCGACCGTATTATGACGGTCGATCTGCATGCCGCCCAGGAGCAGGGTTTCTTCGATGGACCGGTCGACCATCTCACCGCCACTCCGGTGCTGCTTGACTACGTGCGCAACAACATGCCGCTTGAGAACACCACCATCGTGTCTCCGGATGCCGGCCGCATCAAGGTTTCCGAACAGTGGGCCGCGAAGCTGGGCAATCTGCCGCTCGCGTTCATTCACAAGACCCGTGACACCACCCGCCCGAACCATGCCGAAGCGCATGGCATTATCGGCGAGGTCGAAGGTCGCGACTGCGTGGTGGTCGACGACATGATCGACACCGCGGGCACCATCTGCGAGGCCGTGCGCACACTGAACAACGCTGGTGCGAAGTCCGTGACGCTGGTTGCCACGCATGGCCTGCTGTCCGGCCCGGCCGTGGAACGCCTGAGGAATTGCGGTGCCAAGGAAATCGTGCTCACCGACACCGTGCCCGTTCCGGAAGAGAAGCGCTTGCCGAACATGACCGTGCTGTCCGTGGCTCCGCTGTTGGCCGCCGGCATCCGTTCCGTGTTCGAATCCGGATCCGTTTCCACGCTGCTCAACGGTCTGCCCGAAGACATGCGTCCCCGCAATATCTACGCCTGATTCGCGCAATCTTTTCAACGTAACAAAAACTCGCCTCCATCCGGTCGGCGAGTTTTTTAATGTCAGATCTTCCCAAAAACGGGGTGCCGCATCCTACGTCGGTAGGATGCGGCACCCCGCGTATCAAGAGAGAAAAGAGAAATCTGGCTAGCGTCCGATAGGCATCCTCGCTTCCGTTATTTGGCGAATGCTTCGCGGATTTGCGCGGCATTGCCGTAGGAGGCCTGCGCACCATACCCTGTGGCGGCGTATGCCGAAACATACGAGGCAAGCTCGGCCGCTTCGGAAAGCGCCATGCCCGAGGCAAGACCGGCCAGCACCGTGCCCATGAAGGAGTCGCCGCAGCCGGTGGTGTCCACCGCGTTCACACGCACGGGGGCAATGCGCCGGATCGGCGTTGCCGAAGTGGAATCCAATACCACGGAACCATCGCCGCCGAGCGTCACGATCGCCTGTTCGAAACCGAATCCACGCATTGCTTCCAGCGCATGATTCCAATCGAAACCGTCCCAATCGTCGTTTTCCGGCTCGTCAATGCCGAGCAGCTGCACCATCTCATGCTCGTTGACGAGCAGAATATCGGATGCTTCAACCAGTTCGGCCGGCAGCGACGGGGTGAACGGCGAATCGTTGAGCAGCACTTTCACGCCCGCTTCATGGCACATGCGCGCGGCGGCCGTCACCGTTTCGATCGGGCTTTCCAAGCACAGGCCAAGTACGGAAGACCGTGCCAGCGCATCGCGCACGGATTCCACATAATCCACGGTGACCTGCGCGTTGGATCCCGGCGAGTACACGATGGTGTTTTCGCCGGCTGCGTCCACGGTAATCACGGTTGTGCCAGACGGTCCGAGCACGCGGCGAACATGCGTGGTGTTCACGCCAGCCTCGCCCAGAGCTCCAAGCAGGAAGTCGGCGTTGGAATCGGAACCGACCGCGCCGAACATCTGCACGGTTGCGCCGATGCGCGCTGCGGCGGCCGCCTGGTTGCCGGATTTTCCGCCCGGCAGCAGCTGCAGCGGACCGCCGGTGATGGTCTCCCCCGGCCCTGGCAGACGCTGTGCGGTGACGGTGTAGTCCGCGTTCATCGAGCCGATTACGGACACTGTGCCGTGGATGCGGTCCAATGCGGAGAGAACTTCAGTCGCGCTCATCTTTACCTTCCTTACATCAAAAGAAGATTTATGAAAATGGAGATTTGCGGAATATTGTTTTTCAGTAATCGCAATTATCGCAAATCTCCATTGTTTATATCGAGGATGTTATGTGCGATTACTTAGCCGATTCCTCGGTTTCCAACGCATGGTTGCCTTCGTAGATCTTTTTCTTGAAGACGAAGAACACGATCAGACCAAGCAGTGCGGTACCGGCGGCGATCAGCAGCAGGTTGGAATAGTTGGCGGCGTCACCGGTAGCACCGGTGATGGAACTGCCTGCGAGGGCGTTGGAGCCGAGCAGGCTGCCGATGATGGCAATGCCGATGGACGGAGATACGTTCATAGCCAGATCGTTCATGCCGACGCCACGACCAGATTCGTCCTTCTCAATGGTGCCGAGCACGGTGGAAACGACTGGAGAGTACATAAGGCCACAGCCCGCGTAGAACACGCATGCGCACAGGGTCAGCACCACAAAACCGGAGTTCACGCAGAATGCCGCGCCGGTCCATCCCAGGAACATGAGGGTGCCTGCGGTCACGATGCCGGCCTTGATGCCGATCTTGCGGATGATCATGCCGGAGCAGGTGCCCACCACAGCGGCGACCACGAAGGCCCACACGATGTGCAGGGAAACCTGGGTGGTGGTCATGCCGTAGATGTTGGTACCAATGGCATTGAAGATCGGGCTCAGTGCGTAGTTCACGAAGTAGAACACGAGGATCAGGCAGATGGCGCGCAGCCAACGGGTGTTCTTGAAGAACGCCGGGGTGATGAACGGGTTGGAGGCCTTGTTGATGTAGAAGGCGAATGCCACGAACAGCAGCAGGGAGACCACGAGCATCCACCATGCCATGTACGAGAAGAACAGGGTGAGGAATGCGGTGGCGAAGCCGAAGATCACGAAGCCGAATGCGTCGACCTTCTGGCCGTTGCCACTCTTGGACGGCAGGGTCTTGAGCAGGATCGGCAGGAACAGGATGGTGACGGCCGGGATCAGGAACAGGAACTGCCATGCGATGGAGCTGAGCATGCCGGCTGCGAACACGCCGATGGAAGCGGACAGCTGGTATGCGGCGGTGAACAGGCCGAAGAAGATGACCTTCAAATCGTTACGCAAGTACTTAGTGGCCACCACCAGGAAGGCTGAGCCCGCCACCTGTTCGCCTGCGGTCTGCAGCACACGGGCGATGATCACGGTCCACAGGTTTGCGGCGAAGAAGTAGTTTGCCACGAAACCGAAGAGGGAGCCGATGAACAGCGTGACGAGGCCGACGGTCACGAGCTTACGCAGGGAGACGAAGTCGCCCAGGGAACCGTAGATGAAGCACACGATGCCGAGCACGATGCTAGGGAATGCGGTGATCAGGGATGCCTGGTTCGGAGCGCCGACGTCGGCGCCGACTTGCTGGAACACGAGGTTGAAGCCCTGCAGGCACAGGGTGCCGAGCACGAAGGTGATCAGCAGCGGGATCAGGGAGCGGATGGCCATCTTGTTGCTGGTCACCGGATCGTCGAACGGATCAGCGGATGCGGCGCTGGTCACAGCGGTTGTTTTGTTAGACATTGTAAAAATCCTTGATTCTCTCGAATTGCGCGATACGCGATACGCGATTTGTGATACGCGATTGTTTGGCTGGTTACGCTTATTCGGCTTTGGCCGCGAGGCCGGAGATGCGGGTCATGAATTCGTTCAGGAAGCGCGGCACGTCAACGCCGACGGCCACCTTCATGGTCTTGACAGGGTCGTTCAGGCGAGTTTCGTCGCCGATGGTGCGTCCACGGGTCGGACCTTCCACGTCGACCTTCATGTTGATGTCAAGGGTGGTGACGAGGGTCGGGTCCACCGCCACGCCGACGGCGAGCGGATCATGCAGGCCGCAGCCGCCCAGGTGCGGGGACGTAGTCTCGTAGGCCTTGATGTAGAAGTCGGTCATGTCGGCCAGGAACTTGCCGGCCTTGGTGCCGAGATCGCGCCACTGCTGAGTTTCCTTGTAGGTGAGCAGGGTCTGCAGGGTTACGTCGAGACCGATCATGGTGGTCGGCGCCCCGGAACGGAACAGGTAGTCGGCGGCTTCCGGATCCTGCGAAATGTTGGCTTCCATGCAGGCGTTGCAGTTGCCGGGTACGGTCAGTGCGCCGCCCATAAGCACGATTTGGCCGATTTCATCCTTGATTTCCGGTGCTTTCTTCAGTGCGGCTTCGATGTTGGTCATCGGGCCGGTCGGCACGTAGACGAGATCCTTGCCATAAGTCTTCACTGCGTCGATGATGAAGTCGACCGCAGATTCGGTTTCGACGGAACGGCTGGAATCGGGGATTTCCACATCGCCGATGCCGTTGTCGCCGTGGATGAACGCGGAGATTGGCAGTACTTCGAAGTGATCGGTGGTGCTGGAGTGCGGCAAACCCTGATACACCTTGACTTCCGGGTGGCCGAGCAGGTCGGTCACGGCCAGTGCGTTGCGCACACCCTGCTCGACGAGCACGTTGCCGTAGGTGCCGGTGATGCCGATCAGCTCGACTTCCGGGCTTCCCAGAGCATACGAAATGGCAAGCGCGTCATCAACGCCGGTATCAAGATCAAGAATCATCTTTTTCATGTGTGTGCCTTTCCTCTTTGACGGCCTGACGACGGTCCGCCACCATACGGGTGCGTCGTCAGTTATACATCGAGCGCATTCTCGATTGTGTTGTGTTGACAAGATTTATGATAAAGCGTTTTATCAAGAACGCAAATTCTTCACCCATACACGGCGTGTTGCCTGTATTCCCAACGATTACAGCATATTGGAGATGCTTACGTCACCACATACCGAGATTGATCTGCACCACCCGTTTTGCACCAGTCTGCAGCATCTAAAAATGGCGGTTTACGCGCAGGCCGCCTGCACCAGTTTCGGCGTAAGCACTTCAACCTGCGGATCGGAAAGCCACGGACGGGCATCCCCTGATTCCGTACCGGACTTGGCACGAACCGCAACATCAATCCGCTTACGCAACATACCCCAACAAGCGGCGGCCAAATCAGTCACGCTCTGCTCAACGGTGGTCATACGCCAACCAAGACCGAATCGTTTGAGAATATTGTCGTAACCAATCACCTGCATATCCTCAGTAACATGCAACCCACGCTCCGCCATACGCTGACGGAAGCCAAGCGCCATCACATCGTTGCAGCAGAACACGGCCGTCGCCCCGCCATCGATGATCTGATTCGCGGCACGATAGCCGCTATCGAAACGGTAATCACCCTCAACACACAGCGAAGAATCAAAATGCTTCCCCGACTGCTCGATGGCATCCACAAAACCACGACGACGCTCCGCGGCACTCGACTCCGCAATATCGCCGGTGACAATGCCAATACGAGTATGACCACCTTCCAACAGATACTGGGCAGCCAAACGACCACCAAGATAGTTGTCAAAACCGACGGCATCGCACCAGCCGCACTGCGTCAAACGGTCGATCAGCACCACCGGGCACGACACAAGCGCCACATCCTCACACAGCTGCTCAACAGCACTCCCAACACACGACTCACGCGCCGGGATCAACATCACCCCATCCACCCCACGGGCAGGAAGACGCTGCAACAACTCATGCTCCGCAGCACGCGAATCATCGGAATTGGCCACAATCAGCGAATACCCCTGCGCGGCGCACTCATCCTCCACACACTTGGCAAGCGCCGCGAAAAACAGGTTCTCAATATCAGGCACGATCAGCGCAACCAGCTGGGACTGCTTGGTCACCAAGCTACGCGCGCTCTGATTCGGCACATAATTCAGCTTCTTCGCCGCGTCGGCAATGGCCTTACGCTTCTCCTCAGACACGCGAGCCGGCCGATTATTCAACACCAGCGAAACCGTCGTCACAGACACCCCCGCAGCAGCGGCCATATCCTTCAACGTCGCACGATACGCCATTCAAACCCCTTAAAACGTTTCTCCTTCCAGCATAAATGCCACGCACTCCTGACGCGCCCAGCACCCCCATCCACAAACAAATTCCTTTCATAGCAAAATAATCCACATTATTTCCAGTGGTAAATCGTTTCTCAGAAATGTTTTTGTATACTCGCAACGTTTTGCTTAATACGAAAGCCACAGAGAAGAGAGGAACCCCAATGCAACCAACAGCACAGAAAAACAATGCGAAACAGCGCAAGACCATCGCCATCGTCGCCGTGATAGCAGTGGTTGCCATCGCGCTCGCAGCCGTTGCCATCATCGCAGTCGCCAATAAGCGCGAAATGACGCAAGCCGCCAGCGACACCTGCACGTTGAACGCGAAGGCGCTCGCCACGCATCAGCAAAACTTCGAAGAGGCTCAGAAAGAAGCCGAAGATGCGGCAAAACTCACCGTGGACGACGTGGCCGACGGCACCACGCTGGAAACCCTGAAGGATGCGATCACGCTGGCCGAAGCCGTGGAAAACGCGCCAACATGCCCCGCGAACGGCAATGCCAGCGACTTCACCAAGGCGACAGACGATATTCGCACGTACGCCGACAACCTGCGCAACATCACCAACGAACTCGACGCGGCCGCCAAGTCGGTGATCGCCAGCCAGGAACTCAAACTCGAGTCCGCCAAGTAAGCCGTCCGAGCCAGACGAGCCGACAGGGCGCCGCCCCTAGCTCCGCCGCCCCTGCGTTCAACGGGGCCAAGTTGCGTTTTCAAACAACTTTGACCTCGTTAAAGATGACTTTCGCAACGTTTTCACAACCCGATAACCGCCCATACCGCAAATCGATACCCCTTCCAAAAACCCGAAAGAGCTTATTAACGGGGGGTCAAAGTTGCGTTTTGGACGACTTCACCCCCGCACAAGCGCTTTCGCACCGTATCTGGCTTATATATGGCAGATTCGACAGTCCGACCGGAGGCATTTCCTGACGAAATCGGCTACTTGCAACACGTTATTCCCCAATCGCCACTTGCCGAACCCAGTTGCCAGGCTGCGCCGCATCCACCATGACGCACCGTCACAAACGCTCCCGTCCGACGCGCTTTACTGGCCTTGGGCACGGTAGCGGGCTTCGGTGGCGGCTTTGGCGGGCTCCCACCAGGCGCGGTTGGCAGCATACCAAGCGATGGTCGCTTGCAAACCGGCTTCGAAGTTCGTATGCACGGGCCGCCATCCAAGTTCGGCACGCAGCTTGCTGGAGTCAATCGCGTAACGCCGATCATGCCCGGGACGGTCACGCACCCAGTCGAACGCATCTTCGGCACATCCCATAAGCCGCAGGATCATACGCATCACGGCAATATTGCTCATTTCACCATCCGCGCCGATCAGGTATGTTTCGCCGATCCGCCCGCGTGTAAGAATCTTCCACACCGCAGAAGAGTGGTCTTCCGTATGGATCCAGTCGCGCACGTTCTCGCCTGTGCCATATAGTTTCGGCCGCACGCCCTCCATGATGGAAGTGATCTGGCGTGGAATGAATTTTTCCACATGCTGGTACGGCCCGTAATTGTTGGAACAGTTGGAAATCGTGGCGCGAAGCCCGTACGTGCGAACCCAGGCACGCACCAGCTGGTCGGATGCCGCTTTTGACGCGCTGTACGGGCTTGACGGCTTGTACGGCGTGCTTTCGGTGAATTTGCATGGATCGTCGAGCGCAAGGTCGCCGTACACTTCGTCGGTGCTGATGTGATGGAATCGCACGTCATGCTTGCGCGCCGCCTCAAGCAGGTGGAACGTACCCTCCACATTCGTTGTGATGAAGGGTTCAGGATTGGCGATGGAGTTGTCGTTATGCGATTCGGCCGCGAAATGCACGATCGCGTCATGCCCGGGCACGATACGTTCCAGTAGTGCAGCATCGCAAATGTCACCTTGCACGAGTTCGACTTGCGATTGCGGAAGACCGGCGATATTCTGCGGATTTCCGGCATACGTCAGCTTGTCGAGCACGGTTATGCGCACGTCAGGATGGTTGTGTGCCACGTAGCGCACGAAATTGGCTCCGATAAACCCACATCCGCCGGTCACAATGATGTTGCGCGGCTTGAAAATCTCACTACTCACCATTTCAGGGTACCGGCAGGGTTGCATCATGGAGCGCTCGTGGGCGATGTCTCGAATCACTAATTCACGTAACCCGCGCAAGCCGAAAAGTTCAATGGTTGCACGGCTTCCCCCGTGGCGGATGCGATATCTATGACAGATTCAGCAGGTTTTTCGCACTCCAAACCTTGATTTGGTGTATGAACGGCACCTCAGTTACCCTTGATTTGGTGTATGAGAGCGCCTTTCGCAACTCTTGATTTGGTGTAAAGACCGCATAATCATTGGCTTTTCAAGCAGAGACCCATTGAACTCAAACGAGCACCCTAAAATTTAGGTCCTGGCAGAAGAGAACTTCTGGATTACATGGCAAGATTCGGGCTCTAGGCCAAGTATGAGTCAGGTCCCGCTTCTGCCTCCAGTGAAGCCGACTCGCTTGCAGCGTGACATCTTCAAAAGCGACGCTTACCGAATCTCAGTTGTCAGACTGCGTCACATCGCCATGGCGAACTGTCATAAGCGTTCCCGTCCGACGCACTTCACAAATTCGTCTTCCTGAGGCTTGGAACCCTTATAGTCGGCAAACAACACTTCAAAATCCGGAACAGCAATGGTCTTCATACGAGCACAAGTTGGAACGGCATGTTCAGCAGCAATATGTCCAGAAGTCGGAATAGTGCGTTCATGGTCTGTCATGGCAACCACGTTACATCTCACGTCAACGGTCTAACTGCGCCAAGCCACGCACCGAATCCGCCGCCCGCCTTCTCGTCGCCCCATACAAGCCACGCTTTCGGCGCATTATCAGCTGGTGGCATCCAACACTTGCGCGCGCATATAGTCGTCCACCTTGAACACCAAATCCGTCTGTCGACTGTCGCTCGCAGCAAATTGAGTAAAAAGATCCACATATCGAGCCTCTCCCCCAGTCTGCAAATCAACCAATTCCTGCGCTACGACCCTTCAGATTTCGCATACATTTTGTTGCCCTTTCCCACTTACGTTGTAGGCAGATACCCCACGTAGCACAGTTAACCTTCCAGCTACCTTTAAGACATCCGCTAGGCACCCGTTCGTCCACAGCTGAACACTAGAATATATCCGGTTTAATTGTACAGAGCCCCTAATTACAAGGGGCTGCTTTTTGAAGGATGCGACGATGCCCATTTACTCGCCTGACCGTCATACTTGTGCACCTTCATACGTAAAACTTACTAAGCAGCCGATTACGGGCGGAGCGTATCGCCCTCTTGCGGACAACGAAGACAGCAACGCCTGTGCTCCATCCACCCTTTCAGGTCACCACAGTTCAAAGCTGTATACGCAGAAGTCGGCAATTCACGCCACCTCCGACAACACAAGCGTTTTCATTCCCAACGTCGACGCGCTCCATCTGCCAGAAACGGCTGATAACAAGTCCGGCAACGGAGCATTTGGCGAAGCAGGGAACGACAATATCCATTTCACCCCCCTATCTGCCGAAATTCAACTCGCGCAAACTGACAAACATCCTCTAATGCAGGCTGTTAAAGCCTGTAAACAAGCAGCCCGCACCACAACAAAAGCGCTATCCGCAACAGGGCACGCAGTCGCAAAAGCTGTCAACGCCACCGGCCACGCCATCCGCACAGCTGCCACAGCAGTAAAAACCGCATGGCATACCTTCGTTAACTTCAAAGCCGTACGGCTCATCATCAAATTCTGCAAGAAAGTATATGCACTCTGGAAGAAGCGTATGAAGTTCCCATACGCCTTCTACACCATTGTGTTCTTCCTGCTCACTTCAGCGGAAGTCATTTTCCTTCAATGGGGAATGTATTCCGAGCCCGAATATGAAAAGGGCACTGAAATTGACGAAACGACGAAAGTCCTTCAAAGCGTTGGCGGACAAGTCACCAAATTCATCAGTCAAATGTGGCTTGAGCAGAAAAACGTCTGTCTCGTCAGTTTTATGGGACTGGCTTTAATCTATCTTGCGTTAATTTTTGTAACGAACCGATTCTGGATTGCCACTCTTGTTTTTGGCGTTGCTCTTACGGCTTTTGGAGTCACCAACAGCATCAAAGTCCAACTGCGAAATGAACCGATCATCCCCGCTGATTTGACATTCATTTCGGGCGGTGACACCGGCAGCATCATGTCATTCGTACCGAAATCCAGCCAGGCATTCGTTAATGGCGCAATTACTTTCGTAATTTGGTTCGCAATCATCATCTTCGCTCTTTTTGTTCTGGACGGCCGTAGACGTTTCATTCATTGCTCATGGCGCCGCCCCATTGCCAACGTCAAAAACATTGTTGGCAATGTCTTCCGCATACTCGCAGCAATACTCAGCGTTGTGCTACTGAGCACTTATGTCATAGGCTTAGGCACACCTGGCTCAGGTACTTACAAATGGGCTAAAGATAATGGGTACGCACCTCAGCTATGGGATGCTTTCGGAGATGCTCGAGCCAATAATCCGGCCACCACATTCCTTAGCCTGTCAAAGGTCAAGGCTATGGATAAGCCCGACAATTACAGTCAAAAAACCATGGAATCTCTCGCTAAGAAATATGCGAAAGAGGCGCAAGCCATCAACCAGACTCGGCCGAATAAGCTTACGGATAATACCGTCATCATGATTCTGTCCGAAACCTTCTCCGACCCCACTCGAGTTCCGGGTGTTTCCTTCACTCTTGATCCAATACCGAATATTCGCAATGTCAAAAACACGACCACTTCCGGACTTATGTTGTCTCCCGGTTATGGCGGTGGTACAGCGAATATTGAATACCAGGCTTTGACTGGTTTGAATCTTGCGAATTTCAATGATTCTTTGATTGTGCCATATCAGCAATTGGTGCCGAACCAGAATAATCCCTACTCCTTCAACCAGATTTGGATGGAAAAGTACGGGAAGAATGCTTCCACTGCAGTGCATCCGTTCCAGCAAAGCATGTATCTGAGAAACATTAATTATAAAAAATTTGGTTTCTCATACCTATACACGCTTGATAGCAAGATCCCTCTGGAACATACCGGTTGTATCGATCGTTCGCCTTATGTGAGTGACAGCGAAGCATATCAAAGTATTCTTGACCTGATCGACAAGCAACAAAATTGGAAGTCCTCGCAGTTCCTGCAGCTCGTCACCATGCAGAACCATCTGCCCTATGGCGATTACTATGACAATAACGAGTTTTCAGATGCCAATATTTCAGAAGATTTATCTGATGGAGAGCGTTGGAATATCAACACTTACACCAAAGGCATTAACTGGACCGACCAGGAAACGGCGGATTTTCTTAATCAGCTCGACCAAATAGACAAGCCAATCACCGTTATTTTCTATGGAGATCATCTGCCCGGTATCTACGACACGGCAGATATGGATAAGAACAATAAAACTGTTTTACATGAAACGGATTATTTCATTTGGTCAAATTCCGCTTCGCCTTCTCATGACACGAAGGTCAATCCCATAACTACCGCATACACGTCATCCAACTATTTCATGCCGCTGGCTGCGGAACACCTGAACGCCAAGGTATCGCCGTATCTTGCAATGCTTACGGAATTGCAACAAGAAGTTCCTGCAATGAGTCGTGTGATTGGTACCAACGGCGGTATCGGGCAAGGCAAGGCGACGTACTTGGATTATGCTGGCAACAACATCAAAGCCACAGCTTTAAGCACTAGGGCAAAGAAACTACTCGAAGATTACAAGCTGATTCAATATGACCAGACCGTGGGCAAGGACTACCTCAAGAACCTAAATTTCACACAAATCTCATATGAATAGAAATTGGGGTGCACAAAAAGTCCACCCCAATTTCTATTCATAGAATTCCACTTTTTAAGGATTAGTTTATTTTGCTCCTCATACGCGGCGGTCAACGCGATATCGATTACGTTGTGCATGCCATGTATCGCTTGCGAGTAATGCTCAAAAAAACGACAAACATAGCCCTTAACCCTTCCTCTGTACTCTACGAATTCATCACAGACAACAAAACAAAGTATCTCGTGCCAAACCATTCTTCTGCATCAACAATATCGAAAACTGAGCATTCAACGTCCAGACATTTTTCATTCGCTTCCGTACGTCGTAGAATCATCATGGCATACTAAATATGAGTCAAATAACGCAATCAAGGAAAGCCGCATGTCTACCTCTGAACCTCTGATTTCAATTATTGTTCCCGTTTACAATGCGGAAAAGTACCTTCCATATTGCATCAAATCCATTCTTGGACAGTCATACCGCAATCTTGAAGTAATTCTTGTCGACGACGGAGCGAAAGATTCTTCTCCGCAGATTTGCGATTCTTATGCTGCCAAAGATTCTCGAATCAAAGTAATTCATCAAGAAAATGGCGGCATCGGAAAAGCACAAAACGCTGGACTTGACGCAGCACACGGCGACTATATTGCATTCGCGGATAATGACGATATTTTAGATCGCTGCAATATTGAACTGCTTCTGCATGCTTTACTCGACTCCGGAGCAGATATGAGTAAAGCCCGTTGGCGACAGTTCGGTATTTCACAAATTAATCAAATCGCAGAATTAGCTCAGCAAAGCATATACCGTCCAGAAAAAGTTTCTATAATCAAAAACCCTCTTCATGCATATCAAACAGTTTTTTGCAAAACACTGCGACTTATCGGAAACATACTGAGACAAAATACAGAAGCAAAGTATTTCAATGAGGCTAACTGGTGCCGTTTATATAAGAGAGAACTTTGGAACGGTATCCGCTTCCCAGAGGGAATGTATGCCCAAGATGTAATGGTCGCCGGAAAGCTTTATTCACGCATGTCTAAAGTCGCAGATGTAAATCATATACTCTATTTCTGGCTGCAATCCCCCGAATCGGTCACCCATAATGAACGTAGTTTCAAATTCTTCCATGACAATGTAATAGCAGGAGTGTCTAATTTCAACTTCGCCATTAATAATGGCATACTACCAAAGCGCAGTTTCTATACAATGACAACGCTCCTCAAGCAAGAGAATGAATCTCCAGATTCAGCAAGTAATTTCGCTCTTCAAAAAAAAGATACAGCTCAAGTGAAATCCGCACTTCAGCGACTTACTAAAACGCAAAAAATACAGTGCCAAATTTTAACAGCGATACGCCTTTGCGAGAAAAAAATATATGATATAAAAATCAAAAATAGAAAGTAATCATTTTAAGAATAAATCAGAACTGAATATTTGCTTGTTTTGAGGCCATCGTTATTGCGTATCGAGACCACCGCTTGTTAGGCTCCTTTCACCATGCGAGGCACGTGTGGTGAAAGGAGCTGCCAACATGGTAAGGAAAATCAAGGCTAAAGCGATACTCCGCCCGAACGACCAGGGCCTGTCCGGCAGGACGATAGCCAGATCTCTGGGAATCGCGAGGTAGAGCGTGGCCGAGGTGCTGTCCGCCTCGACCACCGCGGAAATCGCCTATCCGGACGTGGTGTTTTGCTTCAATTTTTCCTAAGCAATTGGGGGCGGTGCCGTTTGTAACAGGGCTGCGGATGTTTTCTTGGAGACTGAGCGAAAGGATTATCGTATGTTCAGTCTCCAAGAAAACATCCGCAGCCCCTAACGTCCGAAATCTTGCGCACTTTCGGATTCCGGCCCTGACGCAAGAGGGCATGGCCCGCGTCCTGTGTACGATTATTCGCCAAAACAAAAACCGCGATTGGAAGTCAGGAGACGGAACCATGCCCGAGAACATCATACAGATCGACCAGAACCTGCCCGGGACCAGGCTCGACCGGCTGATCACCGAGAAGATGACGCAGATCCTCAACGCGATGCTCGACGCCGCGACCGTGGCGTCCGTCCGGTTGCGCCAGCGCCGCAGCGCCTCCGGCGCGCCCCCGATCCTTGGCGACCTGTTCGATCGCCTTGGTCTCCGACGAATACGAGCCGCGCGACTCGGTCAACAGCCTGACCGCCTTCGCCTTGAACTCTGGCGTATATCTCGTGCCCTTTGCCATGATTCCATCATCTCCCATCAAGTTAGGGGAAATGCGGAACAAGAATCAGTTCATATCAAATATTTCTTCTAGTAGCATGGGTGTGCGATTCTAGAAAATCACACACCCATATTGCTTGTTTTATTTCTCTCTCACCCAGTAATTTCCAGATGTTCGAGATAGATTCGGATTGTAGTATGGATCATTATCGACAATCGTTGGATATTTTGCATGGAATTTCGCAGACTCATTATCGAGACGAGCCTTTTTTGCCTTGCTCTCAACATCATATCCTCGTGTCACGGATTCATAATGATAGAGTTCAACTTCATGTGTCCAAAGAATATCCTTCTTCAATTGATCGTGCACACGGATGCAGAAATCGACATCATTATAAGCAACCGCAAGAGACTCGTCGAACCCGCCCACAGTCTTAAAATCTTCGGCCTTCACCATGCAACACGCAGCAGTGACAGCATAGTAATTGACATTTTCAATCAATCGGCCGAAATATCCGACATAGCCACGCGGGAAACCAACCTGGATATGTCCCGCAGCTCCACCAAGACCGAGCACTATTCCTGCATGCTGAATTGTTTCAGTAGGATAATAAAGCTTCGCACCCACAACTCCGATACGTTTCAACTGAGCAAAAGAGACCATTCGAGTCATCCAAGAACGACTTATCACTTCTGTATCATCATTCAAAAACAGCAGATACTTTCCATTGGCTTTCTCCGCCGCTAGATTATTGATTCGAGAGAAATTGAATGGAATATCAATCTCTTCAACACGGAAGCGATCTCCCAACTGTTTCTCGAATCTGGCGTAGAGATCCCACATATGAGAATTAGTACTACCATTATCAGCAATAATAATTTCAAAATTAGGATAATCAGTTTTCTTGATTATAGAGCTTACACATCGTTCGATGTTGTCATACCCGTCTTTCGTCGGAATAATCACTGATACCAAATCATTGTTCTTTATTGCGTAATGCACACAATATATGCCGTTAGGACCAGCAGAAGTCACTTCAGCCTCAATACCACGGCGTTTCATGGCTGATTGAAGAGCACGCAACCCCGCATCCGATGCATAGCTCTTTGCGCCACCACTAGATGCCGTCGAAGTTGCGAGCGTACGCCAATGATATAGAACCTTGGCAATATGCCAAATCCGATCAGGTGTAGTCTTCTCCACGAAACGCAGTACAAGATCGTAGTCTTGGGAACCTTCATACCCTACTCGGAAGCCACCAATCTCATCAACGATAGCTTTCCGATAAACACCAAAATGGCTGATGTAATTAGTACTTAGCAGCAAATCCGGCGAATAATCAGGCTTAAAATGCGGATCGGACCGATTGCCTTTCTCGTCTATCTTGTCTTCATCGCTATAAATTAAATCTAACTTAAGATTGGAATTAATCGCCTTAGCCACTTCAAAAAGTGCTTGCGGAGCAAGTTCGTCATCGTTGTCCAACAGACCAACGAATTCACCTGTGGCAATCTGCAAAGCGGAATTAGTCGCTCTGGAAATATGCCCGTTTTCCTTGCGGAAAACAACCTTGATCCGGGAATCTTCATTACTATATTTTTCAAGTAATGGGCGGACATGAGGTTCTGTTGAGCAATCATCGGCAAGGCACAGCTCCCAGAACGGATAGTACTGGTTTTTAATTGACTCAACACATTTTTCCAACCATATTGGGTCTACGTTATAGACAGGGACGAGTAACGAAATTAAAGGTTTGCAAGACATGCCTTCAATCTGTTTTTTCACATCCGCCAAATCGTAGTGTTCAGTATTCCTAATCAGCTTCTGATAGGCAGCTTTTTGATGATATGGAGCCCAGTATTTCTCGATTAGCCGCATTCCAGTGCTACGAGGATGCCTCAACAAGGCAACTTTCCTGAAGAATTCACTCATTTTCTCCAAGAAAGGAGAAGATTTCATTGGAATCCGCACTTCCAGAGAATCTGTCGATGTGGAGAAATCCAACACGGGCTTTTCTGCAGCTAAAGCTTCACGAGTTCCAAGTACTTTCAAGGTTGCCCGGAAACCTAAAATTGAATTAGCTGGGACCGGATGAGCAGCATTAACATCAAGACGCACAATTCGCTCAACGGACTTAAGAGTCGCATTGCGGCACCGACCTAGGCTAATTTCAACATCCTCATTTCCATGGAAATCAGCAGCCCAACCTGTAATTACAAGTTCAGCATCGTCATCTACAAACTTGGCCGAATCAATGCTGTATTGTATTCCTCTTTGTTTTTCCCTGTAGTCACTAGGGAAACATGCGGCGGCAAAAGGATCATTAAGAGATTTTCGACTCTTTTCATATGCAACTATATCTTCCTGTTTTATATTCAGATTAGTACGCTTGGAATCAGTGAATCTCGAGTACGGCTCCCATAACGTTGTCTTAGACGTTTGTTCAAAAAGCCTCACGCAATAGTCAATGCCACGAATCCCTGGAGCAAGCTTTTTCGTGAAGCCTCCCAACATTTGGAAGTCGTGTCCATCAACGAGCATGCAATCTTCCGTAACTGAAAAAACATCACGAGGAAGAAGATCTCTGAAATAATATCCGATTCCTTCATCCCATTCACCACGCATCTCGAATGGTTTACCAGACTTAAACGCACGGAGCGTAACGCCTACATTCAGAATCCTCTGATGGGTATCGAAGATTTTACCGCCAACGACACCGATTCGAGCATCCTGTGCATAATTGACCATTTCCCGAAGCCACTCAGCATTTTGGGGTTGAAGTCCGTCCAAGAAAACAAGCTTTGTCTCCTTACACTGCTTAGCGACATCGTCGACATGCTCAACCGTCGTCCGGACAAAACGAACATTAGGATATTTAGTCAGTTGCTTCAACTTTGCAAATTGGACATCATTATACGAAGTCGTAATTACTGCAACCGAAGGCAAATCAAAACTATAATCAATTTTGTATGTGCCCAAATTATCGAGCATTCGTACATTGCCCGCAATGCCGCGTCGTTTAAATGCAGCCTCTATAGCTTTCCGACCAGCTTCATATGCATACATTTTACTTGTCGGATCACCGGCCACAGAACTCGCCAAAGTGCGCCAATGATACAGCATTTTAGGAATATGATGAATCCTCACAGCCTGTTCAGTCGCTCGAAGAACAAAATCATAATCTTGGCTGCCATCGAATTCGCTCCTCAGCGGCCCAACTTTATCTAGCAACTGTTTAGAAACAACTACAAAATGGGTTATGTAATTATGCCCGAGCAAAAGGTTCGGAGAATAATCCGGCTTAAAGAACGGATCGAAACGAACCCCATTTTCATTAATCTTATCCTCATCGGAATATATAAAATCTGTCTCGGGATTCTCATTGATGGACTTGACAACTTCGTAAAGGGCCTGTGGGGCAAGCTCGTCATCATTATCCATGAATCCGACATAATCACCTGAGGCAAGTTCAATAGCGGAATTGGTCGCTTTGGAAATCTGACCATTCTCATCACGGAAAGTCACTTTGATTCGTGAATCTTCTGCAGCGAAAGCCTCGAGCAGAGGCCTCACATGCGTGGATGGAGAGTGATCGTCAGCAAGGCAGAGTTCCCAATTCTGATACCATTGATTCTGCATTGACTGTACACATTTACGGAGCCATATCTCATCAACGTTGTATACAGGAGTAACAACAGAAATCAATGGTCGACGCTTAAACGATTTAAGTTCACTCTTAGCTCGTTCTGGATTAGTGTTTTCATTGTGTTTAATCCAAGACTCATAAAAACTTTGCTTTTTGATGAATCTTCTTTTCACTGCTCCAGCCAATGCTTTAGCCCCTTTTGGAGTCCAAGCATGAGTCAGATAGGACGTTATTTGTTGAAGTCTACGATGAATGAATTCCATACGCATCTTCGTAATCAATTTCGAAACATCAATTTGTTTCGACAAAGTTTGTCCGGGAGTTTCACACTTTAGAGTGAAAGAAGAAATTTTTTCCGGTATTTCAATCCTAAAACCAGCACGTTCTTGATCATTGAGTCCAAATATAGAATTGACTGCTGGATGTGGAACTCTCGCTATCTTGATTTGAGCAACATCCGTTTTGATGGGCAATGCCTTTGAACGCATCTTGTCCACAGCCCATCCGGTAATAACGGTCCTACTCTTTCCTCCAAGATTTACTACATTTGCACCATCAATCAGCACTTGATATGAGCGGTTATTTAGTAAATATCCCATTTATGCTAGCCTTTATTAAATTGTTATCGAATCGTCACTTTGACAGTCTTTTGCGGATTCACAACAGACATCACCTCAGCCGCAAAACCCTTTATATGGAAACGACAGGCATTCTCGGATAAAACGACTCGTTCAGAATCATTCTGGAGCGCAATGTTGATCCGATAATCGCCAAAAGCAAAAACATTATCTACAGAAAAAACAGCTTCATGCTTGCCCGCTTGCAATTCCTTCTTCTTATCTTCAGAAAAAGGCATGGAAAGTACTGGAACATTCCGCCCATCATACATATCAAGGTATAGCTGCGAGACAGGGATAGCGCGGTCAGTCTCAAACTGAACTCGAATATCAAAATTCTCACCCTCAGCCAAGAATTTCTGTACAGAGGAATCAATCTCCGTAGTCACAGATTCGATTGCAATAAAATGGCTCTGCTGCTTTTCCTGTTCCTGTGCTTCGACTACTTCCTTCGGCGGAAGGAAAGAATCTGAGTATGCATCAGCTACTGCATCTGGATCACCAATCTTAGTAATGCGACCGTCCTGAATCAGCATCGCGCGATCGCAGTATCGACGAACATCCGGCATGGAGTGAGTGACAAGGATAATGGTCTTTTTCTGTCTCTTTGCTTCAAAGAAATAATCCTGACATTTTTTCTGGAAAGCCTCATCTCCAACTGCCAAGACCTCGTCAAGGACTAAGATATCACCCTGAGACTTAATCGCAATGGAGAAAGCTAAGCGAACTTGCATACCACTTGAATAGTTCTTCAGCTTCTGCTCCATGAATTCATTCAACTCTGCGAAAGCGACAATATCATCGTACATTGCATCGATCTCTTCATTTGAAAAGCCGAGCATGGCCCCATTAAGATACACGTTTTCTCGACCAGTTAGCTCAGGATTGAAACCAACGCCGAGTTCAATGAACGGAACCAATTTTCCATGAGTCCGAATAGTCCCATGATCCGGAGTGTAAATCTGGGAAATCAGTTTCAATAAGGTCGATTTTCCAGAACCGTTCTTACCAACAATGCCAAAGAACTCCCCCTCCTTCACCTCGAAGGTAATATCCTTTAGCACGTGCTGAATTCTGTATCCACGAATACCTCTTATCCAATTGAAGATGGCATTCTTCAAGCTGCCGGCACGCTCAGTCGGCAGTCTAAAGCTTTTGGCAACATTAGCGACTTGCAGCGCAATCGCCCTATTCGTTTCTTTTTCCACAGTCATCTTTATCACACCAACTCCGCAAAGTGCTTTGATTTCGCCGTAAAATACCACAGGCCAGCAAAGAAAATAAGAATGGAGAATAGAATCGGCCAGACAGCGAGTACATGGTTACCTTCCATCTGCCATACAGTCACATTGGCCTGATCGACAAGTACATAACGAGCATCCTGAACAATCTGAGCAACAGGGTTCAAAATCAAATCAAGCTTGGCGACAATCGGCCCCCACATACCTCCACGGGATGAAATCATGCTTATCGGATAGATAATCGGGGTTGCATAGAATCCCGCCTGCATGACTACTTCCCATATTGGATTCAAATCACGAAGATTCACATACACAGCTGACAAGAAGAACGCGATGCCGAGAGCCAGAATATAGAGTTCCAAAATGAGAGGCACAATCAGTAAGCATGACCAAGTCAGATGAACGCCATTAATCAGCATAAAAATAATGACGACGATGAAATTCAAACCAAAATTAATCAATGCACTCATCGACGAGGCAATGACAACAACATATTTTGAAAAGTGAATCTTACGGAGTAAATCACCATGTCCTACAATGGACATCATGCCTCCTGTAGTGGTTTCATTAAAGAAATTCCACATAACAATGCCCAACAACAGTGCCACTGCAAAGTGAGGAATACCATCACCAAACCGCATGAACTTCACAAAAACGAAGTACATGATAGTGAACAATAATAATGGTTTCAAGATTGACCACAAATACCCCAGTACAGACTGCTGGTAACGAAGCTTAAAGTCCGTGCTGACCATTGCTTTCAACAGTATTCTGTTCTTTTTAGTGAATATTTCAAAGATATTCAAAACATACTCCTCACACTGCTTGAAAAAACGCTCAAACAGCTCAGTTATTTCCAAGTTCTTTGACGATTATCTTATTATCAACCACATCTTTCAGATGCTTGCCATAGGGGCTCTTCCCGTACTTCATGGCAGCTTCCAGAAGCTGATCACGAGTAATCCAGCCATTCTCATAAGCAATTTCCTCCGCAACTGCAATAGGAAGTCCCTGAGCTCGTTGCACGGTTCTTACAAACTCCCCCGCTTCAAACAGCGAATCCATAGTGCCCGTGTCAAGCCAAGCATATCCACGTCCCAATGTCTGTACGTTCAATGTGCCATCTTTAAGATACATTTTGTTCAAATCTGTTATCTCAAGTTCGCCACGTGGACTCGGCTTTACTTGTTTTGCATACTCAGTCACTCGTTCATCATAGAAATAAAGTCCTGTCACCGCATAGTTAGAAGCGGGATTTTGCGGCTTCTCGACGATGCTAATTGCCTTATTATTTGAATCGAATTCAACGACTCCGTACCGCTCAGGATCATCAACATAATACCCAAATACAGTCGCCCCATGTTCCACTGCAGCAGCTTTACGCAACGTCCGGCCAAGACCGTTACCATAGAAAATATTGTCGCCGAGCACTAAAGCACAAGGTTCTCCGTTGATAAAATCTTCGCCGAGAATAAATGCCTGCGCAAGGCCATCGGGCGAAGGCTGAACTTTGTAAGAAAAATTAACGCCATATTGACTTCCATCACCAAGCAACCGTTCAAAATTTGGAAGATCATGAGGTGTACTGATAATCAGGATATCTCGGATACCAGCCATCATCAGCACGCTTAGCGGGTAATAAATCATCGGCTTGTCATAAACCGGCAGCAACTGCTTCGATGTTACCGTGGTCAATGGATACAGACGCGTGCCTGAACCGCCTGCGAGAATAATACCCTTCATAGCACAACCTCATTTTCGGTTTGATACCTATATATCTATTAAGCTTACTCAAGTTACCGAGTCAATCCTACTGAGTCAAAAAAAAGTACATGGCAATATACGTGTCTCTTCATACAAATTCCATGTCTCAACAGGGGGAAAGACACTTCTCATGGTTCTTAAAAACACGCCGTTGGATATAATGTTTTCCAAGCAATATAGCCGATTTTTACTCAGAAAATATAACGCTCGAGTTCAATTTGTAAGTGCAACGCCCGTCTTCGTATTGATTGCCTTTGATTGTAGCTTGGAGATCTCATCGTCCCATACCTCGTTGGGCGTTTTGTATCCGAGGAGTTTCATGGGGGTGTCGTTGACCCCCCTTGACGATCGCGTCGAGCTCGTCCTGCGTGAGATCCTCGAAACTGGTTCCCTTGGGCAGATAGCGGCGGATCCTGCCGTTCCTGTTCTCGTTGCTGCCGCGCTGGTACGAGCTGTACGAATCGGCGAAATAGGTGAGCATGCCCAGGGCCTCGCCCACCAGCACGTGCAGGGACGCCTCTGTGCCGTGGATTGGCTACAATGTATTAGACAGTCCGATGAGGGACGAATGACATGATTGGAGGCCGACGCTGGCCGGCCCGAAGCATTCACGCCATTACGACGAAACGTTCAAACGACAGATCGTGCAGTCGTACGAGAACGGCAAACCCTCCCGGGAGATCAGAACCGAGCGCGACATCGCGCGATCGACCCCGCGGCGCTGGATCCGGCGGCTACGTGTGGTTGTCCGACGACCAGCGGCTCCACTTCACCCGTGGATGCCGGAGCCCGAAGGAATTCACCGAATAAGGACTCGTCCTCTAAGGAACTGTCCAACACGCCGTTGCCAATCCATGCCAGATGATGCTCGCAATGCAGCTTCTCGATCAGGATCCTCTCCTCGGATGACAGGTGCGAATACTGTTAACCCATAAGTGCGACACCTTCTTGGGTTAGAAACTTCGAACACTTCCAACCCTAGACAAGGTGTTGCACTTCTATTTAGAACTCGGGACGATATCGTTCATTGCGTCTCTCTGTTATTCTGTTTATCCCTGTTTCGCAACATACATACAGTGGAAACGCTAATATAGCTTCTATGGCTGAAGAGACGTTTATTCCCCATAACATTATTGTGACCGGTGGCTGTGGTTTTATCGGTTCGAATTTCGTGCATTACGTGGTGGAGAACCATCCGGACGTGCATGTGACCGTGCTGGACAAGCTCACGTACGCGGGCAATCCGGAGAACATCGCGGGCCTGCCTGAGGACCGTGTGGAGCTCGTGGTGGGCGATATCTGCGATGCGGATCTGCTCGACAAAATCGTGCCGGGGCATGACGCGATCGTGCATTACGCGGCCGAGTCCCACAACGACAATTCGATCGCTGATCCGGAACCGTTCCTGAGGACGAACGTGGAGGGCACGTTCCGTCTGCTGGAGACTGTGCGCAAGTACGGCATCCGCTACCACCACGTGAGCACGGACGAGGTGTACGGCGACCTCGCCCTGGACGATCCGGCGAAGTTCACGGAGCATACCCCGTACCATCCGTCCAGCCCGTATTCGAGCACGAAGGCGGCATCGGACATGCTGGTGCGCGCGTGGACGCGCACGTACGGCATCCGCGCGACGATATCGAACTGCTCGAATAATTACGGCCCGTACCAGCATGTGGAGAAGTTCATCCCGCGCCAGATCACGAACATCCTGGACGGGCAGCGTCCGAAGCTGTACGGCAAGGGCGAGAACGTGCGCGACTGGATCCACACCGAGGACCACAGCTCGGGCGTGTGGACGATTCTCACGAAGGGCCGCATCGGCGAGACGTACCTGATCGGCGCGGACGGCGAGAGGAACAACATCACCGTGCTGCGCATGATCCTAAGGATGATGGGACAGCCGGAAGACGCTTTCGACTGGGTCAGGGATCGTCCGGGTCACGACCGCCGTTACGCGATCGACTCGACCAAGCTGCGCACCGAGCTCGGTTGGACGCCGAGGCATACCGACTTCGAGTCGGGCCTGAAGCAGACGATCGAATGGTACACGCAGAACCGTGCGTGGTGGGAGCCGGCCAAGGCCGCGACCGAGGCGCGTTACAAGCAGCAGGGCCAGTGAAAGGGATGGATTTCATGGATTTCGAAAAAGATCTGAGGGCCGTGGAGACGAACATCCCGGGCCTGATCGTGTTCGACCTGCCGGTGCATGGCGACAACCGTGGCTGGTTCAAGGAGAACTGGCAGCGTGCGAAGCAGACGAATCTGGGCCTGCCTGATTTCGGGCCGGTGCAGAACAACATCAGCTACAACGCGAAGAAGGGCGTGACGCGTGGCATCCACGCGGAGCCGTGGGACAAGTACATCTCGATCGCGGCCGGTTCGGTGTTCGGCGCGTGGGTGGATTTGCGTCCGGGCGAGAGCTTCGGCCAGGTGTATACGACCGTGCTAGACCCGTCGAAGGCGATCTACGTGCCTCGTGGCGTGGGCAACAGCTTCCAGGCGTTGGAGGACGGCACCGTGTACACGTACTTGGTGAACGCGCACTGGAGCTTGGAGCAGAAGAAGACGTACACGTTCGTGAACCTCGCCGACCCGGATCTGGGCATCGACTGGCCGATCCCGTTGGAGGATTCCGAGAGGAGCGAGGCGGACCTGCATCATCCGATGCTCAGGGACGCGAAGCCCATGGCGCCGCGCCGTACCATGGTGACGGGCTGCAACGGGCAGCTGGGACGCGCGATCCGCGCGTACGTGGACGTACACCACCTGGAGGGTTTCGAGTTCAACGACATCGACACGTTCGACTTCTCCGACCCCGAGCAGTACGACCAATTCGACTGGAGTCTGTACGGCACGATCATCAACGCGGGCGCGTACACCGCGGTCGACAAGGCCGAGACGGCGGAGGGGCGCGCCCTCGCCTGGAAGGCGAACGCGCAGGGGCCGGCCCTGCTGGCGCGTGTGTGCACGGAGCACAACATAACGCTCGTGCACGTGAGCTCGGACTACGTGTTCGACGGATCGCGCGAACTGCATGACGAGACGGAGGCGTTCGCCCCGTTGGGCGTGTACGGGCAGTCGAAGGCAGCGGGCGACATCGCGGTCGCGAACGCGCCGCGCCATTACATCCTGCGTTCGAGCTGGGTGATCGGTGAGGGGCATAACTTCGTCAAGACCATGATGGCCCTCTCGGACAGGGTCGCGAAGGGCGACCTGCCGGAGGTGACGGTGGTGGACGACCAGTACGGGCGCCTCACGTTCACCAGTGACATGGCCGATGCCATCTTCCACCTGCTGGATACGGACGCCGAATACGGTACGTACGACCTGACCGGTTCCGGCGCGGTGAGGAGCTGGGCGGACATCGCCCGCGACGTGTTCGACCAGATCAACGGCAACGGCGACAAGGTGCGCCCGATCTCGACCGCGGAGTATTTCGCGAACGCGAAGGCGCCGGTGAGCCCGCGCCCGACGTATTCCGCGCTGGATCTGGGTAAGATCGAGGCCACGGGATTGGTGGTGCCTGATTGGGAGGAGTCCTTGAAGGCGTACGTCGCCAAGGAACTAGACAAGTAGCAAGGAAAAACGTCTTTGGAAGAGAGCCACGCTGTATCAAGAGATAGCCGATTTGAACTTCTTCGCATTTTGGCAATGCTCGCGATTCTCGTTTGCCATTTTGTTGCTTTTATGCCATGGGAATTAGAACAGGAATCCGGTTGGCGTGGCTCTTTCTTTATAAGAATTGATCAATTCTTTGGACAAATTGGTGTCTGCTTTTTCTTTACAATATCTGGTTTCTTCTTAGTTAAAAATCCTTTCGTTGGCAACGAATCGCTAAAACAGTAATTCAGGTCTTCTTATATAGCGCAACATTACTTTTGCTGAGTTTCGTACTGCATGTCGTCAAACCTGGCTCTATGGGAGAACCCCTACAATAGTCACGAATGGAAATAGTTCAACGCATTTATAAGGGGTTTTACCAGTATTCAATAATCAATATTGGTTCATTACCGCTTATGCAATCATGTTGCTTTTTTCGCCTTTTGTAAATCTTCTTTTTAGACACTGCGATAAGCGCCAAATCATTTTTCTCATGATTCTTTTTGCGGCCTTCGGCCTACTCCCTTTTGTCTCATTTTGCGGTCTAGGATATAATGGTCTTTTCTGGACCCCCGCCACATATGCCGTTCTTTGTTATATGGTTGGAGGCTGCTTAACCACATACAAAAAGCGGAAACATTGAATTTAACGAAAGCCAGTGCAACACTTCTCCTTGTGGTATCTGGGTGTATCGGATTCTCTTTGCTTTTCCTTTTCATTCTTGCAGCACAACAACAAGTCGGAATTGCTCGTTTTTTCTCATGGATCCCACGTTCTATTTTTGGCACAATTCCGTTAATTCCCCTTAGCCTCATCGCATTACTTTTTGCTTTATTACTGGTAAGCAACACCAGACCTCATAGCAATCGGTATATTGTCACCGTCAATTCCCTTGCAAGTACTGTTTTTGGAATTTATCTGATTCATTAAAATCAATCAATCGGACAACTTACTTGGATTCTTGCTTCAAAAACATCCCCTTCACGCCCCAGCGGAATGATGTCGATGACCTTGATTTCCGGCATCATTCTTATTGCCGTTTTTTTAATTTTGGCATTTATTGCATGGATTTTTGACAATATTGTTGTGCATCCTATCCAAAATACACTAATCCACGTATTAGAAAAACTAATGATCAATCCAAAATAGATTTAGATAAGTTATGCCAATGTTGAGTCCATTGACGGAATCAACATTGGCGTAATTGGTAGGGGGCTGCGGACGTTTTCTTGGAGACTGAGCGAAAGTATTTTCGTATGTTCAGTCCCGAAGAACGGGAGCGCGCGGTGGAGCTGTACTTCACCACGCAGATGACCACGGCCCAGGTGGTGAGGCATCTGGGATACCCGACCAGGCAGTGCCTGGAACGCTGGCTGGCAAAGGATCCCCGGTATGCTGGCCATATGGCCAAACCCATCATCCCACTGGAGACAAGGACCAAGGCGATCGAACTGGTGCTGGGCGGCATGCAGCAGAAGCAGGCCGCCCGACAGCTCGGCGTGAGCATCGGAGCGGTCCACAACTGGGTCAAGGCGTACCGTGAGGGCGGCATGGCCGCGCTGCGACCCAGGAACAGGAACGCCAGCCAGGCCAACAAGCCCGCGCCGCGGCGAAACCGGAACGCCGGAGCCGTCTGCGATGACGCGGAGGCGTTGCGCCGCAGGGTCGAGGAGTTGGAGCTGGAGAACGCGTTGATGCGGGAGGTGGTGGAGGTCATAAAAAAGACCCAGGCGCCGATCTGAACTGCGCCCCGTTTGTTGGACGTTGTTAATTGGATGGATTGACTACAATGTATTAGACAGTCCGATGAGGGACGAATGACATGAGATTGGAGGCCGACGATGGCCGACCCGGAACATCCCCGCCACTACGACGAGGCGTTCAAACGGCAGATCGTGCAGTCGTGCGAGAACGGCAAGCCCTCCCGTGAGATCAGGGCCGAGTACGACATCGCGCGATCGACCCCGCGGCGCTGGGTCCAAGGCATACGCAACAGCGGCTCCACCCGACCCGCGGACAACTGCACGCCCGAGCAGAACGAGCCGGTCGAGCCGGGGAGACGCAACAGGCAGTTGGAGATGGAGGTGGACGTTTCAGGACAAGCGGCGCCGGTATTCGCACGAAGGCAGGCGTGATACGGGCCAACGCCGCCCGCTGTCCGATATCAGCGCAATGCAGGATACTGGGCGTTCCCCGCTCCACCTACTACTGGATGACCGGGCATCCCGAGACGGAGCGCGTGGATCCGATCGCCGGCGACGTACGCGCGATCTGGCGTGACAGCCGCGAACGCTACGGCGCCAGGAAGATCAAGACCGCCTTGGAGAGGAAGGGCGTCACCGCGTCCAAGAGACGCATCGGCAACATCATGCGCGAACAGGGCATGACGAGCGCGTACGCGCGCAAGCGGTCCGAACCGCACAAGACGCGGGCCGACAAGGCCAGGCTCGCGAACCTGCCGGGCCCGCGGGTCCGCCACGCACGCATCTGGCGAGCGACCTGACGTATGTGAGGGTCGGCAACGGGTGGGCGTACGTGTGTCTGCTGGCCGGCCTGGCGAACAGGGGCATCGCCGGCCATTCCGTCGGGCGGACCCGGGACGCGAGTCTGGTATTGGGCGCGTTCGCCACGCTCGACTTCCCGCTGACGGACGTCCAGGTGTTCCACACCGACCGTGGAGGCGAGTTCGACAACACGAGGATCGACGAGCCGTTCGACGTGTTCGACATCAAAAGATCGCTGTCACGCAAGGGCAACCCCTACGACAACGCCGTGGTCGAGTCGACGAACAGGCTGCTGAAGAAGGAGCTCGTGTACCGGAACCGCTACGCCACGATCGAGCAACTGAGGCATGACCTCAACGACTACGTGTGGTGGTCCGACAGCCAGCGGCTCCACTCCACCCTCGGATACCGGAGCCCGAAAGAATTCACCGAACAAGGACTCGTCCTCTAAAGACCTGTCCAACACACCGTTGCCAATCCACTACGGGCCCGTCGGCACCGGCAAGACGCATCTCGCGGTCGCGTTGGGCAGGCGCGCGTGCATGAGCGCTATACCGGTCAGGTTCTTCACCGCGACCGGGCTGCTCATGCGGCTGCGCCGCGCGAAACGGGAGGACCGGCTCGACGCGGAGCTCCGGCAGATCGCCAGGGCGAGGCTCCCGGTCATCGACGAGTTCGGCTACATGCCGATCGA
>OIEQ01000181.1_pt1 | contig 49690 bp, 60 predicted proteins | sample 1581841 | NCBI WGS metagenome assembly OIEQ01 (sample SAMN03281020, study PRJEB24777) | human gut metagenome | isolation source: fecal sample PR170 from 1 month old male Malay infant, vaginal delivered... | place: Singapore | collected 2005-12-29
ATATCGCCGACAGTGCTGGCAGCAGGAACGGTAAAATCGACGTGATGATTGAGGAGCCACATCCGCAGTTTTTTCGGCCCCCAGTCAGGGTGTTTCTGACGCAGGGCAGTCAGGTGTCCGACGACCTCATCAGGAACCGTCCGTGAGTGGGAGTGCGGAGCACGCGACCGGTCAGAGAGAGATGACAGGTCAGAGGGGTCAAAACGCTGAAGCCATTTGTAGCCGGTTTTGCGGCTGATGCCGAAGAGACGGCAAAGAGCGGAGAAGGAGTCCGTACCTGCATGGCAGGCACGGATAAAATCAAGGCGTTGCATAGGTCGGGTCTCAGTCCAGGGCATAGCGAGTCTCCTCTTCTATGCCAGTTATAACTGTTACCCATGTATCCGGTCTAAAGTGTTACCCATGTTTCCGGTTCATACCCTAGCGCCACCACCAATATTCAAACCCCAACCGTTCTCGGTTGGGGTTTTTTCTTATGTGCTCCTGCCAGACCCCGCGAACATGCGCGGAACGCTGAGTAGGTTTGCGGACTTCGACAGTCAGGCCTGCTACCCACCTCTGGCCACATGGTGCTCTCTCCGGGCCATTCCTCTCTCTTTTCTGTCCAGCTCAAAACTGCCCGAAGTCCGCAGGCGACACGCCAGCAACCTATGTAAATCAACAGCTTGCGCGTTGATTGATCAAACGGTTGTTTTTTGGCATCGGTAAGCAATCAGTGATTTCGGCCTTAGCCAGCACCGCCATTCACTCATCTGTTGTTTGCAGTTTGTCAGAAGTAGATATACACTTCTGACAAACGGAGCCTGACCATGAGCCATCTTGCTGAAACCATCTTGTCTGCTGCACAAGCCTTGCCCGAAGGCGGCTTGCTGTCGGCCAAAGAGTTCCTGCATCTAGCCTCCAGAGCTGCGGTGGATCAGACCCTCACCCGTTTGACACGCGAAGGCAAACTGATGCGCGTTGGGCGAGGCGCCTACGCCGCACCGGTGATCAGCCGCTTTGGTGCGCGTCCTCCATCGACCGAAGCCGTGGTCAAGGCCATCGAGTCCGCTAGCGGCGAGGTGATCGTTGCCAACGGAGCTACCGAAGCCAACGCACTGGGTTTGACCACCCAGGTGCCGACCCGTGAGGTATTCCTGACTTCGGGGCGCTCGCGCAAATTGCAGCTCGGCAACCGAACCGTTGAACTCAAGCATGGCAATCGGTGGCAGCTGGTTCTGGGTGCGCGCCCGGCCGGCATGGCGATCCGCGCTCTTTCCTGGCTAGGGCCAGAGCAAGCATCCTCGGCACTGAAGATGCTTCACACCAAGCTACCACCTGCGGAATGGGCAGCGATGCGCTCCGTCCGAGCCGTCCTGCCCAGTTGGATGGCGCGCGCGGTGAGCGAGGTCAGCGAACATGCCTGAATCCTGGTTTGAACTCAGTTCCGCTGACCAGTCCGAAGCCCTTGAGGTGGCCGCAGGTCGGAGTGGCAGGCCAGCACACCTGCTTGAAAAAGACATCTGGGTCGTCTGGGCTTTGTCTGCAATTTACGACTCGCCGCTGGGCAACACACTGACCTTCAAGGGCGGTACGTCGCTGTCCAAGGTGTACAAGGTCATTGACCGCTTCTCTGAAGACATTGATCTGACTTACGACATCCGCGAGCTGGTGCCGGATCTGTTGCGCGATGGCAATCCCATCCCGGCGTCAGCCAGTCAAGAGAAAAAGATCACCAGTGCGGTACGCAGCCGCTTGCCGCAATGGATCGAACAAACTGTCCAACCCGTCATCGAGCAGGCATTGGTGGCCAGTGGGCTACAAGCCGCATTGAGCCTGGCCGGAAAAGACAACGACAAACTCATCATTGCCTATCCAGCGACCAAGAAGGGAACAGGTTACGCCGCAGCCACGATCCAGTTGGAGTTTGGTGCGCGAGCCACCGGTGAACCCCATCAGCGACATCACGTGGCCTGCGACATCGCCCCGCTCATTGACGGGGTGACCTTTCCGACAGCGCAGCCCCTGGTGATGGCGGCAGAGCGTACCTTTTGGGAGAAGGCGACGGCGGCTCACGTGTACTGCCTGCAAGGGCGGCTGCGAGGAGATCGCTATTCACGCCACTGGTATGACCTCGCCGCTTTGGCCAAAACGACGCACTTCGCTTCAGCGGCCAGCAATAACGAGCTGGCGCGGCAAGTGGCCGAACACAAGTCCATGTTCTTCGCTGAGAAAGATGTTGACGGCGGTAAGGTCGATTATTTCCAGGCGACCTCGGGTGATCTCCGGTTGATCCCGCAGGGGCCGTCACTGGACGCGCTGGCGAAGGACTACGCAGCCATGCTGGAAGATGGACTGCTGGCTTTTGAACAGCCCACCTTTGAAGCCGTGATGGCGAGCTGCGCATCGATTCAAGACGAGATTAATCGTCTGGCTCGGCGGGACTGACAACGCGGCACACGGACCAAATCTGCGCCCGCTGCTCATCCCATAGCAGCGGCGTGCCCGACGCGAGGTCAAACAGCGTCACCTCTGACGGCAGCGTTTCATCCAGGATGGCGGCCACGATGTCCGGCGCCAGCGTGGTGAGGTTGACCATCCGGCTCACGTAAGCCCGATCCATGCCCTCCCGCTCAGCGACCTCTGTCAGGCTTTCTGCCTCCCCGGATTCCAGCATGGCCAACCACCGGTGACCACGAGCCAGCGCCATTTGGATGGGCGTCGGTTTGTCGTTGATGGGCCTGGGCTTCAAGGTATTGCCGTCAGGAAGCCTCACCACCTTGCGACCACCGCGCCGCTTGATCTGGATCGGCACGGACAGGGTCAGCCGACCATCGCTGGTACTGACCACATCCGGATGGCCAGTCTTTTCAATACGCACCTCATTCATGTTGTCACCTCCGCTGCTTCCTTGGCCGGCTCGGGCCGCAACTCGAGCACCAGCCGCTCGATGCCGTTCGGTCGCAGCCGGACCTCGAGATCGGTGGGCGAGACGATCACCTTCTCGATCAGCAGTTTGAAGATTCGGGTTTGCTCAGCGGGGAACAGTTGATCCCAGATCGCATCGATGCGCGTCATGGCAACTGTCACCTTGGCCTCGTCCAGTGAAGGGTCCAGCTTCACTGCGCGCGGCAGGATGTCGGCTAGCAAGTCCGGCGAGCGCAAGATCGATCGGACCTGATCAAACACAGCGGCTTCCAACTCGGCCGCTGGCAGGCGTGGCAACCCCGAAGCGCCGGCATGCTCCTTGGCATCGCGCTGGGGAATGTAATAGCGATACCGCCGGCCGTTGCTCTTCTTGACCGTGTGCCACGGTGACAAGGCTCGCCCATCGTTGCCGAAGACCATGCCCTTTAACAGAAACGGCACCTTCGAGCGGGTGTTGTTGCCACGCACGCGGCTGTTGGTCGACAGGATCGCATGTGCCTTGTCCCACCACTCTTGCTCCACAATGGGAAGGTGCTCCGCCGGGTACCACTGGTCCTTGTGGCGCAGCTCTCCGAGGTAGGTCCGGTTGTGAAGCAGTGCGTAGACGAGGGTTTTGTCGATCAGCTTTCCCTCGCGCACCCGACCGTCCTGCGTGGTCCATGATTTCGAGGTGACCCCGTCCAAGCGTAGCTCCTTGACCAGCAAGGTACTCGATCCCAATTCCACAAATCGCCGGAAAATGTGCTGTACCACCTTGGCTTCCGCCTTGTTGGGCACCAGACGCCGATTCTCGACGTCATAGCCCAGCGGGGGAATGCCGCCCATCCACATGCCCTTTCGCTTGCTGGCTGCAATCTTGTCGCGGATGCGTTCGCCCGTGACCTCGCGTTCGAACTGGGCAAAGGACAGCAGGACGTTCAACATCAGCCGCCCCATCGAGGTGGTGGTATTGAACTGCTGGGTGACTGAGACAAAGGAGACCTTGTGGCGCTCGAACACCTCGACCATCTTGGAAAAGTCGGTGAGGCTGCGCGTCAGCCGGTCGATTTTGTAGATCACCACCACGTCAATCAGGCCGGCCTCGATGTCCGCCATCAAGCGGCGCAGCGCTGGACGCTCCATGTTCCCGCCGGAAAATGCCGGGTCGTCATAGTCATCGGCCACCGGGATCCAGCCCTCGGCCCGCTGACTGGCAATGTAGGCATGGCCAGCGTCACGCTGCGCGTCGATGGAGTTGTATTCCTGATCAAGTCCCTCGTCAGTGGATTTGCGCGTGTAGACCGCGCAGCGCATCCGGCGCTTGAGAACCTCGCTCATCGACGGACTCCCTTGCGGGCTGACTTCTTGGGCCGGACGTTGGTCTTCAGGCCAAAGAACACCGGCCCCGACCACCGGGTGCCGGTGATCTCACGCGCCAGTTGCGACAGGCTGGTGTAGGGTTGGCCACCGTGCAGAAAAGTCCCGTCGGCCTGGACTACCACTTCGTGGTCAACGCCCTGGTAATGGCGGCAGAGCACCGTGCCCGGGGTCAGCGCGTAATCGGCCGACCGGGTCTGTGATTTCTGCTTGCCGATCTCCAGCAGGTTGTCGATACGACGCTGATTGCGCTCAAGAAGGTTGCGGTCGGTCTTGCGGCATTCAATGATCTGCAGTTTGTAGGCGATCCGGCGTTCGAGAAATTGCCGGTTGTGCGTCGGGGTGTCACCTCCGAACAGGCGCCGCCAGAGCGACTTGATCTCCGGCATGCCCAGCTTGGGCAGGTTGGAAATTTGCGCCACGACGGTGTCGGGCGTAGGGGCAATGGTGATTCGAGGTTTCATTCAGGGCTCCATCGATGGGTTGTTGTCGATGTCTGAATGAACGCTCTGTTCGACCGGAAAGCCAAGTACAAACGGCGTCTCTTGTGGCGTATTTGCGGACTTGGCGAAATCGGGCTGGCGCAAGCGGCAAATTCCGGCGGCCAAGAGGCCAGCGAGCTCGGCACAGCGCTGCTCCGCCGTCATTCGTTCGGGTGGGAGGGTGTTGATCTGCAGCATTGGTAGGGCCTCGCATCATTTCCAACGGTTTATCTATGTCGGATTATGAAAATTGGCCCGGTGGCTGACATCCCGAAATTGCGCGTGTATGGGTAAGCCTGCGCAACAAACTGACTGAGCAGCGAAATTGTCGGCATACGCGAAATGAGTGGTAACCGCTTGAAAATTGCGCAAATGTCCTCATTTATGGGACAAGTTTTTGCATTTTTCCTAACCGCCGCTCAGCGAAGCCCTGGAGAGATTGGCAGCACGGTCGGCCGGCTCCCGAATCCGCTTCCCTGACAAAAACAACCGCAAAGGGGAGCCGATGGCCAAAACGTTCAAGAACATTCCTTCACTGCACCGCTTGCTCGAGTCGGCGCCTCTGGAGTCGGTTCGTGATCTGCTACTGAAGATCGATGAGCAAGGCTACGCCGCCTGTTTCGATGACGTTGACTGGCCTGAGGCGGATTCGGCTGAGGACATCATCGAAGCCTGCCGGCTGGCAGTTCTGGAGGTGGCGGCCTCCCTGCAGCCCGATGCAGGTGTTCCCCTCGAGCAGCATGCGTCACGCATCCTCAACCTGGCGGAAGGCCGGGGTGTGGAGGCTGTTGCCAAGGTGGCTGACCGGATTTTTGATTCGGCGAATTCGCTGGCGTTTGAACAACAGCGGGATGACTACGGCCGGGCCATCTACCTCTACTTGCACGAGGGCGAACTGTTCGATGACGCCGAGAACCTGTTCTATGCCGACCACTATCGCAACCTCGGCCGGATGTATGAAGCCTTTGAGGTCGACGCCAACGGTGGCCTGGATTTCCAGTGGGACGATACGGTCAAGGCGTCGTTGGAGGCGAAGTTGCAGCAGGCGCTAGAGTTGCCAGACAACTGCAGGATCGACCACATCCGGGTGACCGGCAAGCGTGAGGACGGCACAGAGGCGGCATCCCACCTGCTGATCATTCGCCATGCCGGCCCGTTGTCCAGCGTGGCGGCCATGAAAGATGGCCGCAAGAAACCGATGTACTACCGGCCAGCGATCGAGGCCACGCTGCTGTTTTCCCCTGACGAAGCGATAGTTGAGGTTTTTGCAGCCAGCCCTGGGGTACGACCAGTCGTGGCGTCAGCGTTCGCCGAGGTGGGCTTGAAACACAATCTGTCCGACCGGCCACTGACGCTGCGCCAATACAACCTGAGCAGGTTTTTGACCTCGCTGCGGCTGGATGCGCCCACCGTTGCCGGTTTCGACATCGAATCGGTAACCGTGGTTGAGGCCGAGGTTCGGCCGCAGAATTTCAAGCATCGTGCTTCGTTGCGGGTGGCCATCGGGGACGATATCGAGACCGTGGCCGCCGACTTGTTCGGACCGAACAACATTTTCAAGCGCGCAGCGCTGGTCAGCCGCATTGTGATTGCCGTGCGCTACTCGGCCAACGGCGAAGCCAAGACCAAAACGCTGAACATCACCCTGAGCGATCCCAATCGTTGCAATCTGCGCAGTAACCGTGATCCGACGCAGCGCGATTTTGGCTTCAAGCTGCTGGAACACTGGGGGCTGATGCAACAGGTGCGGCCGCTGGATGCAACCGAAGAGTGTGCAGCCTTTCCTGCCTTGTTGCGCCTCTACGATGAACATGCAGAAACGGTTTCGCGCCGCCATCTGGATACCCGGGGTATCTTGCTCGACCCTTTGCTCGAGGGCGGCTTTCTTGTTCGCCGGGGGCGTCACAGCAGCATCGAAGTCGAGCTGGAAAACGGCGAGACGCAGTTGGTGACTGTCCAGTCTTCGCCGACCATCGGGCACGTCCGTTACGAATGCCCGGTTTCGCGCCAGTGGGTCGAAATCCCTGCCCAGTCGCTGGATTACTTCGAGATCAAACGGGAGTGGATCGAGGAGCGCATCATCAAGGGCCTCAAATCCTCACTCAAGCCCGTCGGGCAGATGCTGCAGGAGCAAGGCTTGATATTCCTCGGCATGCTCAATCTTGATGGTGAATCCATCCCTGCCTACCTGGCACGGCAGCTGTCTGACCAGCGTGTCATCCGCGACTACGATATCCAGTTGCGTGCGCACCAGAATGCCGGCGTCGGGGTGGTGCTGGCCTGCTCCGAAACGGCACCGGCTTTCCTGGGGTGTCATGTCGTGGTGCCTTTGACTGCGCTGCTGGTGGCGGACGCTGCCGAGCCCACCGTCGATCTCGTCCGTCTCAAGAGCGTCTATGGCCAGGGCAAGGTACTTGCCCGGGGTGGCCAGACGGTGGACTTCATCGTCGAGCACAACCGTTCAGGCTCGCTGTTCATTCCCGGCAAGCCTGTTCTGACTGTGGTGGGCGAAAAGCAGATCAAGTTGGTTCAGCGACTTGTGGATGCCTACCGTGCTGGGAATCCGGCGGTTGTGACCAAGGACCTGATGGATGGCCTGGGCTCCGCCAGCCCGAGCCAGGCTTTCCGCAACTGGAAAGAGCAGATCGCCGACATCTACATCGGCCAGGCCGAGGGCAAGCGCGGCGCCTGGAAGCTGCTCGTCTAACTCGTTTTTTCCATCATCCACGCGGGCTGCCTTGTGTAGCCCGTTTGCATTTCTGGGTCGGCCTCACCGTCTCATGAGCGTCTAAGTTTTACCGGATGAGCGTCTGAAGTCATATCCGGAGGATGCGCAGTGTTCCTCAACAACCCCATGGAGCGCTGCAATGCCAAATCCAACGGTCACCCACCCGAGATCGGGTGAAACCCCGCCGGTCATTCACTCCGGCACTGAATCCACCACCAAAACCCGGCTCTGCCAGCAGGCACTCGCTGAACGCTGGGGGCTTTCACCGAAAACCCTTGAGCGCTGGCGTGTGCTGGGTATCGGCCCGGTCTACATCCGCCTGCCTGGCAAGGTCGTCTATCGCATCGAGGACGTCGAGGCGTTCGAGCGCAGTTCCCTGCGCCAGAGCACCGACCAAGCCTATCGCGAAGGAGGTGCGGCATGAACCGTCTCTCTCCTGATCAGGCATTGGCCACTCCGGCCGGAGAACTGGCGGCGCTTGCCAGCGAATCGCTGTTCCAGCTCAAAAACGACGCAGCCGATCTTCTGGCCATGGCCAAGGCCATCGACCAGCACGTCGATCGCGCACTGGATCTCAAGTACGCCGACCGCGCCCATCAGCTGCGCCTGGCAGCCGGCAAAGACACCGGCGTCGTCCATTTCGATGACGGGCACGTCCGCATCACCGCCGATCTGCCCAAGAAAGTCGACTGGGACCAGAAGCGACTCGCCGAGATCACCCGGCGCATCGCCGCCAACGGTGACGATCCGTCCGAGTACGTGGAGATTAGCTACCGGATCTCGGAAACCAAGTTCAACGCGTGGCCCGAGTCGCTCAAGAGCGCCTTCGCACCGGCACGCACCCTCAAGACCGGCAAGCCGGGCTTTCGTCTCGCTCTGCTTCAGGAGTAATCGCCATGAAAACCAAACCTACGCTGCTCGAACTGCTGCGCAAACAACCGGAGATGTACCTCCGGGATCTGCCCGAAACCATTCGCATCCCAGCGCTGGACGGCAACCGCCCCGACGAAGTGGTGCGTCGCCTCGAGGACGCCACCCTCGATGACGTGGCATTCGCGATCCAGGGCCTGGAGTCCGAAACCCGCGTTATCCATCGGCGCCTGAGTGGTCTGCGCGACCTGTACGAAATGGCGCGCAAGCGTGGCGCGCTCGGTATGACCACCGTTGCTGACGCGTTCGCCAGCATCAGCTCTGAGGAGGCCGGCAAATGAGCCTCCCCATCATTACTGCAGATCAGCGTCTGGCCGAGCGCCGTGGCGTGAAGGGTGTGCTCGTCGGCAAAAGCGGCATCGGCAAAACCTCGCAACTCTGGACGATGAAACCCACGGCCACGCTGTTCTTTGATCTTGAGGCTGGTGATCTCGCGGTCGAGGGCTGGGCCGGCGACACGATTCGCCCACGTACCTGGCAGGAGTGTCGTGACTTCGCGGTGTACATCGGCGGGCCGAACCCGGCGCTGCGCGACGACCAGCCGTTCAGCCAGGCCCACTTCGACGCCGTGTGCGCGCGCTTCGGTGATCCGACGGTCCTGGACAAGTACGACACCGTGTTCGTCGACTCCATCACCGTGGCCGGTCGCCTGTGCCTGCAATGGTGCAAGGGCCAGCCCCAGGCCTACTCCGAGAAGACCGGCAAACCCGACAGCCGGGGTGCGTATGGGCTGATGGGCCAGGAAATGATCGGCTGGCTGACCCACCTGCAGCACACGCGCGGCAAGAACGTGTGGTTCGTCGGCATCCTCGACGAGCGGCTGGATGACTTCAATCGCCGCGTGTTCTCGCTGCAGATAGACGGCTCAAAAACCGGACTTGAACTGCCCGGCATCGTCGATGAGGTCGTCACCCTGGCCGAGCTGAAGGCCGATGACGGCGCCAGTTACCGCGCCTTCGTCTGCCACACGCTGAACGCATGGGGCTACCCCGCCAAGGACCGCTCCGGGCGACTCGATCCGATCGAGGAGCCACACCTCGGCCGTCTCATGGAAAAGATCGCCGGCCCGGCCAAACCCGCCACCGAACGCCTCGATTTCGCGCGCCCCGCGCCCGCTGCCTCGTCCGTCCCCAACACCGAATCCACTTCGACTCAGGAGTCCTGATCATGACCTATTTCGATTTTAATTCCGCTTCCGAACAGACCTCTTTCGACCTGATTCCCAAGGGCACGCTGGTGCGTGTCCGCATGACCATCAAGCCAGGTGGCTTCGATGATCCGTCGCAGGGATGGACCGGCGGCTACGCCACCCGCAACGACAACACCGGCTCGGTTTACCTGAACTGCGAGTTCGTCGTGATGGAGGGAGAGTTCGCCCGTCGCAAGATGTGGTCGCTGATCGGCCTGCACAGCCCGAAAGGCCCTGAGTGGGCCAACATGGGTCGCACCTTCGTCAAGGCGATCCTCAACTCAGCACACGGCGTTCATCCTGGTGACAACAGTCCTGCCGCGCAGAACGCGCGCCGCATCAGCGGGTTTGCCGATCTCGATGGCATCGAGTTTCTCGGCAAGGTCGACTGGGACAAAGACCAAAACGGCCAAGACAAGAGCGTGATCAAGGCCGCGATCACGCCAGACCACAAGGGCTACGCCGCCCTCATGGGTGGCGCGCAGGGAGCAGCGAAGGCGCCGACGCCTGCACCCGCAAACGGGTCGAACGCGTATGCCCAGGCTACGGGACGTGCCTCCGTGCCGGGCCGCCCGAGCTGGGCACAGTAAGGGGGACGCCGCCATGATGCTCCGCCCCCGACAAGCCCTGCTGGTCGAGCGCTCCTTGGCGGCGCTCGCCCAACACGGCAACACCCTATCTGTTGGCCCCACCGGGTCGGGCAAGACCATCATGCTGTCGGCGGTAGCCGGCAGCTTGTTGGTCGAGCCAGATGCCAAGGCCTGCATACTCGCCCACCGTGATGAGCTGACCGGCCAGAACCTGACCAAGTTTGCACGGGTGAATCCGGGCGTGAGCACCTCCGTGTTCGATGCCAAAGACAAATCCTGGTCCGGTCGCGCCACGTTCGCGATGGTGCAAACGCTGTCACGCGACAACCATCTCGCGGCCATCCCGATCCTCGATCTGCTGGTGATCGATGAAGCGCATCACGCAGCCTCGGTCTCGTACCGCCGCGTCATCGACCGGGTGCTAGACAAGAACCCGCGCGCCCAGATTTTCGGGGTGACGGCAACGCCTGCCCGCAGTGACGGCAAGGGACTGCGAGAGGTCTTCAGCAACGTCGCAGATCAAATCACCCTCGGCGAATTGATCGCCTCCGGCCATCTTGTTCCGCCACGCACCTTTGTCATTGATGTCGGCGCCCAGGAGCAGTTGACGCGGGTGCGTCGCACTGCAACCGACTTCGATATGACGGAAGTCGAGGCGATTCTCAACAAGACGCCGATCACCGATGCCGTGATCCGTCATTGGCGCGAGAAGGCTGGCGATCGCAAGACGATCGTGTTCTGCTCTACCGTCGCCCATGCCGAGTGCGTGCGCCAGGCCTTTCAGGATGCAGGGGTGTCTGCCGTGATCGTGCATGGCGAGCTCTCGGACGCAGAGCGAAAGGCACGACTTGCAGACTACGAATCCGGCAGCGCGCAGGTCGTGGTCAATGTGGCTGTACTGACCGAAGGCTACGACTTCACGCCCACCTCCTGCGTGGTGCTGCTGCGACCCAGCTCGCACAAGTCGACTCTGACCCAGATGATCGGGCGTGGCCTGCGCACCATCGACCCAGCGGAGCATCCGGGCGTCATCAAGACCGATTGCGTGGTCCTGGACTTCGGCACCGCGACCTTGATGCACGGATCTCTGGAACAGGACGTCAATCTCGACGGACACCAGCATCACGGCGAAGCGCCCACCAAGGACTGCCCGTCCTGTGAAGCCACCGTCCCGCTCGGCTGCCGCGAATGCCCTCTGTGCGGCTTCGTCTGGGAGAACGAGACCACCGAGGAAGGAGATGCGCTGGCCGATTTCGTGATGACCGAGATCGATCTGCTCAAGCGCTCCAACTTCCGCTGGTGCGACCTGTTCGGCTGCGATGACGCACTGATGGCGACTGGCTTCAACGCCTGGGGTGGCGTCTTCTTCCTGAACGGCCGCTGGCACGCCGTGGGCGGAGGTAAGGATCTGCAGCCGCGCTTGCTGGCCGTTGGCGATCGCACCGTCTGCATGGCCAAAGCCGATGACTGGCTGAATGACCGCGAGTCGGCAGACTCCGCGCACAAGACCCGGCGCTGGCTGAACGAACCGCCGACCGCGAAGCAACTGCAGTATCTGCCGCAGGCGCTGCGCGCCGACTTTGGCATGACGCGCTATCAGGCCTCGGCGCTGCTGTCCTTCCAGTTCAACAAGTCGTCGATTCAGCGCCTTGTGGTGGCTGCCAACGATGCACACCGGGAGGCCGCGTGACATGTGCAGTCTGCTCACGAAAGGCCAAGGGCTTTGGCTACTTCAATCCACGCCTGCCGCGCAGCGATCCACGACGTTACTCGGACCGCTGGGTGTTCTGCTCCATGCGCTGCCAGAACGCGTTCTGCAAGCTCATGACGAAAACGGAGGGGCAAATGATCGATCCCAGTGAGATGGAGCTCGCCGCCATGGCGTCCTGCCTGGCGCCGCTTGGCGAGTATGTCGGCGCCATCGGTATGCAGCGACCACTGGCCGACTACAGCAAAGACGAAGTGTTGATGCTGATCGACGTGGTGGTGACCGCCTACCAGGAACACATGCTCGTCGAGCACGAGCGGATGGCGGAGAGGGACCGCGCTTTTCTTGAAGAGCGACTCGCCCGCCAAGGCAAGTCCGCTTCGACGGGAGTGCCGTTCTGATGCTGGATTTCAATCATCGTCCCAAGATCCATGAGCAGATCGGCGTGCTCATCGACGCTGCACTTAGTGCCGATCGTGACAACCAGCCCCGTCGCAACTATCTCGGTGCGTCTCGCTTGGGTGTTGCCTGCGAGCGCGCGCTGCAATACGAGTATCTGCAAACCCCTGTCGACCCGGGTCGAGAGATTCCCGGTCGCGTGCTGCGCATCTTCGAGGTGGGACACGCCCTCGAAGAGCTGGCCATCCGCTGGCTGCGCATGGCCGGATTCGATCTGTACACGCAAAAGGCCAGCGGCGGTCAGTTCGGCTTTTCCGTCGCGGGCGGCCGTATTCAAGGGCACGTCGATGGCGTGCTGAACGGCGGCCCCGCAGCGCTGGGAATGAGCTATCCGTCCCTGTGGGAGTGCAAGACCATGAACGACAAGTCCTGGCGGGATACGGTCAAGCACGGCGTCGGCAAATCCAAACCGGTCTATGCCGCGCAGATGGCCATCTATCAGGCCTACATGGAAGCCAGCATCCCGGGCATTTCCGCGAACCCGGCGTTGTTTACCGCTATCAACAAGGACTCCGAGGAGATCTGGTTCGAGCTGGTGCCGTTCGACGGCGGCCTGGCGCAGCGGATGTCCGATCGCGCGGTAAGGGTCATCACGGCGACAGACAGCCAGGAACTGTTGCCGCGCCATGCGACTACGCCAACGCATGTCGAGTGCAAGCTCTGCCCCTGGCAGGACCGCTGTTGGGAGTCGACATGATGGCCGACAACATCATCTGGCTCGACTTCAATGACGCCCCCGAGCAGCGCGACGAACTGGCCACGGACACCGATGCGCTGCGTGCAGGGTTGTTGGACCGGCTTGAGGCCGTGCTCCACTACCTGTTTCCGCAGGGGCGCATCCGGGCCGGTAAATTCTATGTAGGCGATGTGGATGGCAACCCCGGCAGAAGTCTGGTGGTTGAGCTGGACGCTCCACGGCGCGGCCTGTGGAAAGACTTCTCCACCGACGAGGGCGGCGATGTCATCGATCTGTGGGCGCGCTCGCAGGGTCGCTCCGCCCGCAGCGACTTCCCCCGCATTGCTGGCGAGATCCGGCAGTGGCTGGGTCTTGCTACCCCGAACATCACGGCGATGCGCCGCGATGTTCGCAGCGTGCCGATGGACGACCTCGGTGCGTACACCGCCAAGTGGGACTACCTGTCATCCGAGGGCGAACTGATTGCCTGCGTCTACCGCTACGACCCACCGACCGGCAAGGAATACCGCCCCTGGGATGTTCGCGCCCGCATGTGGCGCGCCCCCGACCCCAGGCCGCTCTACAACCTCCCGGTCATCTCGAAGGCGCGAGAGGTCGTCCTGGTCGAAGGCGAGAAGTGTGCGGCTGCATTGATCGCTTGCGGCATTGTGGCCACCACCGCGATGAACGGCGCCAAGGCCCCGGTCGACAAAACCGACTGGCGACCGCTGTCCGGGAAATCGGTGGTCATCTGGCCGGACCGGGATGCACCCGGCTGGGACTACGCGGAGAGCGCGGCGCGTGCTTGCGTGACTGCGGGTAGCACGTCCGTGGCCATCCTGGTGCCGCCCACCGACAAGCCCGCCAAGTGGGACGCCGCCAACGCGGTCGACGAAGGGTTCGACTGCGCGGTATTTATCGCCCAGGGCGAACGCCGCGTGGTCAAGGCGGCGGCTCCCTCCCTGCCCACCTTCACGTTCGGCGAACTGCTCGACGACAACTCGCCGCTGCCACAGGATCTGATCTCTCCTCGCGTGCTGACGCCGGCAGGCATGTTGGTGTTCGGCGGTGCGCCCAAGGTCGGCAAGAGTGACTTCCTGTTGTCGTGGCTGGCGCACATGGCGGCCGGCGCTGCGTTTCTGGGCATGCAGCCACCCCGGCCACTGCGGGTGTTCTACCTGCAGGCCGAGGTCCAGTATCACTACCTGCGCGAGCGCGTGAAGGATGTCCGCCTGCCATCCCATCGGCTGCTGGACGCCCGCGCCAATTTCGTGGCCACACCGCAGTTGCGGCTTGTACTCGATGACGCGGGGCTGGCGCAAGTGATCCCGGCGATCATGAACGCCTTTGGCGGCGAGCCTCCCGACATCATCGCCATCGATCCTATCCGCAATGTGTTCGACGGCGGTGATGCCGGTGGCGAGAACGATAACGGCGCCATGCTGTTCTTCTTGTCGCAGCGGGTGGAGCGGATTCGCCAGGCGGTCAATCCAGACGCCGGGGTGATCCTCGCCCACCACACCAAAAAGCTCGGCAAGAAGCAGTTTGAGGAGGACCCGTTTCAGGCCTTGGCTGGTGCGGGAAGCCTGCGTGGTTATTACTCCACCGGGATGTTGCTGTTCCGGCCGGATGAAACGCGCACGCCCCGTCAGCTGATCTATGAGTTGCGCAACGGTGCCGGCATTCCGCTCAAGCACATCGACAAGGTTCAGGGTGAGTGGCGCGAGGTCGACGCCAACGAGCGGCTGGTGATGAAGGAATACGGCGAGCGGCTGGATGCGGAGCGTCGGCGTAAGCGCGACGCGATCCTGGAGATTTTGTTTCAGGAGGCCGCCAACGGACGATGCTACACCGCCAATCAGTTTGCCGAAGGCTTTGAAGGCAAGGCCGGGCTCGGTGGCGAGCGCACCATCCGGGAGCGGCTATCGGCCCTGGCGACCCAGGGCTACATCAAGTATTTCCGGAACGCGGCTGATTACGGTTTGCCGTCCTGCGGGCGCACCAAGTTCGGCTACCTGTGTGTGGAAGGCATGGCGTTGCAGATGGCCATCGGACCGCCTGATCCGGACACCGGGGAGGTCGTGATGCAGACACATCTCGTCCTGCCCACCCACTACAAATGCCCGCAATCGGGGGCCGCCATGCCGGTCGAGAACCCCGAGGTGTGGGTGTACCAAGACGATCTCAACGATACCCAGGAGCCCGCATGAATACGCATCGCCAAGTTGGCAAAAGTTCTGCCAACTGGAACCCACTTTTTGCCAACTGGATTCAGTTGGCAGACCCTTGCCAACTTCATTTCCATGTAAATCAACCACTTGAGCGCAAGTTGGCAAGTTGGCAAGTTGGAAACGCTGCCAACTTGCCAACTGACGAAAACCCGCATGGTTACTGGGTTTGCTCGGATTCTTCAGTTGGCGAAAACTCCCCCTCCTACTACGTAGGAGGGGGAACAGTGGTTCCCTCTCCCTCACGTAGGGAGGTTTCCTCCGATGGTTGTGGCAGGGATCTGAATCGGCGGGTGGTGCTGGCACTTGATCTCGGGACCACCACCGGCTGGGCACTGCTGACCCGGGAAGGTCACATTGCACACGGGTTTGCGAGTTTCCGACCCCAGCGCTTCGAGGGGGGTGGCATGCGGTTTCTGCGCTTCAAGCGCTGGTTGGGGGAACTCAAGACGATCGCCCAGGACATCCATGCGGTGTACTTCGAAGAGGTACGCCGTCATGCCGGGGTGGATGCCGCCCATGTCTACGGAGGCCTGATGGCCACGCTCACTACCTGGTGTGAGCACCAGAACATCGCCTATCTGGGCGTACCTGTCGGCACGATCAAAAAGCACGCCACCGGCAAAGGCAATGCGGGCAAAGCCGAGGTCATCGCAGCCATGCGTGCCCTGGGCCACCCGGTCACCGATGACAACGAGGCCGATGCCCTGGCCTTGTTGCACTGGGCCATCGCGACGCAGGAGGCCTGGCCATGAAAACACCGACACCTCACTACCGCTGCCCCCTGGGGCGCCTGCAGCCCCAGTCGCCCGATCTGGACGCGATCAAGCAAAGCGGCTGGCAGGAGCAGCGCATCCTGGTCGTGCATGCCGATGACAGCCGCCTGGACTTTCTTGAGCAGGAGATCGTTCGGCGCATTGGCCAGCGTCTTTACGGAGGGTCTCGCCATGGCTAAGTGGACGATCGAGGATGTGGCTTTGCGCTTCAGTCAGGCGGCCGATGTAGCCCGACGTCTGCCCGCGGTTCGAGTCCAAGGGTATTTCAACTGCTGGCCGACGATCAAACGCGCCGAACATGAAGACCTGGGTGCGGATGACCGGCCCACGGTCTATTTCCCGCCCAGCCCGGAGTCGGTTGATCGGATGCTGGAGGTGATGCGTTGGGTGCTTTGGCTGGAAGAAGAGCAACGGCACCTGGTGTGGATGCGCGCCAAGCGCTACGGCTGGCGTGAAATCGGTATCCGCTTTGCCTGTGACCGCAGTACCGCCTGGCGACGCTGGCAGATGGCCCTGGCCAAGGTGGCGCTGCACCTCAATCTGGAAGATCGGTCATGAAATTGCATGAAATCGCCAGCGGCTTACAAGGTCTGCGCAGACCTGCGTAGCGGTGCGGGTTGAACCCGAAATCAGGCGTGCAACATATCCGCCGGATTGGCGTAGTATTTCAGCTATCTTCTGGACAGAGGTGCGAGGCAGCCGCACACCCTGATTTGGATACTACCTAACCCCACGAACCCGCCCTGAGCACCATGCTCTTGGCGGGTTTATCATTTCAAGGCTCCCAGACCATCGTGCAAATCGAAAACCGTCCGATCGAGGCGTTGATTCCTTACGCCCGTAACAGCCGCACGCACTCGGATGCCCAAGTAGCACAGATCGCGGCATCCATCCGCGAGTTTGGCTGGACCAACCCGGTGCTGGTCGATGGCAGCAACGGCATCATTGCTGGTCACGGCCGCGTCCTGGCGGCACGCAAGCTGGGCTTCGATCAGGTGCCGGTCATCGAACTGGCGCACCTGACCGAGTCGCAAAAGCGCGCCTATGTGCTGGCGGACAACAAGCTGGCTGAGAACGCCGGCTGGGATGATGAGTTGCTGCGCATCGAACTGGAGGCCTTGCAGGCTGCCGGGTTCGATCTGTCTCTGACAGGCTTTGCCGATGATGAACTGGCTGCTCTGATGGCCGAGTTGGCCGGCAACGAGGGGTTGACCGACGATGACGCAGTACCGGAGGTCACCGACCACCCCGTAAGCCAACCAGGGGATGTGTGGCTGCTGGGTGAGCATCGTCTGCTGTGTGGCGATGCCACGGACCCCTTGGCACTGGAGACCCTGATGGGCAGCGATCTGGCCGACATGGCGTTTACCGATCCGCCCTACAACGTCAACTACGCCAACACCGCCAAGGACAAGCAGCGCGGCACTCACCGGCCCATCCTTAATGACAACCTGGGTGAAGGCTTTGCCGGATTTCTGTCGGCGGCCTGCGCCAACCTGCTGGCCTATAGCAAGGGTGCGGTTTACATCGCCATGAGCTCCAGCGAGCTTGACACCCTGCAGCTGGCGTTTCGCGGCGCGGGTGGCAAGTGGTCCACCTTCATCATCTGGGCCAAGAACACCTTTACACTGGGTCGCGCCGACTACCAACGCCAATACGAACCCATCCTGTATGGCTGGCGTGATGGCGTCGATCACTTCTGGTGTGGTGACCGTGACCAGGGCGATGTCTGGTTCATCAACAAGCCGGTCAAGAACGATCTGCACCCGACCATGAAGCCGGTGGAACTGGTCGAGCGGGCCATTCGCAACAGCAGCAAAACGCGGGACATCGTGCTCGACCTGTTTGGCGGCTCCGGCACGACCCTGATTGCCGCCGAGAAAACTCAGCGCCGCGCACGGCTGGTGGAGCTTGATCCCAAGTACGTCGATGTGATCGTCAAGCGGTGGCAGGATTACACGGGGAAACAAGCAACACGTCTCCAAGATGGGACGTCATTCGTCGAATGCCCAGCTCAGGTGAAGAAAATGGAGATGGCTGTCAGTACAGCTGAGCCGACAAGGCAATAGATTCCGGCTCTGACCCACGATCCCGACAATCGGTTGGCAGTCGCAATGCGTTCGTCCAGTCCCCGAAAGACGTAAATATCGCCTGACTGAACTACAGATTCGATTGACGTAGAAAGCGCGTTCAGTGCAAGGCGCATCTCCGATAAAACTCGATTCAGGCTGTAGGCCAGAATGGTTCCGCCAACCAAACCCAAGATCGAAGCCAACAGCTGAATTGTTTTCGCATCCATAAAACCACCTCAAAGGTGAAAGCGTAGCCCATCGCTTGAAACTCAGTCAGTGTGGTCGATCCGGTAAACGCGTTGGCCATGGTCATCCTTGCTGGAGATCAGTGTCAGGCCCAACTTCTTCTTGAAGGCACCGGCAAAGGTGCCGCGCACCGTGTGTGGTTGCCAGCCCGTGGCCTCAACGATCTGGCTGATGGTGGCGCCTTCCGGGCGCTGGAGCATGGCGATGATCTGCGCCTGCTTGGTGTTCCCCCGGGTGCGTGGCGCGGCTTTGATCGGTTCGATCGAAGCCGTTGGCACCGCCAGTCCCAGCGTCTCGTAAGCCAGGTCAGTGACCCGGTGGGTTTTGCCATCGATTTGAATCAGGCCCTGTCGCAGCAGGCTGCCCAACACCTTGTCACGAGCACCGCCCTTGAGGTTGTCTGGAAACCAGCTCAGTCGGCCATCGGACGACTGGATGGCGGTGTTGAGAATCAGGGTCTGGGTGTCGGTCAGTTTCATGGTCATCTCCTTGTGACGGATCGGGGTGCGTTGAATTGGGGTGGGCTTACTCGGCGTACTCGCCTTGCCAGAAGTAGGCATCGGTCACTTCCTTGAGGGCGGTGACGTAGCGCGTCACGTCACCCACATGGCCCCAGGTCACCGCATCGGGGCTGACCCCAAAGTGGTCATCGCGCATCTGTTGCAGCCGCTGGAGCAAGGCGTCGAATTCACCGGCCTTGGCGATAAAGCTGTCCAGGGCAGTGGGCTTGGCAGTCTGGGTGGTCATGGTCGGGTCCTCTTTGCGGGTGGGTGATCGTGTCTGTATGAACGCTTCACTCGGCCGGCTTAGCAACTCGTTTCTGCGGGGTCTGGCGAGGTTTCTTGCTGGCCTGCTGACCTGCCTCAAAAGCCGCCTGCAGCGCGGCTTTGATGTTCCAGACCGCCAAGTCGTGGAAGTCCAGCCGGTCGCTGTTGCGCGTGTCCAGGGTCTCGAGCCCGAGGATGGTTTGGGCGATGTGTTCAAGGGGCTTGGTGGTCATGGCGTTGGCTCCGGTGGGTTGCGATGACCGTATGAACGCTTCATTTCCAGAAGAAGCCAAGTTGAATCTGGCCGCTGTCGCATCAATCCCATGCAGGGACTGTCAGTAGCTCTCAGCGCTTCGCTATTTCATCGCCGGGGACCCTGGCGATCTTGGTCAGTGCGGGGCGGCGGACCCGCGAGATTTGCGCAGGCACAGGCCGCGCTACGGTTTCGCTTCGTGGCTCAGTTCAAAGCGCCACAGGGCCTGGCCATGATCCAAGACGAAATGAACGTCGCCAGCGTTTCGCTTGAGCGCGAAATATCGACGCCACCGGCCCCACTTTGATTCCACCTTTGTCGACGAGCTGCGCTGCATGGCAACTGCCCCCATCGAATCGCTGGCCAAGCTGCTGGACCTGACCCCGCGCCGGGTGCAGCAACTGGCCAAGGAGGGCGTGATCCCCAAGCCCGCCACGCGCGGGCAGTACGACATCATCCCGTCGGTGGTGGCCTATATCCGCCACCTACGGGCCGTGGCCAGCGGCGACGGTGGTGATCTCCTCACCGAAAAAACCCGCCTCGCCCGAGCCCAGGCAGAAAAAACCGAAGTCGAGACCGCGCGCCTCAAAGGCGTCTTGGTGCCCGCTGTGGATGTGGAGCGGGCTTGGGCCAGCATGATCGCTGCAGCGCGGGCCAAGTTATTGACCTTGCCGGTGCGCGCTACCCCGCTGGTGCTGCCGCTTTCTGAGGAGTCGGCGATTGAACGGCTGCTGACGGACATGGTGATGGAGGCCTTGTCGGAACTTGCTGAGGCCGCCCTTGACGATGATCCAGACCTTGCTAACCCGGGTGCGCTCGCTGTGGCGGCCACCGCCGACGATGACGGTGAGCCAATGGGCTGACACGCATCTCTACCTCTCGCCCGAAGACAGCGCCGAATCGGGCAAATACCTGAGCGAGCGCGCCCCGTATCAGCGCGGCATCATGGATGCGTTCAGCGAACCCGGGGTCGAGGATGTGGTCATGATGTCCTCGGCGCAGGTGGGCAAGACGCTCATCCTGAAAGCCTTGATTGGCTACTTCATCGACCTCGATCCGTCGCCTATCCTGGTGGTGCAGCCGACGATCGAGATGGGTGAGACCTTCTCCAAGGATCGTCTGGCGCCGATGATCCGTGACACACCGGCGCTGGTTGGCAAGGTGCGTGATGCCAAGAGCCGCGACTCAGGCAACACGATCCTCAAAAAACACTTCCCCGGCGGCCATCTGACGATTGCTGGGGCCAACAGCGCAGCGAGCTTGTCCAGCCGCCCGATCCGGGTGCTGCTGTGCGATGAGGTTGATCGCTACCCACCTTCGGCCGGCACCGAGGGTGACCCGGTGAACCTGGCGCGCAAGCGCACCGCGACTTACCGCGCGCGCAAGAAGATCGCGCTGGTCTCGACCCCGAGCCTCAAGGGGCACAGCCGCATCGAACGTGCCTGGCTGCAGTCGGACCAGCGCCACTACTTTGTGCCTTGTCCGCACTGCGGCCACCGGCATGTCCTTGAGTGGGCCAATGTCCTGCTCAACGAAGACGAGATCGCCAAGACTTGCCTGGTCTGCCCCGCGTGCGGGGTGTTGATCCGCGACAGCGACCGGCCACTCATGTTGGCGCAAGGTCAGTGGGTCGCGCAGTGTCCGCAGAACACGATCCCCGGGTTTCATCTGAACGAGCTCTATTCCCCTTGGCGCAAGCTCTCGGAGATCGCCAGCGATTACCTGCGCGCCCTGGGCAATCCCGAAGAAGAAAAAACCTGGTGGAACACCGCCATGGGTCTGCCCTTCGAGAGCGTGGGCGAACAAGCTGATGCCCAGCAGTTGGCGCAACAGCGTGAAGCCTACGCCTCGGACAACCTGCCGGCAGGCGTGCTGACGGTGACCGCTGGCGTCGACACGCAAAAAGACCGCCTGGAAATTGAATTGGTGGGCTGGGGTGCAGGCGAAGAGTCCTGGGGCATCGAGCACATTGTGTTGCACGGCAGCCCGGCAGAACCCGAGCTCTGGCAGCGGCTCGATTTGCTGCTGGCCAATACCCGTATGCCCACCGAGGACGGTCGAGTGCTTCGCGTGGCCGCGTGCTGCATCGACTCGGGTGGCCACCATGTGCAGCAGGTCTACGAGTTCACCACACCGCGCACGGCGCGCAATATCTGGGCGGTCAAGGGCCAGTTTGGTCCGCGTCCGGTGTGGCCCAAACGCCAGACCAAATCGAAGAAATACCGGGGTCACACCGTGCGCCTGATCGGCGTGGACACCGCCAAGGACACGATCTATGCGCGCTGGCAGGTTGGGCAAGGCAAGCCCGGCCACTGCCACTTCCCCATGTCGTATGACGAGGCTTGGTTTCAACAAGCCACCGTCGAAAAACGGGTGACGCGCATCGATGCCCGAGGCAACGAGGTGCGCGCCTGGCAAAAACCTTCCGGCGCGCGCAACGAAGCGCTGGACTGCCGGGTGTATGCCTATGCCGCGCTGCAGGGACTCAAGATCGAACGCCGCCTGATCCTGGCCCGCCTTGGGAGCAGCGCCTTGAGCGGGCCGGTCGTGGATGTGGTGAGCGAACCGACCCGGACCGCTAGCACCGTCAGTCCTGCCTTGCCAGCTGCGCCAGTGCGCGGAGCTCCCCAGCCATCGGCACGGCGGGTCGCGTCGTCGACCTACCTGCGCCGCCGTTAACTACCAAGGAATCCGCATGGCCTTTACCCAGGACGATGTCGTCCGGATCGAGCGCGCCCTGGCCAAAGGGGAGCGCATTGTTCGCTTCTCTGACCGCACAGTCGAATACCGCACCGTACAAGAGCTGATCGAAGCACGCGATCGCATGCTGCTGGAGCTTGCCAAAACCGGACCGCGCCGTGCTCGTCAGGTGCGCCTCTTTCATACCGGCAAGGGCATCTGAGCATGGCCGCCCCCTTTCCTTGGCTCGCTCGGCGTGGCTTTGTCTTGCCCAACCGACTGGCCAACGTCCAGGCCCGCTACGACGCCGCAGGCAGTGGTCGCCGGTCTTCGAACTGGCAGGCACCCAGCAGCGGTCCGACTTCAGCTTCTCTGGGGGGACTGCAGCCCCTGCGCAACCGGTCGCGCGCAGCAACGCGCAATGACCCCTATGCCTTCTCGGCCATTGACCGGCTGGTCTCCAACACCATCGGTACCGGCATCACGCCCAAGCCGCGCCATCCTGATGATGGCGTACGACGCCAGTTGCAGGCGCTGTGGGAAGACTGGTGTGACGATGCTGATGCGGACGGACGCACCGACCTCTATGGTTTGCAGGCCCTCATTTGCCGGGCGGTGTATGAGTCTGGCGAGTGCTTTGTTCGCTTACGGCCCCGACGCCTGGAAGACGGGCTGTCGGTGCCTTTGCAGTTGCAGCTGCTCGAGCCGGAATTTGTGCCCCATGACAAGCACGAGCAACACGGTAGCGGCAACGTCATTCGCGCCGGCATTGAATTCAACAGCCTTGGGCAGCGCGTCGCCTACTGGATGTATCGCGCACACCCGGGCGAGGGTCTTACGCCATCGGCGGCGTTCAACGACTTGCAGCGGGTGCCGGCCGAGCAGGTATTGCACATCTACGAGCCGTTGCGCGCCGGTCAATTGCGCGGGGTGCCGATCCTGGCGCCGGTGCTGACCCGTTTGAAATCACTCGATGACTTTGACGATGCGGTGCTGTTTCGCCAGGAGGTGGCCAACCTCTTTGCCGGCTTCATCCGCAAGCCTGCACCTGAAGACCCGGTGGTCGATCCGGTGACTGGCGCACCGATCCAGACCGATGTCGATGGCTTTACGCCGATGGTCGGACTGGAGCCCGGCACGATGCAGGAGCTGCTGCCGGGCGAAGAGGTGGATTTCTCCAGCCCACCCGATGCCGGTAACGCCTATCCGGACTTCATGCGCCAGCAGTTGCTGGCCACCGCAGCCGGGGCCGGTCTGCCCTATGAACTGCTCACCGGTGACTTGCGCAATGTGAATGACCGGGTGATCCGGGTGGTGTTGAACGAGTTTCGGCGACGCATCGAACAGCGCCAGTTCGGCATCTTCGTGCATCAGTTCTGCCGCCCGGTGCGTGCCGCCTGGCTGGACATGGCGATGCTCGCTGGCGTCATCGATCTGCCCGACTACGCGCGGCAGCGACGGGCTTACCTGCGCACCCGCTGGGTGCCGCAAGGCTGGTCCTACCTGCACCCGGTGCAGGACGTGCAGGCGCGACGCATGGAAGTGCGCGCAGGTTTTACCTCGCGATCTGAAGTGGCTCTGCGTCAGGGCTATGACGCCGAGCTCATCGATTCAGAAAACGCCGCCGACAACGCCCGCGCCGATGGTCTGGGCCTGATCTACGACTCGGATGCCCGCAGTCGTGCGACATCCGCATCCCCAAATTCAAACCCAAACGACGAGGAGCCGGCATGAGCCATCTTCCCGAGGCTGCGCCGACGCGCAGCTGGTACCGCATCCAGGCCAAGACAGAACCCAATCAACCCATGGCCATCGAGGTACTGATCTATGACGAGATCGGCCTGTGGGGGATCAGTGCCGCCCGATTCATCGACGAACTCAAGGCGATGGACGACGGCCGGGCGCAGATCACCGTCGCCATCAACAGCCCGGGCGGTGATGTGTTCGATGGCTTTGCCATTCACAACGCCTTACTGCGCCTGGGTGAGCGTTGCACCGTTCGGATCGATGGCCTGGCCGCATCCGCAGCCAGTGTCATTGCCTGTGGCGGGCATCAGGTGGTGATGGCGGCCAACGCCATGCTGATGATCCACAATCCGTGGACCTTCACCTATGGCACCGCGCAGGACCTGCGCAAAACCGCCGACATGATGGACAAGGCGCGCGACGGCATTCTGGCCGCCTACCGGCGCAAGGCCCCGGCGATTGAAGATGCCGCGCTCATCCAGATGCTCGATGAGGAGACCTGGCTCAACGCCGATGAAGCGCTGGCCCTGGGCCTCGTGGATCTGATTGGCGAGGCGGTGGCACTGCAAGCCTGCCGAGGCTCGACCAATGTGCTGGCGCGCTTCAAGCATCCGCCGGACGCCTTGCTGGCAGCCAGCGCCGAAGTTGCGCCGGCCCCTGTCGCCGAGCCTGAGGCCGCGCCCGAGCCGTCGCCGGATCCAACACCCGATACAGCCCGCCTGGCGCGCAATGCCGCGCGTTTCTCCCAGGCCTGTCTGGCCAGTGGATTCCCTGATCTCACCGAGGAGTTGCTGATGAACACCCCCCTGGCCGATGACGACGCGGTAGCCGCGCAGATTGAACGCCTGCAGGCGATTCGCACCCTGTGTGCCAGCGCCCGACGCCCCGAACTCGCCGCCGACTACGTGCGCTCCGGCCTCAGTGTCGAGGCCGTGCGCGCCCGGCTCTTTGACCAATTGCTGGCGGCGCAAGGCACCCCGATCGACAACAAGGAGCCGCCGGTGAGCACTGAGGCCCCTGCGGTGCCCAGCCCGAATACCAGTGCCATCTACGCCGCGCGCAAGAAAACCTCTCGCCGTCCGGCGAACGATAAAACGGTCACCCCTCAATAACCCACCCCTTGATCGTCACCTGGAGCACACGCCATGAACATCCAAACCGAAGCCGTCCACACGGCCGAATTCCTGCTGTCCGAGGGCAACCGCGAGATCTCGCGCGAAGCCATCACCGTCGCTGCCGGCGACGCGCTGCCTGCCGGCCAGGTCCTGGGCATCCAGACCGCCTCGAGTCACTACGCCGCCTACAGCGCATCTGCCACCGACGGCACAGAAGTCGCGGTGGGCATCTTGCATGCCGCGCTGCCGGCATCTGCCGAGCCGCGCAACGGCGTGGCCTTCGTCCGCCTGGCTGAAGTGGCCGCCGCCCGCTTGACCGGTCTGGATGACGCTGCGATGGCCGACCTCAAAACGCGTCACGTCATCGTTCGCTAACCCACGCACCTAACCCATTTCGGAGACCCCCATGCCCCTGACCCTCGACATCTTTAATGACGACGCCTTTGGCGTTGCTTCGCTGACGGCTGCCATCAACAACCCGCCCGAAGGCCAATACGTTCCCAACCTGCTCGACAGCCTCTTTGAGGAAGAAGGCATCACCACGACCTCGGTCATGATCGAGCGCGACGGCGATGCCCTGGCCCTGGTACCGGCCAGCGAGCGCGGGGCGCCGGGTGATGTCACCGTGGGCGCCAAGCGCGACATGATCCCGTTCTCGACCCTGCATTTGGCTACCACCGGCGCCATCAAGGCCGATGAGGTTCAGGGCGTGCGTGCCTTTGGTAGCGAATCGGAAACCCAGACCGTACAAAACCTCGTCACCCAGCGCCTCTTTAAAATGCGCCAGCGCCTGGAAGCGACCCTGCGCTACCACCGTTTCGGTGCCGTCACCGGCAAGATCTACGATGCCGATGGCTCGCGCGTGCTGCTTGATTTGCACCAGCGCTTTGGTATCACTGCGCAGTCGGTCAACATGGCCCTGGCCACCGAGACCACCGACTTGCAGCAAAAAATCCGCGACGCCAAACGCAAGAGCGAGGATGTCATCGGCGACTCGGGCGTGATCACTGGCTGGCTCGGGATCTGTGGCCGGGGCTTTTACGACGCCTTTGTCGGCCACGCCACCGTCAAGCAGGCCTACGACCGCTGGAACGATGGCCAATTCCTGCGCGACGATCTGCGCAAGGGTTTCACCTTTGGCGAGGTGACCTGGAAGGAGTTCTACGGCAAGGTCGGCAGCATCAGCTTCATTGGCGAGAACGACGCCTACCTGATCCCGGTGGGGGTGTCGGAACTCTTCATCACGCGCTATGCGCCGGCCGACTACATGGAGACGGTCAACACGATCGGCTTGCCGCTCTATGCCAAGCAGGAGCTGATGCGCATGAACAAGGGCGTGGAACTGGAAGCCCAGTCCAATCCGCTCAATCTGTGCACCAAGCCGCGCGCCGTCATCAAACTCGTCAAGTGAGTTGGCCGACATGCAAGACTTTCGTGCGCTCAGTGGCGAGCTGGATGCCTGCGTGTTCGATGCCTTGGCCGATCAGGCCGACATCGCCGGACGCCCCGTGCGGGGCATGTTCTCTTCCCCGTGGCTCGCCCCGCAGTTGGGTCGCCTGGATACCGGCCTGATTGAGCCACAGCTGATCGTGCGCGATCTCGATGCGGTCGATGTGGCCAAAGGCACGACGCTGAGCTTTGATGGCCAGGCGTTCGAGGTCGTAGGCATTGAGCCCGATGGCACCGGCGTCACCGCCCTGATCCTGAGACCTCTAACATGAGCACCACCATCAAAGTCGATATCGATGTCGGCCAGGTGCTGGCCCTCACGCAAGGCTTCTCGGCCAACGCGAGTCAGGCGGCTTGGCGCCGCACGCTGCGCAAAACCGGTCGGTGGGTCAAAGCCCAGACCGCCAAGGCAGTGAGCCACGAGACCCGCATTCCACAAAAGCTGTTGCGCCAGCGCCTGTACTTCTTTCTGCGCTCACGCGACAGCGGCAAGGTCTGGCTGGGGCTCAACGCCATCGAAGCCCATCGTCTGGGCAAGCCGCGCCAGACGCGTTCTGGAATCTCCGTGGGGCGGCACCGCTTTGATCGGGCTTGGCAGATGCGCAGACGCGCACCCGACGGCCCGGTCTATCGGCGCACCACCGCAGCGCGCCGGCCCTACGAGGTGGTCAAGGTGGACTGGGCCGGACCGGGTGAAGCGGCCTTTCGACAGGCCGCCGAACGCGCCGAAGAGCGCTTACTGACGGTATTGCGCCAAGAAGTGAACTACGAGATTCACAAGGCTCTGGCCAAAGCCCGCTGAGGACACAAAACCCATGATTGATTCTCTTGCCCAACTGCACACTGCCATTGTGAGCGGCCTGCGCGCCAAGCTCGCGGGGGTTCCGACGGTCGATGCCTATCCGGTCTTGCAGCGGCGCATCGGCTTGCCGGCCGTGTTGGTGGAACTGGCCGAGATGGAGCCCGACGATGATCCGGGAACGGGCGCCACGGCGCTCATCGGTCGATTCCAGGCGCGCGCCATCGTGGACCCCAATGCGGCGCAGGCTGACCTGCTGGTGCGAGAACTGGCGGCCCGTGTTGCGGTGGCCCTGACCCATGAAACCTGGGGGCTGCCGATCACCATGGCCAATCTGGTGCAGATCGGGGATGACGCCTTCAAGCCGGAGCTCGATGGCTATCTGGTCTGGGTGGTCGAATGGACCCATGCCTTTCATCTGGGCGAGATCGTCTGGCCCTATGCCGATGAAAGTGGTCTGGCCATCTGGGTGGGGTTCACGCCGGGCACCCAGCGACCTGACAGCTACGAGCCCCTGACGGAGGCGCTATGAGCGAGGCTTATGCGATTGGCGAGCACGACCGCATGATCGCGGCCATTTTGCAGGCCGGCACCATCGAAGTCGTCGATCACAGTAACGCTCGAGCACGGGTACGCATCGGCGACTGGGTCTCAGCCTATCTGCCCTGGCATGTGCCGGCCGCCGGTGAGGTGCGCATCTGGCGCGCCCCGTCGGTGGGTGAGCAGTGCCTGCTGATTTCTCCCTCGGGTATGCCAGAGGCCGGTTTCATCCTGCCGGGCTTTTACACCACGACGCATGGCCAGGCCGACAACCGCGACCATGTGACAGTGATCCGCATGCCCGATGGCGCGCAGATGCTCTATGACTGGCAGGCCGGTGCGCTCCTGGTTGATGGCACGCAGACCGTGACCGTAAAAAACGCCAGCGCTGTGCTCATCGACAGTGGTGGCCCGGTGACGGTCAAAGCACCCAGCATCACCCTGGATGCACCGGAAACCACGGTCACTGGCAATCTGACGATTGGTGGAGCGCTCGCCCAGGGTGGTTCGGGTGGCGGTAATGCCACCTTCGGCGGCCAGGTACACGCACAAGGCGATGTCACTGCCGGCAGCATCAGCCTGCAGAGCCACACCCATACCGAACAAGGCGACGGTGCGCAAACCAGCGCTGCCCGCTAATTCTTCCTTTAGCAACCTATCCAACAACCCCGTCCCGGTTCGCACTGGATGGGGTTGTGCATTTCAGGAGCCCACATGGCCAAGATCGAGACCAAGCCCGCTGCTACCTCGGAGGAGAAATCCGCCCTGACAGTGACTTTCCGCGACCTCGCGTTCAAGAGCCGCACCCTGGTGCTGGCCGATGGTCGTAGCTTTGCGGTCGAACAGGGGCGCATCCAGACGGGTGACGCCGCCCTGATCGTCTTTCTGGAAAAGCAACCTGACATCCAACGTGAGGCCGAACCACTGGCCGGAGTGTGATCCATGGCTTTGATTGGCATGAGCCGCGACAACGGCCAGGCCCTTGCTGGCGTCGCTCACTTGAAGCAGTCAATCCGCGACATCCTGAGCACACCCTTGGGCAGCCGTCGCATGCGCCCGGAGTACGGCTCGGACATTCCCCGCTATGTGGATCTGCCCATCAACAAGGGCTGGATCTCGGCAGTGCAGGCAGAAGCCGCACGTGCCATTGGTCGCTGGGAGCCACGTATCCGTTTGTCGGCGGTGCGCATCACCGGCGTGGTCGATGGGCGCATCGATTTCCGGATTGAAGGCGAATACGACGCCGCCCCCTTGCTGCTGGAGGTGGCCCTGTGATCGACCTGTCCCAACTGTCTGCTCCCGAGGTCGCTGAGCCACTGGACTTCGAGGTGATTTACCAGGACTTGTTGGCCACGTTTCGTGCGCTGATGGGCGAGGGATGGACGGCCCCGCTGGAGTCTGATCCGGTGGTGAAGTTGCTCGAGCTGGCCGCCTACCGTGAAGTGCAGCTGCGAGCCCGCATCAACGATGCCGCGCGCGCCGTGTTGCTGGCCTATGCCGTGGGCTCCGACCTTGAACAACTGGCGGCCAACGTCAACGTCTCGCGCCTGCTCGTCTCGCCTGGTGACGCCGAGGCCACACCGCCCCTCGACCCCGTTTATGAAAACGATGCCAGTCTGCGTGCCCGCGTGCAGCGGGCTTTCGAAGGACTGTCGGTGGCCGGCCCACGGGCGGCCTACATCTTCCATGCGCTGTCGGCCGATGGGCGCGTGGCCGATGCCTCGGCCGAAAGTCCGGCCCCGGCCCAGGTGGTGGTCACGGTGCTCTCGCGCGAAGGCGATGGCAGTGCTTCTGCCGATCTGCTGGTCGTGGTTGAGGCGGCTTTGTCCAGTGAAGAGGTCCGCCCGGTGGCCGATCAGCTCACCGTGCAAGGCGCGCAAATCGTGCCCTATCAGGTGAGCGCCACGCTCTGGCTGTATCCGGGGCCAGAGGTAGAGCCCATCCTCGCTGCTGCTCAGGCGCAACTGGAGGCCTATGTCAGCACCCAGCGCCGGCTCGGACGCGACATCCGGCGCTCGGCCTTGTTCGCTGCTTTGCATGTGGAGGGGGTGCAGCGGGTCGAGCTCCTGTATCCGGAAGCCGACGTGGTGCTGACCAGCAGCCAGGCGGCGCATTGCACTGCAATCGACATTTCCACCGGAGGCTTCGATGAGTAGCGCTCTGCTGCCGGCTAATAGCACAGCACTGGAGCGGCATTGGGCGGAGGCGACACAGCGCGAAACACCGGTGCCGATTGCCGACCTGTGGCGGTCCCAATCGTGCCCAGCCAACTTGCTGCCGTATCTGGCCTGGGCGCGCTCAGTGGATCGCTGGGACCCAGCCTGGTCCGATGCGGCCAAGCGCGGTGTCATCGCCTCGGCGTTTTACGTGCACCAGCACAAAGGCACGATCGGTGCGCTGCGCCGGGTGGTCGAGCCCTTGGGCTACCTGATCGAGGTGGTGGAGTGGTGGGAGCTCGTGCCTGCCGGGCCGGCGGGCACCTTCAGCCTGAAGGTGGGCGTGCTCGATACCGGCATCACCGATGCCATGTATCTGGAGCTCGAGCGCCTGATCGACGACGCCAAGCCGTTGAGCCGCCACCTGATTGGCCTGGCGATTAGCCTGGAAGCACGGGGCGATTGCCCGATCCATGTCGCCGCTTACGAGGGCGACGAGATGGTCGTCTATCCCTACACCCCGGCTGAGGTCGAGGTCACTGGCGTGATTGGCTCCTCCGGTGCAGACCACACCATCGACCACATGAATATTTATCCCTGGAGTTCGCTCGCATGAGTCAAACCTACTTTGCCATCCTGACTGCGATTGGCGAGGCCAAGCTGGCCAATGCCACTGCGCTCGGGACCACGCTACAACTGACCCAGATGGGCGTCGGTGATGGCAACGGCAGCACGCCGCTGCCCAATCGCAACCAGACCACATTGCTTCGAGAAAACCGACGCGCTCCGCTCAACCGCCTTTTTGTCGATCCGGCCAATGCCAGCCAGATCATTGCCGAGCAGGTGATCCCAGAGGAGATTGGCGGCTGGTGGATTCGCGAGATTGGCCTGTACGACGCTGACGGTAATCTGTGCGCGGTGGCCAACTGCCCAGACACCTACAAGCCCGTGCTCGCCGAGGGTTCGGGGCGCACGCAGGTGATCCGCATGGTGCTGATCGTGAGCAATACCTCAGCCGTGCAACTGAAAATCGATCCGGCGATCGTGCTGGCCACACGTGGCTATGTGGATGATGAGTTCAACAAGCATCTGGCGGCGCTTGATCCCCATCCGCAGTACATGACCGCACCGGAAGTCGCCAGCGCCATTTCCGGGAAGGCTGACAAGGCCACGACGCTTGCGGGATACGGCATTGCTGACGGTGCTACGGTCGCCGCCGCTGAGCAAGCGGCTCCTGCCGGAGCTGTGGCTTTCTTTGGCATGACGGCGGCGCCAGCAGGTTGGCTAAAAGCCAACGGGGCGGAAGTCAGTCGGACGACTTATGCGGGATTATTTGCTGCCATTGGCACAACCTTCGGCGCTGGCAACGGTAGCACCACGTTTCGACTCCCCGACCTGCGCGGAGATTTCATTCGCGCCTGGGATGACGCACGTGGCGTGGATCTTGGCAGAGGTCTGGGCAGTTGGCAGAGCGAATCCTTCAAAAGCCATGATCACGTGATCAATTCGGCGGACGTGTTCAACACGGCGGCTTTCGTGATCAATGACAACGGGGGGGACAACATCGTGAGCTCGGACAACGCTCCGGCAATGTATGCCACGTATCACCCCAATCGCTATTACACCGGTGCATCGGGCGGCGCTGAAACCCGCCCCCGCAACACCGCACTGCTTGCCTGCATTAAATACTGAGGCCGCCCATGAAAACCCTCTATCACTACCATCCCGAAACCGGAGAGCTGCTGGGCGAGAGTCCGGCTGATCCGTCTCCTTTGGAACCGGAGGTCTGGCTGATTCCAGCCCATGCCACCGATCTGCCACCGCCCAAGACCAAAGCGCGGCAGGTCGCAGTCTTCCGAGATGTCCGTTGGCAGCTCGCTCCAGACTGGCGCTCGGCGGCGCTGTGGTCCACCGAAGACGGTACTGCCGTCTCGATCGCGGATATTGGTGTCACCCCCGCCGATGTTCACGCCACCGAAACGCCACGTCCCAGCGCGGCCCACCGATGGCAAAACGGTCAATGGCAGGAGGATGCAGATTTGCGCTTGGCATTGCTTGATGCTTTGAAGATCGAACTGTGCCAGCAGATCGATGGCCTCGCCGATCAGGTGAGGCGCGAGTTGGCCGGTGATCCCTTGCGGGTCGCTGAATACGACCGGGCTGCGCAGGAGGCCAGTGCGTATCAAACCGCAGGCTACGCCGGCACGGTTCCACCAGCGGTTCTGTCTTGGGCCGAAGCCAAAGGCTGGATCGCGCAGGCTGCTGCCGACGACATCTTGCGAGCTGCAGACCGTTGGAATGCAGCTCGCTACCAGTTGCGTGACCAGCGTCTCAAAACCAAAGAAGCCATTCGCAGTGCGCTTGATGAGGCGAGCGCCAATGCGATCGCGGCGGCCGGGCTTGACGCCCTGCGTACCGTGCCCCTGATGGCAGACGCGTTGCCGCCGTAACTTGCCCCACGCTTGATCCCTGCCATCCCCGCCCATGCCATCCGGCCCACCCCTGCGGTGGGCTTTTTACTTTCTGGAGAACACGATGCCCACTTCCTTCTTCCACGGGGTGACCGTCACCCTGATCGACACCGGTCCGCGACCGATCGCCATTCCGTCCTCGTCGATCATCGGCCTGGTCGATACCTATACGCCCGCCGAGGGGCTGGCCGAGCCCAACAAGCCCATCTTGCTGACCTCTTACCGTGAGGCGGTGAAGCAGTTCGGTGCGAGCAGCGCGCTGGCCAAGTCGGCACGCGGTATCTACGCCCAGTCATCGGCCGTGGTGGTCGCCATTGGAGTGCCGTTCGTTGCCGACGCCGCTGCGCTCACCAGCGCCATCATCGGTGGCGTGACGGTCGATGGCCAGCGCACGGGTATGCAGGCACTGCTCGACGGCAAGTCCGTCCATAACGCCCAGCCTCGCCTGATCGTCTGCCCGGGCCATTCGGCCACCCAGGCGGTGGCCAGTGCCATGGACGGCTTGGCGGCCAAGCTCAAGGCGATCGCCATCGTCGATGGCCCCAATACCGACGACGAGGCAGCCATTGCCTACTTCAGCAATTTCGGGAGCAAGCGTGTCTTTGCCGTCGACCCCTGGCTCAAGGTGTGGGATACCGAGTCCGGCGTGGCCAGCACGGTGCCTGTGTCCCCGTATGCCGCAGGCCTCTTTGCCCGGACCGATCGGGAATACGGGTTCTGGGCCTCGCCTTCGAACAAGGAGTTCGTTGAGGTCATTGGCACCGCTCGCCCGATCGAGTTTCTCGATGGGGATGAGACCTGCCGCGCCAACCTGCTTAACGCCGCCAACATCACCACGGTCATCCGTGATGGCGGCTACCGCCTGTGGGGTAACCGGACCCGCTCGGCCGATGCCAAATGGGCCTTCGTGACCCGGGTGCGCACGGTGGACATCGTCATGGACGCGATCCTCTATGGCCACAAATGGGCGGTGGACCGATCGATCACCAAGACCTACGTCAAGGACGTGACCGAAGGCTTGCAGGCCTTCATGCGCGATCTGAAAGCGCAGGGCGCCATCATCAATTTCGAGGTCTACCCCGACCCCGAGCTCAACACCGCAAGCCAGCTCGAGCAAGGCCGCGTGTACTGGAACATCCGCTTTACCGACGTGCCTCCCGCAGAAAACCCCACCTTCCGGGTCGAGGTCACGAACCAGTGGATTACCGAAGTTCTCGACATTTAAGGAGCCGCCACCGTGATCCCGCAAACCCTCTACAACCTCAACCTCTTCATCGACGGCGTGAACTTCGCCGGCATCGCCACCCAGGTCACCCCGCCCAAACTCAAGATCAAAGCCGAAGACTACCGGGGCGGCGGCATGGACGCCCCGATCAAGATGGATCTGGGCCTCGAAGCGCTGGAGGCCAATTTCTCGCTCTCGGGCATGTCGGTCGAAGCACTGCGCTTCTTCGGCCTGGCCGACCAGAGTGCCTTCAACGGCGTATTCCGGGGCGCTTTCCGCACCCACAAGGGCGAGGTGCAATCGTGCGTCGTGACCCTGCGCGGCATGCTGACCGAGGTCGACATGGGCGACTGGAAGCCCTCGGAAAAGGCCGAAACCAAATTCAGCCTGGCCTGCAGCTACTACAAGCTCGAGCTCGATGGCCTGCTCATCTACGAGATCGACCCGATCGCCTCGGTGCGCATCGTCGACGGGCGCGACCAGCTGGCCGACATCCGTGCCGCCCTTGGTCTGTAACCCGCACCCTATTCACCACCGGAGAACCGTCTCATGGACCAACTGACCGTCAAGCTACAACACCCGACCGAATTCGATGGCGTCCGTCGCGACACCCTGACCCTGCGTTCGCCACTGGTGCGCGACATGCGCCTGGCTTCCCGGCAAGCGCCGTCCGACGCTGAAGAGCGCGAACTGATCCTGTTCGGGATTCTGGCGGGCGTTGCGCCGAAGGATCTGGAGGGCATGCGCTTTACCGACTACAAGCGGCTGCAAGACAGCTACTTTCGCCTGGTGTCCACTCGCCCGGATGACGCCGCCCCTGCTGGGCCTGCTGATGAAGCGTCTGGCACGGGAGCTGCACTTTCCGCCGTCTGAGATTGATGCCCTGGAGCTTGGGGATGCCCTGTGGTGGCTGGAGGACTGAATGAAACGTGATATCGCACTGGGCATCGTCATTGGTGGCGCGGTGGATGGCTCGCTGGGCCGGGCGCTTTCTGATACCCAGTCGCGCATCACCCGTCTCAAGCAGACCGCCGAGCAACAACGCCTGTGGCAGCGCACGATTGGGGAGACGCAGCGCCTGCAGGGCGAGTTTCGCAAGCTGCACCTGAGTGGCGATGCCGCTGCGGAGGGCATTCGCAAGAAGATCGAGAGCAATCTGACCGTTTTGCGTCAGGCGGGCATTGAAGCGGACAACCTGGACCGTGCCTATCAACGGCTTGGCCGCACGGCGCGGGGGTTGGAACTGCAGGCTAGCGGGCGTGAACGCATCGGTCAGGGAGTGGCCCAGGGTCGTGAAGCGGTGGGCGATGCCCTGAAGCTGACCGCCACGGTGGCGGTGCCAGCTACGATTTCGGCCAACTACCAGGCCATTGTGCGCGACATGGCGATCAAGGCCGGCATTGCGGGTACCGCGCGCGAAACGCAGATCGGTGAGCAGATCGCCCAGAGCGCTCTGGCCAATGGCATGGGACGCAATGAGCTGGCGCAAGCCATCAATCAGCTCGTAGGTGGCGGCATGGATCTGGAGCGTGCCACCACCTTTGCCCCCTTGCTGGCGAAATTCGCCGTGGGCCAGGGCTCGGGCAGCGTCGACACGGCGCGCATGATCGGCGCCCTGGAGCAAAACGCCAAGATCACCGACCCGGCCCAGATGCAGCAAGCCCTGGAGGCGATCGCCTACCTGGGCAAGGAGGGTTCATTCGAATCCTCGGACATGGCACGCTGGTTTCCGGAGCTGTTGGCTGAGATGCAAAAGATCGGCATCACCGGCCAGGACTCGGTCAATCAGCTGGGCGCCATGCTGCAGGTGCAGATGAAGGTCTCCGGCTCGCCCGATCAGGCGGCCAACAACCTGAAGAACTGGTTCTCCAAGATCGGTTCGCCCGAGACCCAGCGACGCTACGCCGATGCCGGTATCGATTACACAGCCATGATGCAGGAGGCCATCGGCAAGGGCTGGAGCACGATGGAGTCCTCCTTTGTGCTGGCCCGGGCCTACATCGAGCAGGTCGATCCCCAGCGTGCCCAGCAAGTCTCCGTGGCGGCGCAACGCATCGGGCAAGAACGTGATCCGGCCAAGCAGCAGGCCATGCTGCAAGCCTTCGAAGCCACCCTGAAAACCGGTGACCTCTTCGCCGACATGCAGGTCAAGGCGGCGCTGACCGCCTATATGCAAAACGCCGATCTGTACCAACGCCTCAAGCAAAATGCCGCACAGGCCAGCGGTGAGATCGAGCAAGACCTGATCGCCCGGCGCGAAACCTCCAAGCAGATCTGGGCCGAGGTCGGTCAGGCGTGGGACGAGGCCTTGCGCCGGATTGGTGACGCCTTGCGTCCGGTGACCGACACCGTGGGCCAGGCTATCGGTTCTGTCGGCAGAGCTTTGGCCACGCTGGTCGAGCAAGCACCGATGGTGGTGGCGGGTTTGGCTACTGTGGCCGGCGGGCTGGTGGCGCTCAAGGGCGCCAAAGCCGCCTGGAATATCGGGCGCGGCGCTTTCGACCTGGCGCGTGGCACGCTCATGGCCGGCCGGATCGGGACTGGCAAAGGCCTACCCGGCAAGTTGGGCAATCTGGCCAGCGTGCTGACCGGAGCCACGGCCAGTGCAGGTGCCCAGCCGGTATTCGTCACCAACTGGCCCGGTGGTGGTGGCGGAGGACTGATGGATCTGCTGGGTCAGTCTGGTCGAGGTAGACCAAGCACCGCCAGGACCGCTGGCAAGGCGGCCGGGGGCGTCACGGCCTCGGCAAACAACCTGGGGCGCTTTGCGCGTGTGGGCAACTGGCTGGGCAAGGCCGGTGGCCGATTGGGTGGTGCCCTGGCCATCGGCACAGCTGCTTACCAGGTCTACGACACCAGCAAAAACGCCACCACCAGCCAAGAAAAAGCGCAGGGCTACGGCGGCGCGGCCGGCACGCTCGCGGGTGGTTTGGCGGGTGCTAAACTGGGTGCAGCGGTAGGCGCGCTCGGCGGCCCGATCGGTATCGCCATTGGCGGCCTCTTGGGTGGCGCCATAGGCAGTTTCGCCGGCGACAAGCTGGGCGGCTGGCTTGGCAAATCGCTGGTCGCGCGCCCAACGCCACAGCCGGCACCGACATTGGCTGCCACTCAGCCCACCGGTGCGGAGGCTCAGCCTACTGCTGCAGCCAATATCCCGGCTCCTGCTGTCAGGCCAGCCACCCCGACAGCGGTAAAGGCGCCGCCTGTACCGCAACAGCTGAGTTTCTCACCCACGCTGCAAATCACCGTCAAAGGTGACGTCAAGGACCCGAGGCAGCTGGCCAATGAGCTGATGCCGCACCTTAAAACTCTGTTCGAACAATTCCAGCAAAAGGCCCAACGTGCCGCCTGGTACGACGGTGCCCATGTGTGAGGAGCACGATGTCCTTCGTTATTAGCAGGACCGCCATTACCCAGCAGGTATCGCAGGCGAGCACAGCCGTTGCGCGTGCCGCCAGCCATGCGCAGCGGCTTGGGCAACTGGCCAATACCATGACCAATACCACCCGGCCGGCTGAAAGTGTGTTCCGGCTGGCCAGCACCACCACCGCCGAATTGGTGCGAGGTGCCGCCGTACTCAAGGGCGTGGCGGCCCTCTTGCCCACCAGCGTGCTGTCATCCATTGAGCGCAGCACCGTAGGGCGCAGCCTGGCGACGCTTCAGACTGGGCTGGTCGACATCAACCGGCGCACCCAGCAAGTCGGACGCTTGATCGATGCCAGCCAGGCCGCGGCCAAGCGCCTGGGCACCGCCGTGCAATCGATCCAGAACGCGGCAAGCGCGGTTGGCACTCAGGTCACGACCATCAAGACGCAGTTGGGCAACGGGTCGCCCGTGGGTGCAGTTGTCGCTGCCACGGGCGGTTCGGGTACATCCCCACTGCCTAGCCTGTCCAGCGCTCGCCCGCACCTGCTGGTGATGATTGCCGATCAAGGTGAGCGCTTTTACTTTGGCCTCAGCACCGCTGCTTTCGACAGCCTGCGCCGGCAGAGCAACTACAACGTCGCCACCCAGGAGCGGCTTGGCCGCCCGGAAGCCCTGCAGGCCGTCAATCAGGGCGGTGAATCCCTCACGCTCTCGGGCGTGGTCTTTGCCCAGATGGCCGGCATGAGCCAACTGAATGCCTTGCGGCGCATCGGCTTCCAGATGAAGCCCGTGGAACTCATCGCCGGGCATGGTGAAACCCTCGGTCGCTGGTATCTGACCAGCCTCTCCGAAGACCAGGGCGATCTGATGGCTGACGGTGCACCGCGCAAGCAAACCTTCACCGTGGAGTTCAAACGCTATGGCGACGACTATCAAAACCTCTGACGGCGATGTGCTCGACTCCCTGTGCCTGCGCAGCTATGGGCATCTGCTGGGGTCGGTCGAGGCCGTGCTTGAGGCTAACCCGGGGCTGGCTGGCATCCCCCAGCCCTTTGCCGTCGGGGTGCAAATATATCTGCCTGAGCTCGCCTCGCCGCGCACCGACGTGATCCAGCTCTGGGACTGACCCATGCGCGCCATCTTTCAGGTCATTGCCAACGCCCAGGACATCACCGATCTGCTCAAGGACCGCTTGCTCAGCCTGGAGCTGACTGACCGAGCGGGACTGCAATCGGACGAATGCGAGATTCGCCTGGACGACCGGGACGATCGCATCGCCTTCCCCAAGAAGGGGGCCGTGCTGCGCATTTCACTGGGGTGGGAGGGCCAAGGCTTGAGCTTCATGGGTGCTTACACGGTCGATGAGATAGAGCTCTCCGGCCCGCCCCGCACTCTCGTCATCCGAGGCAAGCCGGCTGATATGGCAGGAGCAGCCAAGAATTCCCGCCAGCATGCCTGGGAGCAGGTGCCGCTGTCGCAGATCGTCAAGGAAGTGGCTGCGCGCAACGGCTGGCAAGCGGTGTGTTCGATCGACACGAACATCCCTCGGACTGATCAGACGGGGGAGTCTGACTTGAATTTCCTCACCCGCCTGGCCCGCCAGTACAACGCAACCGCCACCCTGAAGGAGCGCAAGCTGCTGGTGTTGCCGCGCGCCGATGGCAAAACCGCCTCGGGCAAAAGCCTGCCGGTGATCCAGTTGGAGCCTACTGCCATCAGCAGCTACCGCTTGACCTTCCCGGATCGCGGCAGCGTGGCCGCAGTTAAGGCCAAGGCGCACGACAGTAAAACCGGTAAAAAGATCGACATCGTGATCCCGAACCCGGATGCGCCAACGGGTTCGAGTGCTGCGGTACATACCGACCGGCACATCTACCCCAGCCCCAGCGCCGCCAAGGCGGCGGCCAGAGCCAAACTGGCCGGCATGAACCGGCAAACTGCTTCGGGCAGCTTGACCTTGCGTGGCCGGGCTGATCTCGCCGCCGAGAAATCGGTCGAGCTCAAAGGCCTCAAGCAGGAGGCCGATGGCACCTATCTGATCGAGTCGGTGACCCACCACCTGGCCGGGCAGAGCTGGACAACAACTGTGGAGCTCTCAGCGGGCAAGTCTGGCAAAGCCAAAGCCGGGCACAACAAGCAGGCTGCCCGAAAGACCGCACTGGTCATCCCTACAGCACCCTGACCGTTAGAACCCTTCACCCCACCAACCCCGCCCTCGTGCGGGGTTTCTTGTTTCTGGAGACCGCAATGAACACACCGACCACGCGAGACGGCTGGGTATCCATGCCGCTGGACGAATTTGAGCGATTGATCGAGGACGCAGCGGAACGTGGCGCCAAACGCGCCATGACCGATGTCGGCCTGGATGGCGAAAGTGCCGCAGCAGACATCCGTGAACTGCGCGGACTGCTCGAGGCCTTCAATACCGCCAAGCACACGGCCTGGCAGACCCTGATACGCATGGTCACCACCGGCTTCATCTTAGCCCTGGTCGCCGGTGCGCTGATCAAACTGAAACTCTTTGGTGGAGGGAGCTGATCATGCTGACCTTGCTCGGATCACTGCTGGGCTTCCTCAGCAGCACCTTCCCGGAATTCCTCAAGCTGTTTCGCGACAGCCAGGATCGCAAGCACGAGCTGGCCATCCTGGATCGTCAGATGGAGCAGCAGCGGCTGGGGCACACCCAGCGCCTCGAAGAAATCCAGATTGCGGCTGATATTGCCGAGAGCCAGGCACTGTACAGCTACGCCAACCACCCCACAGGCTTACCCTGGGTCGAGGCATTGCAGGCCTCGGTGCGCCCGGTCATCACCTATGCGTTCTTCTTAGTCTTTGCGGTGGTGAAGGTCTCGGCCTTGGCTACTTTGCTGCAAACCGAGGGGGTCACGCTGACGACGGCGCTGCAGGCCACCTGGGACGAAGAGACCCAGGCGCTATTTGCTGCCGTGATGTCCTTCTGGTTCGGCAGCCGTCAGATCAGCAAGATGCGCCGGGGTGGCTGATGCGTCACGTCACTGAAGTAGGGTTGAACCTGATCAAACGGTTTGAGGGGTTCAGCCCAACGATCTACATTTGCCCGGCCGGCTATCCGACGATTGGCTACGGCCATGTGGTGCTGGCACATGAAAAGGACCGGTTCGCTCCGGGTATTACGCATGCCGAGGCCAGCGAGCTTCTGCGCAAGGATGCGGCGATCGCCGAACGAGCCGTACTGCGGCTGATCTCGGTGCCTCTGACTGACGGGCAGTTCGACGCGCTGGTCTCTTTCACCTTCAACCTCGGTGCCGGGGCCTTACAGCGCTCGTCACTGAGGCGAAAGGTGAACCGTGGCGAACACGAAAGCGTCCCCGCTGAGCTGATGAAGTGGGTGTGGGCTGCGGGGAAGAAAGTGTCTGGATTAATCCGCCGACGTGAAATCGAGGGCGCTTTGTACAAAAGTGGCTTTCATTTGAAATAAATTTTTTCCACAAAAATACCAAGCAGCCTGTCGTCCGAAGATAACCCGTGAGACGCGGGAGATGAATATCCAGCCAATTTGAGATATATACTGGAAGCCTGAGTATCGCTTGGGCTCCTTGAAGGCACAGAAACGCAGCGCTCTCCATCCGGTTTTGATTTGTTATATTCAAAATGGCCCAATAAAGACCCTTCAAAATAAACCTCTGCCAAGATTTCACTCGATGGAGCTGGTAAATAACCATGTCCTTTAATGCAAAGATTTTCATATGAAATTGCTTTGATGGCCGGCAACGTTACTTCTGCACCGATTGTCCAACGACCAATAATCTCTTTGTGAGACCATCCTGGCAGATAGTCAAAAATTTCTTCCGTCGTATCAACATTAGCCCCATCTATTGACTCGACAGTCTGACATTTTTTTATGGTAGCTAAACGTGAAAGAACGGCAAACTGAGTATTGGGGATGTGGCATAAATATCGAAGTCCAGCAGTACTAGCCACCTCCTTGACTCTCCCGGAAAGCCATGCGCCGGGCTGAAACAAAACTGCATCATATGCCTTGATGTCGTCATTGGAAAATGCCAGTTGATATTTCCATTGCAAGGGGGATGCAGTGCTGTTGAGTAATGAGGCAGCCGAGTCGTCAAAAATTATTTTCAACTCACCGTTCGACTGTATGAAGTCATCCAATGATCTATGTGTCGAATTAATCTGACCAATCCATTTTGGCCAAAAATTCTTCCACGGAGAGTTATCATGGTTTCCATTGCTTCCCGCGTAAAACACTAGAGAAGAAAGTGCAATCACCGAGATGTCTTTGGTTGAGATGTCGAACTTTATGAGGCCACCTCGGTTTTGCTGTGAAAATAGTGCATATGCAACGGCCGGCCAAAATAGCGCAATAGCGACCGGGAAAGAGTAGTAGCTGGTGAGCGTTCCGGCCTGAAATGAAATAGCGAGAAGGCTAAAGATAATCCATGGCAAGACTGCGCCAACTCCAATCAGCAGCCCCCAGCTTTTCTTATATATAGATAAAAAAAGCGCCAAGAATATTGGGGCTAGAATGTATAGCCTGTTTCTAGCAAAAAAATCCAACCTTTCTTGAAGAAAATTTAATGAGATGTGAGCAAAAGCTGGATCTCCAAGATAGACCCGGGCGAGTGCATTATCACCGACGTTGAAGTATATTTTTTGTATGGATATTGCCAGTAGGCTGTAGGCAAAGCAACTGACAGCCAAGGCAGAGTAAAATCTGACCTCCTTTGAGATCGCTCGGTCTTTCGCGAAATATAGATACCCAGCTAAAATAAAAAATAATCCAAAATAATGAAGGCCAGCATCCTCGCGCATTAAAAGCCCTAAGCACAAAAAAGCTATTGCTGTTTTATTATGTCCATTAATATGGCTGGAAAAAAAAGCTACTAGTAGCGCCGGAATGGCGATTTCAAAATGTGGAAACCCTATTGAGGCAAGAAAAACACCATTGAATGCAACGACTATTGATGCAGCGGCGATAAAGACATTACTAGCGGTGCTTTGTTTTGAATTGCGGGAAAGCAGGGTAAAAATGGATGATGCCGTAAGTGCCAGCCAAAATCCTTGTGTTATGGAAAACCAACTGACATCGGGCACACTAATTCCAGCGGCGCTTAATAAGGTGTGTAAAGCGGTGAAAATGTAAAACGCCGGAGAAAAGTGAGTGGAGAAGTATGTGCCGCCAATAGACGGAGGGTTGCTGATAGGCCAATTGGTTGAATGGGCGGACAAGAATGCAAACCATCCGCTATCTAGCATGTAGCCGCCATTCACATAGAAGTGATTCAGCGTATAGTTGGTTGCAAAAAAGCCGGCGATTAAAAAAACGCCCAAGTTCCACAATATTGATTTTGCTCTGCTCACCGAAGCCGCCTTAAATATCCATTTTGTTAAAAACGAAAGCGGGTAGATGTCGAATAACCATTATAATTAACCACCACTTCCCAGGCGCGTAGATAACCGGCTTGCCAGCTTCCACGCCCTCAACAATCTGTTTTGCCACACCCTCAACAGGCGCGAGCTTGGCACCCTTGCCTTTGAGGTGAGCCGTCATCGGAGTATCAGTCGGGCCAGGTTTTATCAGCACCACCTTGACCCCGCTACCCGCAAAACGGTGCTGCAAGCCTTGGGCGTAGCGCGTAACCAGTCCTTTAGCTGCACCGTAGACATAGTTGGACTTGCGTCCCCGGTCGCCTGCCACGGAGCCAATCAAAGCAATGGTGCCGTGGTTGGCTTTTTCCATCTCTTTGGCAAAGGCCTCGGCATAGAGGACGGGTGACACCCCGTTGATCTCCAGTGCATCACGGCAGGACTGAAGATCATTCTGGCACTCGGTTTGCTCGGGCAGTGATCCGTGCGCAATCAAGACGATATCGATGCGCCCCGATTTGACGATATCCCCAACCGTGGCGTTTATGGCCTGAGGATTCAGGAATTCTGCTTGGACAACCCGAATCTCGGATTGAGGGCTACGTACCTTCAAGTCAGTTGCAACCCGCTCAATGCGCTGGGTATCGCGGCCCACCAGAGTCAGGTCGGCCGGCTGCTGTGCCAGCCAAAGCCTGGCGCAGTGCTCGGCGATTGCCGAGGTGGCGCCAATAATGACGATTCTTTTCTTGTTGTTCATTCAACTTCCCATCAAACGGCGTGAGAGACCGGAGCTAATCCCCGGGTCCCGGTATTTCATGAATTCAGCCAGGCGCGGATAACCTGCTTCAAAGAGTTCTCTGGGCATTCGTGCATCCTTGGCCAGATAGATGCGGCCATTGGCCTCACGCACGATGGCATCCAGGCGTTCGAAAAGCTTGTGCGTGCGTTCCCCATGATTCGGAAAGTCCAGTGCCAGTGTCACCCCTGGCTGTGGGAAACTCAGCATCCCCACCGGCTGGCGGTTGCCAAAAGTCTTCAGGATAGCGAGGAACGAACCATCTCCCGATCGAGCGATTTCTTTGAGCATGGCCTGAACCGCGTCTTGCCCAACTTCGCGTGGAACCACACTCTGGTACTGGAAGAAGCCCTTCGGGCCGTACATCCGGTTCCACTCGAGCAGGTTGTCCAACGGGTAGAAAAACGGCTCGTAGTGCGTGATGGCCCGCCCGGCCTGCCACTTCTTGAGGTGGTAGTAGGCCATGTTGAAGGTGCGCAGCGACAGCCGATTCACCAGGGAAACGGGCGGCACCATCGGCATGGTCAGTTTACGCCCCTGAGGTGCCGGGCGATCTCCGACATTGGTGGGGTTGCCCCGCATGAACAAGCCACGCCCGCCGCCCCCTGTGATGCAGTCAATCCAGGACACCGTGTGTTCCCAATCGGCCTCGGAATCATCCGCGAGCCGGAAGAACTCGTCCAGGTTGGCATAGGGCACGGTCTCGGTGTCCAGCCATGGTCCAGCCACGCGGCGCAATTGGATCTCAGCTTGGGTGATCACACCCGTCAGGCCCAATCCTCCCACCGTGGCGGCGAACCAATCAGGTCGCTCATGTGGTCCGCACTGGATGATCTCGCCATCGGTCCGAACGAGAGTGAGGTTCTGAACGTGATCGCCGAAAGAGCCCAGTACGTGATGGCTTTTGCCGTGCACATCGTTGGCGATCGCCCCTCCAACGGTCACCAGTTGAGTCCCCGGCGTCACGGGCAGAATCCAGCCGCGAGGGATGACCAGTCGCTGAATGTCCTGTAGCAGTACGCCAGCCTCACATACCAAGCGGCCGGTGCTGTCGTCGAAAGCGATGAAATGGTCGAGCCCGGTTGTGACCCAGAGCGTGCCTTCTGAATTCAGGCAGACGTCCCCGTAGCTGCGACCCATGCCATGGGCGACGCCAGGGTGGGGCCCATGGCAAACCAGCGCCTTAACCCTAGAGGGATCATTCAGGCCGACGACATGATGAGGATCGGCGCTCAAGCGCCCCCAGGAAGTAACCGGCTTCATACGGCCTCCGTGCGGAAGACGTAACGTTTGTCGAGGTGGTACTTGGTCAGGTAGCCGATCGCAAGACCAATAACGCCGCCGAGGTAGCGCATTTCCTTGGTCTCGAAGATATGGTGGAAGCCAAACTCGAAGCCCCAGAAAATCACGGTCGTGACCAGGCCCATGACGGTATAGAGGGCGAAAGTCTGAGTGTCGTGGGCGGCGCTGCGCGCCCGAAAGCGGAAGATGTAGCGCTTGTCGAGGATGTACTTGACCACAAGACCGACGCCGGTGCCCACGACGACCGAGGCCAGGATGTCGAAGGCGCCGCTGTAGGTACGGATGACAAGATCCTGAGCGCCAATGTTGGCTGCAGTTGCGATTAGTGCGAAAATGGCATAGTTAATCGCCAGTTTAGACGAGGCAAACATTCAATGATATCACCGAGGTTAAAAAATAATGCATGATACCGTAATAGCCCGCTCGCGTCTAGCTCAGATGCTGGGCTTAATCAAGCTGATGCGACCAAAGCAATGGATCAAGAACGGCTTTGTTCTGGCGCCGCTGGTCTTTTCTGGGGCGTTTTTGGATGCTGGTGCTGTCAGTCATGCCCTTTTGGCCGTGCTGCTTTTCTGCGTCGCCTCGTCGGCGACCTACATCATCAACGACATGCACGACATTGAGCGTGACCGTCGTCACCCCAAGAAGTCCAAGACCCGCCCCCTGGCGGCCGGGATCGTCTCGGTGCCAGCTGCTTTGATGTTGCTCGTAGCCCTCTACGCCGTGCTGGTATGGGGCTGGTTCGTTGCCCCGAAGGTGGTGATGGTCATCGCGGCCTATCTGGTCTTGAACCTGGCCTACACGTTCGTGCTCAAGCACCAACCTGTGGTCGACATCTTCACCATCGCCATCGGTTTTGTGCTGCGAGTCTACGCCGGTGCCATGGCACTGGACGTGCCCGTGTCCTCATGGATGTTCATCACGACCCTGTGCCTGGCGCTGTACCTGGCCGCCGTCAAGCGGCGCCAAGAACTCAGCCAAAGCGGAACGGAGGGCCGCAAGGTGCTGGAGAAGTACTCCGTGTCACTGGTGGATCGTTACGCTGAGATGTCGGCAACCGGGGCGCTGCTTTTCTACAGCATGTTTGTGATGTCCGCCCAGCCCGAGTTGGTCATCACGGTTCCATTAGTCCTGTTCGGCCTGTTCCGCTACTGGTTCGTGGTGGAGGCCCTTGATGGCGGCGAGTCGCCCACAGATGCACTGCTGGCTGACTGGCAGCTGTTGCTTACCGTGGTTCTGTGGGTGGCTGCCTGCGGCTGGGCACTTTGGCCGGTGCAGGGGTGATCATGGATTTCTCTTACGCCCTGACCCCATTTCTGGCTTGGCTCGTCGCCGGAGTCTCAAAATTCATTATCAACAGCATCAAGGCCAAGCAACTCGCGTTCGGCCTCATCGGCTATGGTGGGTTGCCCAGCAACCACAGCGCGATCGTCAGCAGCATGGCTGCGCTCATTGCCCTCAAGGAGGGTATCGGACACCCAGCTTTCGGTGTGGCCATTACACTGGCGTTTATTGTGATGTTGGATGCCAATAGCCTGCGCCGGCAGGTGGGTAAGCATGCGCTAGTCATCAACAAGTTGGCAGCCGGGGCATCTGACCATCAGACACTGCGCGAGCGCATGGGCCACACCCGATTGGAAATTGCCGCCGGCATCGCCGTGGGTATCGCGGTTGCCGCCGTAGTGAACGTAATGTTGGCTTGATGGATGAATCACGGACGGCCGATGCTCAGGCAATAAACCAATCTATCGCGAGCCGGATTCCGGTTCGATCGATATCCTTGGCCATCGTAGTGACGGTGGTGATGTACGTCGGCATGGCGACCCTGGCGGATTGGGAGGCGTTTGGTGCTGCGGTCTCGGCGCTACCCGGTTTGCTTTGGGTGCAGGTGGTGTTGCTCTCCCTCCTGAGCTATCTCCTTCGGTTTGCCCGCTGGCATCATTTCATCGTTGCTCTGGGACACAAGGTTCCGATCCTTCGTAACCTCGAAATCTACCTGGCAGCATTTGCGCTAACACTCACCCCGGGCAAGGCTGGAGAAACGATCCGATCCGTTTATCTCCATCCTTATGGCGTCAGCTATCCGCACAGCATCGGTGCCTTTGTCTCGGAGCGGCTTCTGGACTTGGTCGCAGTGGGGGCTCTGGCGTCGCTGGCGGTATCGATGTTCCCGGAACAGCGGCTGTGGATGTTTGCTGCAATCGCCTGCATCGTTATCGTCATTCTGCTACTGCGCTCCCGTCTGCTCAGCTTGATAGGAAGGCGAGCCGCAGGCAGCTCAGTCGTTGGCCACGCGGCAAAGTTGGTTGCTACCGTTCGTTTTCTATTGTCGAGTCGCCGAGTCGCTGTGGCTGCACCTTTGAGTCTTATGGCCTGGATGGCGCAGGGCGTCTCACTTTACTTGATTGTTGATGCGCTCGGCTACGAATTAACGGCCAGCACCGTCGTCGCGATTTATTGCCTGAGCATCCTGGCCGGCGCTGCGTCGTTCATCCCTGGTGGGCTGGGGGCGACAGAAGCCGCTATCGTGTTGCTTCTGTCGGCTGCAGGCGTTGGTCAGACGGATGCCATCACCGCATCGCTCGTCAGCCGGAGTCTCACGTTATGGCTTGCCGTTGGTATTGGCGTTGTGGCGATGACCAAAGCCGCTCTTGCCAATCGATCTACGCGCTCGGCGCAAAGTTAATAGTAGGGTTTCGCGATGAAACACTCACCCCCGGCAGAAGACCTCTCCGCGCACCTGAAGCGACAGCTCGTTTTTCTCCGGAATTCTGTTGCCGCTTATGACAACGGGTGCCCAGAGGAGGCCATACGCATCGGTGTCGCTATCCGTGTTCTTTGCCACGACACTCAAAAAAGTGAGTCACTGCTTACAAAAATGGGGCGAAAGCATACTTTGCCGTTAGTGACGACCGCAAAGACTGTGCCGAATGACTTTCTCGAAACCACGGATTTCGGGGAGTTAATGGCAGGTATGACGTTTGGCCACAAGCTCGAATATGACCCGGTACCGGGAGATTCGCCTACCATTCTCTGTGCTGATTGGTGGGAGCAGCCTGTTTTCATCCGTGACAAGAAGGCTTACACACGGAAAGACGTCGTGCTTGCAGCGGCCAACAAGGATGGTGGTGCCCACGTCGACAACCCTGATGCCAAACTGCAAGCGCTTCAGGAGGGTTTCTGGATCAGAACGGTGACGCATGCTGACGGCACGAAGAAGACGGAGCCTTTAGCTGACAACCACTTTCGGATGCTGCGCCGCTTCGCCGAAGAGTTGCTCTCGAGTAAGGAGTTGCTCAAACTGGCAGATTGACGGAGAGCTTAGTGGGGTAGAACATCATGCCTATTCGACGAAATCGGTCTGTGTACCCGCTCCTGACGTGTGATTGCCATTACCGCTGTCAGCATCGCCCGGCGGCCAATGGCTGCCCGGACAACTTCGTGTGCTTTCGGAACTCGGCAGTCGATGACACCAGACACTCGTTTTCGTAGGCCTCGATGTCGGACAAACGGTAGATGACCTTGCCAGGCAACCGGATGTACTTTGGTCCGGTGCCGATGACGCGCCAGCGCTCCAGCGTCTTGGGTGACAGCCCCCAGCGCTCGGCGAGTTGCAGTTGATCGAAATGGGTGGTGGTCATGGTGAACTCCTTGTGGTGAATGGGAGCCCATGAACGCTCTGTTTCGGGAAGGTAGCAAGTCCTGCGGGTGGTCTGGGAGGCCTGGGCTGTACATGGATGCTGTGGCCCCGGTTGGACAAGGGTCAAGATTGGTATCCAGTGTCGACCGTCGAAAAGTGATCGAACCAAGCTGGTTTTGAGGTAGGATGCGCCCCGGTCAAACCTTTCGCATCGGTACGCAAGAGTAGGAGCATCCTGTTTTGCGTACATTCATGCTACTGTCGGTGGCGGGCGAGTGTCCCACCGGGCTTTTTTTTACGCCTCGGCGGCCGCTTCCGCTTTCTTCGCCAGCCCGTCCAGCAGCTTCTGATGGAGCCCACCGAAACCGCCGTTGCTCATCACCAGAATATGGTCGCCGGGCTGAGCGGCTTTCACCACCATATCCGCCAGCGTATCCACATCCGCACTCCAGTGCGCAGGCTGGATGCAGGCATCGGCCACTTCCGCGACCTGCCACGGAATATGCTGCGGCTGCAGCAGGAAGACCTCATCGGCACGTCCTAACGACGGCGCGAGATCGTCTTTGCAGATGCCCATCTTCATGGTGTTCGAGCGCGGTTCCAGCACCGCCAGAATGCGCGCGGTACCGCCAACTTTGCCACGCAGGGCGGCAAGCGTCGCCAGAATGGCCGTTGGGTGGTGCGCGAAATCGTCATACACGGTGACGCCGTGGGCTTCACCGCGCAGCTCCAGACGGCGGCGGGCATTGATAAACGAGCCCAGCGCATTCGCTGCATCCGCAGGCTGAACGCCCACGTGACGCGCTGCCGCAATCGCCATCAGGCCGTTGTGCATATTGTGTTCGCCCACCAGGCCCCACTTCACCTCGCCCACTTTTTCGCCGTCGAGCAGCACTTCCCACTCGGAGGCATCGGCGTTGAGTTTCTTCGCCTGCCAGTGGCCCTGCTCGCCCACCAGCTCCTGCTCGCTCCAGCAGCCCATTGCCAGGGTCTGCTTCAGGTTGATGTCGTTTTCCGGCAGGATGATGCGGCCCTGGCCCGGCACGATGCGCACCAGGTGGTGGAACTGTTTCTGAATGGCCTTCAGGTCGTCAAAAATATCCGCGTGGTCAAACTCAAGGTTGTTGAGGATCAGCGTGCGCGGGCAGTAGTGCACGAACTTGGAGCGCTTGTCGAAGAACGCGCAGTCATACTCGTCGGCTTCGATCACAAAGAACGGGCTGTCCCCCAGGCGCGCAGAAACGTCGAAATTACCCGGTACGCCGCCGATAACGAAGCCCGGCTTATAGCCGCAGGCTTCGAGGATCCAGGTCGCCATGCCCGCGGTGGTCGTTTTGCCGTGGGTACCGGCAACGGCAACCACCCAGCGGTCGCGCAGGACGAAGTCATGCAGCCACTGCGGGCCGGACATGAACGGAATATTGCGTTCCAGTACCGCCTCAACGCACGGATTGCCGCGGGTCATGGCGTTGCCAATAATCACCAGGTCCGGCTCGGGATCCAGCTGGCTGGCATCGTAGCCCTGAATAAGAGAGATGCCCTGTTTCTCCAGAAGTGTGCTCATTGGCGGATACACATTGGCGTCCGAACCTGTCACCTCATGGCCCAGCGAGCGCGCCAGCATTGCCAGTCCGCCCATGAAAGTGCCACAAATCCCCAATATATGAATGCGCAT
>OIEQ01000193.1_pt1 | contig 45453 bp, 41 predicted proteins | sample 1581841 | NCBI WGS metagenome assembly OIEQ01 (sample SAMN03281020, study PRJEB24777) | human gut metagenome | isolation source: fecal sample PR170 from 1 month old male Malay infant, vaginal delivered... | place: Singapore | collected 2005-12-29
TTGCGTGAGGAGCTAGTTATGAAAGTGGAAATCACAATTGATCGCCAAAAAAAATTGCCGGATGGCGCTGTGCCTGCTCTGGAGAAGGAGCTACTGCGGCGATTGGATCAAAACTTTAATAACTGCAGTCTTGTGATTCGTCGGGCCAGCTCTGATGGGTTGACCGTGCTTGGTGGAATGGACAGAGATAAAAAACGTGTAGAGGAAATCCTGCAGGACACCTGGGAAAGCGCTGATGACTGGTTCTGTTAAGTTGAAGTCCAGTGGCTTACCTGGTTTATTTTGAGGATTTTGCTGTGGGTAAAAAACAAGAAACGCCGAACACCGGCTATGCAATTATCAGATGCGACGATGGGGTGATCGTTGCCCGTCTGACATCCTTTCCTGTGTGTGAGCGCGCTCTGATGTACCGGCGCGGCGACACTGTTTCGTTTATGCCTTTGCAGCCGGATGAGATAGTGGGGACTCTCTCTCTTTTTTCACAGATGATTGAAAAGGCTAGGTCTGGAGTTGGTTACCAGGTTCCCCCTGGTTCTGTTACAATCCCGTCATAGGCCTGAACAACCTATACCTGCTGCGTCACGGAGAGAAGCCATGACGCAAACAACCGAAGTATCAAAATCCCCTCTGACTGGTGCTCCTTCAACGAGCGCCGGTTTACTCTCGTCTTCGAAACTCACTTTTCGACAGCAGGAAGTTTTCGATCTGCTGGTGGCCTACATCAATCAGCATGGCTACCCACCTACGCTATCTGAGCTGGCCGATATGCTCGGCGTTAGCTCGTCTAATGCTGTCCTGTTGCATCTGCGTGCGTTAGAGAGAAAAAATTTCATAAAACTCTCTCGCCGTGTCTCCAGAGGAATTTCCATCGTCGGGCGAAAGGAGCCTATGCTCGCCGTGCAGCTGCTGCAGGAAATGATCGCTGAAGAACCCGGCGCGCGTGAAAGAGCGATTGAGTTTTTGCGACTGTTCGGTGATCAGCCATGAAGAAAAGTTGGTTTTTACACGAGCAGCTTTCAGAGGCTGAGGCTACAGAGCTGGTGGATCGATACCGTAAAAATAACTGTGTGGTTGAGAAGAGCTTATCCAGAGACTTTGCATCGTGGGAGATCCGCGTGTTGTTGCCGGAATCGAAGAAGCCGCCACGGATTGACAGGACCTACATACAGAAGATGTGGAGGGACTGATGCGAGCTTTGCTTAACGTGGATATTGCACGTCATCTTGGAATTGTGCTGCTTAAGCCGGGTAGTGAATTAATGCCGTTATTCGGTGCCGGCCGAGTTCTTGTTGAAATACCGCCGGCAAGCATGAAAAAGATACCCAGTGGACGTCTTCCTGATGCCCGGCAGCCGTTGCGGGATGATATGGTGATCAGACCTTTTTTCATGAAGAAGGCAGTTATCACTGCAGCTGGTGGGGTTAGTGCCCTCGAGTCATGGTTGCGTAGGCAGGTTAAAAACTGTCAGTGGACACATTCCGATTACCATCACCATGAGCTCGTCCCGTTTCGCCATTCGACGGGTGTAATAATCGCATGCTGGCACTGTGATAATGAGCTGAAAAACCAAACGGAACACACCCTCGATCAACTGGTAGGTGTTAATAACGCTGACTGGGTAATCGACACTGCCCGCATCGCGCTTGGGCTGGACGCTCAGCGATCATTGTCACTGGCGGAGCTATGCTGGTGGGCGGTAGGCGCCGGGATTGGCGATGAAATTACAGAAGAAATGGCGCGCCGATCCCTGCGTATTAAAGACGATGGCATTAAATCTGTTTACAGGGAGAGTGAGATCGTTCCGTCGGTACCGGCCACCAGCATTCTTTCTCCCCGTATCGAAAAAGCAATCAGGCCAACGGCAAAAACAACGCCGGGCAAACCTCTGGTTCCTGTGAACGTCGATCCTGTTGCACCGGCGACACTATTCGCGAGACCTAAGCGGAGCCGATGGTTATCAGCTGACTTTATCTCATGGGTTAAAAAACAGCCGTGTATGTGCTGTGGGCAGCCTGCAGATGATGCCCATCATCTTATTGGCTGGGGGCAGGGCGGCGTAGGCACCAAGGCCCACGATATTTTTACGATCCCATTATGCCGCAAGCACCACCGTGCTTTGCACCATGACCCTGCCGCTTTTGAGCGTGAATACGGCACCCAGCCGGTATTGATTATTAAATTGCTGGACCGGGCATACGCGCTCGGCGTTCTGGCGTAGTAAGGAGAAGAACAGAATGACACCACGTCAACGCCGTCTACACCGTGCAGGATTAGAAACAGTGGCCGCCGCCCCGCGCAAAAGCTGGCTGGGCCGATTCACTCCCCTTAATGGCATTCAGTCCGCCTGGATAAAATCTCTGCTTACTGTATGGGGAGAAGGTATGAGAGGAGGTGCGGCCCCTCGCAAACCATCAGGACATTCATGCTGGCGAGGTATGAAGGGTGATCACTGGTCAGATAGAGCATTAGAGCGCTTTACGGCAGCAATTGAGCAGGCAAGGAGTGAAGGCTATCGCGGGCGGCAGGCACTAAGCAGGGCGCATGCCATTTTGTGGCCAAAACCTGCAACTGTGGCCATTGACGCTGCGATCACTGAGGATGATGTTGAATTTGTTGAACGATGTGTACTGGCGATATTTGAAACGGGTGATCCTGTTTATCTCGTTGGCGTTAACTATTACACCACCCGCAAAAAAATCTCAGACATAACACGGGAAATACAGCTGGTGGCGCCATGGTTAACAGACAGTGAGGCCCGGAAAAGAGTGCGCTGGTGTCTTGAAATATTCAGAGCAAAAGCTTTCCTTTCTGTTCATAAGGCGATTCATGCGGATTAGCAAAAAGTGCTATGTTGACTTTTTGGTATTGAAAATGGGCCAGAAAGTTAGATAATCCCTTCATGCTTGGCAGAGCTGCGCCACTCGGCAGCGACAAAAAGCGACAATCTGAATATAACGAAGACCCCGCCCGTGCGGGGTTTTTGCTTTCCGGCGATACGACAGGGGTATTCGCGAGATGCGCTGCATCAATACCCCTGTCATATCGTCGTATTGCATACGCAATCTCACATGCTTCAGCATTCACCGAGGATTTTTAATGATTTTTTTGAAGATCTCTAGGGCTTCGGTTGTTAACTGATCATGTTCGATAAAGTAACTGTCACATGCTGCCTACTTTTGAGCAGGGGATAGATTAGGGTTGCTTGTTAATTCAGCGGTTTTAGCTGCTATTTCTGCCAAACGTTCAAAAATCTCTGAAATTCTTTGGTTATCAGTAGATAGCATTTTACTTACCTCGTATTTACCTGATATCAGTGGGTGACTGCATTGAGTCAGGGCTTTGCAATAGCTTCAAGTATCAGAATGCATACAATTTAAGTGGGCTGTTGCTGGCTTATATTATGGCAGAGGCGCTGGCGGTATGGTCAGATATTGACACTTTGATTGTTTGCATCCTAAATTATTGATGTGGTGAATCCCCCTATGCGGAGGGGCGACCAGTCAGTTACAGAAACCTGTAAATGCAGCGCGGGCCATGCCGACTGGGGCATGCTCACCGGGAGGCACCCGGCACCACACTGTCACTAAGCATATTGAATATTTCATAGTGGGTTTACTTTTGCGGTTGCCCTGCTATGTTTATAGAACGTAAAGGCAAAAGTGAATGCTTCCTGGTAAATCGGTAGCTCGGACTATTAGGTGCACCTTCCTTTCGTTACAGCCTTGGTTGCCAATTTTCTTCCCGCTTCTCTGGCGGGTTTTTTTTGCTCGTAATCTGCCCAAATAAATCATCAAAACAAGGAAGGCGATGGATTCATTTGCAGGAACTCCTTTCCCCTTCAACGGAGTGAGGCTCAAAGCAATAAGAAGCGGAACAGAAGGATGCTTTACGCCGAAAAATTAGGTCATAGCGACGTTTGGCATTGAAGAGACGTTATTGAGATGTTAAGTTTTATGGGTGGTGAATCCCCCTGAGCGGAGGGGCGTAAACAGTATTGTTTTATTGCTAAACCGAATGCGCGAGTCATGGTGGCTGACCAAAGGCTTACCGGGAGGCACCCGGCACCACAACTTCACCTCAAGCCCACGTTAACGCGTAGGCTGTTCTTTTCCAGCGGATCTATTCAAAGGCTGCGCATTTGCGTGGCCTTTTTCATTTCAGGCTCACGGGAATCATCATCGATACGGCTCGTTGTTAAATCAGCCCGATGGGCCTGACCCCCTACACGCACAAAGCACCCCGTTAATCCGGAGGTGGAGTATGTATCGAATGGACAAGCTAACAACAGGTATTGCCTACGGAACGTCCGCAGGTAACGCGGGGTTCTGGATGTTGCAATTGCTCGACAAAGTATCCCCATCCCAGTGGGCCGCTATTGGTGTTCTGGGAAGTCTGGTATTTGGCTTGCTGACATACCTGACGAATCTGTATTTCAAAATTAAAGAAGACCGGCGAAAAGCTGTGCGAGGTGAATAATGTCTCCGACACTACGTAAAAGCGTTCTTGCTGCAGTCGGCGGTGGAGCCTTTGCGATTGCCTCTGCACTCATTACTGGCCCGACGGGTAATGATGGGCTTGAGGGAGTGCGATACGACCCTTATCAGGATGTGGTAGGTGTCTGGACGGTTTGCTACGGCCACACAGGTAAAGACATCATGCTCGGCAAAACCTATACCGAGGCAGAGTGTCGGGCGCTACTAAATAAAGACCTGAATACCGTCGCCAGGCAGATCAACCCTTACATCAAAAAACCGATCCCAGAAACTATGCGTGGGGCTTTGTACTCGTTCGCCTATAACGTCGGAACTGGTAACTTCCAGACCTCCACACTGCTTCGCAAAATCAACCAGGGTGACCCTAAAGGAGCGTGCGATCAACTGCTCCGCTGGACCTATGCCAAAGGTAAGCAGTGGAAAGGACTTATTACCCGGAGGGAAGTTGAGCGTGAAGTTTGTTTATGGGAGCAAAGATGAGTCGCTTAACCGCCGTTATCATCGCTATAACAATCCTGCTGGCCTCTAACGTGATTTCGTGGCGCTCAGGCTGGAGTTCTCACGCTGATCACATCAATGCTCAAGCTTCAAAGAAGAGAGAGAAGGCCGAGAGTACCATTAAGCCTGTAGAGGAAAAGGCCGCTACTGCTAACGAAGCGGGTAAGGTCATCTACAAAACAATAACCCGTGACGTGGTGAAATATGTTCAGTCTCCGAATCGTATTGTATGCAGGTTTGATGATGATGCTGTGCAGCTGCGTCAGCGCGCCATCGATGCTGCCAACTCCATCCCCGGATTTGATGAGCCCGCCGTGCAAAGCAAGTGACGCCGCGAAGGACAGCGACGAAGATCTGCAGGCTGATATTGAAAGCACTCAGTGCTTGCGGCAACTGAGATTGGATAAGTACCGCTGGCAGGCTTATTATAAAGCGATAGCCCGATAGGTTATTTTCTTGTTGAATTCAGTCCCTGCCTTGCTTATACCCTACCCAAAAATGAGTAGGTTGGTTGTGATTAGAAAATGTTATGCAAGAATGTCTGATCCAGCTTCAGGTGACAAACTGTCATTGGAAGTACTTGTATCAGATGGTGGACTTAAGATTTTATCTATTATTTTAATAAAGGAGTGGGACTCTCTCTCATGGTATAAAAGATAAGCAAGGTAAGTATATTTTACGAGGTGAACAGAATGCTGGGAATATCAATCTTGTCAGAGATGACACGATTGATTACACTCTTTGGGTGGTTAATAATTACACCGATGGAAATGGTGATTACGATGAATCCTCCCCTATGCTTTGCGCATTGTGCGAGGGGCAGATACTCATTATCTAATGCAAAAATACTTTTATAAGAAAACCATTAAGGCTTGATGAGCTCAGGTTTGAATATAACTAATCATCATACGCGCCTTATATGTTCGAAGGACATAACAACTCTTAGGTATCCTGTTTATGGATATCCTGGAAATGTGCTGCTGGTGGGCTTAGTTCTTGGAGTCTTTTGTCCAGCAGTTTCAGGTTATAAAAAACCCCGTGGAGTAAATCCGACAGATTGACGGGGTGCTGCAGGGGCAGCCAATGTAGGAGTATAGTCAGATTGCGGGATGTTTTTCTACTGGTTTTGAGAAAAAATGGAAGGCCAGATACTACAGGAAGTGGCTCATCCCTAAGCTCACAGGTAGAACGACGGACTTTGTCGTGGCAGAGCAAAGTCATTAGATAGTTTAGACAACACTCCGGATATAACAAGCGTAGCGGGTGTAAATCAGTTAACGGAGCTCAGCGGCTAAGGCATCAAGCATTCACTAAGTGGCTTTGATAATGCTATAGTTCGCCAGAAAGAACAGATTGCATGGTGTCATGCGATACAGCTCATATTTAGAACGTCAGGGTTAAGTTAGCGGTGAATATAACTATTAATAGTGGGTTTTTTGGTTATTTGCTTTTTTTATTGACTATGTGGCCAGTTTTTATAACGATGTGTCTAGCAATGTCTATAGCATTTTACGGAGTGCTAATGAAGAAGACTGCACTTGCCTGGCTGCTTTCTGCTTTATTTTTTGGCATATTTGGGGGGCTGTATGGGTATTGACTTACTGATATTGAGGTTTTTTTGAAGCCTGCAAGAATTCATTGCAGTCGTCATCCATCGAATTCATGTATGCTGATAAGGATTTTTAAAGGAAAAGGAATGGATGATGAATACCCAGAAGCTTCTGGATACATACATGTTAGTTGGTGCCGGTCTTTCTCGCGTCAAATATGAGATTTTCACGGGAGATGAAGGGTCATATGCATTTATTACGATTTATGCATATGAGCCTCATTTCCATATTAAGGGCTATGATTCCTTAAAGTTAGACGAAACTGTTGATGTCAGATCTCAGATCGAAGGGCATTTCGCATATACCTACCAGTAGCCAAAACCATATTTCTGAATCTACAGCCCCGCTTATGCGGGGCTTTTTATTGGGGTGAATATGGCATCAAGTTCACCCAAGTTCACCCTGGCATCATCCCTGTAACACAAAACGGTGTTAACGACTGCGTTATCACTAACTTCGGAAAAAGTTATGCCTCCACGCGCTAAACGACCTTGCCGGCACAAAGGATGCACGGCAGTAACGAATGATGTCAGTGGGTTCTGTGAGATCCATCGGCAGCAACACGCCGGTGATGGCTGGCGTAACTATCAGCCCGGAAAAACTCGGCATGAACGTGGTTATGGTCGTCCGTGGGAAATTAAACGGGCCCGTATCATGAAGAGGGATAAATACCTTTGTCAGAACTGCAGGCGAGACGGTATTGCCACGAAAGCTTCAAGTGTCGACCACATCATTCCTAAAGCTCATGGTGGTACCGATGATGACTTTAATCTGGAGTCATTGTGCTGGACCTGCCACAGCAAGAAAACAGCAACAGAGAGAACCCGATGAAGAGTTTCAAAATTGAATACGTTGATGGCGTTTTGACCGTTCTGGAGACTGATGGTCAGTCACGAATGAATGAAGCCGTGCATGGCATCCATTTTGAGCATGTTCAGGGCGGCCGCCAACTGCTGAAACTGACGATTGCGCATGATATTGCACCGGCACCGGCTGCTGAGTCGGCTCAGGAACCTTTAGTGGGTGAGCTGGTACAGGATCAACAATCTCCGTTTCCCGGCGGTCATCGTTCCCGCCATCGTAGGGGAGGTAAGCAATGATGTATAAACGCACGGATCTGACGCTCTCCATGTTCTATGCATCCAGCGCTGATGCAGACGGGAACAAAGTGGCTACGTTGACGATGGAGGTAATTGCAGCTGAGGTTGGAGCCGTCCAGACCAGCCAGCTGCGATGTATAACCGATAGCGCGAAGAAAAAAACGTATAGCGTAGGTGAACAATCTGTCAGTAATGGTTCCGATCCGTTGCTGGTCGCGATTGAGAATTACTGGCGTCAGAGCACGGATGTCGTCGTTAAAGGATTGATCGCCGAGGTGACCGACTTCATCGCAGGGAACATCAACTCAGTTAGCACCTGGATTGGTCAGTTTGGGATGAAGGTTTTCGAGAACCAGCCATTAGATGAACGGCTTCCAGAAAGCGTACTGCAGGCCGATGGAGGATCTGCTACAGCGACAGGATCCTGACCGCCGGTATAACAACTGGTGTTCATTGAACGTCTGATATATGCCGGCCCACGCAGTGCGAACCGTATTCGCCGCCGGCGCAGCCGGAATGACGACCTCCACCTCGACTGAGGCAGCTGCAGCCAGGGGGAAGGGGGGATCAAATCCCTGACCCCTTTCGCACTTCGGGACTGCCCGTTGAAGTCTATTTTTACACGCCAGAAATAAGAAACTTTTTTCCGGAAGGTTTCATCTATCAAAGGAACGTTTATGGCCGGAGGAATTCGATCGTCCGGTGGTGGCCGAAAACCCACTTTACCCACCGGGCAAAAAAGCAAATTAACACGTATTGCGCCTCCCGCTGAGTTAATGGGGGAGGCGGCAATAAGAATGTGGAAGACGCAAAGCAAAATACTCATCGACCGAGGGGTGTTTGAGCTGGAGGACGCACCTTTGTTGCTGGCTTACTGCAATGCTTTTCATCTGATGCTCGAAGCCGAAAAAATGCTGGCCAGCGGACTGACCTCAGAAAGTGAAATGGGGGGCTTGAAAAAACACCCTGCAGTTAATGTCCGCAATGACTCGGTTTCCCAGCTTGCCCGCCTCGGCTCTCTGTTGGGGTTAGATCCGCTCAGTCGTCTTCGCATGACCAGCGGACAAAAGGATCCGGACGATGACGGGAATGAATTCGATGAGTTTGACTGATGGCTACCTATCCGAACGTCAATGCGGCGAACCAGTATGCGCGGGATATCGTTGGCGGGAAGATTCTGGCGTGTCAGTTAACGGTACTTGCCTGTCAGCGACATCTGGACGACCTCGAACGAGCAAAGGATCCCCACTGGCCCTACCGCTTCGATAAAAACAAAGCAGAACGATTTCTTCGTTTTGCCCAGAAAATGCCTCATACCTCAGGGGAATGGGCCCGGCGTAAACTCCGGATTGAATTTGAAGCCTGGCAGAAGTTCGCTCTTGGCGTACCGTTTGGATGGGTACACAAGAAGACAGGCCTGCGTCGTTTCTCTGAAATCTATATCGAGGTGCCCAGGAAGAACGGGAAATCCGCTATTGCCGCTGCTGTAGGAAATTATATGTTTTGTGCAGATGGCGAGCATGGTGCAGAAGTCTATTGCGGCGCCACGACTGAAAAACAGGCATGGAAGGTATTTTCTCCGGCGCTGCAAATGGTGAAAAAGCTGCCGGCATTGCGGCAAAAATTCTCGATAAAACCCTGGGCAAAAAAAATGACGCGCCCTGACGGTTCGGTTTTTGCGCCTGTGATCGGTGACCCGGGGGATGGTGATTCGCCATCATGCGCCATCATTGATGAATATCACGAACATACTACTGATGCGCTTTACACCACCATGACCACCGGTATGGGGGCTCGTGAACAACCGATGACACTGATCATCACCACTGCCGGCTATGACATTACATCCCCTTGCTATGAAAAGCGTACTCAGGTTGTAGAGATCCTGCGGAGAACCCGTAATGGCGAGGAAAATGAAACCATATTTGGTCTGATTTATGGCCTTGATGACGATGATGACTGGACGACTCCTGAGGCATTAATCAAGGCAAACCCCAACTATGGCATTTCGGTAAAAGCAGATTTTCTCCGGGCTAAACAATTATTGGGTATGTCGACGCCCGGGCAGACAAACAAGATTCTGACCAAGCATTTCAATCGCTGGGTAAGCGCAAAATCAGCTTATTACGACCTGAGAAAATGGATGGATGCAGCCGATAAAAACCTTAAGTTGTCAGATTTTGAAGGGGAAGAATGCTGGCTGGGTATCGATCTGGCCTCGAAAGTTGACCTCAATGCCGTGGTTCCAGTTTTTCGTCGTGAAATAGACGGAATAACACATTTTTACTGTGTTTCTCCTCTGTTTTGGGCACCAGAAGAAACCATTTACTCGCAGGAGACCGCGCTGAAAAGTACCGCAGAACGTTATCAGTCCTTTGTCCGGCAGGGTAAGTTGATCCCGACCGATGGTGGCGAAGTTGATTACAGGCTGATATTTGAAACGATCCTGAAGCTGCGGAATACCGTAAAAATTGCCCAATGCCCCATTGATCCTTATGGCGCGACTTCATTACGTCACATGCTTGAGGAAGAGGGGCTTGAGCCTGTCGAGATAAGACAAAATTTTACCCATATGAGTGATCCTATGAGAGAGATTGAGGCTGCGCTCATCTCGGGGAGATTCCATCATGACGGACACCCTGTCATGAACTGGTGTATTTCCAATATCGTCGGCCAGTACCTTCCCGGAAGTGACGATATTGTGCGTCCCGGGAAAGAAGGGCGGCAGAACAAGATAGATGGTGCGGTTGGTTTAATGATGGGGCTGGGGCGCGCCATGCTTAACAGTTCAGTGATGACATCCGTATACGATGAGGAAGATATAGCATGCTAATTTCAGTTCTGAGTTTTATTGTCGGCCTCACTGGTGCTGGATTGTTATCCGCAGGTGCCTGGCTTATTTCTCCATCAGTGGGATTGATAACAGGAGGGATTATTTGTCTGGGCTGGTCATATATGACAACCCGGGCCTTTTCCTCCGGCGTCAGCAATGGCGGAGGTAAATAATGTTCCTACCCCAGATGTTCAGGGGCCGACAATACTCGGGTAATAGCTTCTGGGAAGCCATGCTGGGCGGGGTTCGTTCAAGCCAGAGCAAAACTGGCATCATAATCACGCCGGAAACCGCTCTGGGACTTTCAGCGGTCCGGGCCTGTGTCACCCTCCTGGCTGAGTCCGTCGCGCAGCTGCCGTGCGAACTTTACCGGCGGGATAAAAATGGCGGGCGCCAGCGTGCGACGGATCACCCGGTTTATGACCTGATTCACTCCCAGCCCAACAGGAAAGACACCTCATTCGAGTATTTTGAGCAGCAGCAGGGGTTGCTGGGGCTGGAGGGAAATTGCTACTCGATCATCGAACGGGACGGAAAAGGCTACCCGAAAGAGCTGATCCCCATTAACCCGAAAAAGGTCATTGTGCTGAAAGGGCCGGACTGTATGCCGTATTACCAACTCCCGGAAGTCGGCGAAATTCTGCCGATGCGCATGATGCACCATGTGAAGGTCTTTTCTCTGGATGGCTATATCGGCAGTTCCCCCATTCAGACGAACGCCGATGTTCTGGGGCTAAATCTGGCGGTTGAGGAGCATGCGGCCGCGACATTCCGGCGCGGGACAACGATGAGCGGGGTGATAGAGCGTCCGAAAGAGGCCGCGACCATTAAAAGCCAGGATGCTATTGATCGCCTGCTGGCGAAATGGACCGAGCGCCATTCCGGTATTCACAATATGTTCTCTGTGGCATTGCTGCAGGAGGGCATGAGCTACAAACAACTGTCGCAGGATAACGAAAAGGCGCAGCTGCTACAGTCGCGGCAGTGGGGCGTGGAAGAGGTCTGCCGGCTCTATAAAATCCCGCCACATATGGTGCAGATGCTGGCGAAAGCAACCAACAACAACATCGAGCACCAGGGCCTGCAGTTCGTGATGTATACGCTACTGGCCTGGCTGAAACGCCATGAGGGTGCGCTGCAGCGCGATCTGCTTCTGCCCAGCGAACGCCGCGATTTGTACATCGAGTTCAATGTTTCCGGGCTGCTGCGAGGCGATCAGAAATCACGCTATGAATCTTATGCGCTGGGCCGCCAGTGGGGATGGCTATCCACTAACGATATCCGGCGTATGGAGAATCTGCCGCCAATTGCCGGCGGGGATAAATACCTGACGCCGCTCAATATGGTCGACAGCGCGAAGATCCTTCCTGGCGATAAATCGCCGACAGCAAAACAGCTGGCCGAAATCGAAACCCTTCTGGCCAGAGCCTGATTATTTCCCGCCACGCGGGATGACCTGGAAGACAACATGACAACGAAATTAATTAACCTGCCGCACCTGGCAGATATGGTCTTTGGTGTGCCGCATTACGTGACGCGGCAAACAATGGACTCCGTGAAAGCGGTGCTCATCCCCCGTATTCAGGGGATCACCGAAGATGCCGTCATTCAGATGGCGCTGAATCCGGGTAAATCACCTGCAGCTGAGCAGGTCCAGCCCACCGGCGGGGTGGCGGTGATCCCCGTTCATGGCATTCTCGTTCCACGCCGGGGGCAGATTACGGCGATGTGCTCCGAGCTGACCAGCTACGAGCGGATCCGCGGGCAGTTGCAGGCGGCGTTAAACGACCCCTCAATCAGCGAAATCGTTCTGGATATTAACTCCGGCGGCGGCGCAGCGGTGGGGTGCAAGGAGCTGGCCGATTACATTTATCAGTCTCGTGACACGAAACCCATCACGGCGATTGTGAACTACAGCGCGTATTCCGCCGCGTATTTCATCGCATCGGCCTGCAGCAAAATCATCGTCAGCCAGACCAGTGGCGTGGGGTCGATTGGTGTGATCATGGAGCACCTCGATACGTCGAAGATGGAAGAAAAAATGGGGCTGACGTTCACCACCATTTACCGGGGAGATAACAAAAATAACGGCACCCAACATGAACCACTGAGTGAAGAGTCGCTGGGTATGTTCCAGGGCATGATCGACGAAATGTACGAGACGTTTACGGGGTCGGTGGCCGAATATCGCGGCCTGAATCAGCAGGCCGTCATTGATACGCAGGCGGGGCTGTATTTTGGCCCTGGCGCGGTGTCTGCCGGCCTGGCGGATGAAGTCTCTGACCCCCAGGCGGCGATCAATGCTATCGCGACAAAGTATCAGCAACCCCGTCAAAAAACCTCCATTCAGATGCAGGCAGCCGCGATGGACCTGCAAACCAAAATGTAACCCGGCGCAAACACAAACCGCGTCACCTTAAGCAGCCAGCAGGCTGCTTTTTTTATGTCTAAAAAGAGAGAAATCAAATGCCACAGATTGAAGAATTGCGTCGTCAGCGTGCGGGTATCAACGAACAGGTTCAGGCCCTGGCAACCATTGAAGCGAGCGGCGGGACGCTGGCAGCAGAGCAGTTGACCGAATTTGCGAGCTTGCAGCAGCAGTTCACTGATATCAGCGCCAAAATTGAACGCCTGGAAGCCGCCGAACGTGCTGCGGCGCTGGTCGCAAAGCCCGTGAAAGCGACTCAGCAGGCCCCCGGAATTATTGTTAAGCAGGAGCCGAAACAGTACACCGGTGCTGGCATGACCCGACTGGTTATGTCTGTCGCCGCAGGCGCAGGTAATCTGCAGGACGCGGCAAAGTTCGCTGCAGAGGAACTGAATGATCAGTCGGTATCGATGGCCATCTCCACGGCGGCGGCATCCGGTGGCGTACTTATTCCGCAGAACCTGCACAGTGAAGTGATCGAGCTGCTGAGTGACCGCACCATCGTCCGTAAGCTGGGTGCCCGTTCCATTCCGCTGCCGAATGGTAATATAGCGCTGCCACGCGTAGCCGGTGGTGCAACGGCTGGCTATACCGGTGAAAACAAAGACGCTAAAACATCAGAAACACGCTTCGATGACGTAAAATTGACAGCGAAAACCCTGATTGCGATGGTGCCGATTTCCAATGCGCTGATCGGGCGTGCCGGATTTAACGTAGAGCAGCTGGTCCTGCAGGATATTCTGACAGCTATCTCCGTTCGTGAAGATAAAGCTTTTATGCGTGATGATGGTACCGGCGATACGCCGATTGGTATGAAAGCGCGCGCAACTCAGTGGAACCGTCTGCTGCCGTGGGAAGCTGATGCAGCAATCAACATGAACACGATTGACGAGTATCTGGACAACATCATTTTGAAGGCGATGGACGGTAACAGCAACATGATCAACAGTGGCTGGGGCATGTCTAACCGTACCTACATGAAGTTGTTCGGACTGCGTGACGGCAACGGGAACAAAGTTTACCCGGAAATTGCTCAGGGATTACTCAAAGGCTACCCGATTCAGCGTACCAGCGCTATTCCTGCCAATCTGGGTACCGGCGGTAAGGAGTCCGAGATCTACTTTGCCGACTTCAATGACGTGGTTATTGGTGAAGACGGCAATATGAAGGTCGATTTCTCGAAAGAGGCCTCTTATATCGACGCCGATGGCAACCTGGTATCGGCGTTCTCCCGTAATCAGTCTCTTATCCGCGTGGTTACTGAACACGATATTGGTTTCCGTCACCCGGAAGGTCTGGTGCTGGGTACTGGCGTTCTGTTCTAACCCTTCCCCCTGTTAATAAGGCTCGCATATGCGGGCCTTTCCATTTAAGGAGAATGTTATGGCTGTGAAAAATAAGTCCGTGGAACCGGAAGAAACGGTTGCAGAGGATAGCCATGCGACCGTGGTCGCACAGGCGGTAAGTAGCCCAGAACGCGAAGCAGTGGTGTTTCTTGGACCGCATCATCGTTATTCCCGTGGTGATGTTGCGTGTTTTGAACGCCAGCGTGCGGAAGAGCTGGTTAAGCGCCGTATCGCGGTATGGCCAAAGGATGCCGAACGCGCGCTGAAACCGAAACCGGGAGACAGCGATTTTGATACTGACATTGGATGATGTGAAAACCCAGCTACGCCTGGAACTGGACTTCACGGAGCATGACGCCATGCTCACGCAAATGGTGAATGCCGCGCAGCGGAGCATCGAGCGTGATTATTACTGCAAGCTGGTCACCAGTGATGAAGAGCTGCAGGCACTCCCGGAGACCGTCCGCGGATTTATCGCGGATGAAGATATCCGGCTGGCCATTCAGTTTCTGGTCAGCGATGCGTATCTGAATGGCCATACCGGACAGTGGCTGGAAACCGCTGCGGTGAGGCATCTTCTTTTCCCCCTGCAGGAGCATACGCTATGAGCCTGAAACCGGGTGATATGAACTGTCGCATTGCGATTAGCTACGTTCAGTCCGGTCGGGGGCCGCTGGGCGAACCGCTACCGGAAAAGCAGGTTGAATCGGGAAAAGCGTGGGCAAAACGGGAGCTGGTATCGGGGCGGAAAGTCCGCACGCTGGATCAGCAGCAGGTGGTGGAAACCTGCCTGTTTACGGTCTATCCGGGCGTGCTGGTTGATATTGACTGGAAAATCACGACGAAAAATCTGGTTTATACCGTCCGGAATATCGACCGTAAAACGGACCGGATCATTATCACGGGGGAGGCTGACGGGCGGCATGATAGAGCTGGCGATTAAGGGTGCGCTGGAGCGCATCACCGGCATGAATGCGTATCCGCTTTTACTGCCGGACACAGTCCAGGAAGGAGCGACCTTTCAGCGTATCTCTGACCCGGAAATGGTCTCGGGAATGTTGCGAACGGGGATCGTCTCTGCCCGTATCCAGGTGAATCTGTACCGTCTCGATGATTACACCTCACTGCTGCAGCTGGATAAAAAAATCTGGACGGAACTGAAGTCCGTCGTTCATGGCCAGCTGGAGGGTATCCCGGTTCAGTATGTGGAGCGAGGCGGTATCCATCAGGATAAAAACCAGCTGACGAATCGTCGCATTCAGTATCGCCTGACCCGCGATTTCATCATTCACTACGTGGAGGACTCCTCGTGATCCGAATGGAAGTTAAAGGGCTGGATGAGCTGGAGCGGCAGTTAATGGCCCTGGGCGAAAAAGTGGCGACGAAGGTATTGCGGGATGCCGGGCGCGAAGCGCTAAAGGTCGTCGAGGAAGATATGAAGCAGCATGCCGGCTTTGACGAAACGTCTGCCGGGCCGCACATGCGGGACTCAATCAAAATCCGCTCTTCCACCCGCAAGGGTAAAGGGAACGCGGTTGTAACGCTCCGTGTCGGCCCCAGCAAGCAGCACCATATGAAGGCGCTGGCGCAGGAGTTTGGCACGGTTAAACAGGTTGCAGACCCCTTTATCCGACCCGCCCTGGATTACAACCTCCAGACCGTTTTGCGCGTGTTAACCGTGGAAATCCGAAACGGCATTGAAAACAGGTAGCATCCGCTGCCGTATAAAAAGAGAGAGAAACATGGCTGATAAAACTTCGCCTGAATATGCGATGTTGCCGGCGGGCACCATTGTGAAATACGGGGATCCTGGCGCTGCCACGTCAGCGCTGAAACCGCTGATTAACTGTAAAGCGCTGGGTGCAATGGGGCAGACGGGGGGCTTTGTCGACTGCACCACGTTACTGGATAAGCAGAAACAGTCCATCAGCGATCTGCCTGACGGGCCTGAAAAGTCGCTGGGCTTCATTGATGATCCGGGCAATACCGATTTTGCCGCGCTGCTGAACGCAGCAGAGGCCCGCAAGACCATCCAGTTATACGTCGAATTACCCAACAAGCGAACCGCGACGATGCTCCTGGCGCTGTCCGGGTGGCAGATGAATGAAATCGCCGCTCCGGCGAATGAGGTCATCCAGATCACTGTTCAGGGTAAACAGAACAAGATCACCTGGGGAACTGTCGCTGTCTCCGGCGGCGCCTGATTAACTTAACCTGTAAACAGCCACCTTCGGGTGGCTTTTTATTTTTAAGGACTACCTGTGAAAGATAAAGATTACCTGTCCACGCTGAAATCCGCGTTGCTTAAATCGGAGCCAACCGTCATTAAAACCGAGTTATTTGGCGCCACCGTATTCATCCGCCGCCTGACCGGGGATTACCTCATCAGCTACGAAGAGAAAATGGCTGAAACCGCAAAAGCTGGCGCAGCGCGCGAGGCATCGGAGCAAGTCATTCAGATCGTCATCGATGCACTGGTTCAGCCGGATGGAACGGCCATTCCGGATGAATTTAAACCCACGGCAGCCGAGCTGCTGAAGGCCCATGAAAACCCCGAACTGCTGGCCGCTGTGGAAAAAGTGAAGCAACACGCAATCGGCAAGCTGGAGGAAGCGGAAAAAAACTGAGTGACTCGCCCTGGCTGGAGCTGATCTTCTGGCTGGCCGACCGCTGGGGCGAGCCTGACCCATCCAAAATTGCCGCATTGCCGGCAAACACTCTGTACCACTGGCGAGCCTACTTCCTGAAACAGGGCACTTTCCGCCGTCCTGGCGATGAAAACGCGCCACCTACCGAAACCACACCTGCGCCATCCCGGGTCGATGATGAATGCGCGGCAGTCATGAGGGCATTAATGTAATGGCAGACGTCGCATCTTTAGCGGTCGGGCTGCACCTGAACGCAGCCAGTTTTAAATCCCAGCTGCTGGGAGCGTATGGCGATGCGGAGAACCAGTCACGACGGTTTAACCGTAATGCCCAGGAGGACGCGAAAAAGACGGAAGACGCCTATAAGAAGGTCGGTCTGTCGATATCCGGGATGGCCAGCCGGCTGGCGGGGCTGGCAGGAGCCGGCCTTTCCATCGGTACGATCGTCACCACGTCCAGACAATATGGACAGGCGTTATCAGATCTGCAGGCCATCACCGGTGCGACTGCAGCTGAAATGAAAGCGCTGGATCTGGCTGCGCAGGAAATGGGGCGCACGACAGAGTACAGCGCCAGCCAGGCCGCCGAAGCGTTAAAGCTGATGGCGTCGGCTAAACCGGAGCTTTTAAAAACGTCCGATGGACTGCAGAAGGCTACGAACAGCGCGCTTATCCTGGCGCAGGCCGCCGGCACAACGCTGCCCGATGCGACCAGAACGCTGGCGCTCTCCTTAAACCAGTACGGGGCGAGCGCGCAGGAAGCGGATCGTTATATCAACGTGCTGGCCGCCGGCGCGAAGTACGGGTCGTCGGAGATTGTGGATACAGCGGCCGCCATTAAAAATGGTGGCGTTGCAGCCGCACAGGCCGGCGTTGGTTTTGAGCAGCTGAATGCCGCGATTCAGGTGCTGGCAGAGCGTGAAATTAAAGGCGGTGAAGCCGGCACGGCGCTGCGTAACGTCATCCTGAATCTGGAAAAGGGCACGGACAAGAGCCTCAAGCCGTCCGTGGTTGGTCTCAGCCAGGCGCTGACCAATCTTTCCGGGAAAAATCTCTCCACGGCCCAGGCCGTAAAACTGTTTGGCGTGGAGAACCTGAATGCGGCGTCTATCCTGGTCCAGAACCGTTCAAAGCTTGATGAACTGACCGCTTCCCTGACCGGTACCAAAACGGCGCATGAGCAGGCATCCATCAGGGTTAACAACCTGAACGGCGATTTGCTGGGGCTGAGCAGTGCGTTTGAAGGGATGGTCATTAAGATCGGCCAGAGCAGTAACGGGCCACTCCGCAGCGGGATTCAGGTTGCCACGGAGGCACTGAACAGCCTGGCAGACAATTTCAACACCGTCTCCAGCGTGGCGCTTTACAGCCTGATCCCCGTGTTATCCACGAAACTGACTGCAGGGCTGCGGGAGAATATCGCGGCCTGGCGGGAAAGCCAGGCGGCGGTAAAAGCGCGGGCGCAGGCTGATGCGGATATTGCCCGCAAAACGCTGGATTCGACAGCGGCCATCCTGAAACAGAACGACGCTGAGTTTGGCCACTACCGGCAGATGGAGCGGACGGCTAAACAGTACGGGATGAATATCAGTTACCAGGATGAGTTTACCCGCCTCATCCGGCAGGAAACTGAGCAAACCAATCTGGCCAGCCAGGCGAAACTGAAACTGGCAGCGGCAAACCGGCAATTGTCGATATCAGCCCGTGCGGCCTCCGTTGCGGTGGGCCTGGCAAGAGGCGCCCTGGCTTTTGTTGGTGGTCCGGTTGGCGCGGCGACGCTGGCTGGCTCTGCATTACTGTATTTCCATCAACAGGCAAAAGAAGCCCGGCAATCGGCCATTGATTTAAAAGATGCCGTAGTGGAAACCAGTGAAGCGCTGATGCGCCTCTCGCTTAACCAGTTAAATGTGAAGCAGTTCGACCTGGAGGATAAGTACGAAAACCAGGTCGTGCAGCGTAACCAGCTGATAAAAGAGATTCAGGATGCCGACAGTCGTATCGACAGCCTGAAAGGGTTTGACCCCTTCGGCCAGCTGGAAGGGGTGACAAAAGACCAGACGCGGGCGCGGGCGGATCTCGATAGCGTTAACGAGGGACTCCGCAAAACCGAGGAAAACATTAAGCGTGTCAGTGATGCAAAAACACTGGCTCAGCTGGGTTTATCGGGAAAAATAACCTCCCTTACGGACGATCTGAAAGGGGCGTTAAGCACGCCCCCCAAAGAGACCGGAGATGGAAATCCCTGGGGCGGCGATGGCGGTACCGGCACGGGGAAAGGCAGTAAGTCCCAGGTCGACCAGTTCAAAACGCTGCGGCAGCAAATTGAAGAAGCCCATGCATCCAGCCTGGCCAGAATTAACCTGCAGGAAAAGGACAGCAACAGGGAGCTGCAGGAAGCGGCGAAGAAAAATGGCGCCAGTGATGCTGACCTGCAGCGCGCGCTGTTAATGAATGCAGAGAACTACCAGAAACAGCGACTGGATCTGGCCGCGCAGTATTCCCCCGCCCAGGAAACTCTGCGAAAAGAGCAGGAAGCCAGCCGGGACCTGGCTGAGCTTTTCAAAGCCCGCCTTCTTGATGAAAAAGAGTACCAGGCCGCACGAATAACGCTGGCCAGAGATACCGCGAAAGAGCTGCTGCAGGCAAAGGCTGACGAAATCGCGGCGCCTAAACTGGATATCGCCGGTGAGGTTGATCCACTGGTAGCACTCCGCAATCAGTTAACGCAGCGGCAGGCTTTGCTGCTGTCGTACTATCAGAGCAGCGCGATCAGCAAAGAACAGTACGAAATGCTGATGAAGAAGGCGACGAAGGATTCTGCAGATTCGCAATATCAGACGTCGCTGGAGTTATATCGATCGCAGGGCGAATTCCAGAGCTTGGCCGTCGGGTTATTTGAAACGGCCCATGAGCGCTCTAGCAACTTCCTGACGAGCATGCTGACGCGGACGAGAAGCTTTAAGGAGAACATGGCTGACCTGTTTTCCTCGCTCACACAGTCAATCATAAAAAATCTCGTTGATATGGCCGCTCAGGCTCTCGTTACCAGCACCATCATGCAAACCATCATGGGTGTGGTGGGAGCTGGAGTGAGTATTGCAGGTGGTGTTTCTGGAGCGGCTGATGTCGGCGCAGGAACTGCGATTCAGAATGCGGGTAATAACTTTAACTTTCAAATACCGGGTTATGCCAAAGGCGGTGTCTTCGACTCTCCTTCATTAAGTGCCTACAGCAACCAGGTCTACGACTCTCCGCAGTTCTTCGCTTTCGCAAAAGGGGCCGGCGTATTTGGCGAGGCCGGGCCGGAGGCCATCATGCCGCTGACGCGTGCCGGCGATGGTTCACTGGGGGTACGCGCGGTGGGTAGTGGACAGAACGCCGGCGCGTCGGAAGGGCCAAAAGTCTATATCACGATTGAAGGCGGAAACACATCTACGCAGGCACCGTCTGGTTTTGAGCAGTTTGGCCAGCAGATTGGCTCGTTTGTGGAGAAAAAATACAGGGAGCTGATGGCGCAGGATATGCGCCCTGGCGGGATGGTCTGGAATGCAGTTAAAGGGCAACGTTGATGGCTATTGAGATATTCACCTGGAGTCCGCGGGTTAATCCCCAGCAGACCGTTAACTTTCGTGTCCGGAAGGCGCAATTCGGTGACGGGTATGCGCAGGTATCCGGCGATGGTATTAACACCCGATCACAGGACTGGGAGCTGAGTTTTGTCGGTACGGAGGACTATATCCGTCCGATTAAGCAGTTCCTCGACCGTCATGCCGGCACCCGCGCGTTTCAGTGGACCCCGCCTCTGGAAGAGGTGGGGCTTTACCGCTGCGAACAATACAAACCGGTGCCGCTGGGCGGCGGAAATTACTCACTGTCAGCCACATTTATTCAGGCATTTAAACCATGAGCCTTAACGCGAATTATCAGAAATTAGAGCCAGGCGATGAGGTTCGTCTCCTGGAGATCGATGGCCAGGCGTTTGGTCTGGATGAGATTTTGTATTTCCACGGCTATAACGTCCCCCATACTGCAGCCGAAATCCTCGCAGCTGACGGCGACCTGGATAAGCTGCCTGCGAAAAGCATCTGGTGGCAGGGGCGGGAGTATAAAGCCTGGCCATGTGTAATCGAAGGGATCGAGTCATCCACCACTGGCAGCGACGCGCAGCCAACACTGCGGGTAGGGAACATCGACGGGAAAATATCCGCGCTCTGTCTTCATTACGACGATCTGGCTCTGGCGCGGGTTATCATCCACGACACGCAAAAACAGTATCTCGATGCGAAGAACTTTCCGGACGGGAATGCCTCAGCTGATCCGACGCAGGAGAAACGGCGCCTTTTCTTCATTGATGTAAAGCATTATGAAGACGATGAGAAGGTGGAATTTACTCTCTCCAGCCCGTTTGCCCTGCAGGGGATGATGATCCCCACTCGCCAGCTGCATGCGATTTGCACCTGGTGTACCCGCAATCAATACCGCAGCGGTAACGGGTGTGACTATGCCGGCACCCGGTATTTTGACAGGAACAATCAGCCTGTTGATGACCCGTCGCAGGATGTCTGCAACGGAACGCTCACGGCCTGCAAATTACGTCATGGTGAGAATAGTGAGCTGCCGTTTGGCGGGTTCCCCGGCACCTCATTAATCAGGAGCTGATATGCGTCAGAAAACGATTAAGGCCATCCAGGAACATGCGGCCACAGAATATCCGCGCGAGGCCTGCGGCCTCGTCGCCCAGAGGGGGCGAGCGGAGCGTTATTTCCCCTGCCGGAACCTGGCCACAGAGTCGAAAGATAATTTTGTGCTGGCGCCGGAGGATTATGCGGAGGTTGAGGAATGGGGAACGATCACCGGTATTGTTCACAGCCATCCTGATACCACCACCCAGCCGAGCGAACTGGATAAAGCGCAATGCGACGCGACCCTTCTCCCCTGGCATATTATCAGCTGGCCAGAGGGTGATCTCCGTACCATCCACCCTCGTGGTGAGTTGCCGCTCCTCGAGCGACCATTCGTGCTGGGCCACTATGATTGCTGGGGCCTGGTGATGAGCTATTTTCGGCAAACCCACGGCATCGAGCTGCACGATTACCGCGTCGATTATCCGTGGTGGGAAAAGGAGTACCCGGACAATTTTTATCAGGACTGCTGGTATGAATGCGGGTTCCGTGAGTTTGATGGTCCACCACAACCGGGTGATATGGTGATCATGCAGGTGCAGGCGGATAAGTGGAACCACGCCGGGATTCTGCTGGAAGAAAATATGCTCCTGCATCATCTGTATGGCCATCTCAGCAAGCGCGTGCCGTATGGTGGATACTGGATGGAAAGGACGATGAAAATCGTGCGACATCATTCACTATTTTAAGGTGCCTGTATATTATGCTCCTAATTCAATTTACAGGAGCATGCGAATGAATGAGCCAATCACTGAGCAGTTATACAATAAAGTTGTAAATTTCGTTAATAAAATGGATGGGAGTGTGCGCTTTGATTATATATCTAAGGCCTTGCGCATTCCTCCTGACACTCTTGATGAAATTGTGGACAGGATGATTGCTGATGGAGTCGTTGTTAATACAGGAACGGTAGGTGAATATTTACCAGTAAAACACGCATCTTCCAAAAACACTGATAAAGATAATCGATGCTGTACATCTCAAAAAAACAATGATAGTAGTGGACTAAAATTTCTTGTTGGGAGAGTAGCATTAGTTATAGCCATAATATTTTTTATTATAACCTGCTTTTATGCTTACAGAGCACCGATATCGTTTGTTTTTCTAATCCCAGCCATAATGGCTGCATTTGTTTTTACAAACCAAAATCATGGTGGAGAAGGTTTCCTAGGGTTGAGTTCAATCTCTGCATGTTTAATCTTTTTGTTCCTCACTAATGCGCAGACACCAATATTTGGAGAAGCATATGAATTAAGAAAGCAGAGGGATGAAATGAAAAATGAAGTTACTAGGAAATCAAAGGAAGAAGATCAGCAACAGCTAAATGATATCCTTAACGCCAGGGAGCATATAAAAGGGATGCTAAAAGACCCCTCCTCAGCTAAATTTTCTGGTGAATTCATTGGAAAAAATGATGCTATCTGTGGCCATATCAACGCTAAAAATAGTTTTGGTGGTTACACTGGGGAGTCTCGTTATATATTTTCTGTCAATTTTTCTGCAATAGATGAAGGCACCACTTCCTTTAATAAGGAGTGGGAGAGACAGTGTTATCTTAATTGAATGGCAAGGATAAAGCATGCAAGAAACCATGACGAGAATAGAACTGTCTGGAGTCCTAGGTAAAACCTTTGGGAAGGTTCATTATCGTTTAATAAAGAACATCAATGAAGCCGGAGAGGCATTATCTGCGACGATCCCTGGATTTGAAAGGTTCATGATATCCAGTGAGGAGCGTGGATTGACCTATGCAGTATTTAAAGGGAATAAGAATATCGGGCATGATGATTTAGGATACCCTGTAAGTGGCGAAATTATCCGCATAGTCCCTGTTATCATTGGCAGTAAGAAGGCAGGAATTCTCCAAACAATCCTTGGTGCAGTTATTGTTGCGGCAAGTGTTGTCTATGGTTTTTTCACAGAGGATTGGGCTAATGCCGCGTATGGTATTCAAGCTGGCGGCGCCATGATGCTCGGCGGCGTCGTTCAGATGCTCTCCCCACAGCCAGCTGGCCTGGCACGAAAAGAATCCGCTGACAATAAAGCGTCCTACGCCTTTGGGGGAGTGACGAACACTGCCTCTCAGGGATACCCAGTCCCTTTACTTTATGGCAAACGCCGAATTGGCGGCGCCATTATATCTGCCGGTATTTACGTAGAAGACCAGCAATAATTTTTATTCAGTAAACCATCCAATTCAGGCCACCTTGCGGTGGCTTTTTTTATGGGCGTAATATGGCAAATAACATAATTAAAGGGCGCAAGGGTGGCGGCTCAAAGCAGCGTACACCGACGGAACAGCCGGATGATTTACAGTCTGTTGCGAAAGCCAAAATTCTGCTCGCATTAGGTGAGGGTGAATTTGCAGGTGGTTTAACCGGGAAAGATATTTATCTTGATGGCACCCCGCTTGAAAATGCTGATGGTTCGCAAAACTTCAGTGGCGTGTCCTGGGAATTTCGCCCCGGCACGCAGGCTCAGACTTATATTCAGGGTATTCCCGGTACTGAAAATGAAATCAGTGTAGGAACGGAAGTTTCCAGCAAGACAGCCTGGACCCATACCTTTACTAATACCCAGCTTTCTGCCGTTCGTGTCCGCCTGAAATGGCCGTCCCTGATGAAACAGGAAGATGATGGCGACGTGGTGGGCAATACCGTCAAGTATGCGATTGACCTGCAGACCGACGGCGGCGCCTGGCAGACGGTGCTGGAAACCGCTGTCACGGGTAAAACCACCTCCGGTTATGAGCGGAGCCATCGTATTGATCTGCCCCATGCCGGCAGTACCTGGACGCTACGCCTGCGTAAAATCTCTCCGGATGCAAACAGTGTCAAAGTTGGCGACGTGATGACGCTGCAGAGCTATACCGAAGTGATTGACGCGAAGCTGCGTTATCCCAACACCGCGCTGCTTTATATCGAGTTCGACTCCAGCCAGTTTAATGGCTCCATTCCGCAAATTTCCTGTGAGCCGCGTGGGCGCGTGATTCGTGTGCCGGATAACTACAATCCGGAAACCCGCGAATATACCGGCGTCTGGACCGGCGGGTTTAAATGGGCCTGGACGGATAACCCGGCCTGGATCTATTACGACATTGTTACAGCTGACCGTTTTGGTCTCGGTAATCGTCTGAGCAGCGCCAATATTTCGAAATGGACGCTGTACCAGATTGCACAGTACTGCGATCAGCTGGTTCCTGACGGGCGCGGTGGTGACGGCATGGAGCCGCGCTATACCTGTAACGTCTATGTTCAGGAACGCAACGATGCTTACACCGTGCTGCGAGACTTTGCCGCCATTTTCCGGGGCATGACCTGCTGGAACGGTGAGCAGATTGTTGTGCAGGCTGATATGCCGCGTGATGTCGATTTTACCTATACGCGCGCCAATATTATCGGCAAACCCCGTTATTCGAGCAGCAGCAGCCAGGTTCGGTACACCAACGCCCTGGTTTCCTGGTCTGATCCGGATAATGCTTATGCTGATGCGATGGAGCCGGCGTTTATCCCGGAACTGGTTTCCCGCTACAGTTTTAACCAGCTCGAATTGACCGCGATTGGCTGTACGCGCCAGAGCGAAGCCCACCGTAAGGGGTTGTGGGGCATACTGACCAACAACAAAGACCGGGTCGTTGAGTTTGATGTGGGGCTGGACGGTCGCATTCCTCAACCCGGTTATATCATTGCCCTGGCGGATGAGTTGCTGGCCGGACGGGTCAACGGCGGGCGAATCAGCGCGGTGAATGGCCGGGTGATTACTCTGGATCGTGATGTGGATGCCAAACCTGGCGACCGTCTCCAGCTAAACCTGCCATCCGGTATCTCACAGAGCCGGACCATTCAGGCTGTTAACGGACGCCGGCAGATTACGGTCACAACGGCGTACAGTGAGACACCAGAACGGGAATGCGTCTGGGCCGTTGAATCCGATGACCTCTTCCTGCAGCAGTACCGGGTTACAGGGGTAAAAGAGAACAGCGATGCCACCCTCACGATCACCGGCGTGGCACATGACCCGGATAAATTCGCCCGCATCGATACCGGCGCTATTATCGACCAGCGCCCGGTTAGCGTATTGCCGGCGGGCAACCAGTCACCTCCTGACGATATTGTCATCACATCCCGCTCGGTCGTGAATCAGGGGATCAGCGTCGAAACGATGCAGGTTAACTGGTCAGCTGTCAGCGGCGCTATTGCCTACGAGGCACAGTGGCGCCGTAACGACGGGAACTGGATTAATGTGCCGCGCAGCTCGACCACCTCGTTTGAGGTCAGCGGCATTTATGCCGGTCGTTATCTGGTTCGCGTCCGCGCGATAAATGCGGCGGAGATCTCGAGCGGCTGGGCGTATTCCGAAGAGAAAACCCTGACCGGCAAGGTCGGCGAGCCGCTGGCACCGCTGGCGCTGGCAACCCGTTCGCTGGTTCATGGGGTCCAGGTTAGCTGGGAGTTCCCGACCGGCTCCGGGGATACGCTGCGCACGGAACTGCAGTACAGCAAAAACCAGGACGGCAGTGCGCCAATGCCGTTATCAGACGTAGCCTATCCGGGGAAAAGCTATCAGCAGATGGGCCTCAGTATGGGCGCCGAATTCTGGTACCGGGCGCGCCTTGTGGATCGTCTTGGCAATGAAAGCCCGTGGACCGGCTGGGTCCAGGGGATGGCCAGCGATAACTTTGATGACTACTACGAAAACCTGACCGACGCGATCAAGGATACGGATGCCTGGGAGGAAACGCAGCGTACCATTAGCGAAACGCAGGAAGGTATCCGCAATACGCAGCAGGAACTGGAGCAGACCGCTGAAGAGCTGCGTCAGGAAGCCGCAGATCAGGCGAAGCAAGTCAGCCAGGATATTGATGCATCTGCGAAAAGCATCACTGCTGATGTTGACGGAAAGATCTCCGCCGTGAATAAAACCATCACGGATGAGCTTACCTCGGTAAATGAGTCTCTCGATTCTGGTCTGGCTCAGGCAAACAAGGGGATTCAGGAGGCAAAATCCGCCGTCGCTGATGCGAATCAGCAGATAGCAATTTTGAGCAAGTCGCTGGCCGACGGCGATGCCGCATTGAATGCGCAGATTAAAACTGCCGAGAATGGCCTGAAGCAGTCGTTGTCTCAGGTCAACACCACGTTAACCAATGCGGTTAAGCAGGAAACTGCGGATCGTATCGCAGATGTTAACGCGAAGGCGGCACAGGCTGCTGATGAACTGCTGGCGGCAACGCAGGGGATTGAGGCGAGTATCGAGAGCCTGACTCAGGTAATGAAGAGTGCCGATGAAAATCTGGCGCGGGAAATGTCCAGCCTCGCTGCCGGCGCTAATATCCAGTTCGATTCGCAGGTTATCTGGCATTTCAACAATCAGACGACCGAGGGCTGGACCGGAAGCGCCGGCGTACCGGGAGTGTCCCAGGATGGCTGGTTACGCCCTGCTGACAGCGCCACCGATCCGTACATTACCTCTCCTGGCGGTTTGGCTGTCGATGGTGCGGCGTACCGCTTCATCATGCTGCGCTTTCGTAAAACCGGCAAACCAGTCTGGGCGGGTGAGATCCGTTGGGTGTCTGCCGGCGAAAACTTCAATAACACGAAGCGATACATTGTTGCTGAGCCAGAATATGCCGATGGGGTGGCAACCCTGACGGTGCGTGATATTCCTTGGACAGGGAACATTGATCGTATTCGTCTGGACCTGACGAACCAGCAGGATGCCAGCAACTTTATCGAATTCGACTGGATCGCCGTTGGCCGGCCAGCACCCGGCGCCAGTACGGCGGCTCTGCAGGATGTGCGCAGCACGCTGAGTAACGCGCTGACCGCCGAAGCGCAGGCACGCAGCACGCTGGCGGCGCAGATGCGTGGCTCCTATGAGGGCAGCGATCTGGAGAAAGTCACCTCCGGGCTGCTGTACCAGGAAAAAACGGCGCGCGTTACCGCCATCTCAGCGGAAGTTAAGGCCAGAGAGTCCCTGCAGACGCAGTTTAACGACAACAAAGCTGCTGTTTCTGGTGAACTGAGTTCCCTGACGACAGAGCAGAGTGCGCAGGCGAGTCGTATCGGAGGCCTGGAAACCAGCCTCGGGAAAAAAGCCGATGCGACCGCGCTGACGTCCCTGACGCAGAAAGTTGAGCAACAGGGTGCCACGCTGACATCGCAGGGAGCCGCGTTAACATCACTCACTAACCGGATGGGCCAGACGGAAACGGGCCTGGCTGGTACGAATGAGGCGTTGAGCGGGCTGGAGTCTACTGTTACCCAGCAGGGCGACAGGATAACCAGCCAGGGTCAGTCCATCACGAAACTGACGAGCGATTTGGGCACGACAAATGCCGCGCTGGCGAAGAAAGCGGAGGCGAGCACGGTCACCGCGTTAACACAGCAGGTAGAGCAAAACGGCCAGGATATTCGAAGCAATACTGACAGCATCACCAGTCTGTCGAATCAGCTGGTCAATGGCCAGCCGAATAGCTGGTCCCGTCGGATCTATCCTGTGCAGCTGGCTAACGCCGGGACAGTCCCGTCATTCAGCGATATTCGCGCCGTGGCGCCCGTGGTCGTGGATGAGGTGGCCGACGCGGCCAAACTGGACTTTACGTCCGCCGGCAGCTATCTGATCGCGCTGTATTCCTGCCAGGTGAAAGTGGCCGCCGATACCACCATCACAATGGCGCCCGGTAACAGGATTTTTGATGATACCGGCGCTGTATTTGTAAATGGCGTTCAGGTTGCCTGGGGGAATGCCAGCTGGACTACCGGCAGTTTTGAACTGAAAGCCGGCTGGAATACCGTTGAGTTTCTGGTGAATCAGTGGACCGGCCAGGCGTATATCAACCTGGGCCTGAAGCTGTCAGACAAGGTTGCTGAGATGTACTCCGGTCTCGGTGTTTCCGCGCTGGCAAACGCAGCCGGCGTACTCAGCTCGAATGTCAGCCAGATTGGCAACGATGTGGTCAGCAATTCGCAGAGCATCACCCAGCTCCGGAATGCGCTGACGCAGACAGACGCGAACGTGGCCAGCAAAGCGGATCAGACGGCGATGAACTCGCTAACAGGACGAGTGGAGAAGACGGAATCCGGGTTGACGGCTGCTAACGCCAACATTACCTCGCTGAAATCCGCTGTACGGGCCGGAAACGCATCAGGCGGGGATTTAATTCCCAACCCGACATTTGACCCAACTTACGACCAGATGGGGTTCAGTGTGGTATCCACGACGGCTGAGGATGTTCCGTCGGGATGCCCGTATGATTATGCGGCCAGAATTGCCAGCCGGGATCACCATCCTAACTTTGCCGCGTTCCCGGCCACGCTTAACGATGTGATTGAGATCAGCGCACTGGTTGCCTGCGGCGCCGGCACCGCGAATTTTAATCTGTATGTTGGTACTGCCGTTCGGCCAGATACGAGCACCGGTGCGCCACTCATGGCGGGTGGCGGAAAATCCCCCTCCGCGACCTGGCAGAGAACCACCTGGCGCTTCAAGGTCACGCAGGCGATGGTGGACAGGGGTTATATCCGCCCGTTCCTGCAGATCTCGCAGAACAGCCCGTATGGCACCGTATGGTTCGTTACGGACTGGCATATGCGAAATGTGACAGCGGCGCAAAAGGTTCAGGATACTGCGGACGCCACGGCGGCGGCGGTTGACTCCCTGACCACCACCGTGACTCAACAGGGTAATCTGCTGACCTCGACCGGCAACCGGACAACCCAGCTGGAAAACGGGCTGGCAACCACCAATGCCGCAGTGGCCAAAAAGGCTGATGCGACAGCGGTGCAGGATTTGACCAATACCGTCAAACAGCTGGGCAATGACCTGACGGCTGCGAACAGCGCCATCACGAAGCTGACCGGAAATCTGGCGAATACCGATAAAGCGCTGGCGCAGAAAGCCGATGCGACTGCGCTAGCCACGCTCGACACGAAAGTGACGCAGCAGGGCAAAACGCTGGAGAGCCAGAGCAATTCGCTGACGAACCTGTCGAACAGCCTCTCGCAGGTCGCGGCAGATATCGATGCCAGCGGGCAGATACCGGGTAACCTAGTCGTGAATCCCTCGTTTGAACGCGGGCTGGATGGTTATACCGGGCGGTCAACCGCGACCAGTGTGGTGGAGGTTTCCGCTCCTCACAGCGGGACGCGGGCGCTGAAGGTTGATCCGGGAAGCGTGTCTCCGGGGCAATACATCCCGTTTGTTCAGGGGCGAACCTATGAAATCGGGGTGTGGGTCAAGGAACCCGGAGCGACGACGGATAATGGCGCGGGGAACAACAAGCTGCGGATCGGTAACTCTGCCGGCCAGCCGGTTTTTGAGCGTCCATATAACAGCGGTACGGTGGGGACAAACTGGAGCCTGATTTCCGGTCGCTGGAAAGCAACGGAGACAGCCAGCCTGCCGGTGACGATGAGCAACTATCTGATTAGCGGAAGCCGCTACTTCGATGATTTTTACGTCACTGACGTTACCGACCGGGTGGACATCGATGCCACCGCCGGCGCCGTTACCGGACTGACGAACCGGGTCAGTACAGCGGAAGGGCATATCACCTCGCAAAGCCAGCAGCTGACGAACCTGCAGAACAGCCTGAACACGACAAATGCCGCGCTGGCGAAGAAAGCGGAGGCGAGCGCGGTCACCGCGTTAACACAGCAGGTAGAGCAAAACGGCCAGGATATTCGAAGCAATACTGACAGCATCACCAGTCTGTCGAATCAGCTGGTCAATGGCCAGCCGAATAGCTGGTCCCGTCGGATCTATCCTGTGCAGCTGGCTAACGCCGGGACAGTCCCGTCATTCAGCGATATTCGCGCCGTGGCGCCCGTGGTCGTGGATGAGGTGGCCGACGCGGCCAAACTGGACTTTACGTCCGCCGGCAGCTATCTGATCGCGCTGTATTCCTGCCAGGTGAAAGTGGCCGCCGATACCACCATCACAATGGCGCCCGGTAACAGGATTTTTGATGATACCGGCGCTGTATTTGTAAATGGCGTTCAGGTTGCCTGGGGGAATGCCAGCTGGACTACCGGCAGTTTTGAACTGAAAGCCGGCTGGAATACCGTTGAGTTTCTGGTGAATCAGTGGACCGGCCAGGCGTATATCAACCTGGGCCTGAAGCTGTCAGACAAGGTTGCTGAGATGTACTCCGGTCTCGGTGTTTCCGCGCTGGCAAACGCAGCCGGCGTACTCAGCTCGAATGTCAGCCAGATTGGCAACGATGTGGTCAGCAATTCGCAGATCATCACCCAGCTCCGGAATGCGCTGACGCAGACAGACGCGAATGTGGCCAGCAAAGCGGATCAGACGGCGATGAACTCGCTAACCGGACGAGTGGAGAAGACGGAGTCCGGTCTGACGGCGGCGAACAGCAACATTACGTCGCTCAGCAGCTCTCTGAGCCAGCAATCCAAACGCGGCGCTAATCTGCTTCCTGATGGCACTTTTGAAAGCTACGCGGTTGGCCACAATCTGGCGAATAACCGTGCCATCGTGACCACTGACGACTCGCATGGCGGCAATAAATGCATTCGTGTGACGCGTCCGAATGACTACAATGCCAATGCAACTGACAACACTGATACCCACATTTTCAGCGGATTCCAGGTTCGCGATAACGCAGTCTTCTATATGGAATGCTGGGTTAAGCTGGATGCCAAGAGTACCGCTATGGCCGAGAACGTGCAGATTTCCGTCGGCTTATCGCTCCAGTATCAGGACAACTCCTGGCAGTGGCCGGCAGTTACCAAAGCGGCAAAGGATCTCTCTTCAACTCAATGGACGAAGGTTTCTGGTTACCTGAAATCAACGAAGAGCGGTATTAAGCAGGCAATGGTCAGGATTTCTATTCCTAACGTTAGCAGCGTTAAGGCGGGTAACTCATTCCTCATTGATGACCTGGTCATTACCGAAGTGACTGATGCCTACAATGCGCAAAGTACAGCAGATGCTAACGCTAATGCGATTTCGACACTGAACTCGACCGTATCCCAACAGGGCGACCAGATCACCAGTCAGGGTAACAGCATCACTGAACTGACAAATGACCTGGCGACGACTAATAACAACGTCAGCAATAAAGCAGATGCTAATGCTCTGACGGCACTGACCAACCGTGTTACCCAGACCGAAAAAGACATTAACTCAACGAGTTCGTCTGTCACGAATCTGAACAACAAGGTTGATTCTATTTCTGTCGGTGGAACAAACCTGATCAAGAACTCCGGCGATATGACTGGCTGGTCGAACGTTACCAGCGAGACGTATCGTGGTAACGCGGTAATTGGTGCAACGGTAAAAGCCGGCTCCGGTTACAAGGATCTGCGGGAAATCACGCTTGAGTCGCCTGTCGATGCAGGTGAGTACGTTTACAGCTTCTATGCGAAAGGTGGTGTTGCCGGCCAGACGATGACGGCGTTCTTCTACAATCCGAACACCACAACGTCTATCGAGACCAGCCAGGGTGCGAAAGGTAATAACACCGATGGCCGTGCGTACTTCACGCTGACCACTTCATGGGTTCGCTATTGGGTTAAGTGGAAACAGACACCTACCACGGGTACCAAGCGCCTGATTCTGTGCCGTATCGAGAGTAATACCTCCAAAGACCAGACGGTGTACATCAACAGTCCGAAGTTTGAGGTAGGTAACGTTGTTTCCGACTGGAACGACTCTCCGGCTGATAGCGCCAGCGCGTCGGCTGTGGACTTGTTGACAACGACAGTGAATCAGCAGGGCACTTCCATAAGCTCTATCGGTAATCGCATCACATCGCTGGAAAACGGGCTGTCGACAGCTCAGAACAACATTGCCAGGAAGGCTGATGCTTCTGCATTGCAGGATCTCCGGAACACGGTGACATCTCAGGGGGGCGATTTAACTGCGGCGAACAGTAGCATTACCAGCCTGCAGGCCTCGATGAACCGTCGCACTGTGTTTACTGTCACTGCACGGGGAAATGGCAACAGCGTAACTCCTGGGGTTTTTGATGAAAGCGGCAAAAACCTGTTTACCCCTGGTCGCAGCTGGGCACTGGTCACTTTTGCAAAACACAGCGACGGATCAACGGTGATTGCGACATCCAAAACATACGATGTCTTTGGCAGCGCGAATAATGGTGCCACGATGTCGGCTGATATCGAGGCGTTGGCCAGTGGCACTTACGTTTGCGTCCTGACATTCGATGAGCCATCTGGCAACCGAGGTAAGATATTGTCTGCTCTGGAATCTCTTGGTGGTACATCCGAAGTCGTCAACTCCCTGCCGTATCGTGGTGCCTATATTCTCCTTGGCCGCAAAGGCATGAGGTCGGGCGATGGTCTGGAACTGCGTGCGCCAACCGGTGGTGACGCCACCGCTCACATTTCGACCTCAGTCGAATTTGTGAACGGGATAATGATGGGGCTGGGTGCAGCCGGCGGTGTGATGATGAAGGCTGATGCGAACGCGTCGGCAATTACCACGCTCCAGAACACAGTGAAGACCCAGGGGGGTAATATTGACTCCCTGAGTTCCTCGATAACGGCGCTGGAGAACAGCCTCAGGTCGACAAACGATACGGTGAGTAAAAAGGCTGACACGACTGCAGTGAGTTCACTGACTGGTCGCGTAAGCCAGGTGGAAAACACTATCACCAGCCAGTCGCAGAGTATCACGTCGCTGACCAGCAGCATCAATACCATCAGTACTCAGGGAGCTAATCCGTGGGTTGACGGTACGTTCGAAAGCTACGGAGATGGTCATGTGCTGGGCGGGGGCGGCACCGCCGTTGTGGTGGCGTCTCAGAAATTCACCGGCAATAAGAGCCTGCAGGTGAGTCGAGGAGCGAACAACAACGGCAACAGCGATAAACAGCTTGGGAGCTGGCAGTCAGTCCGTGAGGATGCGAAGTTCCGGTTTGAGTTCTGGGCTATGATGCCGGCGGATCAGGCGCCATCCTCCGGGTGGACAACGCTGGTCGGCATTAACTCACTGAATGCTGCCGGTCAAAACTCCTGGCAGTCGGCGGTCACTGTCAGCGAAGCCGCTCTTGGTGCGCGTGATAAGTGGGTGAAATTTACGGGTATTGCCAGTAACAACGGGGGTGGGAGAACACGCGCAGTGGTCTGGATCTCTACCCGTGGCGCCTCCGGCAGCGGCACCCCCGGTTATTCGCTGTATATCGACGATCTGGTTATCACGGATGTTACCGATGCGAAAGCGGCACAGGATGCCTCTGACGCGACGGCGAGTGCCGTGAGCGGTCTGACGGCTCGCGTAACGGATGCCGAAGGGAAAATCACCGCCCAGGCGCAGCAGCAGACGGCACTGGCCACGAAAGTGGATAATGCCACCTCCCGCGTCGATAACATGGCGAAGACGCTAAGCGACAGCCAGAGCACACAGGCCAGCCTGAATACCTCGCTTCAGTCGCAGATTGACGCGCAGGCGGCCGCCAACATCAAAAACCAGACGACGCTGGACAACACGATTAAATCGGTGGCCAGTATCACCAGTACCCAGCAGACGCATGCAACGGCACTGGAGGCGCTGGCAACGCAGCAGACGACCCTGACATCCAGTGTCGGGGATCTCAGTGCTTCCGTTCAGAACACCGCCAAAACCGTGGCGGATGTGAATGGTACGGTGAGTTCGCTGTGGTCGATGAAGGTTGAGACGGTTAACGGGAAGAATGTTGGCGCGGGGATTACGCTGGGCAGCAATGGTGAAACGAGCGACATGATCCTCTACGCTGACCGCTTCTCGCTGTTTAACCGTAATAATGCGACAGCTGTTCCGGTGATGGTTGCCGAAGGCAATGAGCTGTATATCGATACGGCACGTATCAAAAACAGTTCCCTGACCTCAACCAAAATCGCGGACGGTTCCATCACGAACGCGAAGATCGGCCACGAGATCCGCTCGAATGACTTTGTTGACGGGTCACGCGGCTGGCGTATCGCTAAGGATGGCTCTTCGCAGTTCAACAACGTGATCGTTCGCGGTGCGGTTTATGCGACTGACGGCTGGTTCCAGGGTACGGTATATGCGAACCACATCGAGGGCGACATCGGGTCATTTGCGATCAACATCGCTCAGCACCGCACGCGCAAGGTGCCGAAGGCTACATGGCAGTGGTTTGAGCTGGCCCGGTTCCGGCGGCAGAATTTCGACCAGGTGATCAATATTCGCGGTGGACTCCTCCAGACGGATAGCATCACTATCGACGGCGGCGCGAAACTCAGAGCGGGGATGTCCTACGCGCCAGGGGCTGACGGCGGACTGAATCCTGGCTATCTGTCGTATGCAATGCTTCTTCGTGGCACAGGCGCTACGTCTGGTGGCGGCAGTATGGAGCTAGGCATTGAGCTTATGTATGAAACAGGTGGAGCAACACGTCTGTTAACGGCGCAAGAGTCAATGAACGTAGACAACATGTCATTTGTCGTCCCTGCCGGTACTGGCGACGCTGTTCTGCGATATGGCTGTTACCTGGACCGTAACGGACAGATGGTATTAACCATCCTCTCAAGATTCGACGCCTTCGCCGCGCGCAATAACAACGTAATTCGCGGTTCATCAACCTGATAACAATATATGGCCCCGCAAGGGGCCTTTTCTTTTTCCAGGGAAAACCATCCAGGAGGAACTTTATTATGGCGATGTATGAAGTCGGTACCGTCACGGGTGCCGCGTCGCAGGCACGGGTGACAGGTGCGACAACAAAATGGTCACAGGAGGCGCTGGGGATACTGCCCGGGTCGATTCTAGTGGTCTACCGCAGCGGTAGTGCTGACCTGTATGCGATCAAATCCGTGGACAGCGACACGCAACTGACGCTGACCCGGAATATCACCACCGCATTTTCCGGTGCCAGTTACGGTATTATTACCGCTGAAACCGCCAGCACCTCGTCGTTTGCTAACCAGCTGGCCAGCGCGTTTGCATTCTGGCGTAGTGTAGTGGAGGGCTGGTCGATGGCCCTGACCGGCAGCGGCAATATTACCCTGACTGACCCGATCACAGGAAAGCAGGTGACCGTGCCGGCGATAGCCGGGATGGCGAAAGCATCGGATCTTAACGCGCTGGCAAAACTCACCGGAGGAAACAAACTCGACGGCTCGCAGGTTATAACCAGCGATAATGCCGGTTTTATTCTCGGTAAGAACTCAGATCTGGCTCTGCTCAAAAAACAGGGGCAAGGCGGGACGATTGCCGTTGGCTCGGGAACACCGTTCAGGGTTCAGCGTTCAAGAGCGACCACAGTATCACCGGCAGACACCTTTGATGACATCCTCGTTATTGATGCCAACAACCAAACGACACTGCCTGGCGCGCTGTCTGCCGGCGGCAATATCGATAACACGTCGAAGGGTAAAGTGTTGACGCAGGCCATTGAGCTATCGATGAGTACGCCATACATCGACTTTCATTTCAACGATAGTACCGCCGATTACACAACACGGCTTATCGAGAACGTAGCAGGTGAGCTGACTCTCGAAGGGGCCTTTATGTGTAAAAAGCATCTATACGCCTGGGGAGCACTCATGGCGAGAAGCGTTGCCCCGAGCAATCCAGTGAATGGACAACTGATCACCGGCGCACCGTTCCAGTCGATGATTCAAGGGCGTGGCGGCTTTGGCGATGCCCGTGGTGCGGTAGCAAACTATTATGTTGAGGAGTCCGTGGGTTCGGAGCACAGGGCGGTTGTCTATCTCGATGGTTATGGCCGAACTGATGCATGGATCTTCCGCGCTGGCGGCACCATTTCCACTGGCAAAGGGGACGTCCTGACCACCGGCTCAGACGTGCGGCTTAAAGAGGATTTTACGGAATCTCGGGAAGGCGCCTCCAGGCGCATTAACGCGCTGGGAGTATGCGAGTTCAATATGAAAGGCGAAACGCGCCGGAGGCGTGGTTTTATCGCTCAGCAGGCTGAAAAAGCTGATGATCTGTATACTTTCCTCGGCATCGAGCAGGAGATTGATGGCGAAAAATTCAAGGTGATGAATGTGGATTACACGGCAATCATTGCTGACCTGGTTACGGTGGCGCAGGATTTGATTAATCGAGTTGATGCACTAGAACGATGAGGAGCATAAAAAAGCCCCCGGAGGCACTTGCCGGGGGTAACTGAACGACATTAATTGCTGTGTACATCACAGAATAATTTGCAGAAAACGATTAATAAGTTCAAGTAAAGTATTACTGGTCAGATGTTATGTTGTTTTTTAATAACCTACCAAAATTAATGATGTAATAGTGTTAAATTCTGTTGAGTTTCTACAGTTCAGGAGATAATGCTTAAGTATTAGCTTGCGTCAGACAGGAATCGACCAGATAGGTTCAAAATATAAAGGGGGGCAAATGCTGATACTGATGTGTTTGTTATTAATTGAAGTGTAATCTTGTATTTTTCACATCCGTGTTATAGCATTTAGAATGCAGAGCGGTTTTATCACATTATTTAGCGGGTTAACGTGATGCCGGCTCCTGGTTATTTATAATAGGCTTTCTATGCTAAAAAATTTCCCGGATGAAAAATACATATCTGATAGAAATGCATCGTTCATTAAGCGAGTGTATTTTTTACGTCAGTTAGGAGTTGTTCTCTGCTTTATTCCTATATATTCGGTCCTCCAAGAACAATCACATAAAAAAATAACGATTGCCCTGTTAATTCTGAATGCACTAATCTGGCCATCAGTTGCTTATCTAGCAAGCATGATGTCGAAGGATATGTTGAATACAGAAAAAAAGAATATGATACTCGATTCATTCTGGGCTGGTATCTGGATAGGCTTAATGCAAGTTAGCCCAATTCCATCATTATTCATAGTTTCCGTTCAAATAGCTGATCGCTATGCTGCTGGGGGATGGAAAATTTTAAAACCAGCATTAACGTGGATGCTGACTAGTTTCCTGATAGTTTGGTTAGCAAATGATTTCAGATACACGATAGAATTTAGTACCCGAACGGTTTTGCTTTCTTTACCGTTAGCAACCTGTTATCCCATAGTATTGAGTGTGGTTTCGAGACATTTATCTATAAAATTGAGAAAAAGAAGGGAGTTGCTGGAAAAGCAGGCTCTGATGGATCCTGGTTTAGATCTTCCTAACCGTCGTTGTTTTGAACAGAATATGGAAAGTGCTTTCCGCACCACACGTAAAAAAAAGATATTGTCATATATTCTTCTCATTGATGTGGATAATTTTAAAAAGATTAATGATACTTACGGTCATGAAGTTGGTGATGCAGTGTTATCTCGTATTTCAACGATACTACGCGAGTGCTCAGGAGAAAATGATATCCCGGCAAGGTTTGGTGGTGATGAGTTAGCAGTTATTGTTAATAACAGTAATGATGAGTTGGTTTTAACTCAAGTTAATTTAATACAGAAACAAATAAATAACCTCTCATTACCGTCCCATAAAGATTTCTCATGTACCGTAAGCATCGGTATCTCATGTGCTAAAAATAAGGCGTCAATCATTGAATGGCTTAAAGATGCAGATGAAATGCTTTATAATGTTAAACGCAATGGGAAAAACGGGTATTGTATGGAGGTTAATAAAGATTAATATGTTTTTATTATTGGCGGCTTGAATTATTCGATCTTGGATGAAAATGTTATAAAATTGTTTTATTTTTACTTAAGAACAGGTTGTGGGGATTTAATATTATCGTAGTTATAATCTATCGGTTTTTGTTTTCGTGGGTTTTTATTGTAAATCAACCTTATTTTTGTTGTTAAACTTTATTCGTCTTGATAAGACTAACTGAGTAGTAAAAATATTGGCTTGAAAGCGTGCTTTTAAGGTAAGATTCATATTGAAAATGAGCGCACATACAAAACGTAACGGTTGCAATTTATCAACCCCCAACTTAGGTAGGGTAGAGGAGTTTCTAGATGAAACTACAGTAACAGTAACCACTGATTGTTAAGAGTTAATTGCGTGTTTTTTTAAAAGAGTATCTAAAATAGGTTCAGGACATGAAAAAAATTGTAGCAATAGGAGTTTTTCTCCTCAATTTGATGATGCTTCACCCTGCTCATGCAGATCACATGCCACAAGTTATAAATGGTTGGAGTTTGGTTGGAACGAGTGATCAAGGAGACATCTACATTAAAAACGGCAGTTTGAAAATCATCAAAAATAATATAATGGCCATATCACAGTTACTTATGTTAGAAACAAAACAAGCTACGGTATATAAATTGTATATAGGGCGTCAATCCTGCGAAGAAGGTGTAGGAACCATAACAATCTATGGTTTAGATGGTGCTCTTATTACACAATGGGACTATGTGGATGGTGGTGTGAATATATCTTCATCTGTAGGTACATATATGTGTTCAATAGTTAGAAATTGATTTTGGCGTTAATAATGAGTCAGTCATTTACTGTTTGAGCACAAATGACCGTTCAGCGGATGTTATTTTTTATGATTTTGATATAATTTCAAGTGAAATGTTTTACAAACGTTACTATAGGTAATTAGAAAAATGAGAAATCTTTTTGCCGATCCTAGCTTTGTGTAACTTATTCTTTAGAGGTTATCAAAACTCAAAAAATCTTACTAGATATCAATCAAATAGAAGGCAGGCTCGAAACGTTCGAATTTAGTGGAAGTGATGGTTTTTTTAATAAAAATCAAATGGTAATGTTATTTATGTTTAAATACTGCTGCGCCATATGCAGTGGTTCGAAGCCGCAGACCTGATCGTCAAAGGCATGGAAGGCGCTATCGCCGCCAAGACCGTGACCTATGACTTCGAACGTCTGATGGAAGGCGCTAAACTGCTGAAATGTTCAGAGTTTGGCGACGCGATTATCGCGAACATGTAATCCCGTTGGTGGATTAAGTAAAAGCGGGAGCCGATGGGCTCCCGTTTTTTTATCGCATTCAGGCCGTTATTTTGCCGGACGCTCGCTGCGCGGTACCATAGTCGATTTCCCGCAACACAATGTCCATCAAAGCCATGCGCTTACAACAGGGCTAGCTCAGTTTACCGCGAGATCGCAAGTGGGTATGGATTGAACGCCAGGGGTCTTACTGATGGCCCGACCGGCTTAAACCGGTGCCGTTCGGCGAAAATGTGATGTAGCCTAAACTCAGGCTATCCACCCACCTTCAGATTAAACAGCCGGGACAGCGCCGCTCTGCCGCTATCCGTCACTTGCACTTCCCGATATCCCGGCGCGCGGGTTATCCATCCTTTCTGCTCAAACAGCGCCATCAGCGCCGAACCGGCGTCGCCTCCCAGATGAAAACGTCTTTCGCTCCAGTCAAGACAGGGGCAACAAGGCTTACGTCGCGGGCGAGCGTTAAGTACCGCGCCCAGACTTTCAAGCTGGGTTTTACCGGCTGACGTCAGGGCCAGGCCATCGGCCGTCAGCCATTTTTCCCGCAGCATAAACTCATAAATCTTCACCGCCAGCTCGCCCGCCAGATGGTCGTAGCAGGTGCGAGCGTAGCGAAGTGTCACCGGCGTGCTGGTGGCCAGCGCCTTATGCGACTGCATTGAGACGCCCATCAGGTTTTCCAGCAGCCCGGCGATATGCGCGCCTGCCAGGCGGTAATAGCGGTGGCGCCCCTGCGCGAGACACACCACCAGCCCGTTGCTGAGCAGCCGGGCAAGATGTCCGCTGGTGGTGGAGGCGGAGACCTCGGCGACCGTGCTGAGCTCGGTCGCCGTCCATGCGCGCCCGTCCATCAGCGCGCAGAGAATACTGACCCTTGACGGGTCAGAGAGGGCAGAGGCCACCATCGCCATCGCGGTTTCCAGTGCCGCCTCTGGCTCACTGTCTTGCTGCGTTTTCAGGAGATTCATTCAGAAAGTATGGCCCATTTTTTGGTCACTTCCGCTGCCCGGGTGTCATCATCGGTAAGAAGAATGAGCCGGTTACGGTGGTCGCTGTACTGTACCAGAATATTAATACCGTTGCGGGCAAGGGTGTCGGCAATGTCTCCCAGTTCCCCGGGGCGTTCCTGGGGTAACTTACGTATCAGAGGACGGCATACATCGCTGACCGTAAAGCCGGCCTCGGTCAGCACCCTGCGGGCTGTCTCACCGTCCTCCACCAGAAAATGCGCATGTCCGGCATCAGGCGTGGTGAATACCCCACCACCTTCGAGGCCCACACCGTTGTTGCCCAGCGCTATACCCATTGCGCCAAGCGAGCCCGGCGTGTTGCTGAGAATGATGTGAATATCATACATCTGGCTGTGCTCCCCGATCCGATGAGTAATCCCGGAACACGCGGGCAACGCGTATTCTGTAGTATGAAAAAATCGATGCTTTGCCTTCGCGCTGGGCAGCCAGATGCCGCTCATTTTGCTGCCAGTTGGCCACCGATGCTTCATCTTCCCACCAGGATAACGAGAGGATTTTGCCGGGCGTACTCAGGCTCTGAAAGCGCTCAATGGCAATAAACCCCGGCGTGTCTGAAAGCAAAGGCGTCAGCCCGGCCGCAAGCTGTAAATATCTTTCCTGTGCTTCTGGTAAGGCGTCGGCCTCGAAAAGTACTGCAATCATCAGTCTGCTCCGTGGTGAATTTCCCCGCAGTCTACTGACGGCCCGAGCAGGATGCTTCGGTCTGTAGCGAAATATGCCTGTTAGGAAAAAAAACGGTCTGACGGTGGGTACCACTACCCGATACGCCTTTTTCAACATCAGACCGGCCTCTGGCGCAGGGCTAACGAGCGTCAGGCTGCAGTAAGCTACGGCAGGGCGGACGATGGCGACAGGCGGGAAGCAGGACAGGAGGGCCATCACCGCCCGGCGTTATCTCACACTGGCTTATCGCCACAGTGGCTGGTATAGACGCTCACGCCATGGCCATCAGGATCCAGCATTGAGAAGTAATCATGCCCATACAGCGGTGCTTCGGCAATATCCGCAGGGGAGTAGCCGTTAGCCATTAATTCGGCACGATATTTTTCGAGATCGGCTCTGGTGTGTCCGGCGATCATCAGATCAATCTTTTCGCTAATAAAATCAGGACGCTGGCCAACGCGGCTGGCGTGAAGCGCACCCGCCATGGGATCGTCTTTCGCGGCTAACAGGAGATGGGTGCCGCCGCGAAGCTCAATGATTGCCATTTCCGGAAATTTGTCGATACCGCGTAGTCCCAGGCCCTGGTAGAAGGCATAACTCGACTCAACGTCTTTCACCTTCATGACAAAATGTGCGATGGCTGCAGATGGTACAAATTCTTCCATTTCATTGCCTTATAAATATGTTGTTGTGGAAAAATGCAGTAGCAATCTTGTTGCTACCGGGTCGCAGTGCTAATCTGACTGGCTAGTCGAAAATATTATGCGACTGATCAGTCGAAAAAGACAAGGGGAAGTTGTGACGCGTAAAAAAGAGATCGATAAAGAAAAGGTGTTGGATGCCGCGGAAAGCCTGATTCTTGAGTCGGGTGGCCGATTATTCACCCTGGATGCCGTCGCCGAGCGTGCCGGCATAAGCAAGGGTGGCCTGGTATATACCTTTTCTTCCAAGGACGGTCTGATTCACGCTGTCCTGGAGCGTGAAGTGGCCCGTTTTCAGGAGGCAGTCCGGCAGCGTCTTCCTGCCGCTCCGGTGGGACCGATCGAACTCGTACTCGCGCATATCGAAGAGGCTTTGGCGGAAGAGGACGTCTCCACCCAAATGGCGGCGTTTCTTATCACCGCGCTCGTTCATGCTCCCGGCATGCTGGAACCCGTCCGAAGTCTTTACCGATCACTCCTCGATCCGCTTCGTTCGGTGAGCGGGGAGTACGTTGCCGTGCGCCACGCGTTTCTTGCCGTGGAAGGCGCTTTTTTGCTCCGTGGGTTTGGCCTGGCAGATATCTCTGCCGACGAGATAAAATCAGTATTACGCTATGCCCATACCCAGGTTTTGTCAGCCTTAGCGGCATCCACCGGCAAGGCCTCGCATGCTTCCTGATTAACCCGGGCGCTGACAGACCGATGGATGGCACTACGTGGCTGTTGCCGCGCGGAGCCATCTGATCTGTCCGTGCGGCACAGCGCCTGCGCGCCGAATTACCGTCCCAGAAACGCGTTACTCTGCGTTAAAAATAATAAATTCAGGCTGGTAACTGACCGGGAAATTGACCGATCGGGCGATAAAACAGACGTGATGGATCTGCTGATGAATGGCCGCGGCGGCGTCGAGATCGGTTCCTGGTAATACGGTGATTTTCGGCCTGAGGGTGGCAGAAATAAAGCGACCCGCGCCCCCTTTAAATACTTCACCCGTTGCCACCGGCGAGTCCTGATATTCCATGACCGTAATGCCGGCATCTGAGGCCAGATGTAAGTACCACAGCATGTGACAGGCAGAGAGAGAAGAGAGCAGGAGATCTTCCGGGTTCATTTTGCCGGGATCGCCGCCCAGTAATGGATCATTTGAACAATGAATAGGTTCTTTTCCCTTTAACGCGATATCCCAGGTCCGGGCATAAGCCTTGTAACCCGAAGTACCCGTGCCCTGATTGCCGGTCCATGTGATATTGCTGGTATAAGCATGTTGCATAGATTTGCCTTTTCTCTGTGGAGGGGGGATTTATGTGCTGGCGGCTGCGTTGTTCACGCATAAATTGCCATCCGTCTCAGCTCAATGCTATAAGAAAAGAGCCGTTTTAATGGCGCATATGTTTTATCTGTAAGGAATAAGTGAAGGTCAGATAATGATTACGTCAGTGCAGCCAACCACCACCGTCACCACCACGACCGTAACCTGCGGTGGTGTGGGCGTATCTGTGACCGGCTCCTGACAAACAGATCCTCACTCCCCGCCAATGTGGACGGGGGGAGACCTCTCCGTTCGTGACAGACTGAATGGAGACCCATCATGATTTCATCTGAGGATGCCCTGTTAATTATCGATATGCAGCAGGGGCTTTTCCGTGGCCCGGTTTCCCCGTATCAGGCCGATGCGCTTCTGGCGAACGTTTGCCTGCTGATTGAAAAAGCGAGACAGGCTGAGGTGCCCGTCTTCTTTGCCCGCCATACCGGAGCTGACGACTCTCCGTTCTCCGCGCAAAGTCCATTAACTCAACTGCTGCCTGAGATGGGTGTTAACGGCGAGCGGGATATCGTCTTTATTAAAAAGTACCCTTCCTGTTTTCAGCAAACTGACCTTGCGCATCAGCTCGCTCAGGCCGGCGTAAAACAGCTGGTTATTGCCGGGATGAAAACCGAATTCTGCGTGGACACGACCTGCCGAGCGGCATCGGCGCTGGGATTACGGACGGTGCTGATCTCAGATGCGCACTCAACCATGGATAACGAACGTTTATCAGCGCCTGACATCATTGGCCATCACATTGTCACCCTTGCCGGGCCATTTGTGACGCTGTCGACCGCCGCAGAGTGGCGCTTTTCGGCAGCGAAATAAGGATGAAGAAAGGGAGCCCGAGGGCTCCTTTTCGCTACGCCTGCTCATCCGGTTTTACTGCCCATGGCGGCGCAGGGTGGAGGCGGGGTGGCGCCGGAGCGCCTCTTCGGGACGCACCGGACGCCGCACTAGTTCGCCGCCGCAGTTCGGGCAATGGCCGTTAAGCCGCGCCGTCATGCAGTCCTGGCAAAAGGTGCACTCGAACGAACAGATAAACGCTTCGCGTGAGTCTGGCGGCAGATCTTTATCACAGCATTCGCAATTCGGGCGTAACTCGAGCATGACCTTCTCCTGTGGTTAACGGCTGTATCAGCGACGGCCGGCCAGCGCATGCTGTTTTTATAGCACGGCGAAGACTGGCCTCCGAGGGATTTCGCTGCGTTAATCTCCGCCTCAAAGCGTTGCCTTTCCGGGCTGCATTCCCGGCACGAGGATCACTTTGCGGCATGCCTCTTCACGTTTCTCAAAGATCTGATAGCCGCGCGCGGCCTCCTCCAGAGGCATATGGTGAGTGACAATCTCCTCCGGGGTGAGCAACCCTTGCTCAATAAGCGCCAGTAGATCCGGCAACCAGGCATGGACGTGGGTTTGCCCCATTCTGAAGGTCAGCCCCTTATCAAAGGCATCGCCAAACATAAATCCGTGAATGAAACCGGCGTAAACCCCGGGCACGCTGACGATGCCGCCGCGGCGCACGGCAGCGATGCACTGGCGCAGCGCTTTCCCGCTGCTGCCCTCGATTTTCAGGGTGCTGAGGACGGTTTCCGTAAGGCTGCCTTTCGCCTCGAAGCCGACGGCGTCAATCACCGCATCGACGCCGCGATGGCCGGCGGTGTTGTCGATAATCCACTGCGCCGGATCGTCATGGTGGTCGAAGTTTATCGGGATCGCGCCATAGCGCCGCTGCGCGAAGTCGAGTCGGTAATCGTTATGATCGATGATAAATATCTGCTCTGCGCCATTGAGCCTGGCGCAGGAGGCACACAGCAGGCCAACCGGGCCGGCGCCAAAAATAGCCACGCTGCTGCCGGGTTTGACCTCGGCGTTTTTTACCGCCTGCCAGGCGGTAGGCAGAATATCTGACAGAAACAGCACCTTTTCATCGGGTAAGGTGTCCGGCACTTTAAACGGTCCGGTATTGGCTTTGGGAACGCGCACATATTCCGCCTGGCCGCCGGGGATCCCGCCGTACAAATCGCTGTAGCCGAACAGGGCCGCCGGTGGCGAAATGCCTTTTCGGTTGAGCGTCGCCCCCTGGCCGCTATTGGTGCTTTCGCAGGCGGCATATTGCTGCAGGCGACAAAAGAAGCAGTCTCCGCAGGCGATGACAAACGGGATAACCACCCGATCACCTTTACGAACCGCGGTGACCTCGGAACCGGCTTCCACCACTTCCCCCATAAATTCATGGCCGAAAATATCACCATGGTGCGTGCC
>OIEQ01000197.1_pt1 | contig 45179 bp, 35 predicted proteins | sample 1581841 | NCBI WGS metagenome assembly OIEQ01 (sample SAMN03281020, study PRJEB24777) | human gut metagenome | isolation source: fecal sample PR170 from 1 month old male Malay infant, vaginal delivered... | place: Singapore | collected 2005-12-29
ATCCTGACCAGTGGTGCGGGCGCGGCAAAGTATCTGCTCGACAATCCCGCCTGCGCGATTTCCGCCGTCGACGAGGGCAGCCGGGCGGAATTTCTGCAAAACCTGCCGCAGGGGGAAAAATCCGTCGTCGTGGCCGGCAGTGTTTCAGGCATCAACTACAGCAAGGGCCGCAAGACAACCATAACGCTGTACAGGGCTGCGCAGTAATCCAACGATTGCAAATGTTGTTTTAAACGCCCTGCCCCAGGCGCGGGCGGCCGATGGAGTGGTATTCCAGCCCCGTGCCGTCGATATCCTGCTCGCCATAGACGTTGCGCAGATCGAACAGGAGATTGCCCTTCATCAGGCTGGCGACCTTCTTCAGATCGAGCGCGCGGTAGGCGTTCCATTCGGTCAGGAGCACGGTGATCCCGGCGCCCTCGACGGCCTCATAGGCGGATTTGCACCAGACGACGCCCGGCAGCACCGGTTCGGCAGCCGAGCGCGCTTCCGGATCATGCGCGCGCACCGTCAGGCCGGCCTTCTGCAGGGCCGGGATGATATCGAGCGCCGGTGACTCGCGAATATCGTCGGTGTTCGGCTTGAAGGCGATGCCGAGCGCCGCAATGGTTTTTGCACCGCTCCTGGCAGCCGCCGCGATCACCCGTGCGGCCATGGAGTGCTTGCGCTGCTCGTTGACCACGACGACCTGCTCGATCAGCGTCTGCGGCGCATTCAGCTTGCGCCCGGTCGCCGCATAGGCGCGGGTATCCTTGGGAAAGCATGAGCCACCGAAACCGGGCCCTGCATGCAGGAACTTCGAGCCGATGCGGTTGTCCATGCCAATGGCGCGCGCCACGTCCTGCACGTTGCCACCGGTCTTTTCGCACAGGTCAGCCACCTCGTTGATGAACGTGACCTTCATCGCCAGAAAGGCATTGGCGGCATATTTGATGATTTCGGCATTTTCCAGCGTGGTCACGATCATCGGCGTTTCGCGCAGGTAAAGCGGCCGGTAGACGCGCTTCATGGCATTGGAACCGGGCTCGTCATGCACGCCGACCACAACGCGGTCGGGCCGCAGGAAATCCTCGACGGCCGAGCCCTCGCGCAGGAATTCCGGATTGGACACCATCGAGAACGGCACATCCGGCCGCGCCTTGGCAATATGCGCGCGCACATCGGCATTGGTGCCGACCACGACCGTCGACTTGATCACGATCACCGCGCCCGGCTTCATGGCGGCGGCGATCTCATCCGCAGCGGCATAGATATATTGCAGGTCGGCTTCCCCGTCGCCGCGCCGCGACGGCGTGCCGACGGCGATGAAAATCACATCCGCGTCAGCGACCGTCGATGCCAGCTCCGTCGTAAAGATCAGGCGCCCGTCACGGGCATTGCGGGTCAGGAGTTCATCCAGACCGGGTTCGTAGATCGTCACCTCCCCGGCCTGCAGGCGCTCGATAATGGCCGGGTTCTTGTCGACGCAGGTGACCTGAAAACCGAATTCGGCAAAGCACACACCAGAAACCAGACCGACATAGCCAGTCCCGATCATTGCAATCTTCATCGCACTATCCCATTCGTGACGTCAATTTCGCGCAGACATGTCGCATATTCGCGCGGCGCTGCCAATTGCGGGTTGTATCCCATTCAAAAAACGCCAGCCACGGGATCGCAGCCGGCGTTTTCGATGTGTCTTATCTAAAGCGTTTCAACGAGTGTTCAAGCCAGTTTCGGCGGGGTGCGCTCCGGTCCCCGGCGCTCGGCCGACGCGGCCCAGAGGTTGATGTTCGCATCGTTTGCGTAAGTGTCGATTTCGGCAAGCTCCGCATCGGTAAAATCGAGATTTTCCAGAGACTTGACGCAATCGATGACCTGCTGCGGCTTGCTCGCGCCGATGAGCGCGGTGGTGATCCGGCCACGCCGCAGCACCCAGGCAAGCGCCATCTGCGCCAGAGTCTGGCTGCGCTTTGCGGCAATCGCGTTCAATGCCCGGATATTGGCAAGGTTCTGTTCGCTGAGGAAGGCCGGATTGAGCGACTTGCCCTGGGCCGCGCGGCTTTCTTCCGGCACGCCCTTGAGATATTTATCGGTCAGCATGCCCTGCGACAGCGGCGAGAACACAATGGAGCCGATGCCGAGTTCTTCCAGCGTGTCGACAAGACCGTCATCCTCGATCCAGCGGTTGATCATGGAATAGCTCGGCTGATGAATGAGACACGGCGTGCCGAGTTCTTCCAATATGGCCGCCGCTTCGCGGGTGCGATGCGAGTTGTAGGAGGAGATGCCGACATATTGCGCGCGCCCGGAACGGACGATCTGGTCGAGCGCCATCATGGTCTCTTCCAGCGGCGTATCCGGATCGAAGCGGTGCGAATAGAAGATATCGACATAATCGAGACCGAGCCGCTTCAGGCTCTGGTCGCAGCTGGCGATCATGTATTTGCGGCTGCCCCACTCCCCGTAAGGGCCGGGCCACATGCCGTAACCCGCCTTGGAGGAAATGATCAGCTCATCACGATGGCCCTGGAAATCCGTGCGCAGGATTTCGCCGAATGCTTCTTCGGCGGAACCGGGCGGCGGGCCGTAATTGTTGGCAAGATCGAAATGGGTGATGCCGAGATCAAAGGCCTGGCGGCAGATGGCCTGCTTGGTCTGGTGCGGCGTGTCGTGACCGAAATTGTGCCACAACCCCAGGGAAATCGCCGGCAGCTTGAGGCCGCTCTTGCCGCAGCGATTGTACTTCATCGTGTCGTAGCGTTTGGAGTCCGCAGTCCATTTCATGATCGATCTCTTCCCTGTCGTCTTGCCTCGGCGCCGAGCCGAACGATTCCCGTTTCAGCGCGCCGGACTATGAACGAAAGTCATAGGGATGTCATGACGTGAAATAGGTAAGTCGCTTTGGCAAAATACGTATTCTACGTAAAATACGTATTTTGCACTCCACCCGCATCACGCCTTGATGATCTGGTCCTTGTCATCGAAACGGTAGGTTCGTCCGGCATCCGGCGTCGCATAGAGCACCTGATCGACCTCATACTGGTGCTCGCCGAAGAGGCGGACCGTCAGCGGACCGAAATCCGTCTGCAGATAGATGATCGTATCGGCACCCAGATGCTCCACGTGGATGACCGACCCCTTCCAGGTGCCTGATGTATTGTTGACCTGGATGTGCTCCGGGCGAATCCCGACGGTCTTTGCCGCGGGGTCGCCGAGCTTTGCGCCCTCAACAAGGTTCATCTGCGGCGAGCCGATGAAGCCCGCGACAAACAGCGTCTGCGGTGAATTATAGAGTTCCATCGGTGAGCCGACCTGCTCGATCCTGCCCTTGTTCATGACGACGATCTTGTCGGCAAGCGTCATGGCTTCCACCTGATCGTGCGTCACGTAGATCATCGTCGCCTTCAACTGCCGGTGCAGACGGGCAATCTCGAGCCGCGTGTTGACGCGCAGCGCCGCATCGAGGTTCGACAAGGGTTCGTCGAACAGGAAAAGCTGCGGCTCGCGCACGATTGCGCGGCCGATGGCCACGCGCTGGCGCTGGCCGCCGGACAGTTCGGCCGGGCGTCGCTCCAGATAATCATCGAGCGACAGCATGGCCGAGGCGATCCTGGTGCGCTCCTTGATTTCCTCGGCGGGCTTGCCGGCCTGCTTCAGGCCAAGGCCCATATTGTCGCGCACCGACAGGTGCGGATAAAGCGCGTAGGTCTGGAACACCATGGCGATGCCGCGTTTTGCCGGCGGCGTGTTGTTGACCTTTTTGCCGTCGATCAGGATCTCGCCCGAGGTCGCGTCCTCAAGACCGGCGATCACGCGCAGCAAGGTCGACTTGCCGCAGCCGGACGGCCCGACAAAAATCACGAACTCGCCATCCCGCACCTCGAGATCGATGCCTTTCAGCACGTCCACCTGGCCGAAAGACTTGCGAATATTTTCTATCTTCAAAGAACCCAATGTCTTGTTCCCGTCTTCAAACTTATAATTACAGGTCTACCGGCTTGCCGGTGCGCACGCTTTCATCAGCCGCAAGGCAGACACTGAGCGACCGCACGGCATCCTGCATGTGGCGGCCCAGGTCGAGATCCTCGCGGATGGCTTTGAGAACAAAGGCCTGCTCCAGGTCGCAAAGCTCCTGATGGCCGGGTTCGCCCGCCATGTTGAGCAGTTCGTCCGGCTTGGCAAAACGCCCGTCCGCACCTGTCCTGGCCGAATGCAGCCGGATGGTCGATGTCTTGGTGTGCGAGTCGATATCATCCGACTTGGCGTTCTGGTCCATGACGATGGACACGCAGCCATTGGGCGAGATCACGTCCTTCACGAAGAAAGCCGTTTCCGAAATCATCGGACCCCAGCCCGCCTCGTACCAGCCGACGGAATTGTCGTCGAAGAGAACCTGCAGATGACCGTAATTGTACATCTTCGCATCGATCTCGTCCGAAAGCCGCACGCCCATGCCGCGCACCTGAACCGGCGTGGCATCGGTGATCTGCAGCATCACATCGAGATAATGCACGCCGCAATCGACGATGGGCGATGTGGTCTGCATCAGCGCCTTGTGGGTTTCCCATGTCGGGCCGCTCGACTGCTGATTGAGGTTCATGCGGAAGACATAGGGGCCGCCAAGCTTGCGGGCTTCCTCGATCAGCCGCACCCATGACGGATGGTGGCGCAGGATGTAGCCGATCACCAGCTTGCGGTCATATTGCTTGGCCGCAGCGACCACACGCTGCGCATCGGCGACGGTGGTGGCCAGCGGCTTCTCGACAAAGACATCGGCACCCGCCGCCATGGCGGCAACGGCATAGTCCGCATGGCTGTCGGAGTAGGTGTTGATCGAAACCAGCTCCGGCTTGAGGTCGGCCAGCGCCTGTTCGAAAGAGGGGTGGATCGTGTAGCCCTGCAATTCCTTGGCCAGCGGCACGACGGAGCGGTTGACCAGCCCGACAATCTCGAAGCCGGGATTGTTGTGATAGGCGAGCGCGTGGCTCCGGCCCATATTGCCAAGCCCGGCAACCAGAACCCGCACGGGCTTTTGCGTATTGGCGGTCATTTGACTGCTCCCGATGTAATGCCGCGGATCAGTTGCCGCGAGAACAAGAAATAAAGGACGAGTACCGGCAGGATGGCGAGGGTCAGCGCCGCCAGAACGGCATTCCAGTTGGTGACGAACTGGCCGATGAACACCTGCGAGCCCAGCGTGACAGTTTTGGTGGCATCGCTTGGCGCCAGGATCAGCGGGAACCACAGATCGTTCCAGATCGGGATCATCGTGAACACGGCGACCGTCGCCATGGCAGGCTTGACCAGCGGCAGCACCAGCCGGAAAAAGATCGAATATTCCGTCAGACCGTCGATGCGGCCGGCATTCTTCAGGTCATCCGACACAGTGCGCATGAATTCGGTGAGAATGAACACAGCAAGCGGCAGGCCCTGCGCGGTGTAGACGAGGATCAGCGCGGTCAGGGTGTTGACGAGCCCCGTCGCAACCATGCCCTGCAGAATCGCAACCGTTCCAAGGCGGATCGGGATCATGATGCCGAGGGCGAGATAGAGCCCCATCAGCGAATTGCCGCGGAAGCGATATTCCGACAGGGCGAAGGCTGCCATGGCGCCGAACAGCAGCACGAAGAAGATCGACACGGAGGTGACGATCAGGCTGTTCTGGAAATACAGGGTGAAATCACCCTGTGTCAGCACCGAGTTGTAACCGACCAGACTGAAGCTGGATGCATTCGGCAGGCCAAGCGGGTTGCGGAAGATCGACGCCCGGTCCTTGAACGAGTTGATGATGATCAGGAACACCGGAAACAGCGCGATCAGCGTGTAGATGATCAGGGCGACGTGAACGAAGCCGGAGCGGAGGGGTGATGTACGGGCTTTTGCCATGACGGGACCTTCCTAGAACTGGTACCGGCGCATGCGCCGCTGGATGGCAAAGAGATAGATGCACACGCCCGTGAGGATGATCAGGAACATCACCGTGGCAATGGTCGCACCCATGGATTTGTCGCCGATCTGCAGCTGGAAGCCGAAGAAGGTGCGGTACAGCAGCGTTCCCAGGATATCGGTCGACCCGTCGGGGCCGGCAAGCGCGCCCTGCACCGTATAGACAAGGTCGAAGGCGTTGAAGTTGCCGACAAAGGTCAGGATGGAAATGATGCCGATGGAGGGCAGGATCAGCGGCAGCTTGATCTTCCAGAACTGGCTCCAGCCGGTAATGCCGTCGCATTCCGCCGCTTCGAGAACTTCTTCGGGAATGCTCAGCATCGATGCGTAGATCAGCATCGTCGGAATGCCGACATTCTGCCAGACCGAGATAAGCGATACGGTGATGAGCGCCGTGTCCGGCCGGCCCAGCCAGGGCGCGAACAGTGATTTCAGGCCGACGAGATCAAGCAGGTAGGGCGATACGCCCCAGATCGGCGACAGGATCAGCTTCCAGATGAAACCGACGATCACGAAGGACAACAGAGTCGGCAGGAACAGCGCCGTGCGGTAAAAGGCACCAAAGCGCAGCTTCGGCACCGACAACAGCGCAGCCAGGGCGACGCCGATCGGGTTCTGCACCAGCATATGGATCAGGAAGAACACGAAATTGTTGCGCAGCGCGTTCCAGAAACTCGCCGACCAGCGCGGTTCGCCGAACAGGGTCTGGAAATTGCCGAAACCGACAAACACGCTCTGCCCGTCAACCACGTTGAACAGCGACAGGCGCAGGGTTTCGATCAAGGGCAGGATCATGATCGCCGTATAGACGATCACCGCCGGCAGCAGGAACACAAGGATGTGCCAGCGCCGTGCGCGTTTGTCCTGACCGCTGTCAGACTGGGAATAGTCGGCCGTGCTCATTAACTCGCAAACCCCTGCTTATTGATTTGTTGGTCATGGAAAACCGGTCCACGACTGCCGTTCGTCAAACGAATACAGCGGCAATGATTGCCACTTCTGAGCAAGTTTTGTTTGGGCCCAAATATATCGGCCTTGGTTTCGCATAAACAAAATTTGCTCGGAATAAGCGAAAGGCCGGAGCGGCGCGAACCGCCCCGGCATTCGATTGCCTACTTCGCAGGCTTGTACCAGCTGTCGAGACCGTCCTGCAGCTTCTTGGCTGCAACTTCAGGCGTATCGGTGCCGTTGATCACATTGGCCGATTCAACCCAGGTTTCGTTTTCCAGGTTCGGCTTGCCGCGCGACAGGATCTGATAGGTCGAACGGATCGTCGGCTTGCACTTTTCGCGCCAGGACACGAATTCCTGCGCCAGCGGGTCCTTCATCTTGACCGGTGTCGACGACAGGCTGAAGAAGCCCGGCAGCGCATTGGCATAGATGTCGGCGAATTCTGGCGAAGCAACCCAGCTAAGGAACTTCTTGGCCGCTTCCGGATTCTTGCTCTTGGCATTCATCGCTGCGCCAAGATCGGCATGGTCGGAGATGTAGCAGGTGTCGCCGGCCTTCTGCACCGGCGGCAGGAACGCGCCCATCTTGAACTGGGCCTGCGTGTTGAACAGCGAGATTTCCCACGAACCGGCGGGATAGATCGCCGCACGGCCAAGCGTGAACAGGTTCTGGCTGTCCGGATAGGTCTGGGCTTCGAAACCGTCGCCGAGATAATCCTTCCACTTGGCAAGCGTCTTGTAAGGCGCAACCCAATCGGCATCGGTAAGCTTCTGCGTACCCTTGATCAGCGCGGTACGGCCTTCTTCACCCTTCCAGTAGTTCGGTCCGATGTTCTGGTAGCCCATGGTTGCGGCTTCCCAGAGGTCCTTTGTGCCCATGGCGAGCGGAATGTAGGTGCCGTCCTTCTTGATCTTGTCGAGAGCGGCGAAGAACTCGGCTTCGGTCGTTGGAACCGCAATGCCCAGCTTGTCGAAGGCATCCTTGTTGTAGATGAAGCCGTGAATGACCGATGCCATCGGCACGCAGAACGTGTCGGAACCGTCATCGGTGCTCCATGCCGCCTTGGCTACAGGCGTGAAGTTTTCCATGCCCGGAAGGCTCTTCAGGCTCGACAGGTTGCCGCGCTTGAACTGTTCCAGCGACTTGTCGAACGGACGGCAGGTGATGATGTCACCGGCGCTGCCGGCATCGAAGCGGGCGCCAAGAGCGGCATCATATTCGGTCGGCGGGGTCGGAGCGAACTTGACCTTGATCCCGGGATTCTTCGCTTCAAAGGCCGGAATGAGCTTTTCCTGCCAGATGGCAAGATCGTCCGTACGCCAGCTTTCGATTGTCAGCGTTGTATCGGCGGCATGAGCAAAGCCGGCCGAAGCCAGGATGCTCGTTGCCATGAGCAGTGATTTTAAAGTCGTGCTTCCCATTTTAGTCTCCTGTTGCACCCTTTGAGCAGTGCCGTTAACGAGAGCCGAAGCTCCCTTTCAGTGTCGAAAGCGACGGGCGTAGCCTCTGTTGATTGCTTTCGAGAATGTGTGATGCCTGTTTTGCGTCGGCTGCACCCGCTGCTAGCAGGATTGCGCGCTTTACCGAGCCATCGGTTGAAGCCAGATGCTGTTTCGCATCGGCGATGTCGCAGGCGGCGATGGCCGAAACGATGAGTGCGGCGCGTTCGCGCAGCTTTTCATTGTCGGCAACAAGATTGACCATGTAGCCGTCATGCACATGCCCCAGATGCACGGCCATCAGCGTGGAGAGAAGATTGAGCGCAATTTTCTGCGCGGTCCCTGCCCCCATGCGTGTCGAACCGGCGACGATTTCCGGCGGTGTTTCCAGCGTGATCGTCACGTCGGCATGCCTGAACAGCGGCACGGCCGGATTGTTGGCAATGGCGATGATCTTCAGCCCGCGCCGCGTGGCTTCATCAATGGCCGCCACCGCATAGGGCGTCGTGCCGCTGGCCGAAATGGCAATCAGGCAATCGCCCTGCCCAAGGCCGGCGCCAGCGATATCGCGGGCGGCCTGCTCGACATCATCTTCATACCCGCCGGCAAGGCGGACAAGACTTTCAACACCACCCGCCAGAAGGATCACCACACGGTCCGGCGCGATGCCATAGGTGCCGGGCAGTTCGAGTGCATCGGCAAGTGCCATCAGGCCGGAGCTGCCGGCGGCGGCGTAGGCAATACGCCCGCCCGCGGCCAAGGTTTCGGCGGCGAGCAGCGCCGCAGCGGCAATGGAATCCGTCGCCCGCGCCACCGAAGCCGCTGCCTCGATCTGCGCCTCGTGCAGCAAACGCAAAACATCGGCTGGCGATCGCTCGTCCAATCCGGATGCCTTGTCGTTGCGTTGCTCGGTACGGGTTACCACCACTCGCCTCTCCTCGTTGCGATAATTAATGCCAAAAAAATACCACTTGTCCAGAGGTTCTTAAAAAAATCATGCACTGTTTTTCATACAAGTTAAATTATTCAATAAAATCAGTGTGATGAATAAAAGTGGAAAAAACCTGGAATTAACGCTTGGCTATTGGTATTTTATTGGTATTCTATTTTCGGAGGGCAATGAGTGTGACATATCTCCTGGGAATTGATGGTGGTGGAACGGGCTGCAGGGCGGCCGTGGCCGATATGACAGGCCATGTTCTGGGCATCGGCAAAAGCGGTTCGGCCAACATCATGACCGACATGGAAAACGCGCGCCTGAATATTCTCGGCGCGACAAATGCAGCCTTTGCCGAAGCCGGGATCGATGCCGCAATGATTCCCGCGACCGCGGCGGTTCTTGGGCTCGCTGGCGCCATGGTCGGCGGCAATGGCGAGAAGCTGCGGACGACCCTGCCCTTTCAGCATTCCCTGGTGACATCCGATGGCACGATCGCCCTGCAGGGTGCGCTCGGCGACAATGACGGAACCGTGGTCATCATCGGCACAGGCACCCTGTTCGTCACACGCGAAGGCGATGACATCCGGTTTGCCGGCGGCTGGGGCTTCAAGGTGGGGGATCTTGGCGGCGGCGCGCGAATCGGCCGCGATCTCCTGGAAGAGGCCCTGCTGGCCCATGACCGGTTTCACCCTTCGTCACCCCTGACAGAGGCCGTCCTCCAACGCTTTGAAAACAATCCCCACCGGATCGTCGAGTTTGCCCACGCGGCGCGCCCCAGCGATTTCGGTACGCTTACGCCGCTGGTTTTTGAATATGCTGCCCGCAACGATGCCGTGGCGCTGGCGATTGTGAACAGGGCGGCGGCACAGATCGAAGAGGGGCTCGATGCCATCATGCCACCCCAACAGGAACGCCTGTCATTGATCGGCGGACTGGGGCCATTGTTCGAACAGCGTCTTTCGCCCCCGTACCGGGCAAAGCTGCAAAAGCCGCTGCATGACGCGCTGACGGGCGCGGTGCAACTGGCGGTGAAAAACTTCGCGCCGGCGCGCAAGGAGGCCGTGCATGGCTGATGGATTGATCGATATCCTGCCGTCCCTGAACGACGGTTCCGCCAGCGGCGGCCCGCTCTACGTCAAGCTGCAGCGGCTGATCGAAACGGCTGTCCGCGACGGCATGCTGCAGCCGGGCGATGCCTTGCCGCCCGAACGGGAACTTGCCACCATCGCCGATATTTCGCGTGTCACCGTGCGCAAGGCGGTTCAGGGGCTGGTCAACACCGGCCTGCTCGTGCAGCGGCATGGCTCCGGCACCTTTGTCGCCCCCCGTTCGGAACGGGTCGAGCAATCGCTGTCACACCTGACCTCGTTCACCGAGGACATGGCGCGGCGCGGCATGATCGTGCGTTCCACGTGGCTCGATCGCGGCATCTATCCGCCCTCGCCGGAAGAAATGGTCACGCTCGGTCTTTCCTCCGGCGAGAAAGTTGCCCGCATCAGCCGCTTGCGCGTTGCCAATGACACGCCCATGGCGATTGAACGCGCCGCCCTGTCCATTCAGGTGCTGCCCAATCCGGAACTGGTCACGCTGTCGCTCTATGCGGTGCTGGCGGAGGGCGGCAATCGCCCGGCCCGCGCCATTCAGCGCATTTCGGCGGCAATCCTGAAGGAGGCCGATGCCAAATTGCTCGAGGTGCCCGCGGGTTCCGCCAGCCTCAACATCGAGCGCATATCCTATCTCGAATCGGGAAAAGTGATCGAATTTACCCGGTCGATCTATCGGGCGGATGCCTATGAATTTGTCGCGGAGCTGAAGCTCGGCGACTCCTCGGAAATTTCAGGAGCAGTACTTTGACCACCAACGGAACTCTCATGCGCGAAGAAATTCGCTCCATCCCGGATGTAACCGCGCGGTTTCTCGATGCTTCCCGCGATACGCTGGCCAATGCCGGAGCAAGACTGCGCGAGAAGAACCCGCCCTTCCTGGCCTCCATTGCCCGCGGTTCATCGGACCATGTGACAGCCTATCTGAAATACGCAACGGAACTGACCGCAGGCATTCCCGTCGCCTCGCTCGGACCGTCCGTCGCCTCGATCTATGGCATCACCCTGAAACTCGAGAGCGCCGCAACGCTCTCCATTTCCCAGTCCGGCAAGAGCCCCGACATTGTCAGCATGACCAAGGCGGCACGCGAAAGCGGCGCGCTGACCCTTGCCATCACCAATGAAATCAATTCCGATCTCGCCTATGCCAGCGATCTCGCCATCGATATCCTGGCGGGACAGGAACGCAGCGTCGCCGCCACCAAGACCTTTGTCAGCTCGGCGGTCGCCGGGCTCGCCATGATCGGCCACTGGACGCAGAACAAAGAACTGCTTGCCGCCATCGATGAACTGCCCAAGGCCCTTGCAGCCGCCATCCGCTGCGACTGGTCGCCGTTCGGCGCCGCCATGAAGGGCGAGAACTCGCTTTTCGTGCTTGGACGCGGACCATCCCTTGCCATTGCCAACGAAGTGGCGCTGAAATTCAAGGAAACCAGCGCCATGCACGCGGAATCCTACAGCGCCGCCGAAGTCATGCACGGACCCAAGGCCATCGTCGGCAAGGATTTCCCCGTATTGGTGCTTGCAGCGCGCGATGCGGCTGAGGATTCAATCGTGCAGGCTGCCGATCGCCTTGCCGAGCAGGAAGCCGCTGTCTTCCTGACATCGGCGAAGCCATCGAAAGCCACCGCATTGCCGTTCATCGCGACGTCGCACCCATTGACGGACCCGCTCACTCTGCTGGTATCATTCTATGCTTTCGTGGAAGATTTCGCCCGCAGCCGCGGATTGAATCCGGACGAGCCACCGCATTTGAGAAAAGTGACTGAAACAATATGAGCACTGTCTATGCACTGACCGGCGCCGACATTTTTGACGGCGAAACCTGGCATGCCGGTTCGGCAATTCTCGTCGATGCGGGCGCCATCACCGGTATCGTTGCCCAGGCGGACATCCCTGCGGATGTTCGCCGGGTCACGCTCAACGGCGGCAAGCTTGTCCCCGGTTTCATCGACGTGCAGGTGAATGGCGGCGGCGGCGTTCTCCTGAATGACGGCCCGAGTGTCGAGGCGATCAGGACCATCTGCCAGGCGCATTTCGCCTTCGGCACGACGGCCCTCCTGCCAACCCTGATCACCGACACCCCCGCCATCACCAATGCGGCGATTGCCGCCGGCAAGGCGGCGGCGCTGGAAAAAGTCACCGGATTTATCGGCCTGCATCTCGAAGGGCCGCACCTTTCCGTCTCGCACAAGGGCACGCACGATCCCGCGCTTATCCGCCCGATGGAGGACAGCGATCTTGTGGCGATCGTGGAAGCCGTGCAGGCACTGCCGGTACTGCTCACCACTGTCGCCCCGGAGACCGTTCCCGTCGACAAGATCAAGGCCATGGTCGATGCGGGCGTCATCGTCAGCATCGGCCATAGCGGCGCAACTTATGAAATGGCTGTCGCGGCCAAGGATGCCGGCGCGTCCATGGCAACCCATCTTTTCAATGCCATGAGCCAGCTCGGAAACCGCAGCCCCGGCGTTGTCGGCGCCATCCTTGAAACCGGCGAACTGTCGGCAGGGCTGATTGCCGACGGTTTCCACGTCAGCAAGGCCTCGATGGCGATTGCCCTGCGTGCCAAGCAGGGTCCGGCCAGGATTTTTCTCGTGACCGACGCCATGTCGACCATCGGCACGGATATCACCACCTTCACGCTGAACGGACGGACGATCCGGCGGCATGACGGCCGCCTGACGCTCGAAGACGGCACGCTGGCGGGAGCCGATCTCGACATGATTTCTGCAGTCCGCTTCGTCCATCGCGAGCTTGGACTTGACCTGGAGGAAGCCCTGCGGATGGCCTCGCTCTATCCCGCCGAGAGCATCCGGATCGATCATCGCTACGGGCGCATTGGCACCGGATATGTCGCCAATATCGTGCATCTCGATGATGCGCTTGACGTCGATCACGTCTGGATCGACGGCGATCTGCATTACGCCCGAAACCCGAGTTGACGGCCTTCTCCGATTGACGATACTTGCCCTCTTTGGACAATCGGAGATGTGAAATGGCTGGGGATGCGCTTGTCGTTATCGATGTGCAGAACGATTTTTGCCCGGGCGGCACACTGGCCGTGGATGGCGGAAGCGAAATCGTCCCGATCATCAACAAACTGATCATCCGGTTCGATCACGTCATCCTGACGCAGGACTGGCACCCGGCCGGCCATTCGAGCTTCGCTTTTTCCCATCCCGGCAAGGCGCCCTTCGACACGGTGAAAATGCCCTACGGCGACCAGACACTGTGGCCGGACCATTGCATTCAGGGCACGCCGGGCGCCGATTTCCATGCGGATCTGCAGTGGACCAAGGCCGAACTGATCATCCGCAAGGGCTTCCGTCCCCACATCGACAGCTACTCGGCGTTTTTCGAGAACGACCGCAAGACCCCGACCGGCCTTGCCGGCTACCTGCGCGAGCGCGGCATCACCAATGTGACCTTTGTCGGTCTGGCGACAGACTATTGCGTCGCCTACTCCGCGCTGGATGCGGTGGCGCACGGTTTTACCGCCGATGTGCTGCTCGATGCCTGCCGCGCCATCGACATGGGCGGGTCACTGGCCGCCATGGTCGCGAATATGCGCAAGGCCGGCGTTACCCTCATCTGACCGGCGCAAAAGTGAACAGCTGAGCATTTTTTCCACAGGCGTTAACCCAGACATTCGACCAAAGTCATAAAACTGTTGTTTCTCTGTCACATAATGAGGATAGTGCCCATAAGCGCATCCAATAAGCGTGTTCCTAACGACGCCTCATTATGGGAGACATACATGACATTTCGCGGCACTTCGCTCAGCCTTGCGCTCGGACTTATCCTCGCATCGTCCACCTCATCCTTTGCCGTCACCGAAATCAGCTGGTGGCACGCCATGACCGGTGCCAACAACGAGGTTGTTGAAACCCTGTCGAAGGAATTCAACGAAAGCCAGAGCGACTACAAGGTCGTTCCAGTGTTCAAGGGGACCTATCCGGAAACGTTGAACGCCGGCATTGCCGCGTTCCGTGCCAAGCAGGCCCCGCATATCATGCAGGTATTCGACGCCGGAACCGGTGTCATGATGGGCGCCGAGGGCGCGATCAAACCGGTGGCCGACATTCTCTCGATGGGCGGCGCAAAGTTCGACAAGAGCCTCTATCTGCCGGGCATCGTCGCCTATTATTCCAAGCCGGACGGCACGATGCTGTCCTTCCCCTACAACAGCTCCTCGCCGATCCTTTACTACAACAAGGATATCTTCAAGAAGGCCGGGCTGGATGAAAACAACCCGCCAAAAACCTGGCCGGAAGTCTGGGAAGCCGCCAAGAAGATCAAGACCAGCGGCGCTGCCAAGTGCGGCTACACCTCGACATGGCTGACATGGATCCACACAGAAAACTTTGCCGCCTGGAACAATGTTTCCTACGGCACCAATGAAAACGGCATTGCCGGAACCGATGTCGAGCTGAAGATCAACGCGCCGATCTATGTCAAACACTTCCAGGAACTGGCCGACCTCGCCAAGGACGGCACCTTCCGTTACGGCGGACGCACATCCGAAGCCAAGCCGCTGTTCCTGTCGGGCGAATGCGGCATCTTCACCGAATCCTCCGGCGGCCTGGGCGACGTGGTCAAGTCGGGCATGAACTACGGCACCGGCCAGCTTCCCTATGACCCCGATGCCAAGGGTGCGCCGCAGAACACGACACCGGGCGGCGCCAGCCTCTGGGTGTTCGCCGGCAAGTCCGACGCGGAATACAAGGGCGTTGCCGCCTTCTTCACCTTCCTGTCGCGTACCGACATCCAGGCCCGCCTGCACCAGGTATCCGGCTATCTGCCGGTGACCCTTGCCGCCTATGAGGACACCAAGAAGTCCGGTTTCTACGACAAGAACCCTGCCCGCGAAATTCCGATCAAGCAGATGATGGGCAAGGCGCCGACGGAAAACTCCAAGGGCGTCCGCCTGCCGAACCTGCCACAGGTGCGTGATATCGAGAACGAAGAGTTCGAGAACATGCTCTCCGGCAAGCAGACGGCCCAGCAGGCCCTCGACAATGCCGTCAAGCGCGGCAATGCAGCCATCAAACAGGCGAACGGCCAGTAAGAGCCGGTTCATGAACGCCCCGTCCGCATGTCTTGCGGACGGGGCTCTTTTCAAGAGGGGCAATCATGGCATCGTCAACGCGTGTCACTTTTCCGAACAAGATCCTGCCATATCTGCTGCTGGCGCCGCAGCTTGCCATCACGATTGTCTTTTTCTACTGGCCCGCGTCGCAGGCCATCCGCCAGTCGGTGCTGCGCGAGGATCCGTTCGGCCTGTCGACCCAGTTCGTCGGCCTCGGCAATTTCAAGCGCATCCTGAGTGACCCCAACTACCTGAACTCGCTGCAGGTCACGGTCATCTTCTCCATCGCCACGGCAGTCATTGCCATGGGCTTCGCGCTGCTGTTTGCCGTCATGGCGGACAAGGTCATTCGCGGCAAAGGTGTCTACCGCACCCTGATGATCTGGCCCTACGCCGTGGCTCCGGCCATTGCCGGCATGCTCTGGCTGTTCCTGTTCAACCCCTCGATGGGCACGTTCGCCTACATGATCCGCTCCGCCGGCTACAATTGGGACCCGCTGCTCAACAGCAACCAGGCCATGCTGCTGGTGGTTGCCGCCGCCGCATGGAAGCAGATCAGCTACAATTTCCTGTTCTTCGTTGCCGGGCTGCAGTCCATTCCCAAATCGCTGATCGAAGCCGCCGCCATCGATGGTGCGGGCGAGACCAAGCGCTTCTGGACGATCATTTTCCCGCTGCTTGCTCCGACGACGTTCTTCCTGCTGGTCGTCAACACCGTCTACGCCTTCTTCGACACGTTCGGCATCATTCATGCCGTCACCGGCGGCGGCCCCGGCAAGGCCACGGAGACATTGGTCTACAAGGTTTACAATGACGGCTTCGTCAACCTGATCCTTGGCGACTCCGCGGCACAATCGGTGATCCTCATGGTCATCGTCATCGGCTTGACGGCGATCCAGTTCCGTTATGTCGAGCGCAAAGTGCATTACGGCTGAGGAGCGCAGAGATGATCCAGAACAATCCCATCGGCCGTCTCGTCGCCCACGTCATCCTGATTGTCGGCATCCTGATCGTTGCCTTCCCGATCTACTACGCTTTCATCGCCTCGACCCAGTCGCTGCAGGATATCATGCGGCCGCCGCTGTCCCTGCTGCCCGGCGGGCATTTCTGGGAAAACTACACGACGGCACTTTTCGGCGGCATTGGCCGCATCGGCGGCGTGAGTGTCGGCCGCCTGCTCATCAACAGCACGATCATGGCGCTGGCGATTGCCGTCGGCAAAATCATCATTTCGATCCTGTCGGCCTATGCCATCGTCTTCTTCCGCTTTCCCGGCCGCATGGTCTTCTTCTGGCTGATCTTCATCACCCTGATGCTGCCGGTCGAAGTCCGCATCCTGCCGACCTACAAGGTCATGGTCGATCTCGGCCTCATCGATACCTATACGGGCCTGACTGTTCCCCTCATGGCATCGGCTACCGCAACCCTCCTGTTCCGGCAGTTCTTCATGACCATACCGGGCGAGCTGGTGGAAGCGGCACGCGTCGACGGTGCAGGCCCATGGCGCTTCTTCAAGGACATCCTGCTGCCCCTGTCCAAAACCAACATCGCAGCGCTGTTCGTCATCCTCTTTATCTACGGCTGGACCCAGTATCTCTGGCCACTGCTGATGACGAACCGCAACGACATGACGACCATCGTCATCGGTCTACGCAAAATGATTTCCTTCGCCGATGCCGACACCGAATGGCATCTGGTGATGGTGACCTGCATTCTGGCCATCCTCCCCCCGATCCTCGTCGTTGTGCTGATGCAACGCTGGTTCGTGCGCGGCCTGGTCGAAACGGAGAAATGATCCCATATGGCAAGTGTTGAACTCACCAATGTCCGCAAGGTCTATGCCGGCGGCGTCGAGGCGGTCAAAGGCGTCGACATCGACATCAAGGACGGCGCCTTGTGCGTGCTTGTCGGCCCGTCGGGCTGCGGAAAATCGACCCTCCTGCGCATGATCGCGGGGCTGGAATCCATCACCGACGGCACGGTCAAGATCGACGACAAGGTTGTCAACGATCTCGGCCCCGCCGAACGCGACATCGCCATGGTCTTCCAGAACTATGCGCTCTATCCGCATATGAAGGTCTATGACAACATGGCCTACGGCCTGCGCAACCGCGGCATGCCGAAGGACCAGATCGACAAGCGTGTGCGTGAAGCAGCGGCAACGCTGGAGCTGGCGCATCTGCTCGAACGGCGTCCGCGCGAATTGTCAGGCGGCCAGCGGCAGCGTGTCGCCATGGGCCGCGCCATTGTGCGCAACCCCAAAGTGTTCCTCTTCGACGAACCCCTCTCCAATCTCGACGCCAAGCTGCGTGGCCAGATGCGGGTGGAAATCAAGAACCTGCAGCGTCAGCTCGGCGTGACCAGCGTTTATGTCACCCACGACCAGCTGGAGGCCATGACGCTCGCCGATATTCTCGTGGTGATGAATGCCGGTGCGGTCGAACAGATCGGCGCGCCGCTGGATATCTACGAAAAGCCCGCCAGCACATTCGTCGCCAGCTTCATCGGCGCACCGCCGATGAACCTCATTCCGGTCACCGCCGGCGAATCCGGCCTGATCCTGAGGGACGGCACGCGGATCGGCGCCGAGGGGCTTGCCGTATCCGACAAGGATGCGGTGATCGGGTTCCGTCCGGAAGATCTGGAGGTTGCCACCGGCACGGAAAGCCACATTGGCGGCCTGCTGCTCGACCTCAAAGTGCTCGGTGTCGAGCCGGTCGGCGCGGAAAGCTATGTCTATGGTATCATCGGGGGTGAACGGGTAGTCGTGCGGGTTGCCGGCCGTTCCGTATCCCAGCCCGACGATCACCTGAGGGTGATCATCCCGGGGGAAAAGCTGCATCTTTTCGGCGGCAACGGCAAGCGCATCTGAAGACATTCAAAGCAAACCACTCCCCTCCACCCATCGGCGAAGGGGAGTGAAAGTGTCGATTACCAGGCGGGAACAGCCGCACCCTTGTACTTGTCGAGGATGAACTGCTTGACCGGATCGGAATGGTAGGATTCGATCAGCGTCTTGACCCAGGGCTTGTCCTTGTCGGCCTTGCGCACGGCGATCAGGTTGACGTAGGGCGCCTTTTCACCTTCTTTCAGAATCGGGTCCTTCATCGGATCAAGGCCAGCTTCAAGCGCGTAATTGGTGTTGATGGCAGCGGCATCCACATCGTCGATGGAACGCGGCAGCTGGGCAGCATCCAGTTCGACGAACTTGAAGTTCTTCTTGTTCTCGGTGATATCGGCGAGCGTCACCTTGAGACCCGAACCTTCCTTCAGCTTGATCACGCCCTTGTCGGCAAGGATCAGCAGTGCGCGGCCGCCATTGGTCGGATCGTTCGGAATGGCAATCGTCGCGCCATCGGCCAGTGCGTCGAAGCTCTTCACCTTCTTCGAATAGACGCCCATCGGGAAATTCACGGTGTTGGCGACATCGACGAGATCGAACTTGCGGTCGGCAATCTGGTTGTCGAGATAAGGCTTGTGCTGGAACGAGTTGGCATCAAGCTCGCCGTCGTTCAGCGCCTGGTTCGGCACGACATAGTCGGAAAATTCGAAGATTTCGATGTCGAGGCCTTTCGGCTTGGCGATTTCCTTGACCTTCTCCATGATCTGCGCGTGTTCGCCCGGCGTCACGCCGATCTTGATCGTTTCGGCCAGAGCGCCCGTCGCGCTGAGCATTGCCGCCACCGCAGCGGTGACGAGGATTTTCTTCAACATTGTACTCTCCTGTTTTAACGTAAACGTGTTTTCAGCGGGGACGGATGCGCTTGTCGAACCGCCGTGCCAGCCGGTCACCGGCGCTCTGCACAAGCTGAACCAGCACGATCAGCACCAGAACCACGATGGCCATCACATCCGGCATGAAGCGCTGATAGCCGTAGCGAATGCCGAGATCGCCGAGCCCGCCGCCGCCGACGGCACCGACCATGGCCGAATAACCGATCAGGCTGGCCGATGTGATGCCGGGACGCGCTTCGGCCAGCAGAACCTTGAACACGATCTGGGCGGGACTTGCACCCATCGCACGGGCAGCCTCGGTCAGCCCCGGATCGACCTCGCGGATTGCCGATTCAACCAGCCGCGCGATGAAGGGAATGGTTGCAATGGTCAGCGGTACGATCGCGGCGGTGGTTCCGATGGAGGTCCCGGCGATCAAGCGGGTGAAGGGGATGATGGCGACAACCAGAATGATGAAGGGCGTCGAGCGGGCCGCATTGACGACAAGCCCGAGCACCTTGTTGACCGAAGGCGCAGCAAAAAGCTCGCCGCGGCCGCTGGTCGCCAGAAAAACACCGAGCGGAATGCCGAACAAGGAGCCGATCAGGCCCGCCACGGCGACCATGTACAGCGTCTGGCCGGTGGACTTCACCAACAGTGCAAAAATATCAGCGGACATAGCCGACAACCTCCGATGACAGGCCGTGATCGGCAAGAAAGCTTCGGGCTTGGACTATCTTTGCCTCATCGGCGAGCAGGGAAACAACCAGCATGCCGAAGGGGCGCCCGGCAATCTCGTCGACCGCACCGGCCATGATATTGACCTCGATACCGAGATCGCTGCCGAGCCGCGCCAGCATGGGCTCCGTCGCATTCTCGCCCTTGAAGATGATGCGCAGGATCGTCCGCAAGCCCGGCTCCGGCTTCTCGACCATCTGCCGCGTCAAAAACTCCGGCAGGTGCAGCCCTGCCAATCCACCCAGCAGCGACCGGGTTGTCGCATGGGTATGACCGGTGAACACATCGAAAGTCGGGCCCTGTTCGACGATGCGACCGCCATCGATAACTGCCACATGATCGGCAATGGTCTTGATCACTTCCATCTCGTGGGTGATCAGCAGAACCGTGAGGCCAAGCTCCTTGTTGATGGTCTTGAGCAGGGCAAGAATCGACCGGGTTGTTTCAGGATCAAGTGCCGATGTCGCTTCGTCCGAGAGGAGCAGTTTGGGTTCCGTTGCCAGAGCCCGCGCGATGCCGATGCGTTGTTTCTGCCCGCCGGACAGTTCGGAGGGATAGCGATTGCGCTTGTCCGACAGCCCCACCAGATCGAGCAGCGGTGTCACCCGCTTTTCGATGGCCTGTCTGTCGACACCGGCGATTTCGAGCGGCAGGGCGATATTGTCGAAAGCCGTGCGCGACGAGAGCAGATTGAAATGCTGGAAGATCATGCCGATGGAGCGGCGCACGTCGCGCAGCCGCTTTTCATCAAGCTCGGCAATATTTACCCCGTCGACAACGACGCGGCCACTCGTCGGCTTTTCCAGCCCGTTGACCAGGCGGATCAGGGTGGACTTGCCCGCGCCGGAACGGCCGATAATGCCGGTGACGGAACCGCGCGGGACAATCAGATCAACACCGTCAAGCGCGGCCACTTCCGCACTGGTCCGCCCTGCCGCAAAGCGTTTGGAAACGCCTTCAAACGCCACCATCGGATCAGCCGCCGCGGTCAATCCATCACCCGCAGCCGTTCCCGCCGCTTCTCCCGTCTTCCGTGTCACAACCGTCATCATCATTTGCGCTGCCTGTGCAGCCGCCCTGTTGTCTGTTTGCGACCGTCTATACCGATCCGGTCGACTTTTCGATAGGGCTTACGGGCAAGCATGAACATTTTCGATACTGGAAATCGTGGGTTCATCGGCCGGCGACCGGAACTATGCGTCAAGATCGCGCCAAACGCGTTCGACTATAGTTGTAAATTGCTATTCAAAACAACCGCTTACCTCAAATGATTCAACTCTGCATTTCTAGCGGCGCTCTGTGAAAACGGGCAATGGATTGAACAGGTGTTTTACACCCAATCCATTTGAGGGCGAAGCAGACACACCGAGCCAGCCGGTGCATCGGGAAGACGGGCCTCCCGACCATAGCAATGGCCTTGCTCTCAAAACTGGAGGTGATCTATGCGGAAATTGCCGTTTAGTGTCACGCTAGAGGTGAAAAGAACCCGGACCGGCTGGCAGCTGGTGATCCGGGTTCGATTTACACTCTAGAAGCGAGGGGTGGGTGAAAGCCCATCCCTCACTCCAGAAGATTACAATATCCTGTCCGTAATTCCAACCAACCCTGGGTTTCAAGCGGCGAGTGCAAGTTTCGATGCATTCAGGCCGCGCTCCAGATCGTTGAGAATATCATCGATATGTTCGATGCCGACCGAGAGCCGGATATACCCTTCGGAAACGCCGCTCGCCCGCTGTTCTTCCGGCGAGAGCTGGGAATGCGTGGTCGTTGCCGGATGGATGGCGAGGCTGCGGACATCGCCGATGTTGGCCACGTGATAGAAGAGTTCGAGCGCTTCGATAAATTTGCGCCCTGCCTGCAGGCCACCCTTGAGCTCGAAACCGACCAGACCACCAAAACTGCCAGAGAGATATTTCTCTGCCCGCTCGCGATCGAGACCGCTCTGCTGCGATGGATGGATGACCTTGGCGATCTCCGGCCGCTTGGCCAGGAACTCGGCAACCTTCTGCGCATTCTCGACGTGGCGCTCGAGACGCAGCGACAGCGTCTCGATGCCTTGGATGGTCTGGAACGCATTGAAGGGGGATAGCGCCGCGCCAAGGTCGCGCAAAAGCGTGACGCGCGCCTTGATGATATAGGCGACGGGTCCGATGGGTTTGACCGCCTCCGTCCAGACCGCGCCGTGATAGCTTGGATCGGGTGTGTTCAGCGCTGGCTGCCGTTCCGGGAATTTCTCCCAGTCAAACTGGCCGCCATCGACAATGATGCCGCCGATGGAGGTACCGTGCCCGCCAAGATATTTGGTGGTCGAGTAGACGACAATGGCGGCCCCATGCTGCAGGGGCCGCGCGATCAGCGGCGCCGCCGTATTGTCGACGATCAGCGGAATGCCATATTCGCGCCCGATGGCGGCGACTTCGGCAATCGGAAATACGGTGAGTTTCGGATTGGGCAGTGTTTCCGCGTAATAGGCACGGGTTCGCTCATCCGTAGCCCGGCGAAACGCTTCGGGGTCGCGGGGATCGACAAAGCGCACCTCGATGCCTTGATCCTTCAGCGTATTGGCAAAGAGGTTCCATGTGCCGCCGTAGAGATCGGTGGAACTGACGATATTGTCACCGGCCCGCGCAAGGTTCTGCACGGCCAGGGCTGACGCCGCCTGCCCCGAAGAAACCGCGAGCGCGGCAATACCGCCGTCAAGTGCGGCAACGCGCTTCTCCAGGACATCGGTGGTCGGGTTGCCGATGCGCGTATAGATGTTGCCGAGTTCCTTCAACGCGAAGAGATTGGCCGCGTGCTCCGTGTCACGGAACTGGTACGAGGTCGTCTGGTAGATCGGCACGGCCACGGCGCCGGTTGCGGGATCCGCCCGCCAGCCGGCATGCAGGGCGATGGTCTCGGGGTGCAAATGGACTGCCATGGTTTTCGTCCTCGTGTTGGTGCGGAATGATCACCCGAAACACTAGGAGAAGTTGCAATGGGGGAATACGCAGGCCGTTGCTTATTTCAGCGCGTTCGGGAAATCCCATACTAAAAGCGGGGCGCAATGCCCCACTTTATGCCAATCGCGCATCCGTGAAACCGGGTATGGAGAATTCCATTCCCGGCTCCATGCTGTTTACCCGTAGGGCTCAAGCAGCCCGATAACGTTCCAGCCAATGGGCGTAGGGCGAAGGCAGAACCCAGGCCGCCTTCTCGACGCCCAGTTCCTTGGCGGCGCGGAACGGCCAGTGCGGATCAGTCAGCAGCGGACGTGCCAGCATGACAAGATCGACCTTTTCATCACGGATAAGACCGTCGGCTTCCTGCGGCGTGCTGATGTACCAGGATGTCGAGGCTGGCAGGCCGGTTTCGCGGCGGACACGCTCCGCAACGGACCCAAGGAATGCCGGGCCCCACGGAATATTGGTCTTGCCCAGCGAGAAGCCCATGCTGACATCGATGAAGTCGAGCCCATTGGCCTTCAGCTGTTTGACAAGTTCGATGGCTTCGCTGAGGGTTTTTTCGTCCTGACCGTCATACTCGATGACACCGAGACGCGCTGTCAGCGGCAGGTTGTCCGGCCAGACGGCCCGCACGGCCTGAACTGTTTCGATGAGGAAGCGGCTGCGGTTCTCAAAACTGCCGCCATAGTCGTCGGTCCGCGTGTTGGAATGCTCGGACAGAAAACTCTGCGCGAGATAACCGTGGGCAAAATGCAGTTCGAGCCATTCGAAGCCGACGGAAAGTGCCCGCTTGGCGCTGTCGACGAATGCCTGCTTCACCCGCTCGATATCGGCCTTGGTCATTGCGCGCGGAACCTTCGACAGCCCGCCGCCATAGGCAATGGCCGAAGGGGCAATCGTTTCCCAGCCGCGCGGATCATCGTCCGCAATATGGTCATCGCCTTCCCACGGCCGGTTCGCGCTGGCCTTGCGCCCAGCATGGCCAATCTGGATGCCGGGAACGGCGCCCGCATCCTTGATGGTCTGAACCGCCGGTGCGAATGCCTTCGCCTGTTCATCATTCCACAACCCAGCGCAACCCGGCGTGATCCGGCCTTCCGGCGACACGGCGGTTGCCTCGACAATCACCAGTCCGGAACCGCCACGCGCCAATCCGCCGAGATGAACGTGATGCCAGTCATTGATCACGCCGTCATTTGCCGAATACTGGCACATGGGGGAAACGGCGATTCGGTTGCGCAATGTCACATCCTTCAAGGTGAAGGGGTCGAAAAGAAAGGCCATATGTTTACTCCAAGTGGGGTGCTGCAGACATCCGGGTCCGCTGATATTTCCATAGTTCGATATTATTCGAACAATAGCAATACACAAAATTTTGTGCTAGGATATGTGCATGAGAGAATATCGCCATCCCCAGATCACCGAAGTGCAGCTCGAATCCGTGCTTTATGCGCTGAGCGACCCCATCCGCCTGTCGATTGTCCGCCAGTTGGCCCGCGAAGGTGAGGCAACCTGCGCCGCGCTTGAGAACGGACGCCCGAAATCCAGCGTGTCACATCATTTCCGCGTGCTGCGGGAAGCCGGGATCATCAAGACCCGCAACGACGGCACCTCCCGGATCAACGAATTGCGCGACAATGAACTGGCCGAGATTTTTCCGGGCCTGCTGCCGGCAATCCTCGCAGTCCGGGGCTAGGGTCCGGACCCTAGAACAACGCGGCAAGGCGGACCTCTTATTGATCCGCCACGCAGCCGGTGAAAGCGCCCACCTTATACATGGACGCGACTTTGATTTTTACATGAATTTAATAATACAAGACATCGATATTCTATTTTATATTTGAATATTCATATTCAATTCGCATTGCCAGCGGAGAAATTATAAAAATTCTTACAAATAACCTCGTATTACTCAGGCATAAACCATACAATCATAAAGACATTGGTAACTATTATAAAAAATGGTAAGCAAATTAACCAATGCCGAACGTAATAAAAATAGCATAGGGAAATATGAACTCGCCTTTCTGAGGTCCGTGAGTGCAACTGACGAATTTCCATACGCCTGACGCTATCCGTTCCATGTTCGGCATGCGGGGAACGATAAATCCTGCCGTCAAGCGGCGGGTCTACGCTGAACAGATGGATGTGGCGCTGCGACTGGCGCCCTTTACCGTCATCGTGGCCATGAGCGTCGTGTTCGTGGTGGCGTTTGTCCCCTGGGATCAGGGACATAGCCTGTATCTGGGCAGTCTGGCCACCATCGTCACCGTCATGACCGCCGCGTCGCTGTTTGCCTGCTGGCAATGGTACAAGGTGCCAAAGGTCAAGGAGCTTGGCTTCGCCGGCATCAAATACCTGATCATCATATCCGCATGTTACGGCCTGTGCCTGGCCAGCATTCCGCTCATGCTTTTTCTGGAAGCCGACGCCTACCACAGGCTGCTGATCGCCTGCACGGCGGCCGGTCTCATGGCGACCGGCATCGGCGTGGCCGTGGTTCCGCTGGCAGCCATTGCCTTTTCAGGCGCGATCATCACCGGCTCGTTCTTTGCCCTCGCCTCAACCGGCGAGGATTTCTTTCTTTTCATTGCGATCTTGCTGGCCATCTATGCGCTGTTCATCCTGTTCACCATCGTGCACATGAGCAACCTGATCGTCATGCGCACGCTCGACCAGATCAAGGTCGAGCAGCAGAAGGAGGTTATCAGCCTGCTTCTCTATGATTTCGAAGAGAATGCCAGCGACTGGATCTGGGAAACCGATGCCGACCTGAAGCTCCAGCACACTTCGCCGCGCCTGGCACAGATCGCCGAGAAAACCACCAAGCAATTGCAGGGAATGCCCTTTGCGCAACTGTTCAAGGTCGACCAGTCACACGCTGAAGAGGCGGTGAAAGTGGGGTCGATCTGGCAGGCCATTGAAAACCGCACGACCTTCCGCAACCATATATTGCCGATCAAGATAAAGGGCGAAACCCGCTGGTGGTCACTGACCGGCAAGGCCATCTTTGACAATGCCGGGCAGTTCTGCGGTTATCGCGGGGTTGGTTCCGACGTGACGGCGGCAAAGCAGTCGGAAGACAAGCTGTCCTATCTCGCCCGCTATGACGTGCTCACCGATCTGCCGAACAGAACCCTGTTCACCGATCAACTCGCCGAAGCAACCAAGGAACTGGAAACCGGCCTTGCCGGCTTTGCCGTGTTCTGCATCGACCTCGACGAATTCAAGACCGTCAATGACAGCTTCGGCCACGGCATCGGCGACCAGTTGCTGAAGCAGGTCGCGGAGCGTTTGCGCGGCACATCCCCTGCCCGCTACATCGTGGCGCGTCTCTCCGGCGACGAATTTGCGATCCTGGCCCCTGGCGCCGGCCAGCCCGAAGCGACGGCACTGGCGGAAGATCTCGTGCAGCGCATCTCACAGCCATTCTGGATCGATGGCATCCAGATCAACATCCATATCAGCATCGGCATCGCGCTTGCCCCCATGGACAGCGTCAGCGACATCATGCGCTGCGCCGACCTTGCGCTGTACCGCACCAAGAACGAGGGCCGGAACAGCTATCGCTTCTACGAAGTCGAAATGGATGCGCGGATCGAGGCCAAGCGCGCCCTGGCGATGGATTTGCGCGGCGCTCTGGCGCGGGAGGAGTTCATCCTGCATTTCCAGCCGATCGTGTCGGCCATCACGCTCAAGACCGTCGGGTTTGAAACCCTGCTGCGCTGGAAGCATCCCGTGCACGGGTATATTTCTCCGGCCATCTTCATTCCGATTGCGGAAGAGACCGGCAATATCATCCCCCTCGGCGAATGGATCATCCAGGAGGCTTGCAAGACGGCGGTGTCCTGGCCCGACGACATCCATGTGGCGATCAATATTTCCGCGATCCAGTTCCGCCATTCGGATCTCGCCTCCATCGTTCGCGATGCGCTGACAACCAACAAGCTGAAGCCCAACCGCCTGGAACTCGAAATCACCGAATCGGTGTTCCTTGAAGCCAATGTCGCGGCGATTTCGCTGCTGCGGCAGTTCCGGGCAATGGGTGTAAGCATTGCGCTTGACGATTTCGGCACCGGCTATTCCAGCCTCAGCTATCTGCGCAAGATGCCATTCGACAAGATCAAGATCGATCAGTCCTTTGTGCGCGACCTCCCGCACAACAGGGGAAGCCTTGCCATTATCCGTGCGGTGATGGGCCTTGGCGCGAGCATGGGCATGAAGATCACCGCGGAAGGCGTTGAAACCCGTGAACAGCTGGCCTGCCTGCAAAACGAAGGCTGTGATCAGGTGCAGGGCTTCCTGTTCAGCCCGGCGGAACCGTTTGACAAGACAGCCGACCTCATGTCCTTCGACCGCGACCGCTACGAAGTCGCCAGCTGAAGCGCGTTCTCAAACCCGATGAAGAGAGGAAGTAGCCCGGCGGCTCACGCCTGCCGCTTCGTCTTGTCCTGAACAGTTGGACGATAGCTGGGTGACAGCCGCGAATCCTTTGGCCAGTAGGCCAGGAAGCCCTTGATGACTTCGCCGGGAATATCGAGCGGATTGTACTGATCCCTGTCCACGAACATCAGGGACTGTTCGCCATGGCCGAGCAGGCCTTGCGCTGCACTGTGGATTTCGTGCTGCAGCGTGACGAATTTGCGGTTGTGCCGGGCGATCTTGATACGAACGCTGATCTGCTCGAATTCCTTCGATTCCCGCCGGTAATCATGGGTGAAGGAACGTGTGAGGATGTAGAACCGCGTCGTCGCCAGATCGAAATCCGGCATGCAGACATTGAAGAACAATTCGCGCGCCTTGCCGACCCAGCGCACATAATTGGCGAAGTAGACGTTCCCGACCGAATTGGTGTCGTCATAGGTCGGGGTGAGATGCATGACGAACCACTCGCCATCGAAACCATGCGATTGCGATATTTCCTCGCCGCCCGACGTGTTTGTCAGCGGGGCAGTGCTCATCATCCGAATGGGCTGGTCGACGATTTCAACCGGGATCGCCTTCGAGCGGGGCCCCACCAGTTCGATGATGACCGGCAAAGCGCCGATCAAGCCGATGAATGGCGACAGGAACAGGAAGCCGGGTACAGGCTGGATGTAGCCGAGAATGAAGATCAGCGACGATCCGCAGCCGATCAGGAAGCTCAGCACCGGATCGAATTTCGGTTTCGCGCCCAATGCCTCGCAAACCAGATTGGCGGACGCGCTGACGAAGAGCGTGGCGAAAGGCATCATGAAATACATGAGCGAAAAGTTTGCCGGTACGGCGGCATAGGCAACCCAGGTCGCGCCGATCAGCAGCCACAGCGGCGACGAGGCAATGCCATCGGGAATAAGCGCCAGCAGCGGACTGTTGCTGCGCATGTTCTTGCCGCGCAGATACCAGTTCGTCGCGCAATAAAAACTGTCGACCGTCGATGTGAGCGCCGCAATCGTCCAGATCGCAAAGGCAATCGCCAGATAGGGCGCACCATTTTCCGCGGCCAGGACAACCGCTGCGGAAACCGACCCTTGCGCGCTCGGCAGGCCGTCAATGGAAATGATGCTGCCGATGGGACCGACCGTCGACGCGATGGAAGCATTGAGCAGGAGAAAACCAAAGAACAGCAGGGCACCGGCGCCATAGGCGATCCCGACCGACCCGCCCTCGCGCTTGATATAGACCGCCCGCTGCCAATGCTGGATATCGAGCCACGGGCCGAGCAGGAAGCCGATCACCGTCGGCATGACAAGGCCGTAAAAGCGTGCATCGAACTGCTGGAGCGGGACACCGGGATAATCCGACGTCTGCCGCAGACCGGAAAGCAGCACGAGCCCTGCGGCAACGCCGATCACCGTATAGAGAATATGCAGCTTCTTGATCTGCTCCAGTGAAAGCGCATGGCCGATGGCGCAGGAAGCCAGAAGCAGGAAAGCAACGCCTATTGTTGCGCCCTCGCCCACAATCGGCTGCCACAAATAGGCAACGAAACCGAAAACCGTCACCACGAGCGCCGCCATCTGGAACAGCAGAAAGACGCCGACATAGCGGTTTTCGATGTCCTTCATGATCTGGTCCGGCGTCCGCTTGCTGCGGCCGAGAATAAAGCCGAACAACCAGAGACCGCCAACGTTCGAGATCGCGAAACCGAAGAAACCAAGCCAGCCATAGGTCAGCGTGACGTGGATGGAATAGAAAAAACCCAGACCCCACAGCCAGGATAGGCCAATTGTAGGCGCCCACATAAGATTTCGCACGAACGTCATGTCTATCCAGCTTTACGAGAGTCGGTGATCGACAACACCAACTTTAATCCACGTTATTCGCTGTAATAAGTCAATGATCTGCTCTTAGCAGTTGCGGAAAGTTTCAAGATTTTTGCTTTCTTTCCCGTTGCGAATGCAAGCAGCCCTTATCGGAATTTTTACCCAGCGAAGCACGCGAAATACTGCCGGAACGAGGTCGTACACTCATAAAATCTGGTCGAAATGGTATAAAGCCCGCCAGCGCAGATGCGCTGGCGGTGCGCGGGCGGGATCAGAGGCCCGCGATCTTTCTCAGGTCATCCACTGCGCCCGTACCGGCGGCAAGAACCGGTGCGCCCCGGGTCAACGCCTCGCCCTTTGCCGGGAATGGATGGTGCCAGCCGCCTGCTTCCTTGACGAGGCAGTAACCGGCCATGCAGTCCCACGCATGCATGTAGGGCTCGTAGTAACCGACAAGACGGCCAGCCGCGACATAGGCCAGCATGAGCGCGCCCGATCCGTTGCGGATGAAATTGCCGCCGGCTTCCAGCAGCTTTTCCACCAGCGAGGCAACGACTGCCGGGGTAACGTGGTGATTGGCGCCAATACCCGTCACCGCATTGCGAATGGTCTTGCTCGGATCGATGGCGAGCGCCTTTCCGTTCAGGGTCGCGCCCATCCCGAGCGCCGACGCATAAAGCTCCTCATTGCACGGGACATAGATGACCCCGACCACGATCTCCTCGCCGCGCAGCGCTGCAATCGAGATGCACCAGGTCGGCATGCCATTGACGAACGGGCTGGTGCCGTCGATCGGATCGATCACCCAGGTGAACTCGGAGGTTCCCGCGCTGACGCCATATTCTTCGCCAAGCACCGCATCGCCGGGAAAGGCCGCCGCGATGCGGGCGCGGATCAGTTCTTCCACTTCCCGGTCGGCAATCGAGACCACATCCTGCGGATCGGCCTTGGTCTCGATGACCAGTCGCTCGCGCGCATTGAAATGCGCCAGCGCCACGGCGCCGGCTTCGACAGCCATTTTCTGGGCAAGAGCAAAACGGCCCTGCAACTCGGCTTCGGCATGCGATGTCATGATAGTCCTTTGAAAATGCAGTTTCAGTTGTTGATGATGGCGATGCCGCGATGGTGGAAACCGATGCTGACACTGGTTGCGGGAGGAAGATTGCGGTCTACGGCCGGATCGACGACGAAGAGCGTTCCGGACGCGGTTTCCACTTCATATTCGACGTGATCGCCGAGATAGGCGGCGTGCCGGATGCTACCGGCGAAGGCACCATTCCCACCCGCTTCCAATGTGATCGCATTGGGACGCACGGCGAGCTTCGCCGGTCCCGGCCGGGCGTTGCGGCCCGGCACGGCGTGCTCCAGCGTGCCGACACGGATGATGGCGTTGCCGCCGTCGCTGCGCAGCACTTCACACGGCACCACATTGGCCTCGCCGATGAAATCCGCGATGAAGGATGAAGCCGGTGCTTCGTAAAGCTCGCGCGGCGAGCCCTGCTGGGCGATGACCCCGTCCTGCATGACGATGATCTGGTCGGATACCGCAAGCGCCTCTTCCTGATCATGCGTGACATAAACCGCCGTGAATCCCAGCCGCTGCTGCAACTCGCGGATTTCCGTGCGGACGCGGCGGCGCAGCCGCGCATCGAGATTGGACAGGGGTTCGTCCAGCAGCAGCACCTGCGGCTCCAGAACCAGCGCCCGCGCGACGGCGACACGCTGCTGCTGGCCGCCGGACAATTCCGCCGGAAGGCGCTGGCCGTAGCCGGAGAGGCCAACCTGTTTGAGCCCTTCTTCCGCCTTTTCCCGCGCGTCGGATTTCTTCATGCCCGAGGATTCAAGGCCATAGGCGACATTTTCCGCCACCGACATATGCGGAAACAGCGCATAGGACTGGAACACCATCGAGACATCGCGCTCATTGGCGGGAAGCATGGTCACATCCTTGCCGCCGATCAGGATACGGCCGGCGGAGGGGTGCTCCAGCCCGGCCAGCATGCGCAGGGTCGTGGTCTTGCCGCAACCGGACGGCCCGAGCAGCGTGACCAGCGTGCCGGGCTCGATCGTCAGCGAGAGATCGTGAATGGCCGTGAAATTGCCGAACTGCTTTTTGACATTGGAGAAGACGACGGAGCCGGTGCGATGGGTGGTCATGATGCGGCCTTTTCTTGTGGAGCGGCGGAGGGAACGAAGGCTGTCGCAACGCGGTTTTCGCGGCGCAGTTTTCGTTCGCCCACCAGAAGCTGGAAACAGGTGATGATGACGATCATGACGACGATCAGCATCGAGGAGTAGGCCACCGCCACGCCGTACTCGCCGTTTTCGACGAGCCCGACAATATAGGAAGTCGCCATATTATATTCGGCACTTACAAGGAATATGACAGCGCTGATCGAGGTGATGGCGCGCACGAAGGAATAGACCAGCGCCGCCACGATGGCCGGGCGCAGCAGCGGCAGAATCACCTTGCGGATGGTGCGGAAACTCGTCGCCCGCAGCGTCAGCGAGGCTTCGTCGAGACTCTTGTCGAGCTGGCTCATCGCCGCCACGCCGCCGCGCACGCCCACGGGCATGTTGCGGAAGACGAAACAGGCGATCAGGATCAGCGCGGTCCCGGTCATCTCCAGCGGCGGCAGGTTGAAGGCCATGATGTAGCTGATGCCGATGACCGTGCCGGGAATGGCAAAACTCATCATCAGGGCAAACTCGAAGACATTGCGGCCGACAAAACGCTGGCGCACGATGAGATAGGCCGTGAGCAGACCGACGGCGGCGGTCAGCGGTGCGGAGATCAGGGCAATCTTGATGGTCGTCCAGAACGAGTTCCAGGCAACGCCGGTCCAGGCAATGGCGCCATTGCTGAAGCTGAAGGAGAATGCCCGCTGGTAATGTTCCAGCGTCAGCGTGTTGTCGAGACCCCAGGTGCGCACGAAGCCGCCGAACAGGATCATGCCGTAGATGACGAGCGTGAACAGGATCCACGGAATGACGATCGCGTGGACACCGATCGATAGGGAGCGCGGCAGGGCGATATGCGCGCCGGAATCGCCCTTGCCGGTGACCGTGGCAAAGCTCTTGCCCGCCAGCCAGACGCGCTGGGCGAGAAACGCCGAGAGCGTGAAGAACAGGAGGATGATCGCAAGCACCGCTGCCCGTGACGGATCATTCTGCGAACCGACGACGGCGAAGAAGATTTCCGTCGACAAAACGCCGTGGCTGCCGCCAAGCACCAGCGGGTTGCCGAAATCCGCCATGCTTTCGATGAAGCCGATGAGAAACGCATTGGCGAGACCGGGTTTCATCAAAGGCAGGGAAACCCGCCAGAAGGTGCGCCAGCGGTCGGCGCGCAAAGTCTGCGATGCCTCTTCCATCGACGGGCTGACGCCCTCGACGACGCCAATCAGGACGAGGAACGATATCGGCGTGAATGACAGAACCTGCGCGATCCATATGCCGGTCAGGCCATAGAGCCAGCGACCAGGCTCAATGCCGAAAAGCTCGGACAATTGCTGCGTCACCACACCGGCCCGGCCGAACAAAAGGATCAGCGCCAGGCCGATCACGAAGGGCGGCGTGATGATCGGCAGGATCGTCAGAAGGCGCAGGCCCTTCTTGAACGGGAACCGGGTGCGGGTGGCGACCAGCGCAAAGCACAGGCCAAGGAGAGTGGAACCCGACGCGGCGAGAATGGCGAGGAACAGCGTGCGCCAGGCAATGCCACAGCGGTTGCCGCCGACCACGCAATCGAGACTCCAGATCGACGGGTCCTGGATATTGCGCACGAACCCGGAAGGGTCGAACGAACCGTCAACGCTCTGGACCGAGCCGATCAGCATGCTGCCGACGGGATAGAACACGAAGATGGCAACAAGGAAGATGAGGAGCGCAATCGACGCGACGACAAAGGCGTCGCCGCGCAGCACGCCGCGTTCGGCCAGCCCGAAGGAAAACATCAGGACGAAGGACAGCGCAACCAGACCGGCCCCCGCCCCCATGGACGGCTGCCCATCGGCGAGCGGCCCGAACAGGCTTTCGCTGATCGCCCAGCTCCAGCCGGTGAAACCGATGGCAAGCCCCTGCAGAACCAGAAAGACAATGCCGGCAGCCCCCGCCCCGATGAGCAGATTGGCACGCAGCGGCGAAACCCGGAACGCCCGTGCAGCCAGTCCCAGCACGAACAACAGCGCGATGATGGCCAGCGACCAGCGGCCATGGCTGGCGATCTGCACAAGGCCGGGCGCTTCCGCCGAACCGGACGGGAATTTGCCCAGCCAGCCAAGGCCGTAGAATCCGCTTTCGATCCTGTACCACGGCACAAGGGCAAACCCGGCAAGGCCTATACCGAGAGCAATGTTCAATCTCCGGTCGCTACGTTCCATTGTGCTACCCAATACTGTCTTCAATGATGGAAATGGCTGGCGTGCCCGCATGGAAATACCGGGCACGCGAAACTGCTGAACTCAGATCAATTGGCGCTTGCGCCGATTTCCTTGTCCCAGCGGTCAAGCAGTTCCTTGCGCTTGGCCGGATCGCCATAGGTCTTGAAGTCATATTCGATGAGCTTGATGTCTTCGAACTTCGGCGCTTCCGGCGGAACGACCGCCGCCTTGTTCGATGGCAGCTGGAAGGATTTCGCTTCCTTCATGTGCGACTGCACGTCGGCAGACAGTGCCCAGTCATACCATTTCTTCGCTGCATCGAGATTGCGCGCGCCCTTGACGATCGACATGGAGCCGATTTCGTAGCCCGTGCCTTCGCATGGCGCGACGGTTTTCACCGGGAAGCCTTCGACCGTCTGGGCCACCGAGTCATGCATGAAGACGATACCGAGCGCCGTTTCACCGCGCGCCGCGGCCTTCACCGGTGCGGAACCGGACTTCGTATATTGCGAGACATTGGCATTGAGCTTCTTCAGATAGTCATAGGCCTTGTCCTCGCCCATGATCTGCACCAGCGATGCGAGCGCCGTATAGGCTGTTCCCGACGAGTTCGGATTGGCCATCTGGATTTCGCCCTTGTAGGACGGATCGAGCAGATCGGCCCAGCACTTGGCTTCCTTCATGCCCTTTTTCTTGACGATATCGGTGTTGTAGCCCCATCCCAGCGCCCCGGCATAGACGCCGACGGTCTTGTAGCCGGAACTTTCCGCCTGCTTCTTGGCCCAGTCCTGCAACTGGTCGAGCAGCGGCGATTTGTATTCCTGGGTCAGGCCTTCCGATGCGGCCTGCAGATGCGGATCGCCCGTGCCCGCCCACCAGATATCGGTCTTGGGGTTGCGCGCCTCGGCGCGGATTTTTGCATAGGTTTCGCCCGATGACAGGCGCACCATGTTGACCTGAATGCCCGTATCCTTCTCAAACATGCCCTTCATCAGCTCGCAGATGACGACATCCGCCGAGCAGATCAGATTGAGATTGTCCGCCGCACGCGCCTCCATCGGCATCATCTGGATACCGGCAGCAAAAGCAGCAGCAATGGCAAAGACTGAACGCATGAATTTCTCCTCCCTGAAAAAACGGCACCTCCATGCCGCTGCTTGTTTTGCAAGCGTGTGCAAAAGTTTCACATGCGAACAGTTCATGTCAAGCCGGCTTATTGATTTTGTCCGATTAAATTTGAATATGCTTGCCTTGCGGAGAAGAGCAATCGTGTGCAATCTATGGAAAAACCGAATGTTGCCCGGGCGGAAATCTCGTTGAACAAATCATTCATCAGCGCCGAAGACGTTGCAAAAAGAGCCGGTGTGTCGCGCTCGGCGGTTTCACGCACGTTCACCCCCGGCGCCAGCGTGTCCGACGAGACGCGCCGGCGCGTCATCGAAGCGGCGGATGCGCTCGGCTATCACGTCAACCAGCTTGCCCGCGGCCTGATGCGCAGCGAAAGCGGCATCGTTTGTCTCGTTGCCTCGGAAATGGACACGCCCTATCGCGCCCGGCTGGTGCGGGAACTGTCCCATGCGCTGCAGAAGGCCGGCAAGGTCTGCATGATCATCAACACCGACCGCTCTGACGGCAGCGTCGATGCCGCCCTGCGGCAGACGCTCAATTACCGGGCGGACGCGTCGATCCTGCTCTCCGGCCTCCCCGACAAGGCGATCACCAAACTCTGCCTCGACAGCGGGCAGCGCATTGTCCTGATCAACCGGGATGACGAGATCGAAGGGCCGTTCCGCATCAATCTCGATGACGGGCGCGCCGCGCGGGCAGCCGTCCATGCCTTCCTGCGTGCCGGCTGCCGCCGTCTGGCCTTTGCCAATTCGGCCGTCGGCACGCCAAGCCTGATGGCGCGCGAACATGGGTTCATTGCCGCCGCCGCCGAATTCGGGCTGGAGGTGACGGTGATCCGCCATGGCAACACGGTCTATGAGAGCGGGCAGCACATTGCCCGGATGCTGTTCACCGAGCCGACCCGGCCCGATGCGGTGTTCTGCGTCAACGATCTCATGGCGTTCGGGCTGATGGACAGCGCACGCCACGATTTCGGCCTGCGCATTCCGGACGAGCTTTGCGTCACCGGTTTCGACGACATCCCCCAGGCCGACTGGTCGTCCTACGCGCTGACAACATTTGCCCAGCCGGTCGAGGACATCGTCAGAACCAGTGTGGAGTGGCTGACCAATGACGCCGACGAGTCCGGATTGGACAACCGCTCCGTCAGCCTGCACGCATCGATGGTCTGGCGCAAAACCATCCGCACGCCGGGCCGATAGAGCCGGCCTAATCCGTGGAAAAACTGCCCCAGACACGCACCCTGCCGCGTCCCGCGCGCTTTGCTTCGTAGAGAGCCCGGTCTGCCAGGTTCACCAAAGCATCCGCGCCGTCCTGCGTGGCGGCGGGCAACTGTGCAAGCGCGCTGATGCCGATACTGACCGATGTCCGGCCAGCCGGAACATCCTCTTGATCCAGATGCAGGCCGGCGACGGCCTCCAGCAAGGTCGTGGCAATGTCCGCCGCCTCATCGATACTGGCGCCCGGCAGCAGCGCCGCAAACTCTTCGCCGCCGAAACGCGCCACAACGCCGGTACCCTTCCCGATCACCTTGCTGAGGACACGCCCCACCTGCACGAGGCACCGGTCCCCGGCCAGATGACCATACACATCATTATAGGCCTTGAAGTAGTCGATATCGATCATCAGCAAGGCCAGCGGCTGCCCGTGATCACTCGCCCGCTCATATTCCCGCTTGAGCAGGCGGCTGAACTTGCGCCGGTTCGGCAGGCTGGTCAGATGATCGCTTTCCGACAGCTTTTTCAGTTTCCGGTTGGCTTCGAGCAATTTCTGCTCCAGCTCCATCCGCAACCGCACGTTTGAGGACAGCTCTTCTTCAATCTGTTTCTGGCTGCTGATGTCGACGCTGGTTGCCAGCAGCCGCAGCGGCGATCCGTCGTGACCATATTCGACGATCTTGCCGCGGCTGAGTATCCACGCTTCACCGCCATTGCCGCGCGGCACCCGGTAAACCGCTTCGAAATGCGGTTTCCGGCCGCTGACAACATCTTCGAATGCCTGGATCGTGCGGGCCTTGTCATCGGGATGCACGATGTCCCACGCCACGTTCTCCGCCGCCGGGCTGGCCGGGTCCAGCCCGAGCAGGGTCCGGTATTGCGGCGAACGCCAGACCCGGTTCGTCGCAATATTCATATCCCATATCCATTGCCCGGCACTCTCGAGCGCATAGGTCGTGCGCTGCTCGATTTCGGCCAATCGCTCGGAAATCTTCGTCATGGTGGTGATATTGGTGTAGGCCACCGAAATTCCCGCCACTTCCCCAAGATCATTGGTCACCGGAGCCGCAGAAATCATCAGCGTTTCAGCCCCCCGCTGCATCGTGTGATCGGGAATGGGCTTTTCCTTCAGGGCAGCGATCAGGCTGGCGCGCAGCAAGGCGGCATGGTCGGGCACCACATCCTCCACCGACCGGCCAACCGCATGATCGCTGCTGACATCAAGCATCCGGGAGAGCTGATCGTTGACCGTGACAAAGATACCGTCGCGATTGAGGTAGCAAAGCCCGACCGGGACCCTGTCATAGACGGCTTCAATCTGGAGCAAGCGGTCGCCACCACGCTCATTCTGGGTGTCGAACGGTGAGTTTCGCGACTTACTCGATGGCATTACGCAATCTTCGCTCCTCTGCATTCACCCACCGCAGTATGTCTACTTTGGCGATGGGAGAGCCGGAGCGTCAAGTTAAATACTGCAATCTAAGGTTAATTATCGTTCAACTGTTCAACCTTGTTACAGGCCGATAAAGCAGTGGGCTAAGCGATCTGGATGCGCTGCTGCTTCTCGAACCGCTTGATCAACCGGTCGCGCTTGAGCCTCGACAGCCGGTACAGCCAGAAAATGCCGTCGAGCTGATCGATCTCGTGCTGCAGGCAAACCGCAAGCAGCCCGTCCGCTTCCTGCGTCTGCGCCGTGCCGGATATATCCTGATAGCGTATGCGGATTGCCGCCGGGCGTTCGACCTCGTCATTCATGCCGGGCATCGACACGCTGCCCTCCATGTTCCTGACCAGCACATCGGATGACCATTCGATCGTCGGATTGACGTAGGACCGCACGCCCTGACCATCCGCAAGCTCGATGACAACAACACGTTTGAGAACACCGATATGCGGCGCGGTTATGCCGATGCCCGGCGCATCGCGCATCGTGTCGAGAAGATCGGCAACGAGGTGCTGCAAACCGTCATCGAATACGGTGACAATGTCTGCCCTCGCCCGCAGATCGGGATGGGGGAATTTCAGAATCCTGCGGATCGTCATATCGATACTCCAGCCGGGCCGCGTGGCAGATCAGCAACGCACCGGCTTCCTGTTGCCTCAAACCGGTGCCTGAATGCAAGCTTGCTTTACAAGCGGCACCCCGCCCGATAATCCACAGGGGAATACTGCGGTCTTCGTTATCCGACGGACTGACCCAACGAGGCTGATGCATGTCCTCCAGCGAAACCGAGATCAAGCAACAGGTTCTGCCCAAGGGCGCGCTGTATATGACGCTGCTGGCTTTGGCCACGACGATTGCCTCGTTCATCGTCATGATGGGCATCACCAGCATCTCGCCGACGAAAGAGATAACCCAGCTCATCATCGCGGCCAACACCGTTTCGATCCTGCTGCTGGTCTACCTGTCCTATGCCACGGTGCGCAAACTCTTCCTGTTCAAGAACAAGGAAAAGCACAATGACCTGCACACCAATATTGCCTTCATCTTTGCACTGATCGCATCGATTCCATCGATCATCGTGGCCTGTTTTTCCCTGATCATCCTCGACAACCGGCTGAACTCCTGGATCAACGTCGACAACAACAAGATCATCGACATGTCCATCAAGGCCGCGCAGTCCTATACCGAGGACAATGCGCAGAACCTTTTGACCACGACCCTGTCCATGGTCATCGAGCTCGACCAGCGGCGCATGCTTTTCAGCCTGGATCGCGGCGCCTTTTCCGACTGGCTGACCTATGATGCCGGCCGCAACAACCTTTTGGGCGCATCGCTGGTCGATTCGAGCGGCACGCCCGTCGTCAGCGCCAGCCTCATCAACGACCATACCTTGCCGCCGGTGCCCCTGTCGGCCCTGCGCGGCGCCGCCGGCGACCGGCCGGTGCTGATCCCGCCGGGCGCCACCAATCTCGTCGGTGCGGTGATCAAGACGCAGGCCCTGCCCGATCTCTACCTCTACACCGTGCGCACGATCGATCCCTCGGCCCTCAACAACATGCGGATCATGACCGACAACAACAGCGAGTACCAATCGCTGGCCAGCAACCGCAAGAACACGCAGATCGCCTATGCGCTGCTTTACATCGAACTGACGCTGCTGCTGCTGCTCACCGCCGTCTGGACGGGCATCGCGGTAGCCAACCGCGTGGTCCAGCCGATCCGCCTGCTGATCGGCGCGGCGGAAGAAGTGGCAACCGGCGATTTCGACGTCTCGGTCCCCGTGCGCGGCTCCGATGGCGACATCGGCTCGCTGTCCCTCACCTTCAACAACATGGTGCAGCAGCTGAAGACCCAGCACAACGACCTGATTTCCGCCAAGGAGCAGATCGACGAGCGCCGGCGTTTTACCGAAGCCGTGCTTTCGGGGGTGACCGCCGGGGTGATCAGCGTCAACACGGAAGGCGACATTGCCGTCATCAACCGGCCGGCGGAGACCATGCTGCTGGGTGATCACGTCTCCACCATCGGCAGCAACCTGACGGAGCTTCTGCCGGAATTCGGCGAAGTGTTCACCACGGCGCGTGACAGCGGCCGCTCCTCGAGCCGCAAGCAGATCGCCATGACCCGCAACGGCGTCGCCCGCTCCTTCAACGTCCAGATCACCCGGGAAGATGCGGACACGCACAACACATCCTACGTGGTGACCGTCGACGACATCACCGATCTGGTGGCCGCGCACCGCTCCTCCGCCTGGGCCGATGTGGCCCGGCGCATCGCCCACGAGATCAAGAATCCGCTGACCCCCATTCAGCTTTCCGCCGAACGGCTGCGCCGCCGCTATGGCAAGGTGATCACCGAGGACCGCGAGGTTTTCGACCAGTGCACCGAGACCATCATCCGGCAGGTCGGGGATATCGGCCGCATGGTGGACGAGTTTTCCGAATTCGCCCGCATGCCCAAGCCGCAACTGGCGGCGACCGACATCCGCGATGTGCTGCGCGATGCATCGTTCCTCGTCGAAATCAGCAACAGCCAGATCAAGTTTGCCCACGAATTCGCCGACGAACCGCTGATCGGCAATTTCGACAGCCGCCTTTTGGGGCAGGCATTCGGCAACATCATCAAGAACGCGTCGGAATCCATCGATGCGGTGCTGCAGTCGGGCGTCATCAGTGAAGGTCATATATTGGTGCGGGCCATGGCTGCCGGTCCCTCCATCGTTGCCGAGGTGCTGGACAACGGCAAGGGCCTGCCGGCTGAGAACCGCCACCAGCTGCTGGAGCCCTACGTGACCACCCGCGAAAAGGGAACGGGACTTGGCCTGGCCATCGTCAAGAAGATTGTCGAGGATCACGGCGGGCAACTGGAAATGCACGACGCACCGGCCAGTTTCCATGCCGGGCGCGGTGCCCTTGTACGAATGGTCTTTCCAAGAGTGGTCGTTTAACGAAAAGTTAACGCAATTTCACGGCTCCGATATCAAATGTGATGATTCTGTGGCGGACAACAAATTGAGCGGCACATCCAAAAGTGTTATTATCTGCTTGCTGTTATCCGGATGGCTGAACACCCGTTCCGCACGCTCCGGCAGCAGGACATGAATCACTCCGAGCAAAAACGATCGTTGGCCATCAGAGTCAGCGGCGGGTGTTCGTGATCCTTGAGAACGCGCCGGATTATCCGGCTACGCTCAACAGGAGGCAGGCGATGCGACACGTTAAGGAAAATGGCGATTTATCCAATTGGATGACATGCTCGGTCATTTTGTTCGGCGCACTGATGGTGACTGCGGTTATCCTTGCAATCTGATCATCCGATAAATATCGCAAATCAATCTCCGGCGATACGCGAGCGAGCGTATCGTCTTTGATTGCTGTTTTGCCGGCGCACCCTTCCACCCAGTGACATCGCACTTGCGGCCGGTGCGATCACCTTCCCGTTACTACCTCTGGTAAGCACCGCTTTTCTGTGCCAACAATCGCATACGCTGCGTTGACTTTGACACCTGTCCCACGGGATGCGGATAACCGAGGAGCGGCCGAATGATAGCCCTGAATATAAACGGCGAAGAGCGCAATGTGGATGTGCCGGAGGATATGCCTCTGCTCTGGGTGCTGCGTGACGTGATTGGCCTGACCGGCACCAAGTTCGGCTGCGGCATTGCCCAGTGCGGCGCCTGCACCGTGCAGCTGGACGGGCGGCCCGTGCGCTCCTGCGTCCTGCCTGTCGCCTCCGTCGGCGCCCGCAAGGTCACGACGATCGAGGCCATCGGCGCAACGCCGGCGGGCAAGAAGATACAGGACGCCTGGCTTGATCTGGAGGTCATCCAGTGCGGCTACTGCCAGTCCGGGCAGATCATGTCTGCCTCGGCCCTGCTCGATCGCAATCCTGACCCCAGCGACCGGGATATCGATGCGGCCATGTCCGGCAATATCTGCCGGTGCGGCACCTATACCCGGATACGAGCGGCGATAAAACAGGCCGCGAAGGCCTGAGGAAATGGAGATAGCCAGCATGAGCAAGCCATCCTCCTTCCCGAAAACAGCCACCTCGCGCCGCGCCTTCCTGCAGGGCGGCGGACTGCTTCTGGGATTTGCATTGTTCGGCGCAGGCATCAAACCAGTGCTTGCGGCGAGCACCGCACAGCCGGTTGACGGCGATGTCACCGCCGCCTTTGCGCCCGATGCCTTCATCCGCATCGGCACGGACGGGCTGATCACCCTCATCCTTCCCAATATCGAAATGGGCCAGGGCACCCATACCGGCGAGGCGACGCTGATTGCCGAGGAACTGGAAGTCAGCCTCGATCAGGTGAAGGCCGTCGATGCGCCGCCGAACGACAAGCTCTACGCCACGGCAGCTTTGGGCGGACAGGCGACCGGCGGCTCCACCTCCATGCGTGCCACGTGGGAACCCCTGCGCAAGGCCGGTGCAACCGCGCGGATGATGCTGGTTGCCGCAGCCGCTGCGGAATGGTCTGTACCCGTGAGCGAATGCGTGGCCAGGCTTGGCGTGGTGACCCACCAGCCAACCGGACGCCAGCTTGCCTATGGCGCGCTTGCCGACGCGGCAGCCAGGCAACCCGTGCCTGCCGAGGTAAAACTGAAGGACCAGAAGGATTTCCAGCTGATCGGCAAGTCGAGCCGCAGGCTGGATACGCCGGGCAAGGTCAACGGCGCCGTGAAATACGGGATCGATATCCGCGTGCCTGACATGAAGGTGGCAACCGTCGCCGCCTGCCCTGTCCTCGGCGGCAAGCTCGGCGACGTCGACGACAAGGCGGCGCGCGCCATTCCCGGCGTGCGCGATGTCGTCCGGCTGGACAACGCCGTCGCCGTGATCGGCGATCATTTCTGGGCAGCCAAGAAGGGCCTTGAAGCGCTCGACATCACCTGGGTCGAAGGGGCGAACGCCAACCTTGCCAGTGCCAACATCATGGCGGCGCTGAAAGCCGCGTCCGAACGCAAGAAGCCGATCATGGCGCGCCAGGAAGGCGATGTGGACGGCAGGATGAAGGCCGCCGTCAAGAAGGTCGAGGCGACCTATGAGCTGCCATTCCTTGCCCATGCCCCGATGGAGCCGATCAACTGTGTCGTGCATGTGCGGCCCGACGAGTGCGAAATCTGGGTCGGCACGCAGGTCCCGGCTATCGCGCAAGGGCTTGCTGCGAAAGTGACCGGCTTTCCGCTGGAGAAAGTCATCCTGCACAATCAGCTCATCGGCGGCGGCTTTGGCCGGCGTCTCGTGGCGGAATCCGTGGCGCAGGCTGTCGCCATCGCCAAGCAGGTGAGCTATCCCGTCAAAGTCATCTGGACCCGCGAAGAGGACATCCAGCACGACCTCTACCGCCCCGCTTATTACGACCGCATAGCCGCGGGGCTCGGTGCCGACGGATTGCCGACCGTCTGGGTGGACCATGTGGCCGGCGGCTCGGTGCTCGGGAACTACATCCCGGGCGGCTGGCCCGAGGACAAGCTTGACGATGACGCGGTCGAAGGTGCGGCCAAGCCACCCTACGACCTGCCGGTCATCCAGGTCGACTGGGTGCGCGAGGACCCGCCTGTTCCCATCACCTGGTGGCGCGGGGTCGGCCCCACGCACAATGTCTTCGTGGTTGAAAGCTTCATGGATGAACTCGCCCATGCGGCGGGCAAGGACCCGGTAGAATACCGCCGCGCCCTGACCAGGAACCAGCCGCGTGCGGCGGGCGTGCTTGAACTTGTCGCCGAGAAATCCGGCTGGGGAACGCCGCTTGCCGCCGGCATGGGCCGCGGCATCTCCCTGCACGATGCCTTTGGCAGCTACATGGCCGCGGTGCTGGAAATCTCGGTTTCTCCGGCGGGCGAAATCACGCTGCACCGCGCCGTTGTGGCCGTCGATTGCGGCATCACCATCAACCCCAATACGGTGGAAGCCCAGATCGAAGGCGGCCTGATCTTCGGTCTTTCCGCCGCGCTCTACAGCGGCATCACCTTCACCGATGGCCGCGTCGATCAGAGCAATTTCCACGACTACCGCATCCTGCGCAACAATGAAGCGCCGAAGATCGAAATCCACCACGTCAAGAGCAGCGAATCCCCGGGAGGGATCGGCGAGACCGCAACGGTTTCGGCGGCGCCTGCCCTTGCCAATGCCATCTTCGCGGCCACCGGCAAGCGCCTGCGCACGCTCCCCTTCAACCGCGACGCGTTGAAAACCGACGGCACCGACAAGAAAAGCGTGTCGATGATTCCTCCGCTCGCGGCGCCTCTGGCGGCAGCATTGGCGAGCGCAAAGCCGGCCGATACCGAACTCGAAAAGCTGTGAGACCCTGAATCATGAAAAGACTCGGCCTCCTCCTGCTCGCCGTCGTGGTTGTCATTGCGGCAGGCGTCGCGATCTTCCTGTTCAAGCCGGCCTCCTTGCCGGATGTTTCCGCGGCACAGGCGAAGCTGCCGACAGGACAGGCGCTGATCGATCGCGGCGAATATCTCACCCGCGCCGCCGATTGCGTTGCCTGCCACACCACCGCCGGTGGCAAGCCCTATGCCGGAGGGCTCGCTTTCAAACTGCCGTTCGGCACCATCTATTCGCCCAATATCACGGCGGACAAGGATACCGGCATCGGCAATTGGAGCGATGCGGAATTCGTGCGTGCGCTGCATCAGGGCATCGACAAGGACGGGCAGAATCTTTACCCCGCCTTTTCCTATGCCGCCTATGCCCAGATGACCACGGAAGATGCGCTGGCGATCAAGGCCTATCTCTTCAGCCTGCCGCCGATCAAGGCCGACGCGCCGAAAAACCAACTGGGGTTCCCCTTCAACCAGCGTTACGTCATGCGCTTCTGGAACCTGCTTTTCGTGCCGAGCGGCCCGCTGCAGCCTGACCCCGCACAGACGGCTGAATGGAACAGAGGCGCTTATCTGGTCGAAGCCATGGCCCATTGCGGCGAATGCCACACCCCGCGCAATATCTTCTATGCAGTCGACAACGGCAAGAAGTTTGCCGGAGCCGAACTGCAGGGCTGGAAGGCCTACAATATCAGCTCGGACAAGCGCACCGGCATCGGCGGCTGGAGCGACCAGCAGCTCTTCGACTACCTCTCGAAGGGCCACGCGGAAAATCGCGGCGCCGCCACCGGCAGCATGGGGGAAGCCGTCGACTTCAGCCTGCGTCATCTGACGCCGGAAGACATCAAGGCCATCGTCACCTATGTGAAATCGGTACCGCCGCAGACGTCCACCGACAAGGCTGTGGTCGAAGCGGAACCCGCTGCGCTCGCCGTCTCCACTGCCTATGCCCCGGCTGCGGACGCGGCAACGCAGGATGGGCTCGGGCTGAAGCTTTTCCAGGGCGCCTGCGCCAGCTGTCACGGCTGGAACGGTGAAGGCCTGCAGACGCCTTATGCCGCGCTGAAAGGCAGCCGAACGGTCAACGATCCCGACGGCACCAACCTCATACAGGTCATCCTGAAAGGCGCACATATGACAACGCCGCAAGGCAGGCAGTCCATGCCGGCCTTCGCCAATGCCTATTCGGATGTCGAGATCGCGGCGCTGAGCAATTATGTGCTGGGGCATTTCGGCGGCAAGCAATCGGCCATTACCCCGGCGGATGTGGCCAAGGCGCGCACGCAATAGACTGAAAGGCAGGATATGAGAGGTAACCCTTGATTTAGGGAATGATCTTTCCCTATATTAGGGCATGACCGAAACCACCGCATCAGACACCATGCGCGGCCGTGGCCGCCCCCGCGAATTCGATATGAACGAAGCGCTCGACAAGGCTTTGCGCGTCTTCAGCGAACGCGGCTACCACGCCACCTCGATCGGCAATCTGACCGACGCCATGCAATTGGCTTCAGGCAGCGTCTACAAGGCGTTCAAGGACAAGCGCGGCGTGTTTCTGGCAGCCTTTGACCGGTACCGGAC
>OIEQ01000201.1_pt1 | contig 44961 bp, 59 predicted proteins | sample 1581841 | NCBI WGS metagenome assembly OIEQ01 (sample SAMN03281020, study PRJEB24777) | human gut metagenome | isolation source: fecal sample PR170 from 1 month old male Malay infant, vaginal delivered... | place: Singapore | collected 2005-12-29
GCAGCTTTCTGTATGTCACAACTGGATGAAAAAAGGCGGCTATTATACTGGAAATTCCGCCGGACGATAAGAGCGAAGCACGGCCAGACGCACGTTTGCTGCGCTCTTATTGCGCATTCTCACAAAAATTAACAAAATTATCCGACCGATAACAGGCCATAACGTCGTAAGGTGTAACGGAAGCGATTCATTTAACTGGAGTTACCATGCTGACACTTGATGCCCGCAAAACCGCCCTGGTGGTGATTGATCTACAGGAAGGGATCCTTCCCTTTGCCGGTGGCCCGCACACCGCTGATGATGTCGTCAGCCGTGCCGCCCGTCTGGCGGAAAAATGCCGCGCCAGCGGTGCACCGGTTGTCATGGTGCGCGTTGGCTGGTCGGCCGATTTTGCCGAAGCGTTAAAACAGCCGGTTGACGCTCAGGCGCCCGCGCACGCCCTGCCGGACAACTGGTGGACGTATCCGGTCTCGCTCGGCAAACGCGACAGCGATATCGAAGTGACCAAACGCCAGTGGGGCGCCTTCTATGGTACCGACCTGGAGTTGCAGCTGCGCCGCCGCGGTATCGACACCATTATCCTGTGCGGGATCTCCACCAACATTGGCGTGGAATCCACCGCCCGTAACGCCTGGGAGTTGGGCTTTAACCTGGTGATTGCCGAAGACGCATGTAGCGCGGCTTCTGCGGAACAACACCAGGGCAGCATGACCCACATTTTCCCGCGCATCGGTCGCGTGCGCAGCACGGATGAGATTTTAAGCGCGTTATGATGTACGTGGGCCTGCCCCAGTGGTCGCACCCGAAATGGGTGCGCCTTGGCATAACCAGCCTTGAAGAATACGCCCGGCACTTTAACTGCGTGACGCGGCAATTTTAAAAATCACTAAAGAACGCCCAAGAGCATGTGTATTCTTTAGAATTATCAATCACATAAAATTCCCTTCATATGAAAATCACCAAAGTTCATATGAGTAAAAATGTCCCACCCATGCCCCAAACCGTCTCAAAAACAATTTTTTTGCCCCATCCATGCCCCATGGATCTCTTCTGAAATGCTATATAACCAACCGTTGACACTGTACAAATAGCCAGTATAAATTCTCTTTAAAAATACAGTCGTTTCCGGAGGTCTTTATGTTCGTTGAACTGGTTTATGACGAGCGAAATGTTGATGGTCTGGCAGGCGCCAGAGAAATTATCCTGGCCGAATTGACAAAGCGGGTGCACCAGATTTTCCCTGATGCCGAGGTGAAGGTGAAGCCGATGCAGGCGAACGCATTGAACAGCGACGCCAGAAAAAGCGATCGGGAAAAGCTAAACCGCATGCTGGAGGATATGTTTGATGAATCAGATATGTGGCTTGTTTCTGAGTTTCCTACAGTCCGTCAGGTTGGTATGTGACAAAATCTGGCAGCCATTTTTATCTGGCTGCCAACATTTATTTACGAACCAGATTCATTCTCCGCAGCGTCCACGGCTGCTTTCTGGCGTTGATTCCATACACTGTTTTCAGGCATGTCGAGTCGCACATCGATCCAACTGTTCGACGGAACATCCATAGGAGCCCCTTTCGTTTTAACGATCTCTCCTTCATCGTTGAGCATGTATTTTCGCTTAAACAAGCGCACCGTAAGACCACCGCTTTCAGTTTGCTCAGCTTCAACAACACCAAGCTCCCCCATTCCACCAGGATCCATAGGTGGCAAAAGCTGCCATCCAGAAGAAGCCAGACCAGCTGAACCGGTAAGCGTATAAACACCTACATCAAGACGAGAAATGCTGATTCCTTCAGCTTCTGCATTCGCCGTCCCACAGCCGCACCAGGAGAAGCCATCCTCCGCTATATCGGCGCGCTGGCAGGCCTCCTGGCTCGCTACGATACGGGCAACCGGAGAAGCTGCCTTCAGGGTGCCATCGCTGGATTTAGTGGTGTTCGCTGTACCATAGAGGGTGTTCGCAAAAGCTATGTTATTTGCGAGCGAATCGTCAGTGGCGGCAGAAACAACAGGAACAGCATTCGCAGCGCTTATGGTCATAATGGCGTGAGAACCCATCACCGAGGAAAAGAACCCAGCGCCATATCGGGCTGTGACGCCAGCTTCATTGTCATTGCGGAAAAAACCGCAGCCAAGCTGCCTCAATGCTGCATAAGTCGCCATATTTCCTGAGGCATAAATTCTGTTACCTAATCCACAAAGCCCATTTGCCCCGGACAGAAGAACTTGCCCTGATGCAACACCAGTATCTTTTGTAGCAGCTGTTCCTAAACCAAGGTTTGTACGAGCACCTGCTGCTGTCTTATCACCGGTTCCACCCTGGGAAATGCTTAGCGCGGTAGTAAGCCCGGAAAGACTGGTGATGTCGCTGTTTGCCCCTTTCTTCGCCAGTGATTTCTGGCCTGGTACTGTGACGGCCACACCGTTAATCGTGATGGTGACGTCTGTAGTACCGTTCATCACATCAGCGAATCCGCTCATGTAACGCTGGTACATAGTGAAGGTTTCAGCGATGTCCTGCGCCAGACCGTCAACGCTCAGACTGTCGCTCAGAAGAATGGCATATTTGGTTCCCGCAGGGATAGCAGGGTTAGCAGCTGGCGTAACGGTGAGAGAGGTTGCGCCGCCGATAGCGGTGATCTGAAAAACCTGCGCTGGGCTGGTCAGCGCGATGACGGTACAGCCGTTACGAATCAGCGAGCCAGCTGCAGTGAAGTTTGTTCCCGTACCTGTAAGGGTATTTCCGCTGATGGCAATAGTGCCAGTGGTATAAATCATATTTTCTCCAGGTAATAAAAAACCCCGCCGGAGCGAGGTTGATTTGAATAGACAGTTAATTCAGACGTACATATCGGGAAGAACGGGAAGACTGAGGGGCGTTACCGTGTCATTACCAAAAATGGCATATTGTTCGCGCCCGAGATACTTGCCCCCCTGAACTGAAGCGTAACCATTCTGAATTTTTATACCGAACATTCGATACACATATACCCCGTTAACCTCATGGGTCATTAACCCAAACCTGCCCAGCGGAACATACCCGCTGCCTATGTTCACAGCGCTTTTAGAAGGCGACCAGAGTTGATTGAGGTATACGAAAGGTCGTTTTGTGGTTGAAAAGGTACAGGCCCCTGCAGCATTGAAAATATTAAGGCCGGTGCCAGGCTGCGGCGCTACGCCACTGGCGAAGATAGCGATGTCTATCGTGCCGGTTGCAGGAGAGTCATCATTTGTTGTCGGAGGGCTGAAAAACCTGACTGTGTTACCGTCGAAGTCAATTGTATTACCGCTGTTACAGCGCCCGAAAACGATATACTTCGACTTGTCGTATCCTGCTATTGTGGGGACAGCCCATCCCCCGGTGGGAACACTGACGGTACCCTTCCAGATACACTGACCTGACTGTGTGGCATTAGTTATCGAGGTGAAGTCTGTACTGTTGCTGATGAGCAGGCCCACCCCACTTCGCTGACCTGTCGGAAAAATCTGCCAGAGGCTTCCCGGAAACGTGTAAGTACTCTCCCTTTCGCTGATGCTGTTGTCTTTCATCGTAGAGTTCTGCGTAACCCTGCCGCCAGAAATGGTGACCGAGTTCATTTTATGAAGCAGACCTGAATCAAGGTAAGCCGTCGCATGCGGGATAAACAGTACCTGCGCTCCGGACACATAACCGGCAATGTCCGCGTATTTTGCTTTCTGGTAGCCACTGTCAAAATTAGCACCAAACGACGGGCATCTCAGACCTGCCGTTATCTCCATACGCTTTCCGCCGTCGTTAAGTTCTATCAATAATCCTGTCGGCATATTACGACCATGTCCCCAGTACGATACGACCTCCACCCGGAATATTAATGGTTACGCCATTACCATTAATCACTGTTGTGTTGCCGGAGCCATTGAAAGAAAAATTACCGTTTGTGGCGTAAATCGAGCCGCGAACGGTCACGTTGTTAAACGTCGCGTAGCCAGATTTGTTGATGTGCCAGCCAACGTTCCCGGTTCCGTCCCAGGTTGAAGACTGAATATAGCTGCCGATTTTGGCGTTACCGATCGTCCCGTCACCAATTACTGTGTCCCGGATGATGGCTTGTCCGTTCTGGATAACAAACGGAAGAGTCACGGCGCCGCCTGCCTGGGTCATAACCGCGAAGCGGTCAGCCAGGAAGAGAACCTGCGTCTGCATTCCAGATGGCGTATTCTGAACACCAATGCCCATTCCCGCTGCGTACTGGTTGCCATTGGAATCAACAGCTACCTTGATGCTGTACATCGCATTCAGGTTATTATTGATGTCGGCGGATACCTGGCTGTTCTGGATAATAGCTGCAGACTGACCGTTTACCGTGACCTTGAGCGAGTTAATTTGCGAGGCTGAGACTTGAGAGAAGTCCGCCATGGTTTTGGCGAAATCCGTCACGTTCGCAGTGTTCCCGCCAGCACTTGAGTCCAGCGTTTTCAGCGATTCGGCAACGGCCTTACTGGCATCAGCCATGACATTATCAACGCGTTCAATACTGGCTTTGTTGTCACCGTACTGCACGCTCTGGGTCATACGCTGATTCACCTGAGCAAGGGTGTTGGTGATCAGAGCAATAGCGTTGTTCTGAATGCCAGCGCTGGCCTTATCAGTTTGTGCACCCAGTTCTTCCAGACGTGATGCCATTGAGGAATCGAGGTCCGTGACAACCTGGCTAAGGTCAGTGATTGATGCTGTATTCTGAGCACCTACAGCAGCTGCTGAATCAGCTTTGTCAGATGCGGCCTGAGTGGCAGCCGTCAATTGACTTACCGCAGAAGCGCGAGCTTCAGTTTCCGTTGCTAACGCCTGGCGAACATCAGTAATACCCGCTTCATTCTGGGCGGTTTTCGCCTCAAGACGAGTAACATCCGTGACGCGTGCTTCCGTCTCAGTGGCGATCACCTCCCGGAGCTGTTCGAATGTCGCAGAGTTAGCCCCCTGCTGCGCAGTCTGGCGCACAACAACATCAGCAATAGCCAGGGCGTTCCCAATGATTGCTTCTGCTGTCTGCTTATTCGAACCTACTACTGCAGCCAGACCATCGGCGTTCTCCCTAATCGCATCAGAAAGTTCGGCCAGTTTCTCGCTACTTTCTACGGCACTCTCAATCAGATCATTGAATACCTCAGAATCTTTAATCTCCTCCAGGATCACATCGGTGATATCGGATACATCGATGCTGGCCTGCCCGCGCACCCATTCCGTGTAACCTGATTCGTTGCCGCTGCGGTCCACCAGCTGCGCGCGATACCAGAAAATCTGCCCCGCTTTAAGGCCCATCTGCTGATATTTGCGCTGCGGGTAAGGCACATCGGCCAGCAACATCGCATCGTCTTCGGTACCGATCAGACTGTACTGAATTTCCGTCTTCAGCGTGTCGTCGGTATTCGCCGGGAATCCCCAATTCAGCTCGATACCGAATACCACGTTTTCAGAAGCGATAAAGCCAACCGGCTTCGGTGGATTGCCCACTTTACCCGTCAGCGTTTTCTCTTCTGAATAGCCCCATCCGGATGAAATTTCTGCGGCATTGATTGCGCGCACGCGCACCAGGTAGCGCCCGGCATAAATCCCCGGGACGTCGAATGACGTGGTGGAGCTGCGCGGCACGTTAACCCAGTTCCCGTCGTTGCGGCGCCATTGCGCTTCATAGGCGATAGCGTTCTGCGCCTGGTCCCAGCTCACGCGCATCGTTTCGACGCTGATATTTTGCTGCACCACAGAAAAAGAGCTGATCACGATGTTCGAAGGCGGCGACTGGTTGCCCGGCGGGATCACGCTCACCGGCCGCTGGTCAATGATGGCTCCGGTATCGATACGGGCATATTTATCCGGGTCGTGCCATGCGCCGGTAATCGAGAAAGTGCCATCATCGTTATCGGAAACGCTGACAACTCGATACTGCTGCGCGTAGAGCTCGTCAGATTCAACCACCCAAACAGCTTCGGCCTGTGGCGTCTCACTGTATGCCGTGGTGACTGTGACTGATTCCCCGTTCACGGCCTGAATGGTCCTGCTCTGCGACGCTCCGGAAGGCAGGTTGAGAATAAGGCGATCACCTGCTGCTGCATCTGCCACGCGGTCAAGTTTGATAACACGACCGTTAACAGCGCTGATACGGCCGCCCATAACCTTTCCGGAAAGCAGCTCGTCTGCCACGGCGATGATGTAGCCTGGCTGCGGAATGTTTCCGTCCAGCCCGACATCAAACGAAACAACGCGATCCTTGTTGTTGGTGAGAATACCCCAGCGCCCCTTTCGGTTCGCTTCTGACTGCCTGGTGCAGCCGATGGCTGTCATTTCCAGCTGATTGAAGCCGTATCGCGCCACCAGCGCCTGCTCAAATACCGGCTCCATCGCGTCGGCATAAGCGTTACCCGGGTCTGACCATGAAACCAGCGCTGTGGTGTAGCGGCTTTTCGTGGTGCTGCTTGAATAGGTGAAGCGACCGCCAACAACGTTAGCGCGCGTGTAGCTGTAATCAACATCGCGCGGCATGTCAGCCAGGGCCACAATCTGATCCCCACCCCAGTAGGTCATGCCACGGAAGATAGCAGCAAAATCACGCAGGACCGTGTAAGCATCGTTCCGGTCCTGAATGTACACGTTGCAGGTATAGCGTGGTTCGGTACCATTTCCACCTTTGCCGTCTGGCACCATCTGATCACAATACTGGGCAACCTGATACAACGTCCATTTATCGATATTCGCAGCGGTCAAACGGTGCCCGAGGCCGAACCGGTCAGAAACAACCAGATCGTAAAAAATCCACGCAGGGTTATCCGTCCATGCCCACTTAAACGCACCGGTCCATGTACCGCTATAAGTGCGGGTTTCAGGGTCGTAGGTATCTGGAACGCGGATAACGCGGCCGCGGGGCTCGCAGGAGATCTGCGGGATAGAGCCGTTAAACTGGCTGGAATCGAATTCGATGTAGAGTAACGCTGTGTTTGGATATCGTAACTTGGCGTCAATCACCTCAGTGAAGCTCTGCAGCGTCATCGTGTCGCCGATCTTCGCGCTGTTGGCATCAGAGGTAATCTTACGCAGACGTATTGTCCAGGTGCTGCCAGCCTGCGGTAAATCGATACGGTGGCTGCGCTCATAACCAGACGTCGTTTTGCCGGTCACGCTTGTATTGAGTACCGTCTGCCATGTGCCGCCGTCCGTCTGCAGGTCAATCGCATAATTGACCGAGTAACCCACCAGATCGCCATCGTCCTCCTGTTTGAAAAGCGAAGGCCATTTCAGACGCAGGCGAACTGCTGAAAGCTGAGTATTGGTAAACGTGCGCGTCCAGGCTGTAGCGCTTGATACCTCAGTTCCTACGCTGATTTCGTTTTCGGTACCTGGAATACCCTGAATATAATTTTGCGCCTGCGTTCCCGCGCGAAACTCCCACGTTACGCCGCTGAAGTTTTGGGAACCGTCGGCATTCTCCAGCGCCGTTCCGTCCAGGTAGATATCTTTGCCGGTTAGCTGCCCTGCAAACTCCCCTTCGCCAAGCGCAACGAGGATTTTTGCCTTCGCTACAGATTGCAGATCATCAGGCTGTTCGGTAGGAGTTCGGGAACTTGAGCTGCCGCCCTTGCGGCCCTTTAACACTTTATCTGTAGCCATATTGCGCCCATAAAAAAAGCCACCCGAAGGTGGCCAGAAAAAAGGTTAGTTATCTACTGCTGGTCTTCGACATAAATTCCGGCAGAAATAACCGCTCCGCCTATCCGCCGACGGCCATAAAGGAGCGGTACCGGGTAGCCTTGCGCCGCGGTGTTTGTTACACCACCGAATGCGTAGGAAGCACGGTTATCTGCACTTTGTTTGCTGGCCAGACCTGCAGGTTGAGGAGATAGCATTTGGACAACACCTCCCAGCATCATGGCTGCGCCGAATTTCGCAGCCCCGTATCCCACCGCTGATAGAGTGCCACCTGAGAAATAGCCAATGGCTACCCCAACAACGACGAGCACGGCGCCAAGAATTGTCTGTAATACCCCGGCTTTTTTACTTCCTATTACTACCGGGACAATTCGAATAACTTCACCGGTTACCGGAAAACCAAAATCATCCTTCCCGATATTTTTTTTATCTTTAAAGACGGCGTAAGTCAGGCCCCTTGCTTTGCTGGTGATCAGGAATTTCTCCAGCCCGTTTATAGTTTTTGTAAGAGAATTGATCGCCTCAGCCGTTGTGCGTATTAATCGATGGTGAACCTTTCCGTAGGTTTTACCCAAAACACCGCCAAGTTCAATTCGGGTCATTACCTCTGACATTTTCTTTCTCCATAAAAAAAACCACCCGAAGGTGGCTTAGCTTATTTTTAACTTTTCAAAGGCATGATCTGGCAGCCGTGGCCCAGTGATCGTTCCATCCTTTTGCGACGGCGTAAACTTTTACATCGCTTCCGCCTGCTTCTGATTTATCGATATTCACTACTGAAAGAGCCCCGAATATATCGTCTGATGCTGTGATTTTGTACCCTGACTCAGTGGGTATGCTGGAGCTTGAAGATCGTAGCTCTACCCATTTAGGAGCAAGGCAACGGTTAACCTCATCAACAGTTTTTGTTGAATGCTCTGATAGAATAGGTTTTTGTTCTTCCAGTGAGGAAACAGAACACCCCATCTGCAGGAAGATAAAAATTGAGAGGATAATCTTTTTCATCGCACATCAGTCCTTTTGACAGATTGACTCATAAGAATCAATTTTCTTTTGGTCTTGGTCATTAATAATGATGATTGGTCCATGATTATTGACCTTTCCATCTTTGACCTCAATCCGCACATAATATGGTTTTTTACCCGTGTATGCGCCGTATGAATTTTTAGCATTCACATAACCGCAAACATATCCAGTATTTTCACCAAAATCACGGAAAAATGATTCAAATTTAGCGCTATCCGGATCTTTGAGGGTGTCTTTAACTAAGGACTCCCCCATGTCAATAAAATCCTTTTCCGAAGGTGAGCAACCAACAATAATCAGGCTACACGCCAATATCGAAAGAAATTTCCTCATATCCCTAACCCCTTTTTTCGTTTTACAAAAGGTTAGCACAGAGATTTGTAACGGAGAATCTTCATCGTTCGTTCCTGCCAGTAGCCACCATACGGCACGCGCTGGCTCAGATGTCCGTACAGGTGGTGCAGTAGCATATTACCCTCCAGCAGAATTCCCGCGTGATTCCACTTATCGGCCTGGACCTGCATGATCATCATATCGCCGGGTTTCGGTGGTCCGTCGAATTCACGGAATCCGCACTCATACCAGCAATCCTGATAGAAGTTGTCCGGATAGTCGTTTTCCCACCATGGATAATCCACCCGGTAATCGTGGAGCTCGATACCATGCGTTTGCCGGAAATAGCTCATTACCAGTCCCCAGCAGTCGAAGTGTCCAAGCACAAACGGACGCTCCAGCAGCGGCAGTTCTCCGCGCGGCTGGATGGTGCGTAAATCCCCCTCCGGCCAGCTCACAATATGCCAGGGTAAAAGCGTTGCGTCGCATTGCGCTTTATCCAGTTCGCTCGGTTGCGTTGTGGCGTCAGGGTGACTGTGAACGATGGCGATCACCGTTCCCCAGTCCTCAGCAGCTGCGTAGTCTTCGGGGCAAAGGACAAAATTGTCCTCCGGCGCCGCGGCAAGATTCCGGCACGGGAAATAACGTTCAACGCGGCTTTTCTGCGCCACCACGCCGCAACACTCATGAGGATATTCAGCTGCAGCATGCGCCATAATCGCATCGATGGTTTTCCGACGCATATCAACTCCTGATCAAAGACGTGCCCGGGAAGCCACCAAACGAGAGTTCGTTATTTTCGCCGAATCGGAGTTTGCAGGCCGTCAGCGTGCCGTTGCATTCATCCAGCGACGGATCGCTTACCGGGTTGTTGTTTTTGTCGAAATAGCGGGTGCCGGCATAGTCGCAGCCGTCGCCGGTACGATATTTATTCCGGATGCACCAGGTACACAGGGAATGAAGCTGTCGCGTCGGGATCATTTGCCCCTGCAGATCCATCGGGCTGGACAGAACAAATTCAACGGTTTCACCGGCAAGCTCGCCCGTTTTCCCGTCGATATACCATACCTGCAGCTTTTCCTGAGTCGGGTCTGCTGTGGGGTTGCCGTCTGCGAAATTTCTGGCATCGAGATATTTCTCTTTTGTGTCGTGAATAGTGACTTTCGCCTGCAGCAGATCGTCATACGCAAGACACATGGCTGAAATGGAGCTTTCGATGTTCGCAACCGTCAGGGATGGCGTTGCATTGCTCCCACTGGTTGATTTCTCCAGACCTTCCAGTTGATATGGCCAGGCGGCATATTCATTTCCCTGCCACCAGATTGGTTTCGCCGGAAGCTTGGACTCATCCCCACCAGCGGCGATGATTTCCGCCTCTGTGTGGGGAATGCTGTAATTGTGAAAGCGGAGAACGTCCGTTAGCCCAAAGGAAGAACCGTCCACCTCAATCAGACGAACATCGTTTCCGGATTCCAGCTTCTGATAATCTGCGTTTAAGCTCATGGTTTAGATGCCTGGATGAATGTTGCTTCAAGGTTGAATTTCCCCGCGCCAAGCCCGGTGGGTTTATACGTTTCGCAACGATACAAACCCAAAGGTTCGAGTGGTGGCTTCCATTGAAAGGCTTTCGTTCCTTCATGCCTGTCGAGAAAAGTCTTTATGGCGGAAATGTAGGTTTCATTGCCGGTGAAATTAAGCGTCCATTGCTGGCTTTTAGGGTTTAATCCATCCCCTGAAACCTGCTCATATCCATCACCAAACTGTGCTTTCCTGACGCGGAAATTTGTATCAGCCTCCGCGTTAATTCGTGGGCACCAGGTGAAAGTTTCAATGGCCATAGTTATCGGGTTCCTTTCATTGCGTTCCAGATGTCACCGCCGGGGCGGATATCACGCATTACATTCTGCTTATATCGCTGATCGACAAATTTCCCGACTTCGGCACCAAATTGCTCAAAGCCTGGTGAGGTTTGCGTTGAGGTGTTGCCGTTGCCATCGATAGTGATATAAACCTGTGGCGCCGAAGATACGGACTGACCTCCGCCACCTCCGACCGCACGAACGCCGAGAGAACCATCCGGCGCGCGGGTCAGCGGCATGATTGCCTCCGGGCCAGCCTCGCCCATGATTCCGGCCCCGCCTTTTGCGAAAGCGAACATGGTGGGGTTTCTGACGATCCCGTTACTAAAAGCACTCAGGGATGGAGAGTCATAAACGCCGCCTTTGGCGTTAAACTGGAAGTTCGAGCCGTAACTGGAAACCGCCGTACCGGTGCTGGCTGATGCTCCCGCACCGCCTCCGAAGAAGCTGCCTACACTGCCGATGAGTGAGCCAAAGATGCCAGAACCGGAAGAGGCCCCACCCATCGCGCTAACCACCGCCATCTGCAGAGCCACTTTTTCGATAATCTGCAGGACAGAAATACCCCACGATTTCCAGCTAACCTTATTGCCTTCTAGCATTGAGGTGACGTTACCAAACGCGCTGTCGAGTGTGGTTTTCACCCCATCAGAAACCGTGCCGGATACGTTACTGATTTCATCAAACCAGTTTGCATAGCCGCGTGATACTCCGGACATCCAATCCGCTTCAGCTGCTGCAATAGCCTTGTATTTCTTATCCAGAGCATCGAGGGCAGCTGCGCGCTGTGCGATGGCCTCGGTGCCGCCGTCCGTTTTAGCAAAAACACGGTCGATCTGTTGCGTCTCATCGAACCGGCTGCGCTGGCGATCACTCATGCCTGCGGTTTCAGTTGTCAGCGTCGCCTCATCCCTGAACTTTCGGGCCGCTTCAGTTAAATCCTTCAGAGCATCAGCCTGTTCGCGCTGCTTGCGCACGTTCTCGTCGGCTTTTTGCGTCCATTTTGCCAGCTCTGCTGATGATGCCTGGATCGCCCTGCGCTGCTCGTCGGTCCATTTAGTGCCTGCCTGGTGCGATGCCGCGTAAAGCTCGGATGCTTTTTCGCCTTCCGTCGCCCTGACGCGTTGCACGTCGATAGCCACGCTCAGATCGGCCATTTTCCGGGAATACTGTTCGGCGGTGCTGGCCGCTTCGCGCTCGGCTTTACTCTGCGCATTTGAGGCAGCAGTTGAGGTTTTTTTTGCCTCTGCAGCTGCTGCATCCTTTTTGGCTGCCTGATCCTTGTTGTAGATGTACTGGGTATAAAGCGCCCCCGTCAGCTTCAGGTCTTCTGCTTCGTAGACGTGCTGCTGATGGAGTTTCTCTAATCCGCTTAAGCTGGCCAGCTCATTATCGCGGCGCGAGCGCTCCAGTGCAGTTTGCTGTTGAGGCGTTGCGTTCGCCAGTGAAACGACGGGCCCGGCATATTGTGGCGGCTTGGCGCCAGCGGTCGCTGACATTGAGCGGTTAAGCAGGTCATACGCACCTTTAAGGATTGAGACGGCGCCAGCCTGTTCGATAGCCTTTTGCGTGGCCAGATCGCTGGCATTGTTTACCAGCTTCTGCGTTTGCTCGACTTTTGAGGCTGCCTGTTCGCGCTGGTACTCCAGCTGGTTCAGCTTATCGGTCAGCTCGATGTTTTTGGCCGTGATGTCGGCCTGGTCCATGAAAGTGTTAATCAGGGTCAGCGTCGGATGGCGGTTGTAGTCCTGCTGGATTTGGTCAACCGCCTTAAGGCTGTCTTTCACCTTCGCGATCTGAGAGTCGAGGTCGGCCAGGTCCTGTTTTTGCGCCTGTAAAGATGTACGGGCATCAGCCGCGGTCGAACGCAGGCCAAGCACCGACATCTGCCGGAGCTTGGTGTTGATCTCGTCAAGGTTGTTGGCAAAACCTACCGCCTCACGGTGCACCTGCTGGGTATGCTGATAAAGGCCATACATCGCAGCGCCGGCACCGATAATCACTCCAGGCCAGCCACCGAGAATACCAAGAACGCCACTACCCAGGCGGGACATCACCGAGGCTGTATTGGTGAGGTTATTAACGGCCGAAGTCCTGCCAGCAAGCGCCGTATTCAGTGATGCCTGAGCAGCAGCAAGATTACGCTCAGCGACAATCTGAGCCTCAATACTCGTCGCCGCTGCACGCGCCTGTTGAGCGCGGTAAACAGCCTGGCGACCAGCAGCAACGCTAACCTGAGCGCCTCGAACCTGAGCCTGCGCCAGCGCGACCTCGGCGGCCGTATTAGCGAGCACTGCCCGGGTTGACTGAGCAACGCTGCCGACCATGTTGCCAAAATACCGAGCGAGGCCAACACCAACCAGAATACCGGCTGTATTTGCCACATCATCAATGTTATTCGCCAGACCATCCAGCACGCCAGAAAGAGTGGATGATGCGCCGACGGCATCGTTCGCCCCGCCAACCCATGCAAGGAAGGCGTTTTGCACTTTCTGTGCAGACCCGCTGATTGATGCAGGAAGGGTGTCGAATTCTTTACGGAGGATCTCGACGTTGGTCAGCAGCGGGACGATCTTGTTGGTTGTCAGCTCGCCGTTGTTGGCCATATTTCGCAGGCCACCAACAGTGGTACCCAGCCCATCAGCCAGCAGTTTCGCCAGGCGGCCGCCGTTCTCCATGATGGAGTTAAATTCTTCGCCTCGCAAAACGCCTGAGCCAAGCGCCTGGCTAAGCTGGGTGATAACAGAGCTCGCCTCTTCGGTACTCGCGCCAGACAGCTTCAGTGAGGTTGCTACGGTTTCCGTAACTTTTGCGACGTCAGCAGAAGCGTAACCGGCATCACGCAGGGACTGCGCAATTCTGCTGTACAGGTTGCTGTTTGCCTCGAGGGATGTTCCGGTGCGCTGACTAATCTCCATCAGCACGCGCTGGGATTGCACGTAATCCTCACTGGAAGAGGACGCAAGGCGAAGACGCCCATTCAACTGGTTCCACGTGTCGGCAAACTGAATCAGCTGATGCGTGGCAAATGCACCAGCCCACGCACCGGCAAGCCCGGCAGCAGAGGATCGCACGGTTGCAAGCTGAGAATTCAGGTCAGCCAAAGACCGCTGAGTTTCACGCGTGGCCGCTGCAGCTTTTTTCCCGCCCTGTTCCATAGTGCGGTAGTAATCGGTTCCCATGCGGGACGCTCTGGCGATCTCTGACTGGAAAGAAGAAGAGTTCGCCGAAATTTTGATGATTAGCTCGCGCAGCGTTGCCATATTTCACCCATAAAAAAGCCCGCAGCCGCGGGCATCAAAGACTGGACATCCATTCTTCAAGTTCAGAGACTTCGGCGCCTTCTTCCTGCTCACCCCATTTCAGCATCACGTCAGGAATGGTGAATTTTCCGCCCTGAGAGTTCAGCATTGCAACGGAGATCTGCGCCGCCTGAGCATCGGCGCGCCAGTCACCAATCGGACTGATGCGGTCGAACTCGATCCACATTTTGAGCTCGCTGGCGGTCATGGTCTGCCGCAGTTCGTTGAGAGTGCGCCCCAACCGGAGCGCCAGCGACATCAGGAAGAAGGTCAGCGGCTGCTTTACTGCTTTCCCGCTTCTTCCTGGCTCATGCCGAGGTTGAGGGCCTGAGCCAGCAGGCGGGAGTGCACAGGACCATAAATTTTAGATACCTGCTCCTGATCCTCATCGCTGAATACTCGCTCGCCGTTTTCATCCAGCAGAACGTCAATAAACAGAACCACATCAGCCTCTTTGTTACGCAGAAACTTTTCCGCCTCCGTCAGCGTCGGTGCCTCTTCGCCCTCGGCGAGCTGGGGATTAACTATCTCCCGGAATTTCACCCAGGCATCGCCAGAGGGTTCACGCAGCGTTACCTTTGCGCCATCCCATTCAGGGACCGTGATACCTTCTTTGGTGCGATAGGCTTTCGATGCTGTAAGCGCCACGTTGCGTAATGAATTCTGTGATGTTTTTTGCGCCATTTCATTTTTCTCTTGTTACATGATCGGAGGGATAAAAAAAGCGGCCGAAGCCGCTCAGGAACCAGACGCGTAGATGCGTTTAGGTTTGCCGCGTACACGCAGAGAATAGGTGGCGCCAACAACGGAAGAGGTTGCAGCAGACCATGAGCTCTGGCGTACCTCCACCAGCACGTAGAAACCGTTGCCAGACGGGAATACCACGCGCAGCGCGCGCAGTTCGTCATTTTCGTAAGCGGTCTGCAGTGCCTCCTGTGCTGCTTCATCGCCAACCCAGTTACGGGTAATGCTCATTTCAGCAGGCGCGGCAAGGCCGTTGGTTTGCTCCTGTTCAGTTGAGCACAGCGTAGTTACGTCGATATCCCCTTTCTGCCCGCCGGTGAAGGTGATCTCCTTTGTTGCACAGGCTGCTTCCAGCCAGGTAACACCAGCGCCCGGGAAACCTGAGGCGTTAAAATCCTCGGCGGTTACGGGTGCGTCGGAGACGGCAAAGGTCATCCCCTTTGTGACTTCATACTTACTGGTCATGGTTTCTCCAGTTAAAAAAAAGACCGCCAGAGCGGTCTGTTATGGTGGGAAAAGTTAAACGGTTACCTGAAATTCGAGCGTTGCCCGGTGATAGCGCAGATCAGGATCATAGCCCGGCGTTTTAACAATGCTTTCCGGCTTCAGCACCTGCAGGGCATCAAGCGCCATATTCCTGATTGTGCGCGCTTCAGTGATTGTGCTGGAATAGACATCAACCTGCACAGAAACGGCAGATTCAGCCTGACCGCAGAGAACGTCTGCGGCCACGTCGGTAATAATCGAAAAAATTACCCAGGGCGGGGATACTGAAGGCTTCCCGTCACTGCCGAGCGGCGCAACGTAGGGATAAACCTGCCCTCCGGCCAGCGGCGCCAGCAGAGGATAGAGATCGTCTTCCGTCATTTGCTCAATGCCTCGTCAATGGCCTGGTTCATGCGCCTGATCGCAACCTCCGTCGCCTGCTCCTGGCGAACATCGAACGCGGGACGAATGAAAGGGTGTGGTGGCATGTTAACGGTTCCCATTTCAACGAATCGCCAGTAAAAGGCGTTTCTCGGGTTATTCGCCTTCATCGTGTTATCGCTATTGCCGGTGCGCGGGTTAACGCCACGAATATGGACGCCGGAAGAAATTTCCCCGCGGCGTCGGCTTTTTTGGGTCACCACCACCACGTTTTTTTTCAGTTTCCCGGTGCGCACTGGTGCGCGTGCGATCACCTCTTCCTTAAGCACTTCGGCACCGGCGCGCGTAGCATCACGCAGAACCTTGTTGTTTTCAGCACGGCTAAGCGCCTCCAGATCCTTTGCGATGTCATTCAATCCGGAAAAATCTAGGCTCGTCCCAATCATTTTTCAGCTCCCGTTTTGCAAAGGATTTCCAGGCGAGTGCCGGTCGCATTTGCTACAGGAGGACCGATGATATTTAGCACCTGACCTTTATACGGGCCGCTGAGCACTTCCAGACGAGAAGAGGCGTTCAGCTCAGCCCTGAAGCGCATCCAGACGCGAATGGTTGCCTGCGCAGTTTCCGCGCCGCCTGACATCTGCTCTCTGCCGCTGATCCCCTTTACCTCAGCCGGGACCGGGTTGCCACCTGTCCACGATTCAACCGGCTGACCAGATGGATCGCGCGAAGTCGTGAAGGTGAGAATTTTTACCCGGTGCCTGAAACGTCCAGGTTCCATCAGGAGCCCTCCTCAGGTTCAGATTTACCGCGCCAGTTGCGATGGATGAACATCATCCGTTCTGCGGCGGCGTTCTCATAAAGCTGTACTTCGCTCTGCGCGGTCCTGTGCTCGAACATGTCCGCAAACACCAGCAGTACGGCGCCCTTCACTGCTGCAGGAATGTCAGTTGCCGCTTTCCATGTCGGTTCATCACACCACCGGTAGCAGTAGTCAAAGGCTGCCTGTGCGTACAGCGTGATCAGCTCGTCCCTGTCATCCTCCTCAAACTCAATCTGCTGTTTGAAAAGGGGGAGGCTAATTACATCCAAAACATCTATCGCCATACGTTAAAAGGGCGGGTTACCCCGCCCTCCTCCATCATGAGCCAGAAGAGAAAGTGCCCTTGATGATTGCCGTCGGGCGATAGTGCGCCAGCGCAAGGCGTTCTTCACACAGGATGGTCAGCATGTTTTTCACGAAGTTGTCGCGATCTTCGCGGCTGACTTCTACGGTGGCATCCATGCGATCCCACACCTGTGAGGCCATATCAAAACCGCCCACCGTAAAGGTGCCGGCGGCTTGCGCCTTAGTCGGAACCACTGGCAGGCCCCACATGATGTTGCTGGTAAACGCCTGAGGACCACCGAAGATATAGCGGCCTTCGTTGTCTTTCAGCAGCGCAATGTTGTGCCAGTCGCGCGGGTTCAGGACGATACCGGAAGCGCTAAACTCAGACTCTGTCACCTGGTAAATAGCGTGAGCGATGATGTCAGCACGGGTGTCACCAGTGACATTCAGCGAGGTGTCGTAGGCGGTTGCCACTTTGTTCAGACCTTCCAGGTTATCCCCGGTACCGTCGCCGTTCAGCAGTTGGCCCTCTTCCTTCAGCGCCAGGCCATACATCAGACGGCCGTTGACGTATGACTGCAGCATTGGCGCATCGTCCATCACCTGACGTGATGCCTGCACCCAGTGCGCGATAGTCTTCACGTTCGCGGTCTGCTTGCTGAATGTGATATCCGATTCTGGCTTAAGCGCTTTCTCAGCCACCACATCGGCGTTATTGGTAAACACCTCTTCACGCACATATTCCAGAGCGTTACTGGAAATGCGGCCCTGAGCCAGCAGGTCACGGATGGTCAGACGTCGCAGGCCCGGCATGATAATTCCCGGGATCTGCATAGGCTGGATCAGTGCGCCAGCAGAGTCAGCGTCACTGCCGAGCGACTTATTGAACGTCTTCGCGTCGAAGGTGCCCTGTTTACCGTCCCATGACTTAATGAGCTCTTCAGCAGCTCGTTCAGAGAAGGATTTCTTCTCACCCGGATTTTCAGCGCCGGATGCCAGTTTCTGTTCAAGATCGAAGAGGCGGGTACCGGATTTGGTCAGTTCTTCCTGTACCTTCACCAGGTCGGCCTGCAGCTGTTTGGATACCTTACCCGTGCTTTCGATTTCTGCTTTCTGTGCATCGAAAAGCTGGGACATTTTCTGCTGGGATTCTTCAATAGCTTTTTGAATGAGAGCGAGTTCAGACATAATTAATTACCTAAATTAGAAGGGAAAGATTTAATGCTCTGAAGCAGAGCGTTGATTTGTGCTTCGTTTCCGTCGCCCTCGGACTCGCTCCGAATCGCTGACTTAAACCGGGCTATTAGCCCAACTGCCTGTGATTTGGTGAGCCCGACTGAATCCCTCAGCCAGTTCTCCACATCACGAATTGTTTCAATGCCGTCGACACTCTTCATGGCTGCGATGCCAGCCTGTTCGTTGGCGGGGAAAGTGCAGACGCTGATTTCACGCAGAGCCTGGATATTCTTAAAAATGCGGCCTGTTGGAATGATGGTGTAATCGTCTTTCGCAACGGAAAAGCCAACCGACATACCTTCAACCGTACCGTGCTGCATTGCCGCTTTCAGGTCGGCGGCGCCGCTGTGCCCTGGGGTAAGTTGACCGCGCACATACAGGCCTTTTTCGTCTTCGGCCAGGCTGTCCCATTTACCAACCGGCAGCTCCCACGTCTTGTGGTTGAAAAACATCGCCACTTTGCGGGTCTGGTTCGCCAGTGCGTTTTTAAACGCCCCGGGCAGAATGATGTCGCCATCGGAATCGGTGTTATTAAAAACAGAGGCGTAGCCTTCAAAAATCCCCTGTTTACCGTCACCGGTGAATTTTATTTCTGTCTCGTCGAAGGACAGCGTTTTTACGATCTCAGGCATTACGGCCCCCATAAAAATTAAGCCCCGTTATTACGGGGCTCTTTGTTGGTTCCTAAATCGGTGATCGGCACGTATTGCGACTGGCGCATAGCCACATCGCCACCCGGCAATGGCGGGAGGTTGTCCGTTCGTCGCATCTCGTTGATGGTGCGTAGCCCTGCCTCTCCCATTGCCTTCATAAAGGCAGCGCGGGATGCCGAATCGCCCCTCAGCAGGCCGTCGAGATTGTGCTCAGCATGAATGCGGCCAACATCCTTAGCGGGAATAAGCCACCGCTGAATGCTGTTTTCCCACCGGGAGATATAGGGCTGCAGGGTGTACTGCAGGAAGCCGAGATTCTGCTGCTCAATGCCCGATCCCCAGCTCGTTGATTTCTCGACGTCGCCGACAAGGTGAGGCGGTACGCCAAAGAATCGCGCCAGTTCACTTACCTGAAATTTTCGGGACGCCATCATTTCGGCATCCTGCGGCGTTACGCCAATTGCCGATGTGGAAAAGCCCGCTTCCAGAATCCAGAGGCGTTTTTTAACCGGACCGCCGGCGATCTCTTTGAAGTTCTCTTCGACCTGCGAGCGCTGCTGTTCAGTCAGCACTTTTTCGCCGGTTGAGAGGATTTGCGGAGACTTGGCGCCGTTGGCAAAGAAATCTCGCTGCTGGTCCTCCATCGCAACTGCCACACCTGCCGATTTACAGGCAAAAGCAATTGGTGACAGGCCGACCAGCCCGGTGAATCCGAAACCTTTAAGGTGAAAAATCTCTCTCTGCGAAAAGTCGGCGTATTCGCTGTCGCGTTGATAGCGATAAACCACTTTTTTCCCGACGAGTTTCACATCCATATTGGCAGACTGAAGCGGGAGAAGGCTGATCACGTCACCCGCGCTGTTGCGGTCCACCAGTGCATACGCGTTACCGTAGAAACAGAGCTGCATCGTCATGGCCTCCCTGAATTCCTGGGCGGTCATGTACTGATTCGGTGAGTAGCGCAGCAGTCGCGCCAGCGGATTGCTCAAACCCACTTTTTTGCGGTTGTCATTCTGGTCGGTTTCGAAGACATCAAGCGGTAAGCATGCCGTGAGCGTTGAAATCAGGCTCACGCAGCGCCAAACCGTCGAAATTTGCAGTATCCGTTCATCGTTAATGGATGAATCGCCCAGGTGTCCATGGGCCGAAACAGGCCCCGTCTGTGAGCCCTGATTTGGGGTGACTAAACGCCCGCCGACAAACCAGGACTGCAGCCTTGCCCACCAGCCGTTATTGGTTCGCAGGTCAATCGTGTATTTAGGTTCTTCCATCACATGCTCAGCGGTCGGAAAATGAAGTCGTCGAAGTCACCACCCTGTTCGGTAACTTCCCCATTAGCAGCACCAACGGACATTGTCATTGCGACCATGCCATCAATACGGCCCGTTGCTTTGGATTTATCCAGCTTACGGTTGCCAGCAGCATCTTTTACGATCACCGCGTTCCAGGCACACATGGTTAACACCGGGTGCATGCCATGCCTCACCCGCCCGTTAAGCATCAGTGACTCAAGGGTGTCTACAGCCGGGCCCATATCCTTAAAGCCCTGGCCGAACTCGACCAGAGGAAGGCTCAGGCCGATGTCGTCAGCCTCTTTCCTGAACTGGTCAATGCGCCATCGGTCGAAGGCCATCGAAGTGAGGTCAAAATCACCGATGATTTCGGCGATGTCGGCGACCACGAATGAGTAATCGACGGACGCACCGGGCGTGGTACGCAAAAGCCCCTCCCTTGCCCATACGTCATAGGGCGCGCGGTCTGTTTTGGACCGTGCTTCCAATGTCTTTTGTGGGGTCCAGAAGAAGGGAAAGATATCCCAGACACCATCATCAGCCTCACCAGCGATAACCAGCGCCGTTAAGTCGTTCCTGGCCGACAGATCCAGCCCGGCATACCATTTCCTCGGTGTGTTAACCGGTACTCCACCGCACAACTCCCACACGCTGCGGGAGATAAACGGCGATACGGTCGACACTCTCTGATTAAGGTTGAGATTTCGGAAGGTGTTCTCAAAGCTTGGCATTCGGCCTGCCATTTCAGCCTGGCGCGCCATGTCTTTTTCAGATCTGAACGTTCCCAGCGCCGGGTTCGCAGCAAGCCAGGATTCTCGCTTACTGATATCAGCGTCTTTTGGCGCTTCGTAAACGTGGCAGACAATGTGCGGGTCTTTCGATTTGACCGCATCATCAATCCAGATGCTCAACAGGTCGGCATCGTTCGCCGCCTGGGTGCTGATAACGATAAGAAGCGGATTCTCATGCGCACCCTGGGCTGTAGTAATCGCGTCGATAAAATCATCCTGCGGCCCCCTTACCTGTCCGGTTTCGTCCAGAATCGCCAGAATCGGGGAAAGGCCGTGTGTGGTTTTACCCTCAGCAGATAGCGCCTTGTATTCGACATTACACGGCAACCCTATTAGCTTTTTGCCACTGGGAATTATATGCACTAACACCTGCAGGTCCGGGTTCAGGTTCACCATCTTCACCGCGAGGTTGAAAACGATGGATGCCTGCTCGCGACTAAGCGCGCCGCTTACGATCTGGGTATTCTGTACCGCCTCTGGCCCCACCAGATGCGCCAGCAGGATACCGGCTATCAGCCCTGTCTTTCCGTTTTTGCGCGCGATGCTCAGTATCGCTTTATCGGTTCCGACTGGATTGTCGTAAACCGCCAGGATGAATTCTTTCTGGAAGGGATCAAGCCTCATAGGCTTACCCAGAAGCTTGCCTTCCGGCACGATGCAATAGCGCTCAATGAACGCTATTACACGCTCACCTCGCGTCATAGTCTTTTATCCGTGCTTGGGAAAGGCGATCAGGTTGTCGTCCTGGCCCTGATGCTCGTTTTTCGTGTTTCGTGCATCACGATCATTCTGATTGCGTTTCTTCTGGTCGCGGCTTTCACCGTTGGTTGCGTGGGAATGGATCTGCAGGTCACGGCGCTGAGCCAGGATAGTTCGCTGCAAATCAGGAATTTGTTTGCGGAGGTTTTTAATCAGCGCCTCATTTCTCGCTTCACCGCGCGCGCGTTCTTCTTTACGCAAATCTCTGCGTAAAACGGTGAGATAGAGCTGGTTATTTGCCAGTTCTACAGCGGCCAGAAGGTCGGCTGGCGTCCAGCTGTCCAGAGCTTTCGATCTGATATTGTCATGCCAGAATGGTTCGGCTTTTTTTTCCAAACCTGCATGGGACGGAGGATCGATGGTGTCCACTGCTGCATTTTTCATGGCCTGAACCGCTGCCGCCGAACTGTCGGAACGGGTTCGTTTATCTGCCATATGTCAACACCTTAAAACTAAAAAAATCGGGTTAGCGTTAAAATCAAACTTTGGCGGCGGTCATTTGGGGCAAAGGTTTTGAAGATTTGATCCCCCCCCTGCCCTGATGCGATTCATTCTCATTTGATATAGTTGCATTTGAAATGATTTCACATGATAGGTAATCGCCTTGCCGCCGCCGCGCTATGCCGAATGTTTGTCTACCTGTTCGAGTTTCTGAGCGCCTTTCCCATGCTCGGGCCACACATGACCTGAGAAGGCCAGCGTCGGCACGTTTTCTCCTGCCGTGTGAGAGAACTGGATAGAGGTAACAGTCTTCATCGCTACGCCATCAATTGCCAACTGAACAAACTTACCGTCGCGGTATTCAATGATGAGGTCTTTCATTACGTGCTCCAGTGAGACGCAGGATCGAGCGGGTAGCCGTTGGCATCACAGCCTATTACCGCGCCGCTCTTCTCCATTCTCTGTTTCGTTGAGTCATGATGCGCTTTGCACAGTGGCTGCCAGTTCTCTTTACTCCAGAACAGGAGCTGTGCTTTCGATATGGCCAGCGCGTTACCTGACTTAAGCGCATCTTTGAGTTTGTGGGGCTCGATATGGTCAACCACCGTTGCTGGGGTAATGCGCCCCTGCTGCTCGCACATCACACATAGTGGGTGCTGCTGCAGGAAACGCAGACGGGCCTTATCCCATCGGCTGCCATATACGCGGGGCTCTTTGTTCATGCCAGTCTCCATGCGCGGCGGCGTTCCGTCCTCGGCTCGTTGTCAGGGTGACGCTCAACCGTCGGGAGGTCAGCGTGATCCACCAGCGAGTAACACGGATAAACCACAGCGCCGCCATAGGCATCACCCACGGCATAATCGGCAGGCTTGCTGCTGTCCCACCGAGCCAGCACACGTTCAATGTGTTGCTGTGGGACGCTGTAGCAGACACCGTGTATCAGTCGCGACAGCGTGATGTAATCAGACCGTGTCTTATCAGCAACAATCAGCCGTTCGGCTATCTGCATTTGATACTGAGGTGGGCGGCCGGTACCGAGATAAAAGCTCAGCATGTAGTCAGGGAAGCGCACCAGCCAGTCAGTCACCTTATCGGTGAAACCCTGCACAGGAACCGCGTCGTCCTCACACACCACTACCCGGCATGGTTGGCAGGTAGCCCATTCAAGTGCACGGCGATGGTTAGCATTGGCCCCACCGTCGCCTTCATCAATTAGAAGATGGGCACTGATGCTTAAAGCCAGCGCTTCCGCCTGTTGCCGACGGGCGTGATGGCCTACAACGCAGAACTTAAACTCTTCAGCCACCAGCAAATCTCCATAAAAAAAAGCCGCACGATGGCGGCTACTGTCTATATATCAGGGTGTTGCTTCGTTTTAACCCTGGTTAAGGTAAGCATTCAGCCCGTCAGTGGTGGGACACTGGCGCATTCAACGCGGAGGGATGGCTGATTACCTCTCAGCAAAAGGATATGTTATGTCTAATCATGAAATTAAGGTTAAACCCAAAGCAAATACAAAGAGCTTCGAGGAAGTTAATGAGGAATTGGCCAGATTGAAGTTTGTTGTCGGAGTTCTACTTGCTAAATTTCCACCACTCCAACGCAATGAATTCATCAAAGATTTGGAACGGTTCGGTCTGAAAGAAGAAGCGGCTCTTTATTCGCACTTCAACCCTCAACCTGAACAATAAACTGTTCACATGTACAATTTAGGGACTGACCACCAGCTTAAGTTACATTAATTTCACCTTCAAAAACTTTAGCGGTCTGCTCTTGGGCCGCTTCTACAAGCTTCGATACCACAGCTTCGGCATGAAGCGTTGCGCGCTGCTTGTAACCTTCAAGAGTGAAGTCTGCCGTAATGTCTTCACGATAAGGCACAGTCAGCATTGTTTTCTTATCGAGTTGAACTTTGACATCACCGCCAATTGTCTCAACTATTTTACAGCCCAGCCCTTCTGCTGAAGAGTAACCATCAATTTTGAAACCTACAGACTTTTGAGTCGGAAACTCAACCATATACGAAATCATAAGACCTCCTGTTATTTATGTTTCCACCAGGCGCACTCTGTGCCGATACCATCAGTTTTAAAAACGGTATGGATGCGCGGGCCGGTGACAATGCGATCGTCAAAAGACTTAGCGACAATGCCAAAAGCGATCATATCCCCCACCGCAGCGCCAGCCTGTTCTTTCTTCCAGAAACGATAACTCTCGATCCGGTAGTAAAGACGGATAATGCCGTGAGCGAACGCCATTACATCAGCGCGGGTGCCACCCAGCAGACCAGCATTAAGCATCACATCGTTGCGGTGCGCTTTGATGAATTCCTGATAGATACGCTCAGGATGATTCTGTTTCGCCCAGGAGTCGGCGTAGGTCTTCGGCTCAGAACCGACATACACCTTCCCGGGTTCCATTTCTTCCCACGGCGCGCGAAGCATTTCGACATCGGTACCATCGGTACACCAGACGAACCGGTATTCAGGATGATCGCGCAGGTGCTGCCAGATATGCAGCCAGCGTCGGAAGTAGACATTCATCTTCACGTCAGGAACGCGGTAAAGCTCAACGTCTGCCGGTGCCGTCTGCAGTTCATCCACCAGCGCGATGCGGCCACACTGTCGAAGCGAGGCCGACCACCCGCTCAACATGTCAGGTGAGGCTACCATTCTCTTACCGCGCTGGGGGTCGGGCTGGCTGGTCAGTAGCGTAGTGATAACCACGTCACGCTGACGCTGGTACTCCACATAACCGGTAAACCCCGCATCACGTCGTTGGTTATGGATTTTTACGTTACGTTCCACCAGCGCCTGACGGTCTGGCTTCGATACCGAACGCTCCACCGCTTCATGTTCATCGAGAGAATGGATCAGCTTTTCTGAACCAACGACATCAGCGTAAGCCCAACTAGTCAGTCCTGCGTTGTGGATGCGCAAGGCGAGGTCACTGTGCTCGTACATGCCACGACCATAAACCGGATCGAATCCGCCCACCTTCTCTATGGCGCTGCGGTGGTAATACAGCATCACGCCGCGCTGCCCGGTATACGCCACATGCTGATCGTCACAGTAAAGCACCGAAAGGTCATTCAGCTTGTTGCGGCCAGCCAGATCGAGAAACTGGTAAGCCAGGTGCGGCTCGGGTGATTGGATGTAAGGGAGGTGCCAGTTATCAGCGATAGGAAAGGCATCATCATCCCATAAAAACAGATGCTCACATCCGGCATCCATCAAGGCTGACAGGCTGGCGTTCTTCGAAGCAACAATGCCGAGTGAAGTTTCATGGCGAAGTAGCTGCACGCCGTGGGGAACTACCGCTGCAGGTTTTGAACCATCATCGACTACCACCACCAGCGCACCGGCGGGAAGATGCTTCATGTGCTGTTCGAGTGCTCGCTTTAAAACGTCTGCGCGCTGATGCGTCGAAATGGCAATGCCGATCCGTGATGAAACGACGCTGGCGGGAGCGTATGGGACACCATCAATAGTGACCTGCATAAAACCTCCCGTCAGAATCCACGCTTCAAGGAATTCCAGATCGTGCCGCCCGGCTGAAGATTCTTTTTCAGTTCCGCAGATACAACATCTGAAATCGCTTTTTCCATTTCAGGGGATAGCTTCACGCTGGCCTTAATTTCGGGACCAATGCCAACATTGATGGCATACCCTTTTCGCGGGTCCGTTTCAGTACGGCTCAACTGAACTTTCGGGATAACTGCATCCTTGATAAATACCTGTCCGTCCTTCACGGCAAATGGAGATAAATCAGCGAGCCCCTTACCAAATTCCTTCGTCAGACGTCTGTGCTTGATGTGTTCAACAGCATCGCGAATTTCATCTGGCGTATAGCCTCCTTCAATAGCTACCCAGCGATCAGCCAAGAAAACCACCGCTGTTTTATCTGCTGGAAATCCGCCAAATACCTCATTGGACCTCTGCTTTGCTTCATCAAGAGCATTAGCAATCAGCTCCTGCCTCTTCATATCGCTACCAATTTTGTATCGCGGAAGAGTGTAAACAGCCGACAGCTCACCTAATGCAGCATCAGGTTTTTTTGTTGTCTCTTCGATTTTCCCCATTCGCCAGGCCACAGAACCGTCAGCCCGATGGCCAACGATTTCGCCATTGCCGTAACTGACTTGGCCACCTTTTGGTTTGCGCTTATCTTTCACGCGAAGATGTTCAGGAAAGAAAGAAGCATCACCCCAAACTGTATGGCGGCGACCTTTCAAATCGTAGTGTGCGCTACCGGCAGGACTTTTGAGAATCAAGCCGTCGTCGGTCGTTGTTACGCGCATGCCCAGCATCGCCTGCTGCAGCGATAAATATTTCATGAGGGATTTCCTTTTAGGCGTGAGCCTGTCGCACGGCAAAGCCGCCGAAAGTTAACGGTTTGCCCAGGCTCACAGCTGAAAGACTTTCTTTGATGTGCGCGTGCGATGCGCATAAAAAAGCCCCGCGGATGCGAGGCTGTTATTTGAGGCACTGATCTTTGATGTAGTCCTGAAGATACCCAACCTGCTTCGTCACTGTGACGATTCGCTCTCTGAGGGTGAAATAATCCCGTTCAGCGGAGTCAGTAAGTCGGGGGCTGGTAGCATCGCCCAGGCTGCCGGTGCCGGTCGCTCCGTTGGCGGGACAGTTTGCGTTGAGCTGCAGCCGCTTACGGCCAGCAATGACATCGCTATGCAGACGCTCAATGGTTTCTTTCGCATCAGCCAGTTCTCCGGTGTATTTGGCATCCAGCGCAGCCACATCTCGCTGGCGCACCTGCATGTCTTTAATGGTGGCGTTCGCCAGGCTGACCTGTTCAACGGCTTCATCGCGCTGGTCTTTGTAGGTGATGGCGTTGTCGCGGTAGTGGTTAATCGCCCAGGCCATGGAAACCAGCAGGCAGATAACGACAGCGCAGATGATTGCTGTTAATCGGCTCATCGCTCATCCCTTACGGATTGCTGAACTTTGCCTACCAGTTGCGTATGCGAACCTACTTCAGAAATGCCGATACCGCTTATGCCGATGTATTCCTTCCCGGTTTGCTGATCCTGAATGAGGTATACGCCACGCCAGTTATCGTAAGCCAGGGTATCCCTGAACTCTGACATTTTGGTCACCTTAATGCGGTCTGCGTCAGAGGACAGTTGAGAGGAAACAGCCATTGTTGATTTTGCTGGCTCAGGGCCACGATCACAGGCCGTAAGCATGAATAAAGCTACCAGTAATGCCACTCTCATTTTTGGCTCCATTCGCATACTTCACGCTCAATCTCGCGTCTGGTAATAAGCCCCTTCCACTGCTTTCCACCGGCATACGTCCAGCGCTGCAGTTCTTTGCATGCACCCGGAACATCACCGGAGTTAAGCTTCTTCAGCAGCGTCGAGCTGGCAAAAGCACCAGAGCCAACGTTGTAGGTAAACGAGTAAAGCGCTGCACGGGTAGGCTCAGGGATACGAACCTTGATCAGTGGGTCGATGGTGTTTGCCACCTTCCGCAGATCTGCCTTCAGCAGGTTGTCACACTCTTTGTCGGTGTAGCGGTGACCGCGGCGAATGTCGGTACCGGTGTGCCCATCGCAAACAGTCCAGACGCCGACCACATCCTGGTAGGCGTAATAACGCCGCCCTTCCAGCCCATCCGCATTGCCCAGCATTACTGCAGCAATGGTGATTGCTCCGGATCCGCCAACAATGGCACCCACCAGCTTATTCCTCAACGTTGGATTCATCTCGGCTCCTGCTGCGGCGGTTGTCTTCGCGGATTTTGAAATAGAGATTTGTCAGATACGTCAGTACGGCAATGATGATACCCACCAGCACGCCGATAGCGTTCCACTGCTCGGGGCTGTAGGCATTAAGCATGCCGTTTAGGATGCTCCCGGCTGAAGCGCCATAGGCAGCACCAGTGGTTATTTTTTCCATGCGATACATGCTCTCACCTCGCGTAGTTAGCGGGTGCTGTTCGTGTAGTGGGAAAGGCCGTCAGACACGATAGCTACGTGGCATCTGGAATTGATTGCCTGCGGCCTGAATAAAAAAACCCGGCGACAGGCCGGGAAGATGAGGGTAAGGCAATGTCGGATCTCTGGCCGAAGGGTCCCAGGTAGTGGGTTATGGTGCCGGGCAAAGGAATCGAACCTCTGACGCGCAGCTTACAAGGCTGCCGTTCTGCCACTGAACTATACCGGCGAATTTGGCTGGACAGGAAGGATTCGAACCTTCGACCATTCGGTTAACAGCCGAACGCACAACCGCTGTGCTTCTGACCCTGAAAAAAAACCCGCAACATGGCGGGCTTTTCGGAGTGAATTATCTACAGGCGTTATACTCCATAATCAGAAGCATACAGGACAGTTTTATGCAAAGTCAACACTAACGTGCAAAAAAGTGTCGCCATTTTCTCCGATCATATTAATAAGTTGTCGCCTTCTCAAATTCCACTGCTGCGTGACGCTCCCCATGGCGCAGAGTGTCCACCAGCATTTCATAGAAGGGTTTCCAGTTGCGTGACCATGAGGATTGATGGAGGTCAGGGAGACGCTTCAGAATGGCACGGTGTACCGTCGCCGAGGAGATTGCAGAGAAGCCATTACCAGAGCAACGTTCACACGTTTTGAAAACCGGCGCGCCGCGGTCTTTAGTCGCTTTGCGGTCCAACACTTCGCCTTTACCGCCACACCTGCACCGGGCAAGGATCACTTTCTTTCCTCCGCATGTTCCGCAAACCCTTTTCACCAGCTCATTTTTAATCTTCGGGGCCACCACTTCGGCACCGTCATCGTCGAAGATACCAGGATGTTTAACCACATCCTCATTCCCGGAGATAAAACCGGTACCGCTGCAACTGTGACATGTCACGCTGGTAGCCGCCGAACGGGAGTAATCAGCAAAGGCAAACTGCGCCAGCGTCAACATGCATACTCCGAGCTTGTCGCCAGCGGCTTTTCGGACATTTTTAGGAGCGTTTTTGATAGCAACCTGCGCCAGCGCCTGAACTGCGAGCTGTTCATCTGTTTTGCTGATGCCGGACTTGCCGAAGAAAGCAGCCATGCCGAAGCGCGCACGGCTGCTGGTGGTGCCAATCGCCGCCATTACATCTGTTCCTGTAAGGCGGTCCGGAGAAGTTCCCTTCACGTCATCGCTGATATGCATTCCCTGAGGACTAAAATGTTTGAGCGATGCTTCCAGTTTCATAAGGTTGCCCTCGTTGCTTTGATGTTTTTAATAGTCTGCATTGCTGGAATGCCTTTCTTTTGAGTAACGTCTGGTCTGAGCTTTCTGCTGTGGCGCCGAACGCTGCTTTGCTAACTCCTGGTCAATTGGCAGGAAGTGCCCGTTATAGAATCGACGGTAGATCGTACCCAATTCACCGTTGCGCTGCTTGGTCACGTTAATTTCCGCGATCCCCTTCGCTGGCGACTCAGGGTTATAAACTTCATCTCGGTATAGCATCATGATCAGATCAGCATCAGCCTCAATCTCACCCGAGTTTTTGAGGTCTGAGTTCATCGGTCGTTTGTTGGGTCTCGACTCAACGCCACGAGAAAGCTGGCTCAGGGCAATGACCGGAGTTTTATTGGATTTAGCCAGACGCTTGAGTCCTTTTGACACCTCACCGACGGCAAGGTCATATCGTGCAGTGCTTTCAATTTTGATGAGTGCCAGGTAATCCACGACCACCAGCGCTATTTCCGGATGCGCCAGCTGTAGGCGGGTAGCTATCTGTTGAATCTGATCTACTGTCAGATCGGTGGAATCAACCATCCAGATGCTACGACCAGTCAGCCGTTCTACACCGTTTGTCAGCCTGGCCCAGTCCTCATCATCAAAATCAGCAGCCTTTTTCAGGCGTGAAACCGACATGCCGCCGGCAGCAGATACCATTCGCTCTCCGATCTGGATATTAGGCATTTCCATGCTGAAGAACAGCACACCACGGCCCTGCTCAGAAACCTTGTCGATGATATCCAGCGCCAATTCAGTTTTACCCATCGACGGCCGCGCAGCGATAAACACCAAGTCTGTTGGTTCAATGCCGCCAGTCTTTGCGTCCAGCTCTTCGATACCTGTCATGAGGCTTCTGGCTTCTTCAAGCCCACGGTTGCGCGCATCTACCCGATCCACCACAGCAGGAAGAATGTCGTCGATATGAACTGGCTGAACGGTCTTTTCTTCGAGAGTAATTGCTGCAATGCTGTTCTGTGCGGCCCTGAATGCCGATAAAGCCGCATCACTATTGTGAGCATTCCGGAGATCGGCCAGCGCCCTTTCAATGACAGCTTCGGCATCGCGAACAGCTGCATTACGCTCCAGCGTGGAAACGTAGGACACAAGCGCCGACTTCGCCCATGCGATACGGCTCGAGTCCATAATGATTGCGCTGTGCTTTGGCATGTTTTCGCAGAGCAGTACAGGGTCAATAACGCCAGCTCCACGCGCCTGACGGCAGATCCCAGTATATATTTCCCGATACTGCGGTACCGAGAAAGCGGTGGCTGGCACCCTGGAAAGAATATCCAGTACCTCAGGGTCGGCACCACGCAGAAAAATTGCGCCGATCACCGCACCTTCCAGATCTTCATTTTTCCAGACAGGAGTCATGCTACAACTCCTGACGCGATGGCACGGAAACTTCCCCAGCCAAATGCCAGACGGTTGCGGCCACCATCTGTAACCCGGTCCACGATTCGCTCACCAATAGTCTCTTTCAGCTGGTCAAATGTGAGATTGCTGATCAGGATGGTTGGCAAAATGCTTTCGTACCGGGCATTGATAATTTCCTGCAGGATGGTCATTTCAGTCGGGCTGCCGAACTGAACACCAACTTCATCGATAATCAGCAGATCCAGTGAAGCAAAGCGTTCAATGACGTCTTCCTCGGTCATTTCGGCATTGTGGCGCCATGTGCTTTTTACCGCTCGGGTGAGGCGCATGACATCGGTGATTTCCACATTCGCAAGGTGATCGCGGATGATGCTCTTTGCCATAGCCACTGCCAGGTGGTTTTTGCCGGTGCCGCAATTGCCGGTCATAACAAGCCCGGTACCGGCATTAAGCCGCTCAGGCCAGCTGCTGGCATAACGCTGACAAGCCGCGAGATTTTTGGCGGCATCCTGATTGATGGCCTGGTAGTTATCGAATTCACATGCTTCGAACCGTCGTGCAATCCCGGCATTGTCTATCAGGTCGGCTGCTCGCAATGTACGCAGACTGGATTCAATTCCAGCGAGTTCCGTTTTCACACACTCCGGGCATTGGGAGTGCTTAACATTTTCAACGCCTCGATAGGCTTTTCCAGTGAGGGAAATACGCTGATAACCACCATGTTTTTCACACTCGGCAGCGTGGACTTCGCCCGACTCCCAGCTTCCCCACTGCCACGGTTTTTTATGTTCTACAGCAAATGCCAGTTCTTCACGAAGCCCTTCGCGCTTTGCCACCAGAGCTTCCCTTTCTTCGCGTTGTTTAATACTCAGCATTGTGATTTCTCCTGCTTACCAGTTGCAGTCTGATTGGCCATAATCTTGTTCACTAAACCCCGAAACCGGCAGTCCTCCAGATCGACCGCTTACCGCAACTGCAGGCGCCTGCCATGACTCTTCGAAATGCCTATCGGGACCAAAGAACGTCGCAGCCTGTTTCACGTACTGCGTTCCGGCGCTACCGGTTGCGCGGACATATGCCGCGTAGCGATTTACGCCAGCCAGCATTTCCACAGTGTTAACACCGTCTTTGATTCGAGCTTTCCAGGCTTTCCAGGCAGCAGCTTTAGAATTACCGCCGGCACGTTTAGGGTATGCCTGCCAGGCCTGCTCGAAGTCGTTGGAATAGTTCTCTTTGGAAGAGCGATTTTTAGAATATGCTTTGCTACACACGCCAATATCTTGTGATTCTTGTTTTGAATTTACTTGTGGATCATGTTTTGAATTTACTTGTGGATCTGGGGTCAGATTCTGACGGGTGAAAATGCCATTTTTGTCAGAATCTGACGGGTGAAAACCGTTTGAACATACAGAATCTGACGGTTCAGATTTTGAAGGGTCAGAATCTGACGGGTGAAAACCGTTAGTCCTGCGCTGCTGTTTCAGCGCTGCCACTTTATCCTTCTCAATGCGTGCCAGAGCCTCGAGACGCTCGGCATTCAAATGATAAAGATTGGACGTGTTGCGATTACCTTTACGGCGTGATTCACGACGCAGCCAACCGGAAGACTCCAGTTCTGCAATGGCGGTCCTGACCGTGCTTTCCCCGAGCCCCAGCTGGCGGCAAATAGTTTCAACACTCGGATAGCAGACACCATCATCATTCGAGTAGTCAGCCAGGCGTGCCATAATCACAAGTTTGGCTCCCTTAATGTCATGCGCGGCGCACGCGTCCCAGACGTTACCGAGAATTTTGCTACTCATAAAAACTCCTGAACTGGCGTGATTGTGTAGCCGCGAGCTGGCTCAACACGAACTGCAAGCCCGGTATCGAGAGCACCAATTTTTCTCACTTTCAGGAAACCTGCACGTTCAAGGGCCTTGATCGCCTTAAACATTGCCTGCTTTGAGCAGCAACAGAATTCGTACAGTACCTGATGATCGATTACTCGCTCCCCTTCTCCATCCATAGATCCGCCCATTAAAATGCGAAGCATGACCAACCGCTGAAGTGGGTTATCGAATGAATATTTACGTACGAAGTCAGAGTGATTCATGATTCCTCCAGCATGCCGCGACATGTCACACCTTATTGCCCGGGTGAGGGAATAATTTTGGTTTGTCAGGTCTCAGTTCATGGGCGGGAATCCCAGTTAAGGCCGCAACATCAGGCACATGTTCCACCCCAACAACACCAACCTTTCTCCAGCGAGAGACAGAGGGTTGTTTTACACCTATAGCGCGAGCTAGAGCATTTACTCCTCCAGCAGCATCAATAGCTCTTTCAATTGCTGATTTCATTTTTTTGCTAATCCCGTTCAGTTGCTATCGAATAAATGATAGCAATTGCTATTGGAATTAGCAATAGACTTGTTTATCATGCTTGACTAGAATGTGATAGCGGAGGCTATAAATATGCAAGAGAGAACACTTAAGACGCTAGCTGACAGACTTAACTACGCAATGCATGAGATGGGCATGAGCCAGGGGCAGTTAGCCAAAGCTGCGAATATGGCACAACCAACCATATGGCGAATAACATCTGGAAATGCTAGAGGCACAACCAAAATCGTTGAAATAGCTAATGCCCTGGGTGTTCGTTCGGAGTGGCTATCAAACGGTACTGGACCAATGAGGGGTGACGACCAACAACCACCCCCACCGGTGAATAACAAAAAAAATCCAGCCATCTTCAGAGTTGACGTACTCGACCTTACCGTAAGTGCTGGCCCGGGCATAATTAACAGCGAATTCGTGGAGGTGCTGCGCTCCGTGGAATACTCAGTTGAAGATGCCCGTCAAATGTTTAATGGCCGGAAACAGGAGCAGATACGCATCATCAACGTTCGAGGTGATAGCATGTCTGGCACCATAGAGCCAGGGGACTTACTCTTTGTCGATATCAGCGTTCAGCACTTCGACGGAGACGGTATATACGCGTTCATCTACGATGACACATCGCATGTTAAGCGCTTACAAAAGATGAAAGACAAACTCTTAGTTATCTCTGACAACCATACCTATCTACCATGGGAACCAATCGAGAAGGAAGAGATGAACAAAATTTTCATCTTCGGAAAGGTGATCGGCAGCATGCCGCAGACCTACAGGAAGCATGGGTGAATAATGCAAATGAAAATAAAAACTTACGCATAACAAGCTGAATAGATTCTTAACCCGGCCAGTGCGCCGGGTTTTCTATGTTCCCCAAAATAGTAACCACCAGTCAACCAGACGGGCGACTACCTGATCGGAACTCCGACCCTACCCTCTTGCTCTCTGCGAGCATCTCGCCCTTTCACAGTCCATTTTATTCTCAAGCTTCGATGCTCCAACTCCCGATATCTCATGTATTGGTAGATCACTGTCTAAAGGACAATTATTTCTACCGTGCTGTTACAAACACATCAGCAATAGATTTTTTTATTTTTGATATCAACGACATAAAAATTAATAGCAATTCAAATAGCAATACCTATTGCAAAGAGCAATAGCAGGCTCTATCATCATTCTATCAAATCAACTCAGAGGTGATAGAAAATGTCTCAGAAGATAAAAACATTTAAGGGGTTGTCCATCCATCCTTGTGATGCCTTCAAGAATATGTCCTTGATTGTTGAAGCAGCTAGTTTGTTATCGGCGGTTGATGATGACGAGTATAGAGAAATTAGCGACATTCTTCTCGCGTTTGTCTGCAACTATGCAAACGAGGCCCATAAAAATGAATGGGATAAACGTTAATGAAAAATCCAATCGAAATGCTAAATGATATTGCTGCGGAAATCACTGAGAATGCTTCGTTACTGGAGGTTATTTACCGCATAAATGAATTTTCACCGGAAGCCGATAACACAATTGCCTGTCTGATTCGTTCTATGCTAAAGACCAGCCAAACTGCTTACGAGTATGTGGAACAACTTAGCATGCAGGATGGAGCTGAATGTCAGCGGGGACAGCAATTAGAATCGCCAACAGCGCTAGCTAATCAACTTAACTCTTGGGCTTGTGATATCGGCGATTGTAAGCTTGCCGTTTATAATTCAATGGATGATATACCCACAGAATCAAACTCAATTGGGGTTTTAAGTCTAGTCTCCCAAAAACTGGATGAAATGCAGAGCATTATTAGCTCTAAAGCGGACAAAATCGAATTCAATAAGTAACGCTAAATAATAAAACAAATAACACCTTCACTTGTGTGGCTTCCTGCAACCTGAAAACAGGGTTAGGTTAAAAATGACTTTCATCAAAGATAAAGCGGCATACAAAACAGCATGTCTTTTCTTTATGGCCTATGGCGACGAGTACCGCCATATATCTGACCTTTTCATGCGTAAAGCTTACGGAGTCTGAATATGCTCAGTAAAGACAGTTCTCTAGAAACAGCAAAAAATACAGCAGATAACCTGTATCAATTAATGGAGTTAATCAACTCCAATATTATTGATATGGATATCGAGCAAATAATTTCCCTGTCTGGGCTCTGCCTTGATTTATCGGCTCAGGTTTCAATATGGATGGATTCGGAGTTTGAACGCCGTGAAAAACAACGTAATTGAAACTTATCGACGCCGAATTTTAAAAGCAGCGTTATTACGCCACCAGCGTAAAACAGGCAGTAACTGCCTTGTTATTAAGCTCAATAAAGGCGGCATTAACACGGTCGAGTTAACAGAGATTCTTCTTGATGGATTATTGAGAAAATTCGAAAGGCTTGCGATCAGTGAGTACGGGAATGTCGAAGGCGTAAAAGCTATCAAGGGAATTTACAGCAGCGCTGTTGATGTTAATGGCAGCGGTGAATTCCTTACGGATTGCGGGAAGGAATTAATCGACGAGCTCATTTCTGAGCTGGTTGAGTTCGTCAAAAAACAAAAAGTAGAGGCTCCGAAAACGGAGGGTCATGAAATGGGGGGATCTGATGGCACTGACAGCGATACGAATTCCTGAGTGGGTTCACCTCAAAGCAGCACACGTTTTAAGCCAGTTCAGAGCAAGGCGCATTCACCCCTGCCGTATGCACGGCTCCGGTAATTTGAGCCTCAAGGTTAACCACCGCTGGCGGCTACTCTCCCGCGATGGCGGCAAGAACTGGGAAGTAATGAGCCATGAAACCTATAACCGGGAGAAAGACAGATGACTGACTTTGAAAAAGATAACGTGAAGCAGCTTGTTGCTCGCCTGAAGGAAATCCAGAAGCAATCCGACGTAACGATTCCTGGTTGGATGCTTGACGAAAACCGCTATGGCAAGGGCTCCCTTACTTTAGAAGAGCAGCATGAGTGGGCTCAAACCGTCGTCAAGTCCATGCGCGGTACGGTCGCCCTTCTTTATCTCATCAGCTGCGAAAACCGCTGGGGACTCCGTGACGGGCAATACCAGTTTAAAACCGAGGAGTTTACCTTCGGCTTAACCCGGAAACTTATTGAAAATCTGCTGATTAAGCATGTGGAGTGCGCACTGATCGAGCACAAGCCTGAGGAACGCTATCTGGCGGTTTACCAGTTCTACTACGCCAACGATCAGCGCCTGAAAGAAGTCGGTCATTCGTGGTTCGCAGAGTTTCTCGACGAGATTTTTGTAGATCTCGCTGCCCAGCTGCGCACCGGTAAAACAATGCCAGCCAATCACGTTTTGCATTAAGGAGCAATGAAGATGGCAATGAAAGCAGAATTAGCACCAGTAGCGGCCCGTGACCTGCAGATCATCGAGTATCGCGGTCAGCGAGTTGTGACCACTGAACAGCTGGCGGCAGGATATGGCGCAACCGAGCAGATGATCACCAACAACTTCAACCGCAACAAATCCCGGTTCGTTGAAGGTAAACATTACTTCAAGCTTTCTGGCGGAGATGTTGAAATTTTGCGCAACTCTTTCAGCGGACTGCAAATCTCAAGCAAAGCTCGCACCCTGACTCTTTGGACTGAACGCGGTGCAGCTAACCACGCCAAAATTCTCGAGACAGATCAGTCCTGGGAATTCTACGACGATATGGCTGAGTTTTATTTCACCCGCCGCGCCTCTATTGCAACGCCGGCAACACCGCTGACACTTAGCCGAAAAGAACTTGCCTTGATGGTAATTGAAGCCGAAGAACGCGCCGAAGCCGCTGCACTCGAAACCAGGACCCTCAGCGCCACTGTTGAAAGCCTGGAGAAGCACTTCACCAAAGGCATGACGATCCCAGCATTCAGCAAGGCGCTGAACGGCGTCAACATCAACAAAATGATGTGGTGGGCGTCCGAGCGTGGCTGGGTGTTTAACGAGCAACGCGACCCAGAGAAAGATCCGCGCTGGCGCGTCGCCTCATATGCCCGCGACAAATATCTGACGGAAGACCAGACGCAGATCACCCCGCACGGCAAGGATGCTTTCACGAAGTTTACGCCAGTACTGCTGGAGAAAGGCTGTCACCGTCTGTATCAGCTGTACATGAAAGGTGAGCTGCCAATGAAAAAGACTTGGAATGGCGAGTACAGCCACGACAAAGCGATTTATTCACCGGAGGCCAAATAATGGAACTGCTTCCTTGCCCACTTTGTGGCAACGATGAAATAGATTTCGATTCTGTGCTTTATGAAGGCGAGCCAATGTTTGTAGTCCGTTGCGATTGCTGCAGTGTGAGTCTAGCTCCGCAAGCTCGTGATATGGCTGCGGCCATCTGGAACCAGCGAGCACCACGGCCGAAAGAAGCGACAGATTCATACCAAATTCTTGAGCACCCATCAGTGGGGCGATTTCAGATCATTAAGCCGGAGGGCTTCTGAAGTGAATAATGATATCTGGAATCCGGCTGGCTCTATTGAGCTGGCCCACCGGCAGGCTCTGACATGTGTATGTGATGCCTACTTGTTTCATTTGGTCAGCCTGCACCGTCGCCCTGTATATCGCCACCAGTACGGTGATATTTCGCTTAATCAGACAGCATTACAGGGATTCATCGACTCGTACCTCGCTGATAAGGGATGGAGTATGGAGCGTCGCCGTGCACATTACATCAACATTCTCGATCTCATCCGCTATATGGGTCGAAAAAACTCGGATTTCATCGACTGGGGCACGGTGCCAACGCTAACCCCTCGTGGAATTCGCTGGTTGAACGCCTGTTTCTCAAGACTGGGGGATATGGTGAACAGTTATGGCGGATGGGAAGGTTACATCACTGCTACTAAGAAAGGTGCGGGCCAATGAAAAAAGTATCTGAGCTGGTGATGTTTACTCTTTTCTTCTCCAGCCTTACGGGGATTGGGTTAACAGCGGGGTTCTACTGTTTTATCGGAGTATGCAAGCTGCTTTGGAGGATTGTTGGATGAAAGCTGAATCCATTGATGTTAACCAACTGGTCACAATAAACGACCACCTGCAGGCGCTGGTCACGGCTGAAGATGTCATTGCCAGTATCAATTCGCAGCTTGAAACCGTTATCGACAACGACTACGGCTGGCGGCACCGGGCAAATGTAGCGCGGGTTAAGTGGCAGAACACACGGAAACGTATCACTGCCCGCCTGGCCGTATTGCGTCAATTGGAGCGAGAGAGAAATATTGAGCGTCAAAAATCGCGGGATGAATTGCTCATCAGGGCCCTGAGGAATGAGGTATCAGCTGAAATTTTCCGCCGCTGCTGTGAGTCCGTAGAAAGGGAAATGGAGGTGTGCAGTGAGTGAGTCGAATTTGTTCGAGCTTGTTCAATTGATTAAATCCGCTGCCGGCGATCCCTCTGCAATGACCGATGCTATCTGGGAAGCTGGTTATCGCCAGCCTGAGAGAACAGAGGAGGAGGCCGCCAAAATAACGATCGACACCTTCTTCTACTGCATGGCCTTCGACATGCCCACGGAATTCTGGCCACGCGATTACGAGAGCGTTCTCAAGAATGAACTGATGAAAGCTGTTGGTGGTGAGGATGGAGAGCTGGCCTACGCCACCGCCAGCGAAATTGCCAAAAGCGTTATCAATGCTGGATTCAGCAAGGAGGCCGCCAATGGATGAAATGGTCAATTTGAATAATGTGTGGTTCCACTGCCGTGGTCTGGATGTGGTGTGAGGTGATTATGAGCGAAGTTGTTCTTCTGGTACCGAATGACTGGGTTAGCGAAAAGGTTCTGATTGCGGTTACCGGGCTCAAGCCCGGAACCATCCTCCGGGCCAGAAAAGAATGCTGGATGGTTGGGCGGGAATATGTGCACGTTTCACCGGACGGAAATCCGAAACCTTCCAGCGAGTGCATGTACAACCGTAAAGCGGTCGATGCGTGGGTTGCCTCAATGAAAAACAAACAGCCTGGGTGATCTGAGGCCATGAAAAAGGTAATCTCATATCGCTCTTGGGCGTCTGGAGGAATCAATGGATAAAGTTACATATCCAACAGGCGTCGAAAACCACGGTGGCACATTGCGCATCTGGTTTAATTTCAAAGGTAGGCGTGTCAGGGAGAGCCTCGGTGTCCCTGACACCGCTAAGAACAGGAAGATCGCCGGGGAACTGCGGACATCGGTATGTTTTGCCATCAGAACAGGTACATTTGAGTACGCGGCACAGTTTCCGGACTCCCCTAACCTCAAGACTTTTGGGGTGGGGAAGAAAGAAATTACAGTGTCAGAGCTTGCCGAAAAGTGGCTGGATCTGAAGAGAATGGAAATCTGCGCGAACGCACTCAACCGTTATGAGTCGGTCACAAGGAATATGGTGCCAAGGATCGGGGGGAATCGGCTGGTATCGGCGGTGACTAAAGAGGAATTACTGTATATCAGGAAAGATTTACTGATCGGTCACCAGATGCCAATGAAGGGGAAGGTCCCGGCAAAAGGACGAAGTGTTGTCACCGTGAATTATTACATGACAACTATTGCCGGAATGTTTCAGTTTGCCGCAGATCACGGTTACTTAGAGGTGAACCCATTCGACGGGATAAAGCCTCTTAAAAAAGCCAGGGCAGAGCCAGATCCGCTAACTCGTGACGAATTTATTCGCCTGATTGATGCATGCCGGCATCAGCAGACGAAAAACCTGTGGTCACTCGCAGTATACACAGGGGTCCGTCATGGGGAGCTGACCTCCCTGGCCTGGGAGGATATCGATCTTGAAGCTGGAACAATAACAATCAGGCGTAATTATACAAAACTGGGTGAATTCACTCTACCGAAAACTGAGGCCAGTACCAACAGAGTGATACACCTCATTCAGCCTGCGATCAGCGTCCTGAGGAATCAGGCGGAAATGACCAGGCTTGGAAAAAAGCATCAGATCGATGTTCAGCTGCGCGAATACGGCAGAACTGAGAGCCACGAGTGTACATTTGTTTTCAACCCTCAACTGGTCAGAAGATGTCAGCAGGTGGGGATCATCTACAAAGTCGACTCGATAGGTGATTTATGGGACGCAGCGATGAAGCGAGCAGGGATAAGGCACAGGAAAGCATATCAGTCGCGTCACACGTATGCGTGCTGGTCACTGTCAGCTGGCGCTAACCCCAGCTTCATTGCCAGTCAGATGGGCCATGCGAGCGCCCAGATGGTCTTCAACGTATACGGTGCGTGGATGGCAGACAGCAGCAGTGAGCAGATCGCAATGCTGAATCAGAGGCTCGCGGATTTTGCCCCACAGATGCCCCAAAGCATACATAGCAGCGCCAGAGCATTATTGAAATCAGTAAGTTAGTTAATAACGCCCGACACTTTAACTGCGTGGAGGGCAACACCACGCTGTATGCCCTTCCCAGGGCAGAGATTGTCGAGCGCTGGCGGGATCAAACCACGGATGATTTCCGCTTCTGCTTTAAATTTCCGGCAACCATCTCCCATAACGCCGCCCTGCGTAACTGCGGTGATTTAACCGAAGAGTTTTTTGGCCGAATGTCGCCACTGGCAAACCGTATCGGCCAGTACTGGCTGCAGCTTCCCGCCACCTTTGGTCCGCGCGATCTGCCCGCGCTCTGGCCATTCCTTGATGGCCTGCCCCGGGACTTTACCTACGGCGTTGAAGTGAGACATCCTGATTTTTTTGCCAAAGGCGAGGTGGAAAAAGCACTCAACCGGGGATTGCATGAGCGCTCAGTCAACCGCGTCATCCTTGACAGTCGTCCTGTTCACAGCGCAATTGCGCATAACGAAGCCATTATTGATGCCCAGCGCAAGAAGCCCAAAGTCCCGGTCCACGCTATCGTAACCGCGCACAATCCGATGGTCCGGTTTATCGGCAGCGACAATATGCAGCAAAATCAGGAGATGTTCGCCGTCTGGCTGCACACGTTAGCGAAATGGGAACAGACCACCACGCCGTATCTCTTTTTACATACGCCGGATATCGCCCAGGCACCCGAACTGGTCGATACGCTCTGGCAGGCCCTGCAAACCGCGGTTCCGTCGCTCGGCAGCGCGCCCTCCATCCCACAACAATCTTCTCTTTTCTGAGATCACGCCATATCATAGAGACGCCATCTGCCAAAACACAGGGAGTTTGTATGGTCAGCGCGTTGTATGCGGTGCTAGGTGCATTACTGCTGATTAAATTTTCATTTGATGTTGTGCGACTCAGAATGCAGTACCGCGTCTCATACGGCGACGGGGGGTTTTCCGAACTGCAAAGCGCTATCCGTATCCACGGCAACGCGGTTGAGTACATTCCGGTGGCACTCATTTTGCTGCTGTTTATGGAGATGAATGGCGCCGAAACCTGGATGGTACACATTTGTGGCCTGCTGCTGATTGCGGGTCGGTTAATGCATTATTACGGCTTTCACCACCGCTTATTCCGCTGGCGTCGTTCCGGCATGAGCGCGACATGGTGCTCGCTTTTGCTGATGGTGCTGGCTAACCTTTGGTATATGCCGTGGGAGTTGGTTTTCTCCTTCCGTTAGCGCACAATACGCCACTTTATTTTTCCCGGATTTTTACGTTATGTCAGATCGCGACACGCTTTTTTCCGCGCCTATCGCCAGCCTGGGCGACTGGACCTTCGATGAACGGGTAGCCGAAGTCTTCCCGGATATGATCCAGCGCTCTGTTCCCGGTTATTCCAATATTATCTCCATGATCGGCATGCTGGCTGAGCGCTTCGTTCAACCCGGCACGCAGGTGTATGACCTGGGCTGCTCGCTCGGCGCGGCAACGTTGTCGGTACGTCGTAACGTTCATCACGAAGGCTGTAAAATCATTGCCGTCGATAACTCCCCGGCGATGGTTGAACGCTGCCGCCGTCATATTGATGCCTGGAAAGCGGCAACTCCGGTCGAGGTCGTTGAAGGCGACATTCGTGACATCGAAATCCACAACGCCTCGATGGTCGTGCTGAATTTTACCCTGCAGTTCCTGGTGCCCGATGACCGCCAGCGGCTGCTGGACAAAATTTATCAGGGCCTTAACCCCGGTGGCGCGCTGGTGCTGTCTGAGAAATTCAGCTTTGAAGACGCGACCGTCGGCGAACTGCTGTTCAACATGCACCACGATTTCAAACGAGCAAACGGCTACAGCGAGCTGGAGATTAGCCAGAAACGCAGCATGCTGGAAAACGTGATGCTGACGGACTCCGTGGAAACCCATAAAGCGCGTCTGCGCCAGGCAGGCTTTGAGCATAGCGAACTGTGGTTCCAGTGCTTTAACTTTGGCTCCCTGGTGGCGCTGAAAGCTGAGGACGCGGCATGATTGAGTTCGGTAACTTCTATCAGCTGATTGCAAAAAACCATCTCTCCCACTGGCTGGAGACGCTGCCTGCGCAGATTGCCACCTGGCAGCGCGATCAGCAGCATGGGCTGTTGAAGCAGTGGTCAAATGCGGTGGAGTTTCTGCCGGAGCTGACGCCTCACCGTCTGGATCTGCTGCACAGCGTCACGGCCGAAAGCGCAGAGCCGCTGCCCGCCGGGCAGATTAATCGCATCGAAACGCTGATGCGTAACCTGATGCCGTGGCGCAAAGGACCGTTTTCGCTCTACGGGGTGAATATCAATACTGAATGGCGCTCCGACTGGAAATGGGATCGCGTGCTTCCGCACCTCTCCGACCTGACCGGGCGTACCATTCTGGACGTCGGCTGCGGTAGCGGTTACCACATGTGGCGCATGATTGGCGCGGGCGCGCATTTAGCCGTTGGCATCGACCCGATGCAGTTGTTCCTGTGCCAGTTCGAAGCCGTGCGTAAGCTGCTGGGTAACGACCAGCGCGCGCATTTGCTGCCGCTGGGCATTGAGCAACTGCCCGCACTGAAAGCGTTTGATACCGTCTTCTCCATGGGCGTGCTGTACCATCGTCGTTCCCCGCTGGAGCATTTATGGCAGCTGAAAGATCAGCTTGTCAGCGGCGGCGAACTGGTGCTGGAAACGCTGGTGGTCGAAGGCGATGAAAATACCGTTCTGGTTCCCGGCGATCGTTACGCGCAAATGCGCAACGTCTACTTCATTCCTTCCGCGCTGGCGCTGAAAAACTGGCTGGAGAAGTGCGGGTTTGTGGATGTGCGCATCGCCGACGTCTGCGTGACCTCCATCGAGGAGCAACGCCGCACGGAGTGGATGGTGACCGAATCGCTGGAGCAGTTCCTTGACCCAACCGACCACAGCAAAACCGTTGAAGGCTATCCGGCGCCAATGCGTGCGGTGTTGATTGCCACGAAGCCGTAGCCTTTTAGCCGGGTGGCGGCTGCGCCTTACCCGGCCTGGTCATCGCAGGTTTTCTCCAAAATATTTCAAGTTGCAGCAAGGCGGCAACGCAGCGAATCCCCAGGAGCTTACATCAGTAAGTGACTGGGGGGAGCGAGGCAGCCAACGCAGCTGCGGCTTGAAATATGAAGGAGAAAAAAAGGCCCCTGTGTAATTGGCAGGGGCCTGGTACAAGCAAGCATCATATTGGGCGACATGATGCGCGGTAATAATCGGTACGTTGCTACACGTGATGACGTTCAATCAGCGATTTCATTTCCGCAACCGACTCTCCATCTACACCGTAGCGTGAGTACTCATCCGCTTCAGCATCCGTCGACATAGACAACCCTGTGTTGCGATAACGCATGGGCGACGGTATCCATTTCCCGGCAGAGCTGTGAAGCTCTTCCACCCCGGCGTTTAAAAACAGTTCCAGATTGCTGGCACGGACTCCCGCACCCGCCATTATTATTGGAACACCGGAATGTGCTTTTAGTTCCGTAATTAATTGCAGTCCTTTTTCAGCCGACGACTGCTGGCCCGATGTCAGCACACGCGCCACGCCAAGTTCCGCAAGGGTATCAAAGGCTTGCAATGGGTTTTTACACATATCGAACGCGCGATGAAATGTTACCGCCATCCCCTTTGCGGCCGCCATTACCTGGCGCATCCGCGGTACATCGACGTTACCTTCTTCATCGAGCAGCCCCGCCACCAGCCCCGGAAAACCCAGATCGCGAACAAGGGCGATATCGTCAAGCATGGCATTGAACTCGCCTGCCGTGTAACAAAAATCACCGCCCCGAGGACGAATGATAGGGTGTACCGGAACGGTGACAGCCTGACGGGCAAACTTCAACACACCGTACGAGGGCGTTAACCCCCCTTCTTTCGGTGCCGCGCACAGTTCAATGCGGTCAGCCCCCCGCCGTTGCGCCATCACGGCACACTCCACGCTGTAACAGCAAATCTCCAGCAGCGCCATCCACTCCTCCTTAAATTCCGCGTAATGCACCATCATGACACGCCGCCCCCGGCCGGTCTTCGCGTGTCGTCACAACGCTTACTCTTCGCTGGCAACAATCTGTTCTATCGTCCAGGGATGGAACTTCACCGTCACCTGTCCGTCAGTCACGGCCAGCGTCGGGTTTGGTAAACGCTCGCGCTCGCCTTTTGGTGAACTCGTTTTCACAAAGATACCCGGCTTGCTCAACCCCTCATCTGACAGCAGCGCCAGCGCGCGCGCATTCAGCGTTTCGGGCTCGCCAGGCAGCACGATTTCGATGTGCTCCCAGCCTTCATGCGGGTAACGTTTTTCTCCCGGCCACGGCAGTTCAACAACGCTAAATTGCCAGTGCGCTACGCAGACCGGCTCATGCAGTTTAAACAGACAGATAGGACGGCCGTTGATGATGTTCTCAGAGAGCAGTTCCCCGCACTGTTCAAACCCGCGACGCCAGCGCTCGGCGGTGGCGTTCTGATGACAGCGCAAGGAGATGTGATCGGCCTCAAGCGGTGCGATGTCCAGACCAAGACGGGTGGCAAGTTCTGTGAACGCCTGGGTGAAGCGCGGTAAATCTGCGGAAATATCATGCAGTTC